>Ga0194125_10001953_pt1 | contig 34582 bp, 26 predicted proteins | sample TA2KigC250mmetaG_FD_148626 | JGI IMG/M metagenome (GOLD analysis project Ga0194125, IMG submission 148626) | Freshwater microbial communities from Lake Tanganyika, Tanzania - TA2015034 Kigoma Deep Cast 250m | ecosystem: Environmental > Aquatic > Freshwater > Lake | place: Tanzania: Lake...
CGAGACAGGTCTGCGCCTCAACCCCTGGACGATCGTGGGAACCACGGCTGGCGTGGGGGCCTTTTTCCTTCTGGGAGTGTCAGCCGCGATCAAGGCTCATCTCATCCCGCCGGTCATGGGCCGTCACCTGCTGATCGGCAAGACCGGCACGGTCAAGCATGACCTGCAGCCCACCGGCGTGGTCCACCTGGAGGGGGAGGAGTGGAGCGCGCGTGTAGTGGGCCAGGCTGAAATCGGCCAGGGCACGGCCGTCCGCGTGATCGGCGCGGAGGGCCTGACACTGAAGGTCGAGCCGATACCATAACACCTTGAAAGGAGTCTCATACCTATGGAAGCAGTCCTGATCCTGTTGCTCGTGGCAGTGTTGCTGTTCCTCTTCTTCCTGGCCGCGTTCCGGCCGCTGCGCATCGTGCGCGATTATGAGCGACTGGTTGTGTTCCGGCTGGGCCGGTTCATCGGCGAGCGGGGGCCGGGTCTCATCTGGCTGTGGCCCGTCATTGACCAGGCAGTGAGAGCCAACTTACGCGAGGATTTCCTGGAAATCCCCAGCCAGACCTGTATCACACAGGACAACGCGCCGATTGACATTGACTTCCTGATCTATTGGAAGGTGGTGGATCCTGGGTTGAGCGTCTTGAAGGTGCGTGATTTCGCCGGCGCATCGCAGGGCATCGCGACGACTACGCTGCGCGCGGTCATCGGCGACATTCCGCTGGACGATGTGCTGGCCAAGCGCGAGCAGATCAACCAGATCCTGCGCGCCAAGCTGGATGAGGTAACCGAGCGGTGGGGCGTCAAGGTCACCAGCGTCGAAATCCGCGAGATCGTGCCCCCGCGCGAGATTCAGCAGGCGATGAACCGCCAGATGGCTGCAGAACGCGAGCGCCGCGCCATGGTCACCGAGGCGGACGGCAAGCGCGAGGCCTCGATCAAGGTGGCCGAAGGCGCCAAGCAGGCCGCGATCCTGAACGCGGAAGGCGCCAAGCAGTCCGCGATCCTCAACGCTGAAGGCGGCCGCCAGGCCGCGATCTTGGAGGCCGAGGGCGCGCGGCAGGCCGCGATCCTCAACGCCGAAGGGTACTCGGCTGCGCTGACGAAGATCTTCGAGGCTGCGCGGGAGGTGGACAGCAAGACCATGAGCCTGCAATACCTGGACGCGCTCAAGGCTCTGGGCGCTGGCGCCGCCACCAAGTTCGTCTTCCCGATGGAGTTCAGCAACCTGTTGAAGCCCTTCGTGGGACATGCGTCCGAAGCGATGACGCCGTAGGTCGAGGTCGAGGTTGAGGTCGAGGTTAAGGTTGAGTTGGACCTTTGACAAAAAACGCCCTTTCGGTTAGGATAGGGTCGGTCGTGCTAGACGGGGAACTAGCGGTGCCCTGTACCCGCAACCCGCTATAGCGGGGTTGAATTCCCTTTCGAGGATCGGCGGTCAGCGGGACTGTCGGTGCAGCCGGTGTTGAGGGTTGGGTCCTGTGCGGCGGGGGCCTGCGAACCGGGTCAGGACCGGAAGGTAGCAGCCCTAAGTAGTCACCCTCGGGCGCCACGGGGCAGCCTGGCCCGAGCCGGCGGCTCTCGGCAAGCCGAGTGACGAGGTTCGACAAAGGGTGCACGACCAGGCATCATGGGCGGGACGCGCCTGAAACGCGCGTCCCGCTGTGTTTTACCGCTGACCCAGCCATTCGCTCAGCGCACTATCTAGCTCACCATTGTGGGACCCACTGGTATACAGGGCGAAATCTCGGATTGGCGTCCACGCAGGTAACTCAGGCTCAGGCAAGTCAAATAAAGTTGGCATCATCACCGAAGAATCCGCACCCACAGTCTTGCTAACGAAGTCCCCCATGCGTTCCAGACCATGAGAGAATCGTCTCAGGGTTGTGGCGATGGCAACTGCACTACTGTCCATACCGATCCAGGCGCGTCCTAGCTGCGAAGCTACGGCCAGTGTTGTACCTGAACCTGAGAAACAATCCAAGACCATGTCCCCCGCGTCTGATGACGCGCTGATGATGCGTTTGAGCAGATCTGAGTTCTTTTCGGTGGGATAGCCTGTGACTTCGATGTTCTGGTTGTGGGCGTCTCGCACATCCAGCCAGATGTCTTGTACCGGAACGCCCGCGCTGGCATCCAGGTAGATCTTGCGCCTGGGGTTTCCGTTCGGTGACCAATAGACTTCACCTCTGGCATCCATCTCATCGAGTACTTCAGGGGGAAACTGCCAGTGCTTCCCCGGCGGCGGTGGCTTGCCCCGCCACGATTGGCCCGTAGCACCATGCCGCACGCCTGGCGCGTGAAGTGGGACCTTCTTGTATCTCCGGCCTGTTTGCTCCTCCACGTACTCGTATTCCTTCTCCGCCCGCTCGGCCGTCCAGGTTTCGTAGGGACGGTTCCAAGTGTACTTGCCTGACTTGGTATAGAACAGGATGTAATCCGCGATATTGCCATAGGTTTTCCGAGTGTAGTTCTTGGGGTTGCACTTCTTCCGCGTGATCCAATTCCGGAAGTTGGCGCGACCGAAGATCTCATCCATGATGATCTTGATGTGAAAGGCCATATTCTCGTCAAGGTGCACGTAGATCGAACCATCCTCGGCCAACAGCTCACGTAGCAGAATCAGTCGTTGCCTCAGAAACTCCACGTAATGGGCGCCCGCAAGGAGATCAGCGTAGGCGTCAGTCTGTGCTCGTGATTGGAAGACGCTTCTCGTGGAATAGGGCGGATCAATGTACACGAGTCTGACATGACTCCGAACACAAGAATCTTCCAGCAGATGCGCCAAGATGGGCAAATTGTCTCCGTAATACAGCCGATTTTTGCCCGCGCCATGCCATAGCCCCTTGATTCGGGCGGGAGGCGTCGCAAGCACATCCGGCTCCGAGAGCTTTCCGGCGTAGTGGAGCAAGACCTCCTGGCAATCCACAATCTGATGAGCTCCGCAAGAAGTGTTCTGCCCTCCTGCTTGTGTCTTGGGAATACCGGTAGCCATAGGACCATCCTATGAGTACAACCAATCGCTCGTAAGCCGCACGGGAACCATGCGCAAGGTCAGAACCAGGATCTTGCCTGGCCAACTACTCTCTAAGAACGCATAGTCATCCCACATCGAACCGAGTAGAAGTCCCGGCCCATCATTGATGAAGATTAGCTTGGTCTTCAGACCATGCTCGCGGGCATAACTCAGGATTTCATCGGCGCAGGATTTATAGCCGCCTGTCCGGTCGTCTTCTTGAGCGCCTCCGCGGTCGGAATCATAACGGGCTAATCCGATGGCCAGGACTTCGCTGCGATCAGCACTGTGGATCACAAAATCCACAGGGCGGTTGGGCCTTGGGTAGTCGCGAAAGATGGAACTCATCAAGATGTCCTTGCCTGCGCGCTCCGGCCCGCTGATAGGGATGTTCGGAAACTGCGACCGAAACAGTGTGAAGAACCGCTCGGTCAAGTCGTAGCCTTTCTTGCCGCGATCTTTGTAACACCGGTTTATAGAGTTCACATGCGAGCGGCAGAATATCGGGGTAGTACTCGCCCGATGCCAACGTGATCCAATTCGCGCCGTCGGCCTTGTAGTCAGCGAAGGATGTGCGTGCCCTGTTTGCCATCCTGGGTCAATTGCCTCCTGTAAGGGGTTCTATCATATTATACCACAGATTTCATTCCACTGTTAACGTCTTGAGCAGGAAGTGGTCTCTCTCTCCAGACAGGCTGACGCGGGTCTTCAGCCGAACTCGATCCCCTGCCCGATGGACGCCGACAATCAACCGGTACGTCCCTGGCGAGAGGTCAGACGGCAGTCCCAGCGCGTGATGATCTCGCACGAGCTCGGCGGCCGCCCACTGTTGAGTTGGATAGCGCCCTCCGGCCGGTTCCTCTTCCAGGTTGGCGACGAGCCGATCGCCGGCCGCCAGCAGTTGCACGACGACCACCAGCGGCTCTTGGGGCGGCTCGACGGCCTGCCACAACAGCTCGACCGGAACGGCATCGCCCGGCGACACCGCGGTCGCAGGAGACGACGCCTCGACGAGCGCGAGCGGCCCGAAGCGCGCCAATGGCGGACGAAGCTCATCGCTGCGAGCACGGGCGATGTTCACCAGGCCCAGGTTCAGTCCATTCTGCACCCCAACCAGTCGCTCGTGGTATTCCTGCGGCGGCCAGGCTGCGCCCGTCGCTGGATCGTACACCAGGAGCGCCAGGGTGTAAGCGCCTGGGGGCGTGCCCACGCCGATCGGCATGGCGATCGGTTGCCGCACAACCTGGCCTGCCGGCCAGCGGCTCGTCTGGAAGAGAGGGCCGGCGGGTTTTTCATCTGGCGGCTGCGCCCAAGTGCGGCCGTCAGGCCCCACCAGTCGCAGCGAGACCGCGATGTCGGCCGCGGGCGTTGCGTCGGCCCGCCAGAGCAGCCCCGCATAGAGAGTCTGCCCGGCTGCAACCTCGACCGGCAACGGCTCGGGCTGGACGGTCACACCGGCCGCATAGCGATAGGCCGGCCGATCGGCCGGCCACTCCACGCCAGACCTGCACAAGTAGCCCTGAACCCGCATGTTGGCCTCGCCGTCGAAGACGCGCTCGTCGAAGAGTTGCCCCCGCTCAGACATCCACCCCCGCACCAGGCCGGCCGGATCGTTCACCGTGTCATAGATGCGATAGTGCCAGATACGCGCAAACCGTTCGAACAGCGCGGCGACCTGGGTCTCAGCCGCCGCGGCTGGCATGGCGAAGAAATCGGAGCGGGGATCGGCCCAGCCCAGGCCGGCCGCGGCATCCACGTGACCCGTGGTCACGACAACCAGGCCGCCATTCGCGGCCGGCGCAGGCAGGTCGGCGGTGAGGCGGCCGCGGAACGCTGCCGGTCCATCCCAATAGGTCAGCAGCGCGGTATAGGCATAACCGGCATTGACCAGCGCCACATCGCCCGGACGCCAGCGGTCACGCAGAAAGCGTACCGCGGCCCGATGATCGTCAGCGCGATCCGCGGGCGCAGTCCAGAAGGCGTGCAGGGTGAACCCTGACGCCGCCAGCCAGCAAGCCATCAGGGAACACACTACCAGCCTCCACCTGCCCCACGACCAGTTCAGCCCCGCGGCCAGGACGACATAGAAAGCCGGGCTGTAGGTGAACACGTAGCGGACATGATACAACGGGGTGACGATTGAGGCGAGCAGAATCAACCCCAGAGCGCCGAAGGTCGCCAGCAAGAAGATGCTGGCGCTGGACACGCCATGATCGGTCGCTCGCGGCCGCCGCCAGAGCGTGACCAGGCCCGCGGCGTAGGCCGCCAACACGATCAGAACCACAGGCCAGGCCCAGGCTGGCGCGCTTTGCCCCAGGCTGAGCGCGGCCCAGCTCTCCGTTAAGGCCGCCGAGAGCACCGTCGCGGTCCGCCAGGGCGGAACGGGTGGGTTCACGGCCTGGCGATAGGCTATCGGCAGCCATGGCGCATAGAGAAGAAGCGCGGCCAAGTTGGCGGCCAGCCATGGATACCACAACCCTCTGTCGCTGGCCGCGCTCGCGCGCGACCGGCCATCATCACGCCGGCCTGCCCGCGCCTTCGCCGTGCGCGCAATCAGCCACGCCAACACTCCAGCGTTCAGCGCCGCCAGCAGAAAGGCGAAGTAGTACAGCGTGTACATCCCTGCAGCGGCAGCCAGGGCGTAGACGACCCACCAGGAGATTGGTGATTGGAGGTTGGAGGTTGGAGGTTGGAGATTGGAGGTTGGAGAGACGCCGCGGAGGAGGGCGTAGAGGGCCACGGCTCCCAAGCCAGCACCCAGCGTATACATGCGCACTTCCTGGCTGTACCAAACGTTGTAGGGGCTGAATGCGACCAGGCCGGCTGCGACCAGCGCGGCCCGGTCGCCCGCGACCCGCCGCGCCAGGGCGTGCGCCAGGGCGATCAGGAGAACGCCGAAGAAGAGGGAGAAGAAACCAGCCGCAAACTCCAGCCCGATTCCGTGCGGATCGGCATGGCCGGTCGGATAACCCAGGGCGACCAGCCAGCCGCGCAGCAAGACATAGTAGCCGGGCGGATGGATGTCACCCGCGGTGTGACGGATCAGCTCCGGCAGTGCGCTGCCCGCGAGATAGACGCTGACCGTCTCATCATACCACAGGCTTTGTGCGCCCAGGCGGAAGAGGCGCAGCGTCGCGCCTGCCAGCAGCAGGATCAGGAGCGGCAGCCGCGTGCGCCAGATCGGGAAGGACGCTCCATCCTGGCGCTGTTCGCGCTGGGAACGGCTATCTGCCACGCTTCACCCCGGCCAGGCTGACCACGCTGAGCAGGAGCAGGATTCCGTAGCACGAGAAGATCGCGAAGTAGCCCAGGCCGGGCTGATAAGCGTTGAGGTAGTCAGCCAGCACGCCGCCAATGCCCGCGCCCACCATCCCTGCGCCCGCGCCGGCCAGGTTCGACACGCCCAGATAGCGCCCTGCCTCGGCCGCCGGCGCCAATTCCGTGCCCAACGCCCAGTTGATCGTCATGAACAGGCCCGATGCCAGCCCGATGACGCCGCCAGCCAAGTAGACCAGCGCCTGGTTCGGAAACCACATGGTGCTGACCATGATGAATGTCCCCAGAGCAGCGATCACTCCGCTGACGCTGACCAACAACCGATGTCCAAAGCGGTCGGCCAGCCAGCCCGCGGGCAGCGCGGTGACGATCGTGAAGACGCCAGCCGCTGCGGTCATCAGGCTGGCCGTCGCGACCGCAGCTTCGCGCGTCAGGCTGAATGCGTGCATCAGGAAATAGGGCGCGGAGCCCTGGATCGAGGTCACGGCAGCCAGGAACAGCAGACGATTGACCACCCACCAGGTGAAGGACGATTGTCGCCGTGCGGCGGGTCCCAGGGTGGCCAGGGCGCCGGCCCACACGCCGACGACCACCGCGGCCGCCATGGCGACCAACCCGCCCACGCCCGCCCCCCATGCGCGGGCAGGTCCGGCGCCGGCCAGCGGCCACACGATCAACCCCGTCAGTCCGCCCAGCAATCCGCCGGCGATCAGCCCGGCGGCTGCGCCCATGCCGATCCCCGCGAGCATCCCCAGGACGCGCAGCAGCGGAGGTCCGAGCGGCGTGGTGGGCCGATCGGCCAGCGGCGTCTCGCGCACCAGGATCATCGTCAACACCATGGTGACGAATAGTCCTGCGCAGGTCGCAACGATGGCCCATCCCAACTGTCCCGCGCCCACCAATTGGCCAACAGTAAAGCCGACCAGGATCAGCGGCAGCAGTTCCATGATCGCCTTGACGCCCGAGGCCCGGCCGCGCTGATCTTCGGGCGCCAGGTCGGGAATGAAGCCCTGCAGCGCGCCGTGCGAGATGTTAGATGAGAACTGAAGCAGCAGGATTGCTGCGAGCAGCGCCCAGTAACTCCCTGCCAGGCCGACCGCGGCCAGGAAGATCAGATCGAGCAGGACCCCGATGAAGATGAAGGGCCGGCGTCGGCCAAAACGCGAGGTATTGCGATCGCTCAGCAATCCCATCGCCGGCTGGGCCAGCATCGCGATGATCAGTCCGGCGGTTCGCATCGCGCCGAGCGCGGTGTTCTTGACCTCTCCACTCACGAACATGTCCACCAGGTAGGGCAGAAACACCGACCCGACAGCGGTATTGCGGATGTTCAGGCCGAGCCAGAAGAGATTGATGGAGATGTGATCGTACCAGCGCCAGGGTTTCGTGTGCATGATCGTCCCTCGACAGGTGGGGTGAGCGCGGATCACGACAGGCGCAACGCGCTGCACCAATTGTATGCGGAGTGCCGCGATTCGTCAACCTGTCGTTGACTTTTCGCGGCCAGCCGGTTAGAATGGCGCGGGTGGATTAGCACTCAAGCGCCTTTCATTGACAGGAGTTACGCAGGAGCGAGGACGAAATGCGCTTCACCGTATCGCAAGACCAACTCGATAAGATCATCGGCGGCTCTCACCATGATCCGTTCCAGGTGCTCGGTGCACACCTTGTGACACTGCGGGGCCGGCCGGCTGTATCGGTGCGCGCATTCCTGCCCCAGGCCGAGCGCGTGTGGGTGGTCGAGCAGAGCGACCCACACGCTCAGACGACGCATGAGCCAGCCACCGGAGCGCGGCCTCGCGGACAACGCGCGCCGCGCCTGCCGGCCGGCCGCAGGATGACGCGGCTGGAAGGCAGCGACTTCTTTGAAGCGCAGTTCCACGGCCGCGACCGTCTCTTTCAATACGAGCTGCGCATTCTGGACAAGGCCGGCCGCAAGAGCCAGGGCCTCGACCCCTACTCATTCTGGCCGGTGCTGGGCGACCTTGATCTCCAGTTGTTCAACGAAGGCAACCACTTCCGCACCTACGAGAAACTCGGCGCACACACGATGGAGCTGGGCGGCGTGACCGGCGTTTTCTTCGCCGTGTGGGCGCCCAACGCCTGCCGCGTGAGCGTGATCGGCGACTTCAACGGATGGGATAGCCGGCGCCATCCGATGCGCGTGCGCGGCTCTTCGGGCATCTGGGAGCTGTTCATCCCCGGGCTGGGCGAAGGAACGCTCTACAAGTACGAGATCATGACGCGCGACGGCCGGTTCTTGCGCAAAGCGGACCCCCAGGCATTCTTCAGCGAGCGCCGCCCCCAGACCGCCTCGATCGTCTGGGACATCGGCAAGTATCGCTGGGGCGACGCCGACTGGCTCGCGCAACGCGCCAGGGCGGATCCGCTCCGCCAGCCGCTGGCCATCTACGAGGTGCACCTCGGCTCGTGGATGCGAGCGCCCGAAAATAATGGCCATCTATCCTATCGCGACTTGGCCGAGCGATTGGCCAATTATGTCAAGCAGCAGGGCTACACCCACGTCGAGCTACTCCCCATCACCGAACATCCGTTAGATGCATCGTGGGGCTATCAGGTCACTGGTTACTTCGCGGCCACCAGCCGGTTCGGCGTCCCCGATGACTTTCAGGCGTTCGTGGACATCCTGCACCGCAACGGCATCGGCGTCATCCTGGATTGGGCGCCTGGACACTTTCCCAAGGACGGCCATGGCCTGATCGCTTTCGACGGCACGCCCCTCTACGAGTACGCGGATGATCGCCTGGGCGAGCACAAGGACTGGGGCACCAAGGTTTTTAACTACAATCGGCGCGAGGTGCACCAGTTTTTGGTCAACAGCGCGCTCTTCTGGCTAGACAAGTATCACATTGACGGCCTGCGCGTTGATGCGGTCGCGTCGATGCTCTATCGCGACTACAGCCGCGCCGACTGGATACCCAACGAGTACGGCGGTCGCGAGAACCTGGAGGCGATCGCCTTCCTGCGCAGGCTCAACGAGGTGGTGCATCGCGAGCATCCCCGCGCGGTGACCATCGCCGAGGAGTCCACCTCCTTCCCCATGGTCAGCCGCTCGACCCATCTGGGGGGCCTGGGCTTCACCTTCAAGTGGAACATGGGCTGGATGCACGACACCCTCGACTACATCGCGCTGGACCCGATCTATCGCAAGTATCATCATCAGAAACTCACGTTTGGGCTGATGTATGCGTTCAGCGAGAACTTCGTGCTGCCGATTTCGCACGATGAGGTCGTCCACCTGAAGAAGGCCATGCTGGACAAGATGCCTGGCGACCCCTGGCAGAAGTTCGCCAACCTGCGGCTCTACTATGGATTCATGTGGACCCACCCAGGCAAAAAGCTGCTCTTCATGGGGCAGGATTTCGGACAGTGGCGCGAGTGGAGCGAGGATCGCAGCCTGGATTGGCATCTGACGCACGAAGAGGGTGGGACGGCCGCTGCGGCGCCGCATCGCGAGCTGCAGCGCTGGGTAGCTGACTTGAACCGGCTCTACACGTCAGAGCCGGCGCTCTACGAGCAGGACTTCGACTGGACCGGCTTCGAGTGGATTGATCCGAACGACTGGGAACACAGCGTCGTTTCGTTCATGCGGAAGGCCAGCAATCCCAGAAATTCGCTGATCGTCGTCGCGAACTTCACACCGGTCGTGCGCGAGAGATATCGCGTGGGCGCGCCCGCGTTGGCAACCTACTACGAGGCGCTCAACAGCGACGCTGTGGGGTACGGCGGCGGTGGGATCGTCAATCAGCACGGCTGGCCAGCTCAGCCCCTGGCATGGCAGACCCAGCCGTATTCGATCGAAATGACGCTGCCGCCGCTGGCGGTGGTCGTGCTGAAACCGGGTTGACCGCCCTCACTCGGCTGGCGCGTCGGCCGGGAGGTAGACGCGCAGACACGTAGCCATCGCACTTGCAGAGACCGTGAACTCGCCCAGGATCGCGGGCAGCAGCGCATAGCGGATCGCGGGCAAGGAAACAGAGCCGCCAGCCCAGACAACCACCGCCTCGCCCGCCACACAGCCCCAGATCTCCAGCGTGGACCCGTCGCACACGCCGGTGAATTCCTGCCCCCGCGCCAACGTCACCCGTTCCACGACAAAATAGCGGTTCCGGGCCAGCTCTGACCGCACAAGGTCGGCGCAGTCGTGGAGGGGTCGCGGCGCGACGATGGCCGGCGGCTGCTGGCCAAAGGCGATCACTTCCAGCGCCTTCTCGACGTGCAAGGCTCGCGGCTTGCCGTCTGCGGCCAGGCGCCCCCAATCGTGGACGCGGTAGGTCGTGTCGGAATTCTGCTGGATTTCCGCGACGACCACGCCGCGCAGCAGCGCGTGCACCGTGCCGGCCGGCACGCTGACAGCCTGGCCCGCGCCGATCGGCGTCCGACGTAACACCTTCTCCACCTGGCCGGCTGCCAGCGCCGCGCGAAGACTCTCGGCTGTCACACCGCCGGCCAGACCATGGATCAGCTCCGCGCCCGGCTCCGCGTGGAGGACGTACCACATCTCCGTCTTGCCCAACTCGCCGCCTTCATGGGCAAGTGCATAGGTATCATCGGGGTGAACCTGCACCGAAAGATCCTGGTTGGCGTCGAGCAGCTTGACCAACAAGGGGAAGCGGTCGCGGGCCAGCGACCAGTCAGCGTGTTCGCCCACCAGGTCGCGGCCCAGCTCGGCCAGGATCTCGGGCAGCGACCGACCGGCCCACCAGCCCGCGTCGGCGGCCGTGGATCCAGCCGGATGGCCGGAGATCTCCCAACTCTCCGCGATGGCGCCTGGCGGCAGCGATCGGCCGTACAACGTGGCCAGCCGGCGGCCGCCCCAGATGTAGTCGCGCAGCACGGGGGTGAAAGTCAACGGGTAGATGGCGTTTGCTCGATGCACGGGCGAATACCTCGGCTGGGGCTGCGTGAGTCGGGTTGGGGCGATTTGACAGATGGCAACTTCCCTGCCATAATAAACCCCGATGACTCGAAAGAGTCTCTCCCCTGCCATCCTACTGCCGAGGAGGTGATGCTCATGGACGAACGTAGTACCAAACGCGGCACCGTAGCATCACCTCGGTCTTTGTGGTAGTGCTACGGTGCCAAACAGGGTGAGGGACGGGGTGAAAGCCCCGTCCCTCATCTTGTTTTTGGGCTCCAGTCCTGTCCGGCCAGTGGCGTGCGCTGCTCATCCCAACAGATACTTGCCCCAGATATCGCGCGGGCCAGCCTCGGCCAACAACAAAAACGCCAGGTAGTGCGGGCGTCCAGGCCGCTTGCGCAGGGCCATGCCGGCCTCATCCGGAGTGCGGCCGCCCTTGCGCGTGTTGCAAGTTCGGCAGGCAGTCACGACGTTGTCCCATGCCATCTGGCCGCCGCGACTGCTCGGCAGCACATGATCCAGGGTCAGGTGCAGGCGGCCGGGCGCTGCGCCGCAGTATTGGCAGGTGAAATTATCGCGCAGCATGACGGTGCGTCGCGTCGGCGCCATGGTCACCTGGCGGGGCAGCCGAACGTAGTAGACCAGCCGAATCACCAACGGCACAGGCAGCGAGGTGCGAGACGCGTGCAATCGCTCCTCAGTCGCCTCGATCAGCTCGGCCTTCTCCTTCAGCAAGAGGACAATAGCGCGCTGCACCGAGATGATGCTGAGGGGTTCGTAGGTAGCGTTGAGCACCAGGACACGCTGCATGGCAATCACTCAGCAGAAAAGAAACGCCCGGCTTCCGCGCAGGGACGCCGGGCGAAGGGAGGAACAGGGTGGCCAGTGGGGCTTGAACCCACAGCCTTCTGGGCCACAACCAGATGCTCTGCCAATTGAGCTATGGCCACCGTATTGGCGAGACAAAGGCACAGACGTCGTCACACGCTCTGCCGCGCCCCTTTCACAGCTCGGGGGCAGGGATTCGAACCCCGACAAGGAGCTCCAAAGGCTCCGGTCCTGCCATTAGACGACCCCCGAATGCCCGGATCACGCTATGGTGCCGAGGCCCAGACTTGAACTGGGGACACCGCAATTTTCAGTCGCGTGCTCTACCAACTGAGCTACCTCGGCAGATAAAACAAATGGCTGATGGCAGATAATGGACGGCGGCGCCCCCGGGCGCTCAGCCGGCTGCTAACAGCGATCTGCTATCAGCCATCCACTGAGGAAGCGGGCGATGGGATTCGAACCCACGACCTTCTCCTTGGCAAGGAGACGTTCTACCACTGAACTACACCCGCGTGGCTCTGAGTAACACGTGACATTATACTCAGTTTGCCGAACCTGTCAAAAATCAGCAAACGGCTATTGTTGGACCCGGGCGGAATCGAACCGCCGATCTCCTCCGTGCAAAGGAGGCGCCTTCCCGCTCGGCTACGGGCCCGCGGAAACTTCGGATTGGCGATTTTGGATCGCGGAGTTCCCGATTTCTGGACCGATCGGCAATCCAAAATCCAAAATGGCCATGCCGACGGGGGGATTTGAACCCCCACGACTGTGGGTCAACAGATCCTAAGTCTGTCGCGTCTGCCATTCCGCCACGTCGGCGCGGTCGGTCGGTTAGTCGCGTAGTCGGTTAGCCACGTAGTCGGTTGGCCACATAGTCGGTTGGCCGACTATACGATCATTCGTCTGCACGACTATCAGACTGGCTTGCCGGATCATACTCCCGATTCTGTGCACCCTGACGGGCTGCCGTCATCTGTCTCGCCCTGCCTCGGCCGCCGTTTTCCACGAGTGTGGCTGAACGGCTGCGCCTGCACAGGGCGGCTGCGCCTGGTTGGGCGGGCGTGACCCGCCTGCACTGGCGCCGCTGCGATGAGACTGAATGCTGCGCCAGCGCGTCGGGCGACGCCCGCGGCCTGGCTCCAACACCCAGCCCACTCACCTTGCTCCCGGCCGCACGCTCGCCTAGCTCCCGCCCTTGCGGGACGAGACTGGTGGGCTCTTACCCCACCGTTTCAGCCCTCACCCGGTTAGTCCTGTAGTTCCTTAGTCGCTTAGTCTGGTAATCATGAACTATCCGACTATCGCACCATCCGACTACCCGGGCGGTTATGCTTTCTGTTGCGGTTGTAGTCGCCCGGCGATTGCTCAACGGGCGCCCCCACTTACTGTTTCGTGGGGCGGCCTTGCCTGTCCAGGGGACCGGCTGGGAGTCGGGAAGTTCCTCCCTGCGCAGTCAAGACTGCACAGGGCGACGGCTCACCGGCAAGCACACCTATTGTAGCATCAGGGCAGACCGGTGTCAAATGGAAATCGGGTTGTCCTAGCGAGCCTCGGCGATCTCTTGCAGCGCCGCCACGCTCACCAACACCACTTTTCCCCGTCGCGTGCGGATCAACTCATTGCGCCGGAACTTGCTCATGACGCGAATCGCAGTTTCGACCGTCGTGCCGGTCATATCGGCGACATCCTGACGAGTCAACGGCATCTCGATCACGCGGCCTTCGGCCGCGTCTGACCCGGCGCTTTCGGCCAGCTTGAGCAGGACGCGGGCGATGCGTTGCTCCACGCGTTCCACCGCCAGGCTGCGAATTTGCTCGGCTGAGCTGCGCAGCCGGGTACCCAGGTCAGTGATCACAGTCAAGGCAAAGATGGGATAGCGGTTGACCAGCGTCAAACAATCATTGCGCGCAATAATCAGCACAGAGCAGGCTTCGATCACCTGCGCTGTGCCCGGATAGCCGCCGCCGTCGAAGACGGCCACAGTGCCCAACATCTGCCCGGGTCCGCACACCCGCAACACGACGTCCTTGCCGTCGGTCGAGTGACGGAGCACCTTCACCTTGCCAGTCTTGATAATGAACAGGGCCTCGGGCGCCTCTCCTTCCCGAAAGATGTAGTCATCTTTCTGATACTGGCGCTCGCTGAAGAGGTCAGAGACCTTCTCCCAGTCCCGCTCCGACAGACCAGCAAAGACGGGCAGCGCCATCAGAATATCGCGCCGATCCATGCAATTCTCCGCAATATGATGCCGATCATATCTATGATCGGATTATAGCACGCCTGGACAGCAACGGCAATTATGAACGATAAGAGGTATACGGAGGTTGGAGGCCGCCAGTCTGCAACCGGCCTGCATAACTGCACAGGGATAGCGCAAAAACGCCGGTCATTGCGAGGTGCGCCTTTGCCCCGAAGCAATCTCCTGCTTTGAGCAGGCGCGCAGGTCTTGACGCGATCCAACTTCGTGTGATAGTATCAGCCGGCACGTGCGAACGCGCAGAATCAGTCAAGGATGCCACGGGCGAGTCGGCCAACGCGCCGATCCGCCCGTTTTTCTAGCAACTCGTTATCCTACGGCGACATGTCGGGTTATGGGACAAATGCCCAAAACAATCCTGCTCGTAGATGACGAGCCGACGCTCCTCGAAACGCTGGCGTGGAATCTACAGAACGCCGGCTATCGCATCATCACAGCCAGGGACGGCGCGTCGGCGCTCGAACAGGCCCAGGCAACCTCACCCGATCTGGTGGTGTTGGACCTGATGTTGCCTGAGCTGGATGGCCTGACGGTCTGTCGCAGCCTGCGGCAGGTTTCCGATGTGCCAATCCTTGTCCTGACTGCGCGCACTGGCGAGCTGGACAAGATCGTTGGGCTGGAGAGCGGCGCTGACGACTACATGACCAAGCCCTTCAGCCTGGGCGAGCTGCAGGCGCGCATCCGCGCGCTGCTGCGCCGGACACGACCCGACAGGACCGGCGAAGAGGTCGCCTCAGGCAATCTGCGACTGGACCTGGTCAGCCGTCGCGCGACGCTGGCCGATGAAGATCTGACGCTCAGCCCGAAAGAATTCAGCTTGCTGGTCGAGTTGATGCGACACCGGGGCGCCGTGCTTTCCAGAGATCTGCTGCTCACCCGCGTCTGGGGCTACGATTTCTACGGTGACACGCGAACCGTGGATGTGCATGTGCGTTGGCTGCGCGAGAAGATCGAACAGGACCCCGCCAATCCGCAGCGCATCAGCACGGTGCGCGGCATCGGGTATCGGTTCGAGGGCTAGGCGCAGGGAAGCCAAAAGACAAGACATGAACAGTTTCGGGTATCTGTTGCTCGGGCTGCTGTGCGTGGCCGTGATCGCCCTGGGTGTGAGCCTGTGGCAGCGACGCCGCGCGCTGGCCGCGGAAGCCCACGCTCAGGCGCTGGCCGCGCTTGCCGTGGCCGCGCAGCGCGACGCCGAGAGCGCCCTGGCCGCGGCCGACGCCCAACGCAACGCGCTGGGCGAGGCCGCGCTGGATGCGTTGCTCATCCTGGACGCCCAGCGCCAGGTGATATGGGGCAACCGGGCGGCCTGGGAGATGTTCAACGCTGGCGCGCCAGCCATTGGACACGCCTTCATCGGCCTGATGCGCGATTATGAGCTCAACCAGGCCGTGATGGATGCGACCAGCGGCAATCGCCCCATCGTGCGTCAGGCTGCTGTCAACGGTCGCACGCTGCGGATTCGCGCCGCGCCGGTGGAGACGGTCGGCGGCATTGCTGTGGTCATCCAGGATGTCAGCGAACTCCAAAGGCTCGGCCGCGCGCGCCGCGACTTCGTCGCCAACATCTCCCACGAGCTGCGCACACCCCTCGCCAACATTGACCTGGCCGCGCAGACTCTGCGCGATGGCGGCAGCAAGGATCACGCTCTGGCGCAGCGCCTCCTCGACCAGATCTCCCAGCAGGTGCAGACGCTCAGCCAGTTGAGCCAGGAGATCCTCGATCTTTCGCAGATCGAGTCGGGCCAGGCGCTGCTGAAGCTGGTCCCCTCGTCGCTGATCGCTGTCGTGGATCAGGTTGTCCGTCATCTGACGCCGCAGGCTGATCTGAAGCAGCAGCACATCAGCCTGTTCGTGCCAGATAGCCTGGTGGTCTTGATGGACGAGCACCAGGTGCGCCGCGTGTTGGGCAATCTCTTGCACAATGCCATCAAGTTCTCGCCCGAAGGGGGCATCATCAGCATCTATGCCGAGCCCACCGACGACGAGGATGTGCGCATTTGCGTGGCAGACACCGGCCCTGGCATCCCCGATGCGGAAAAGCTGCGCGTTTTCGAGCGCTTCTATAAGCAGGACCGCGCTCGCAGCAAGGGCGGAACAGGCCTGGGCCTGGCGATTGCTCGCCACATCGTGGAGGGTCATGGCGGCCGCATCTGGGTGGAGAGCAGGCCAGGCGAAGGGGCGAGATTCTACTTCACCTTGCCCAAAGCATGAGAAAAACAGGGAGGAACGCATGAAGGATTTCGACCAGGCCCGCCGGCTGTTGCACGACTTCAAGGCTGGGACCTATCTGTACGGCATGGGCGTGCTGCCACAGGTGGGCGCGACGGTAGCACGACTCGGCCGCCGCGCCGCTTTGATTGGCTGCCAGTTCCCCGGCTGCGCCAGCCATATGGACGCCATTCGCAGAAGCGCGCGCGATGCCGAGGCAACCCTTGCCGGCGAGATCAACGGCGCTGCGCCCAACGCCCCGCGCGAAGATCTGGCGCGCATCACAGATGAACTGAGGGCGCTCGATCCGGACGTGATCATCAGTTTCGGCGGCGGCAGCACCATCGATGCGGTGAAGGCAGCCGAGGTCCTGCGAACATTAGGCGGCGACATCGAGGGGTATTTCGGCGCCGGGCTGGTGACGGAGGCGTTGCAGCGCAGCGGCAAGAGGCTGACGCCGCACGTGGCCATCCAGACCGCAGCCAGTTCGGCCGCGCACCTGACCAAGTACTCGAACATCACGGACGTGACCGCCGGCCAGAAGAAGCTGATCGTTGACACGGCTATCGTGCCGCAGCGGCCAGTGTTCGACTACGCGGTCACGTATGATGCGCCGGCCGCCCTCACCGCCGATGGCGCGCTGGATGGCATCTCACATGCGCTAGAGGTGCTCTATTCGGCCGTCGGCAAGCCAGAGTACGCGAGAGCGGCTGACATCGGGGCCGCGGGCATCAGCCTGGTCGTCAACTACCTGCCGACCGTGCTCGCGGAGCCGCACGATCGTTTCGGACGCGAGGCGCTTGGGCTGGCGACCGATCTGGGCGGCTATGCCATCATGATTGGCGGCACCAACGGCGCGCACCTGACCAGCTTTTCGCTGGTGGATGTGCTGCCGCACGGCCGCGCCTGCGGGATGCTGAACCCCTACTGGACCGTCTTCTTCGCGCCGGCCATCGAGACGCCGCTGCGGATGGTCGGCGACATCTACCGGGCGGCGGGCTACACTTCCGCGCACATCGAGAAGCTGGCCGGCCGCGACCTGGGCCTGGCTGTCGCCGAGGCCATGATCGCGTTTGCGGCCGCGGTCGGCTTCCCCACCCGGCTGGCCGACGTGCCCGGCTTCAGCGACGAGCACATCACGCGTGCGCTGGCTGCGGCCCGCAACCCACAACTCAAGAGCAAGCTAGAGAACATGCCCGTGGCCATGACGGCCGAGATGGTGGACGACTACATGGGGCCGGTGTTGCAGGCCGCCAAAACCGGCGAGCTGCGAGGCATCAAGAACGTCGCGTGAGCTACGCGAGATCAGTCGGCCCGAACAAGAACTCCAGGGTGTTCAGGTTGACATGGCGCTGCTGTTCTGGCGTCAGGCCGCGCCAGGCCGCCACCTCCTGCTCGTGCGTGCCCTTCAGCCGGAACTCCGCATAGGTTCCTGCGCCCTGGAGCCGGCGGTCAATGTAGCTGTGGAACGGCGCATCGGTGCCCCAGACGATCGTCCGCGGATAGCGTTCGACCAGCGTGCGCATCACCGCGACATGATCGGAGAGGTCTGCGTGGAGCGCGTCGGGCGGCAGCGCCATCAGCGGGCTGCGCTGATAGGCCAACTCAACCTGGATCTTGAGCGCCGAGGTGTCCACCCAGACGTTAGGCGACGCATCGGCCCGCCGGATGAAGCCTTCGTGCAGGCCGATGCAGTGGGCCAGACAGTAGCGCAGCTCGGGGTGCGCCTCGATCACTCGGAAAGTATCGGCCGCCTGTGAGAACTCCTCGCCCTGGCTGACCGCGACGTGAAAGAGCACGGGCCAATTGCGCGCCGCGCAGAACTCGAACAACGGCTCGCCTGGGCCGAGCAGTTCGGTTACCGGGCTCTGGCACGCCACCGGGTTGACCTTCACGCCATAGATCGGGAACTCGGCCTCCAGCTCGCGCACCGCGTCCAGTTGCTCCTTCACCATCCGTCCTGGATCCACGCACACGAATGGCAGGAAGCGATCGCTCAGCTCCGGGCAGAAGACGTACACATCGGTCAGCAGCAAACGGTTCTCGCGCTCGAAAGGACACCGCGAGATCGGCCGGGGGTGTGGCGTCAGCCGGCCCGTCTCCAGGTAGGCGTGGATGTCGAAAAAGAGCAGCGGGAAGAGCGGAAAAACGGCCGAAACATCCACGCCGTTTGTCCGCTGCCGGTAGTAGAGGTCCTCGACGCTGGCGCAGTAGGGAAAGCCGATGTCGGCCGCGGCCTTCAGATGGATGCCGGCATGAGAGTGGACGTCGATTACCTTGCCGACCAGGTCACGACGGGTGAGCCGTCTGGTTGCCACTGTATGACTCCTTTGCCTGGCTCTTAGTTGAGCCGCGCGAAGCCGGTGTGGGCGACCGGCCCCTGGAGCAGCGCGTGGATCGTCCCGCGCTCCAACGCGCCGGCGATGACGCCGAAAACCTCTTCGGTCGCCTGCAGATACTCCTCCAGGATCCGATCATCGTGGGCGTAGGTAGCGTTGAACGCCCTGGTGGCCAGATAGCCGCGATCCAGCATGAGCTGGGTAAAGAGCGTCGAGGCCGCTTGCGCCTGCTCGTGCCGGATGGCGAAGCTGCTCATCGGTACGAGCCCGCCGATCTGAATCGGGAGGCCGGCGCGTTCCGCTGCCAGACGCCAACCATCGCGCGCCATCTGGCCGATGCGACGCAGATGCTGCGGCACGTTGCACACCCGGTGCTTGCGGATCGTCGCCAGCGCCGCGGCAGGGCCGATGCGTTCGGTCCAGTAGGTGCTGCTGATAAAAGTGCTTTGCGCTGCCTGCATCACTGCGCGCTTCCCGATGATCGCTGCCATCGGGTAGCCGTTGCTGATCGCCTTGGCGAAGACGGCGATGTCTGGCTCGAGACCATAGACCAGGTGCGCGCCGCCTGTCGCCAGCCGCCAGCCCACCGACACCTCGTCAACCACCAGGGCCGCGCCGATCTGATCGCATACCTGGCGCACCTCGCCCAAAAAGCCGGCCGCCGGCTCCATGTTGCGGATCGGCTCCATGACGACCGCGGCCAGCTCATCGCCATGCTCGGCCACGATGGCGCGCAGCTCCTCGGCATGGTTGTAGCGAAAGGGCAGCGCGCCCCCCCTCAGCCCGCGCGGTACGCCCGCGGGATCGAGGCCCGGCAGCAAATGGCCATCCAGGGCCCGTTCCTCCGCCAGGTTGGCCGCCAGATACCAGTCGTGCCAGCCGTGATAGCCGCAGAACGCGATCCGGTCACGGCCGGTGGCCGCGCGCACGATGCGCACCGCCACAGCCATCGCCTCGCCGCCGCAGCGCGCGTAGCGCACCATCTCGGCCCAGGGGTGCAGCTCACAGAGCAGGTCGGCGAGCGCCACCTCCTCCGGGCAATTCAGCGTAGACATAGAGCCGGCCTTGACTGCGGCGATCACCGCCTCCTCCACATCGGGGTCGGCCGCGCCCAGGATGCAGGCGGCGATGCCGTTGTAGCTCATGTCATGGTAGACATTGCCGTCCAAATCCCACACCCGCGCGCCCTGGGCGCGACTGTAGTAGGCTGGCCAGTTCTCCGGCAGGAACATTTCGGGGCGCTTGGAGAGCAATTGGGTTCCACCCGGAATTCGGGTCTTGGCATGAAGATATAGATCTTGGCCAGTTCTGCCGGTCATGGGTTCCTCGTTTCACGTTATCACGTTTCACGTTATCACGTTTTCACGTTTCACGCCACAAACTCTTCGTCGCCACATCCACCAGCGCCTGCAGGTTGGCGAGCGGTGTCTCTGGAGGGACCATGTCGCCGGCCGCCAGGATGTAGCCGTAGGGTCCCCCTTCGCGACACTTCTGGATGGCCTCCCGCCGCACGGCGGCGGCTTCGCCGTGCGCCAGCGTTAAGGTGTTGACCCCGCCCATCAGCGCCACCCGGCCGCCGATGCGTCGTTTGGCGTCGGCCACTTCGACGCCGCCCAACGGATCGAGCGGCTCCACGACGTGCGCGCCGGCGTCGGCCATCATCTCCAGGATGGGCCGTGAATTGCCGCAGATGTGGATGTAGATCAGGATGCGGTCGCGGAAGCGCCGGCAGAACTCACGGTAGCCGGGCAGACAGAACCGTTCGAAGTGGCGGGGGCTGATGAGACTGGCGCTCGCGGCCGGATCGCCGATGTACAGCACGTCAATCCCGGTAGTCAGCAGCCTTTCGGCGCGCTGGCTGATGGCGTCAACCTGCAACTCCATCGCGGCCTGAACGAAGTCTGGCCGTTCGTAGAAATCCATCATCGCCTGCGCCCGGCCGCGCAGCGCGGTGTAGGTGTTCATGGTGATGCCGCCCGGCGCCGAGGCGACAAAGCGATCGGGCACGCGGCCGCGCGCCTGTTTCAGGATGGCCATCTTCTCGTCGCTGAACTGGGCAATCATCCCCTGCAGGCGGATGCGATATTCGTCCAGCGTTTCGACGGGTGACGCGGGCCGATCTGGCACGAACTCGCCGCCGCCGTGCATGTCCAGCCGCCCAATCCTGGCCCCGGTGGCCGGGTCGAGCACGATCAGCTCGTCGCCGACTCGTTCGAGGTGCATCGGCTCTGGCTTGACGAACAGCCGCAGGCCGTCGCAGCCGATCTCGTTCACCAAGCGGATCACGACATCGTAGATGAAGGCCGGCTCCTCGGCGCAGCGGCGCATCCCATCAATCCAGTCGCCAGCCCGATCGTCGCCGTAGCAGCGCACAGCCACGTCATGGCAGATTTGCGGCATGACCGGGATGCGCGGGGTGGGCTCGCGGCGCATGGCCGCGGCCATCAATTCACGTGGGTTCATAAGCATTCATCCTGGCTGCCAGGCAGCCGCGTCCGAGGGCCACTTGCCGGGGTGAAGCTGGTCTTCCGCGGGAACTGCCATCTCGCGGATGCGGGCGATCAGGCCAGGCGACAGAGCCGGCCGGTCGGCAAAGCCGAGCGCCGCCTCCAACTCGCCGATGCGCGCTGTGCCCACGAGCGCGGTCGAGACGGCCGGGTGAGCCAACACATAGCGATAGGCCAGTTCCGGCAGGCTTTCGGCCTCGGCCAGCGCGTCCAGCTCTCGGATGGCGGCCTTCAACTGGGCAAGCTGTGGGGGCAGCAGCGTGTAACGATGCGTCAAGACGCCGCGCAGCAGCACCGACCGCACCACGACCGCCACATCCTGCTGCTGGGCCAGCGCCAAAACCCGGCTTTCCAGCCGCCGATCCACCGCGCTGTACGCGACCTGGAGGCAGTCATAGCGGCCGTCTGCCAGCGCCAGCAGCGGCGCCTCCTCGCCATAGGTGCTGGCGCCTGTGAAACGCACCTGACCCGCGGCCTGGGCCTGCTGGATGGCGGCGATGATCTCTCCCCGCCGGATGTCCTCGACCGCGGCGCTGTGGATCTTCAACACGTCCACGTAATCGGTGCGGAGCGCGGCCAGGCTCTGCGCGATGGAGGCCCGCACCCACTCGCCCACGGCCTTGCCGATCATGCCGGCCGGGGGCGCGGCGACCTTGGTGCAGAGGATATACTCGCTGCGCCGCGTGCTCAACGCCCGGCCGATCACCTCTTCGCTGGCGCCATAGACGCGTGCCGTGTCAATAAAGTTGATCCCCAGGTCGAGCGCACGGTTCAGGAGCCGCGCCGCTTCTTCTTCTGGCGGCCGGCGGTGTTCGCCGGCGACCGGCACGCCGTAGTCCAGCCCCAACTCCACCGTGCCGAGGGAGATCTCAGAAACTTGCAGCCCGGTGCGACCGAAGCGTCGAGTCTTCATCTGGGCCGCTACCACAAGGTCCAGCCGCCATCCACGCTCAGATTCTGCCCGTGGACGTGCGCTGAGGCGTCGCTGGCCAGGTAAAGCACAGCGCCTTTCAAGTCCGACTCGTTGCCCGACCGGCCATCGGGCGCCATCTTGACATAGTTGCGCTCGAAGTTTGGCTGCTTGCCCGGCTGCCAGAAACCGCCGGGGCTGATGGCGTTGACGCGCACCCCGCGGTCAGCCCACGCAGTCGCCAGGTACTTCGTCATCTGAATCATGCCCGCCTTGGCCACGCCATAGGCGATCGGGTTGCGGGAGATTTCGGCGCCTTCGTAGATGTGCTTGTACGGCGCCACGATGCCGTACATCGAGGCGATGTTGATGATGCTCCCCTTGCCTTGTTCGAGCATCTGCCGGCCGCCCGCCTGGCACAAATAGAAGACAGCGTTCAGGTTGGCGTGAATGCTGCGGTTCCACTCCTCGGGCGGGAACTCCTCGGCGGGAAAGGTCTTGCCGCCGGCGACGGAGTTGACCAGCACATCAATCCGGCCCCACTTCGCCAGCACAGCCTCGATCATCCCGGTCACCGAGGCGTAGTCATTGGCATCCAACTGTATAGCGATCGCCTCGCGGTATCTGGCGGTCAGCTCGGCCGCCCGGGCCTGGCAGTTCTCCAGCCTGCGAGAGGCGATGACGAGATGGGCGCCGGCTTCGGCCAGCGCGGTGGCCATCTGGAAGCCTAGCAGCCCCGCGCCGCCCGCAATCACCGCCACGCGGCCTTCCAGGCTGAAAAGCTCTTGTATGGTTGGCATATCATCCTCTGTTCTCACCCAGGCAAAGCAGGGGTAAAGTCCACGAATCGCTACTCCATCCCGCACCACGACATCACGAACAGCAACAGGCTCTCCCAAAAGGTGAACAGGCTCGCCAACTCGACGTACTCGTCGCCCGCGTGCGCGCCGCCGCCCCGGGGTCCGAAGAGGACCGCGGGCATGTCGAAGATCTGGTGCAGCGCGAACATGTCGCAGGCGTAGGGCGCGCCTGCGATCTCGGGTCGCGCGCCGGTCGTCTGCGCCACGCTGTCGGACAGGATCGTCACCAGTGGATGCGCGGGATCCATCGCGGTGGGCGCCATCCAGCGAATGCTGAAGCGGATTTCGGGCCGGGTAGCAAAGGCGTCAGGGTGACGCAGCATCACGCTTTCCAGCCACTCCTCGACCTCTCGCAGCACCTCCGCGTGCTCCTCCCCTGGCAGCGCCTGGACGATCAGTTGGATGTAACCCTGGCTCGGCACAAGGATCGGCGTCTCGCTGCCCCAGCCGCCGGCGTAGACCTTCGTGACCTCGACAGGACGGGGATCGGGATAGCAGGCATAGAGCGGATGGATCGGATGGGTTCGGCGTCGGGCCACGAGCTCTTTGACGTGCACCAGCGCCAGACCGATCTGCTCGATCGCGTCGGCCTTTGGGCCGGTCCGCGTGCCCGCCTGCAGCCAATCCTCCTTCAGACTGGTGAAGACGAACTCTGGGATCAGCAAGCCGCGCGCGGCCGGGTAGATCTTCAGATCGGTCGTCTCGGCAATGATCGCGGCGTCCATAGACCCATCGCGGAGCCGGCCGGCGATGGTGGAGTTGACGCCGCCCTCCTCCTCGTCCACGACGCTCTCGAAGCCCAGATCACCTCTCAGCGGCAGCCCCAGCTCCTTGACCGCTTTGTAGAGCACCAACATGGCGGCCAATGCGCCTTTCATGTCAACCGCGCCCAGGCCATAGAGCCGGCCGGCGCGTATCTCGGCGGCGAAGGGCAGCGCGCTCCAGGCGGCCGGGACGCATACCACCGTATCCACGTGCCCGGTCAGCAGCAGAGAACGGCCGCCGCCCCGGCCGATCTGCGTGGAGGCCACGTTGGGGCGATCCCGGTAGTCGCGGCCCGGCCAATAGGCCGGGTGGGTTGTCAGGCCGGGAACCTGGTCTGGCTCATACAGGTCAGCGGGCAAGCCGGCTCGACGCAGATAGGCTGCGATGTACTGCTGGCAGGTGTGCTCCTCACCCACCGGCGGCGTGTTGCGCGAGGGGATGCGGATGAGGTCTTGCGCTACTGCGACGATCTCGTCGCGGTAGCGGCGCAGGGCTTGCTGAGCGAACGCGCGTTGACTCATTTAGTACCAGGTGAACTCCTCAACAGACGCCGGCTCGATGGCCGCGGCCAGCGACTCCGACAGATAGAGCTCGCTCGGCGCCATCTGGAGCATGGTCGCGGGTATCAGCGGCGTCGGCGGCGTGAAGGCGGCCAGGCGCACGGTGAAACGCTGCCACGAGACCATGGAGGACCCAACTCGGAACCCATTCCAGGAACTGCGCAGCCTGGCGGCCAGGTAGTCAGCCGGGCCAATCGTTGCGCCCTGGGGCGGCACAGATGACCAGTCGCCGCTCTGGCCGAATTCCGGCCCCAGGCAGTTCTGCAGGATGCTGAACGGCGTCAGTTTAACGATCCTCGGGCCGATCTTCACCCATTCCTGCATCGGCATGGGCGGGAACGCCACGGAACCCGGCTCGATATACGCCACATGGCCCGACCACCCGATGCCGCCATAGCACACGTCCGCGCCGCCCATGTCGGCGATCATCTTGCCATAGTCTCGGAAGTTCGCGTCGGTGGGGCCTTGAAAGTGGCTTTCGGGCGGACGGAGCGCCGGGTCGAGCTTGCCATAGAAATTCACCTTCATGTTGTAGAGGAATGAGTTTGGCCACGTCTCCGGCGCGATCCGGCCCTCCTCGTCGGCGTACTCATCCATGTTGAAGGTGTAGAGGTGATGACAGCTCACGCGGAGCCTGTTGCACAGAAAGGCCAGCCGCGCGTACAGCGGATCGGGCTGCGGCAAGATCAACACCAGCCTTCGCCCCTCATCCGCTGCCTGTTTGATCTGGCCAAAGATCTCCTGGATCCAGCGAAAAGCGAACTCGTCGTCGCGCAGGATGATCACTTTGAGATGGGGATGCTTGAAGCTCGCCCAGTCTGCGCGGGTCACGCGGCGGGCGCGCTCGCAAGCGGCCTGCTCCTGAAAGGGATGCCATTCTGGCATACGGTATCGGAATCCCTCGAACATCTTGCCTCCTGAAGGTGTGGTATATCTTCGCACTACCGCCTGTCATTGCGAGGAGCGCAGTATGCGAGTGCGAAGCCTCCCTCTGGGACGAAGCAATCTCCCGCGCCAGGCAGAAGATTGCTTCGCTAAATGCGCTCGCAATGCCGGGCGACTGCGTAACTCCTGTCAACATGCCAGGCGAAACCTGACAGGTCTGCGAAAGGCTTCATACTTGCACGCACGCGATGCCGAGCAACGCGGCGACCTTCTCCAATGCGCCGGCCCACCGGCCATAGGCCATCGCCTGATGGTGCGAGCCGCCCGCCATGCTGAAGCGCGTCAGGAAATCGCACAGCTCGCCGCGCGGTCGGAACTTGTAGTGCGGCCGGTTCAGATCGGCGATGTAGGGCTGATCCACCACTTCGCCTTCGGCCACGATCAGCTTGAGCTGGCCGCCGGCGACGGTCGTCAGGCTAACGAGAGTACACGGCCCCGGCGTCAGGGCGAAGGCTAACAGCAGCGGGTCCACCGGCACGTCCATGATCGCCTTGAGGGTGCTGCGCAGCACCCGCACCGGCTCGTCGCGGCGCGCCATGCGCCAGTTCCCCTCGCCCATGTGCATCATCAGCGCCGCGTTGCCCGCGAAATCCATCGTGAACATCTCGGTGAAGTTCGCCTGCCCTGCCAACGCCTGCATCATACAGACTGCGGCTGCGCTGGTGACGTCCCCTTCGCCGCCGAAGCCGTAGCCGTCAGCCAGCAGCTTCGCGGCGGCCAGGAACGGCAGAGTGTCGAGCTGCCCTTCGTGGCCCACGGCCAGGAAGTGCGAGGCGAAGCCGTGCAGCCCACGCTCGGCCAACGTCTCGCGCAGAGCCCATTCCAGCCGCACGCTGGCCTCGTGCTCGGCATCGCTGATGTCGGCGGCAAACTGGAAACGCTCCCGATCCCGCGCCATCTCGGCCGTGATCGCGGCCGGCGATGCGGCCTGCGCCCGGCTGGCCAGCGACTTCATGGCGATGCGCCGCACCTCGACGCCGACTTGCGTCAGAAATGCGCTTTCATCCAGCCCAAAGTCGCCCATCCCTTCCATCGCATACCCCACCAGGCCAATGCGCAGCGCCCGCGTGTGTGCGGCCACGCGCGCGGCGTCGCACCATGCTTTGACCTCGGCCAGAGCCTGGCTGTCTTGATAGTGGCCCGTGACCAGGTGAAACGGCCGGCCAGCGCGCACGAGAACGTTAGCCAAATCCTGAACGCCGTGCATCCCGTGGTTCCTGGTGGTGTCGCCGCTCGACGTTTCTGCGCCGACCGCGTGCAGACGCTGCGTGTTGAAGATCAGGATCGGCAGACGCGTGTAAACCAGCGCAGTGAGCGCAATGTGGCTGGGCGCGTAGGTGAACAGGACCACCAGGAGCAGGTCTTTGCCCTCCGCCTCGAACGCGGCGACGGTCCGGCCCACCTCTTCTCGATTGACGCAGACGCCGGGGAAATCTACCTCGGCGAAGGGCGCCAGGGTCGCAACCAGCTCCCGGCCGAACCCGGCCATAGCCGGCTTGAGTTCGGGCCAGGCATCGTAGAGGTCGAACATCAGGCCCAACAGACCGACTCTCGCCTTCCGCGGTTGATTCATAGCCCAGTCCCTCCCCGGCAGGCCCGGTAACGTTCAAAGATGGCAGCCCAGGGTTGCCATCTTTCCGAAAGATGGCAACCCTGGGCACCCTGGGCGGGCGTCAGATGCCTGGCCCAGACCGCTGACATCTGGCCGGCCGCGTCTGCGCTGGCGAAGACCCCGGCGCCGATTCCCGCCAGAACGGCCGCGCCCCAACTGGCAGCCTCGGTGATCGCCGGGACTTCGACAGGCGTGGCGGTCACATCCGCCACGATCTGCGGCCAGATCGGGCTGCGTGCGGCGCCGCCGACCATCTTCAGCTCGCGCACAGCCACGCCGGCCGCGCGTATCTCATCGAGCGCCCAACGCAGCTCACAGGCGATCCCCTCCATGACGGCCCGGCTCAGATCGTCGCGCGTGTGGGAAAGCTGCAGCCCGACGAATCCGCCCTGCGCCAGGCCATAGGAGCCGGAATGCCCGCCAGCCAACGTGAAGAAAAGCAGGCCGCGCGCGCCCGGCTCCGAGCGAGCCGCGGCCGCGTTGATCGCCTCGTAGAGCGCCGGCCGGGGCTCTTGGCCCCCTGGCCTGTCGGCCAGGACAGGCTGGCGGTTGGCCCAGACGTTGTCTGCCAGCCACTCCAGCGAGGCGCCGACCGCGCCCAGACTGCGGATCGCGCCCCAACGGCCGGCGACCGCATGGCAGCTCAGCGCCATGCCGCTGCGCCGTCCCACGGCCAGGCTTTCGGGCACGGCCAAAAGCACCCACGCCGTGCCGCACGAGAGCAGCACCGACCCCGGTCGCGTGACTCCCGTTCCAAGCGCCGCGCAATACTGGTCGTGCGCGCCGTTGACCACCGGCAGGCCGGTCGGCAGCCCGGTTGCGGCGCTCGCCTCGGCGGTCAGCCGGCCGACAATGGCGGCCGAAGGACGCACAGGCGACAGTTGGTCGCGGCGGATGCCGGCCAGCGCCAACAGTCCATCATCCCAGTCGCCGGTCGCGATGTCCAGGAGCTGCGTGATGCTGGCATCCGATGGGTTCATACACAGCTCGCCTGTCAGCCGCCAGCCGATGAAATCGTTGACGAAGAGAAAACGCCGGGCGCGCGCAAAGAGATCTGGACGTTGGCGGTCGAGCCAGCGAATGTGCTGAAGGGGCAGGCCGGCCATGAGCGGCCAGCCGGTGCGCTCGTAGATCGCATCTGCCTGGCCCTGCGCCCGCATTTCGTCGCATTCCGCCTGCGTCCGACCGTCCATCCAACTGATGGCATGGTGGGTCGGCTGGCCGGCTGCATCCACGGGAATCGTCGTGCCGCCCTGAGAGGACTGCGCCAGTGCGATGACCTGGTCGGCCGGCCTGAGCTGATCGGCGATCGTGCGCAGCGCGGCCACGACTGCACGCCACAGCTCCTCGGGGTCCTGTTCCACCCAACCAGCCTGGGGCGTGATCAGACCATAAGGAACCGTGGCCGCGGCGACGCCGCCGCCATTCAGATCGAAGAGCAGCGCCTTGGTCGCCGTAGTGCCTACATCAAGCCCGATGAGCATGTTTGACCCCTGGGGCCAGAGGCCCAGGGTTGCCAACTTTCCGAAAGTTGGCAACCCTGGCCAACAGCCGTTCTGCGTTGCCGCAGAAGACATCCTGCACGTCGCCGGCGGTCAACCCCACCGCTTCGGCCGCCTGGCGAAACGCGAAAAGCTCCTCATAGAGAAAGAATGAGAGCTGCTCCCCTTCGGCCTGGCTGACCTCTCGCATGTGCGGATCGTCCGACACGTCGCCGTAGAGGCCAGGGGGCGTCAGGTTCACGTAGAACCCGTTCTCACAGATGCGGCGCATACGCATCCGCACCACAGGCAGATCGCTGCCGAAGATGACGCGCCTGGGCCCCACGGCGCGCAGCAGGCGGGTCATCACATACGGGTTGGTGTTGGCGCTGAAGTCGAAGCACATCCGGCCGGCGTCGGCCAGGACCGCGAAGGCATCCCCGATATCCTCGGGGCAATACGCGCGGCCGATGTGCGCGATGACCAGCTTGACGTTGGGGTAACGTCGCTCGATCTCGCGCATCTGCGCCAGGTTGAGCGGATCACGCAGCCGGCTGGGCCGCGGGATGTGCAGGAGCACGATCCAGCCGCGCGCGTCGGCCGCTTCCAGGTGATGGTGTGGCAGGAAGTCGAAGATCGTGATCTCGGCCGCGGGGATGTGGGCCGGCGCCAGGTTCAGATAGGGCTTCAGCCCCGCGAAACCGCCTGCCTTCACCCGCCGCTCCAGTTCAGCAGCCGGCCACTCCGGCAGGGTCACGATCAGGCCGGGCAGACCGCGCTGCTGAATCGCCGCACTGATGTAGCCGTTGGCCCGCTCCTGATCCACCTCCCGCTCTGGCCAGCCGAGCAGCAAGGGGGTCGCCGCGCACCCCGGCAGCATCAGCCGGTAGGTCTCCAGCAGATCGTCCACGCTGTTTTCGTTGGCCACACGAGCCGGCCATGTAGGGCCGCGAGCGATGCGCGGCCCAGGCAATCCAAAGGCCTTCAGCCAGACGTGCGTGTGGAAGTCAATGATCCGATCGGGCAGAAAACCTGCCAGCCGCTCCGCGAAGAAACGGCGATCAATATCCAGGACTGGGAAAAGCACGGCCACCTCTATTTGAGCCCGTAGTGTGCGGCCGCTTCTTGCGGCGTGGCCGCGCCCCGCACGACCTCTTTCAGACCCGCCAGGAAGTCGTCCGGCCGCTCGGCCTGAAGCACATTGCGGCCGAAAACCACCCCACGCGCGCCCGCGGCCACTGCCCTGGCCGCCAGATCGAGCGCATCCACCTGCCGGGGTAGCTTCTCCGCGCCCAGCGCGAAGACGGGGATCGGCGCGCCCTCCACCACCTCGGCGAACCGGTCGCCGGTGTAGAAGGTCTTGATAGCGTCCGCGCCCAACTCGCAGACGATGCGACAGACCTTCACGACGTAATCGTGGAACTCGTCTGGCTGGCCGCGCAGATCGCCGGCCGGGAACACCTCGCCGATGATCGGCATCCCCAGGTTAGCCGCTTCCTCGGCCAGGGCCGCAAAGATGCGCACGTTCTCGGCGTCGTGCGCCTCGCTGCCGGTCTTGAGCGTCAGGCTCGCCAGAAGGACGTCGGCGCCGGCCCTGGCGCCGGCCGCTGCTGAGACGGTCTTGACGATCTGCGCCTCTCGGTAACGCCACGGCTCGCAGTGGATCGAGTTCCAATTGAGCCGCACGATCATGGCCGGGCTGCCGCGGCCGTGGAACAGATCGGCCGTGAAGCGGATCATCTGGGGCGCAAGAAGGACAGCATCTGCGGCCTGCAGACGCCGGGCCGCTGCTGTGTAGTTCACCAGCCCCTCCATGGGGCCAAAGGTCTGGCCGTGGTCTATGGCTACCACGACGGCGTTGTTCCCCTCTGGGAACAGCTTGCTCAGGCGAATCGCTTTTCCGGTCACAACTCCTCCACTCTGCGTTAGTATCGGCCGTACTCCTCGCAAATCTCGGCCACCATCTCGATGCGATAGCGATCGGTGTCGGGCGGCACCTGGTCGCCGGGCGCCAACACCAGCCGGGGGCTGCGGCTGCGCAAATCCAACCAGCGATGGATGGCAGCGATGAACGCTTCGTCGCTGCGATTGGTGCGCGACCAGAGCGCGGGCGGAATGCCCCCCCACAAGATCAGATCGGGTCCGGCTTCGGCGCGGCACTCCTCGGGCGTCAGGTCGCCGCCGGGGGTCGGCGTGACCGCATCAATGCAATCCATCCCTACCTCGGCCATGGCCCGCAGCAATCCCCGCAAGCGGCCATCCACGTGGACCGCGACGTACTTGCCGGCCGCGTGGATGCGTCGTGTGGCCGCGCGGAAGTAGGCGGCCGACCATCGCTCGAATAGACGCGGGGACTGCACATCGCTGGAGAAGTTGTCGCCCAGGATGAGCACCTCGTGGGGTCCCTGCAGGAGCATATCCAGCCCCTGCAGACAATTGTCGTTCACCGCGTCTATGGCGTCTCGCATCTCGGTCGGCCAGTCGTTCAACGCATAGATCGTGCGGTCAATCCCCATGAAACGCGAGATCAGAAAGCCTAGGCCGCTATAGCTCAACGACGCCACCGGCAGTCCGATGTCGCCACAGATCGCAGACCACTCATGGTAACGCTCGAAGCGGGGCAGATAGCGGCGGCGGCTCATGGCATACGCAAATACCTTCACGTCGTCGAGGGTGCGGACCGCGCGCTGGACGATGTTGTAGGAGTAGCTGGCCTCCTCGAAGCGGCGCAGCTCCTCGATGACGCCGATCGGGGTCTCGAGACGCCAGGTGGTGGTCACGCCATCGGCCAGCAGCCCCTGCGTTTGCTGGACGTCGCCGTCGAACACGACATCGAAGAACTGGCCCATGTTCAGATAGACGCCGCAGTTGACCTGTCTGTGCAGGTCAATCATGCCGGTGTCGCGCACATCGGTCATGAACGGCAGCCACTTCACCCCGCGCTTGGCGACATGCCAATGAGACAGATCGCCGAACCAGGGGACGACATCGGGCGTCTCGCCGCGATATACGGCGAGGACCCGTTCCCGGAGCGACATAGCCATGGACAGAAGCCCTCACAGAATTCGGTGGATCAGATGGCATATCCGAGCTCACGCTCGGTCTCGTAGATCGCCTCTTCGATGATGGCCAGGCCCTTCAGAGCCAGGTCATCCTCCATGATCATTGGCGGCGACATGCGCAGGATGTGACCGGCAGGTATCCAGGCCAGCCCCTTGCGAAAGGCTTTCTGATAGACGAGTTGGCCGGCCTTGTCGAATGGCTCGCGCGTGGCCTTGTCCTTCACCAGCTCCAGCCCCAACAGGCAGCCGACCCCGCGCGCCTCGCCGATGATCGGATGCCGGCCAGCCATCGCCTGCATCTCGCGCAGCAGGATGTCGCCCAGGTGGGCCGCCCGGCCGCAGATGTCCTCCTCCTCGATCACCTCGATGCTGGCGAGCGCAGCTGCGCACGCCATCGGGTTGCCGCCATAGGAGGTGCTGGCGCTGATCTTCTCGATGACCTCTTTGTGTTCATCTGAGACCAGCATGGCGGTCACCGGGAAGCCGTTGCCGAAGCCCTTGCCCAGGGTCGTCACGTCTGGCACGGTATCCCAGTTCTGCATGGCGAACATCTTGCCGGTGCGTGCCATACAGGTAAGCACCTCGTCGGCCATCAGCAGGATGCCATACTCATCGCACAGGCGGCGAATCCGCTGAATCCAGCCATCGGGCGGGACCACACTGCCGGCCCAGCCCTGGATCGGTTCCAGCACGATGCCCGCCACCCGGCCAGAGGTCTCTTCTTTGATGATGGTGCGGATGAAGTCCACACACAGCAGATCGCACTGAGGATAGGTTTGGCGGAACTCGCAGCGGTAGCAATAGCCGCGCGGGGCCAGGAAGAAGCCGGGCGGCCGCAAGCCCTGGCTCGCGTCCAGTCGCGCCAGGCCCACGGCCCCCATGGTCTTGCCGTGAAAATCGCGGTGAAACGAGATGAACTCGAACTTGCCGGTGGCCGCGCGCATGACGCGCAAACCCGCCTCAACCGCGGTGGTGCCCGAATCGTAGAGCTGCATGCCAGTGAGCTTCTTCTTGCCCTCGCCTGGCGTGATCTCGACCAGCTTCTCCAGCAACTGCATCTTGATGGGCGTGGTGTAGTCGTGAGCGTTCATCAGATCGCCGGCCGCCCGCTGCACCGCCTCGGTCACCTTGGGGTGGCAGTGGCCCAACCCCGTGACGTAGATGCCCGATGAAAAATCAATGTACACGTTGCCGTCAACATCGGTGAGGGTGCATCCTTTACCCGACTGAAACACCACCGGAAAGAGGCGCACCTGCGACGAGTAGCCTTTCATGTATCTGGCTGCGCGTTCGTGCATCTCGTTTGATTTGGGGCCAGGCGGCGGCGTAATCAGCCGCGGCACGCTGTTCACGTCAACTCTGGCCCAATCCCGATCATACATGTGGCTCTCCTTTGGACTTTGCCTGGCTCAGGCCAGGATGACTTTGACGCCCTGTCTGCGCAGTTCCGCCACGAAATCGGCGGGCGCGTCCGTGTCGCTGATGAGTACGTGGATGCCAGTCAGGGGCGCGATGCTCGTCAAGCCGATCAGACCGATCTTACTTGAGTCAGCGACGACGATCACCTCTGTGGCGGCTGAGATGGTCGCCCGGTTCACCTCAGCCTCCAGGACGTTGGCCGTCGTCACGCCCTTGACGCAGGTCAGGCCGTCAGCGCCCAGGAAGAGCTTGTCCGCGTGTAGTGTCCCGATCTGCTCGATGGTGTGCGGGCCGACCACCACGTCGTACTGCGGGAGATAAACGCCGCCCAGCAAAACCAGGTGGATGCCCCTGCAGTGGCCAAGCTCGCGCACGACCGGCAGTGAACCAGTGATGACGGTCAGATTGCCGGACTGCCGCAGATCATCGGAGAGGTGCGCCGCGACCTGCAAGACAGTCGTGCCAGAGTCGAAGATCAGGCGCTCGCCGCGTTGCACCAGGGCCGCAGCCTGACGGCCGATGCGAGCCTTTTCGGCGCTGCGCGCGACCTGGCCAACCGAAGCGGGGATCGCAAGGACCGGCGAGACATGCGGGGCAACCACAGCCCCGCCATGAATGCGCCGCAACACCCCTTCTTGCTCCAGGTGCGCCAGATCGCGACGAATCGAAACCTCAGAGACGCCGAACTGCTGGCTCAGTTCCGCGACCTGCACCGCCTGGCTCCTGGCCAGTTCTTCCAGGATCGCAAGCCGTCGTTCTTGGGTTCTGGTAGCCATATGCATCCTCGTTCCACAGTGTTCCGATATGAGACGGGAGTTTCGAGTATGATCGTTCCACCTGATGAGGCAGTTGGCCATAGTGTAACACGATAGCCACATGGTGTCAAGATGTTTCGTGTACGAACCAGAGGCATGACCGAAACGGAAGGCTATTGACGGATTTCGCACATCATGGTATCATTGACCGCCTGGAAGCGGTAGGTGTCCAACCGACTGAATTCAGAAAGGAGCCAGAAGCCGATGCTGCGCAACGAATGGAATCGCCCGCGCTACCACTTCACACCGCCCACGAACTGGATGAACGATCCCAATGGGCTGTTGTTCGATGGCGAGCGTTATCATCTGTTTTATCAGCACAACCCCTACGCCACGGCCTGGGGTCACATGACGTGGGGCCACGCGGTTAGCCCTGACCTGGTTCATTGGACCGACCTGCCCAATGCGATCCATGAAGACCCCGTGGCCGGGTACACGATCTTTTCGGGCAGCGCGGTGCTCGACCGGGAGAACACGAGCGGGCTGGGCGACCCTACGACGCCGGCCGGGCCGTGCGTGGCGATCTACACGGCGGATTATGTCGGTCCGCCGCGGCTGGAGGACGTCCACATCGCGTTCAGCAACGACGGCGGCCTGACCTTCACCCAGTTCGCCGGCAATCCGGTGATCCATGTCGGCGACCCGAAGTTCGGCGATCCCAAGGCCTTCTGGCACGCGGGGAGCGGGCAGTGGATCATGGCCAACATCCTGCATCCTGACCAGGGCCGCGTGGTGATCTGCGGCTCGCCAAACCTCCGGGAGTGGCGCGCGCTGTGCGGCTTCGATGCGGCCGGGGAAGCGCCGGGCGTTTGGGAGTGCCCCGACCTCTTCCCGCTGGCGCTTG
>Ga0194125_10001957_pt1 | contig 34554 bp, 22 predicted proteins | sample TA2KigC250mmetaG_FD_148626 | JGI IMG/M metagenome (GOLD analysis project Ga0194125, IMG submission 148626) | Freshwater microbial communities from Lake Tanganyika, Tanzania - TA2015034 Kigoma Deep Cast 250m | ecosystem: Environmental > Aquatic > Freshwater > Lake | place: Tanzania: Lake...
CAACCGGCCATACTCCACCTCGGCGGCCTTGCTCAGGTCACCGGTGCGCTTCGCTTGCTCGGCTTGTTCCTTGGAAAGCTCAATAGCCGACTTCAAATCGCGAATCTCGGTGACAACGCCCTTCTCGTTCTGCCATTGCGTCTTCAGTTTCTTGCTCTGCTCCTGCAAATCCGCCAGCTCGCGTTCCAGCTTCGCCAGCCGCTCCTTGCTCGCCTTGTCGGACTCCTTCTTCAACGCTGTCCGTTCGATCTCCAACTGCATCACGCGCCGCTCGATCTGGTCAATCTCCGTCGGCATCGAGTCCAACTCGATCCGCAGCCGCGACGCCGCCTCGTCCACCAAGTCAATCGCCTTGTCCGGTAGAAACCGGTCGCTGATGTACCGGTGCGACAACACCGCCGCGCTTACCAACGCCGCGTCTTGAATCCGCACGCCGTGATGAACTTCGTACCGCTCCTTCAGCCCGCGCAAAATCGCAATCGTGTCCTCGACAGTCGGTTCGCCAACCACAATTGGCTGAAACCGCCGCTCCAGCGCCGGGTCCTTCTCGACATACTTGCGATACTCATCAAGCGTCGTTGCGCCAATGGTGTGCAGTTCGCCGCGCGCGAGCGACGGTTTGAGCATGTTCGCCGCGTCCACTGGCGCGCCTTCCGCCTTGCCCGCGCCAACGACCGTGTGCAGTTCGTCAATAAACAGAATGATCTTCCCTTCGCTGGCGATGACTTCCTTCAGGAACGCTTTCAACCGGTCCTCGAACTCACCCCGGTACTTCGCGCCCGCCAGCATCGCGCCGATGTCCATCGCCACGACGCGTTTCTCCTTCAACCCCTCCGGCACATCGCCGCTGACGATCCGCCGCGCCAACCCCTCGACAATGGCCGTCTTGCCGACACCGGGATCGCCGATCAATACCGGGTTGTTCTTCGTGCGCCGCGACAACACCTGCATCACGCGACGGATTTCCGTGTCGCGCCCGATGACTGGGTCGAGCTTGCCCTTGCGCGCTTCCTCCGTCAGGTCGCGCCCATATTTTTGAAGCGATTGGTATTTGTCTTCCGGGTTCTGGTCGGTGACCGTGGCATTACCGCGCACATCGCGCAACGCCTTCAGGATGTCACTGGTCTTCGCCGCGACCTTCTTGTGTTCCGCCAGCCCAAGCAACAAGTGCTCGGTGCTGACGAACTGATCTTTGAGCTTGTCCGCGTGCGATTGCGCCGCGTCGAGTGCCGTGCGCAATGCCCGGCTCAGCGCCAACTCGACTTCGCCGTGAACCTGCGGACGCCGGTTCAACTCGTCGTCGAGTTTCTTCAGCATCGCATCCGGCGCAAGGCCGAGTTTCTCCAGCAACGGACGGACAAGCCCGTCGGTCTGCTGGATGAGCGCGGCGAGCAGGTGTTCGCAGTCAACTTCCGAGTGGTGTTGTTTCTGCGCCAGCTCGTGCGCCGACTGCAACGCCTCCTGCGCCTTGATCGTCAGTTTGTCGAATCGAATCATATCTCCGCCTTCCGTCTGTGGTAGGGACGGCTCGCCGAGCCGTCCGCTTCGTTCCGCCCAGCGGCGCGCTCAGCGAGCACGCCCTACCAACGACTTCGTGACAAAACAACAGATTAGCAAGCTCGGTGCCGTCCCTATTTCAACCGCATTCTGCGCCAAGTTGACTGAATTCAGTGTGACACCGCCCGCCTCGTGCGCCACGCCGTCGCAACGCCATAACCAAATCAAAACGGAGTGTCGTTCCCAATTGGGTTACCATTGCTGAAGGAAAAACAGATATCGTCGTAGCCTGTCACTCCGATTTGATCGAACTTCCTGTTCTTACCTGCCGACTTTACTCGCACGCGCATGCCATTGCTGCGTAGTTCGTAAGGCGTACCCCAAGGATCAAGATACTCGCCCCGCTCGTTTCGTTCCTGTTGGTAGAACTCCAAGTACTTCTTCTTGGACGGATTATCCCCTCGTAGCACTTTGATGACGGACGCATTATCTCCGACTGGATACTGTCCATAGCCCATGTAATAGCAATTGAGCGCCGCGTGCAGATTGGCTTCGGCGTAGATGACACGAGTAGCGCGCATTTTGTCGAATGCGAAGCTGTTGGTTTGGTGTAAAAAAGCATCTGAGTGAGATGAAACGCCAAGTGCTGCTGTAATAACAACTGGTTCTTCCCACGGGTCTGCGGTGTGCGCTCGATTCCATGTGCCTTCGCGCTCATAGGCGATGACTTCCTTGACGATGCCGGTTGCCCCCAGATACACACAGTTCGAGTAGCGGTCAATAAGGCTCGGATCGCTGTCCCAGTGCGCCGGCAGCTTCCTGAACTCAGAAGGAACATTCGCCGGCGGATAGAACACCGATAACTTCTCAAGAGGGATGTATTTCGGCACCAAGTCGGACAGTTTCTCCGGTAGTTGCCCCTCGAAATCATACATGTAGGTGTGAAGCGCCGTCCGGATTTCAGCGAAATGGTTACGCACTTCAAAACGAGGCCCCCTTGGACGTCCTGTGCGAGACACTGGGAACGCGCACAAAAAGGCTACTACGCCAATGACCAAGATCGCGAACAAAACATAAAACAACCGGGAAGATGCAGGAAGCTTCGGGGTGGCAGCCCTTCCGTTCTTCCCATTCGACTCGCCCGTGTCGCGTTTCATGGCGAAGATTCTTTCACCAACCTTGGAGACTTTCCAGCCTTTTCATCGGCGGCCTTGTGTTCCGGTTTTGTTCCGGAGGCGCGGCTATTTCTTTCGTTTCGCGCGGTACTGGCGGGGCGACTCGGCGACCATTGCGGCGGGGGATTTACCGACGGCTTGCTCGTAGAGCGTTTCGGGGGCGATGTCCACGTCGTCGCCCCAACAGATAACACCGAAGTCGGAGTTGATGCTGAATTGTTGGAATACCTTGGGATCGGCAAGTCGCGCGAAGACGCCACCGCTTCGGATTTGTTTCGTCAAGTCCACGACGCCGGAGTTGCCATCGGCGAAAGTCACGGCGAGACGGTAGCCATCGAGATATTTTGCTGAGACGACGTGCCAGTGCATGGTTCCTCAATCCAATGGCTCAATCTTACGCAAAGGCTGACGGTTTTCAATCGCTTCCCAGTTCGCCAGTAACTCCGCGCGATGTTTCGCAGCCCATTCGATGACCAAGCCAAGCGTGCGCGGCGGCAACGAGCCGCGAGTAACAGCAAAATCGCTGATCTGCACCACGGCTTCATATTCGCCATATCGGACGTGGAAGTGTGGTGGCCGGTGTTCATCGAAGAACATGGCAATGATGATTCCGTAAAACCTGCTGATCTCTGGCATGTGTGTCCTCGCTAGCTCTTCCGCTTCGCCGTGTATTTACTGGGCGATTCGGCGACCAAGCTGGCTTGTTGTTCGGGCACGCCGATTTCGTAGAGGAATTCCGGGGCCATGTCGGCGCCGTTGTCCCAGACGACGGTGTCTAAGTCAGGATTGAGCCGGGCTGTGCGGAACTTCCGCAGGTTCTTGAGCGGCTCGAACATTTCGCCGTCGAGTTGTGCCGACAAATCTGCAACGCGGACTGAGCCGTCTTCAAACGTCAGCCGCAATCGGTAGCCGGAAATGTATTCGACTGCTGTGATCCAGTGCATCGCGCTCCAATCTACTCCAAAGGCAGAATGGGCTGCAACGGTTTCTTCGCCTGCGCCAATTCCCAGTCGCGCATCAGTTCGTCGCGGTGACGGAACGCCCATTCCAAGACTAGCGCCGTCACGCGCGGCGGCAGTGTGCCGCCCAGCAACCGTAAGTCGCTGATCGAGAACGAGGCACGTTGTGCTCCGTACTTGGCGTGGAAATGCGGCACACCATGTTCTTGCCAATACATGGCGATGATGATTCCGTAAAACCTACTGATCTCTGGCATCAGTTCTCTCCCGTGAAAGACGGTTTCACAGTTTCCTCTTTACTTCACGGCGGCCCAGACGCGATGAACGTCGTCGTGCTCTTCGAACGACTGGAGAAATTCGCCGACTTCGGCGCGTTGTGCGTCGGTCAATTCCGGATAGCTCTTTGGCAGGAAACCCAATTCGCTGGTCACCACGGTCCAACCGTTCTTGGACAGCCAAACCGACACGGCGTGCACTGCCGTGCGGTCGGTGATGAATCGCGCGCCGGCGGCTTCGCGCGGGATGTCATCGTTTTGCTCGTGGGTGAGCGGTTCGACTTCGTTGGCGCCGGCTTCGATGGCGGCGGTCTCGCGGTCAATCGTTGCGTCGGGATGATGGGCTTCGACGAGGCCGACGGGATCAAAGAGGAACCGGTTGCTGCCGGCGCCGCCGAGTTGGCCCTTGCGAAAGAGGATACGGATCTCCGGCGCAGTCCGATTCGGATTGTCGGTGAACACCTCGACGATGACGCCGACTTTGTGCGGGGCGTAACCCTCGAAGGTGACGTGTTCCATCACCACTTTTTCCTGCCCGATGCCGGCGCCCTTCTTGATGGCGCGCTCGATGACTTCGCGGTTGACGCTCTCCTTGCGCGCTTTCTCGACGGCGGCATGGAGCCGCGCGTTCAACGCGGGATCGGCGCCGCCCATCTTGGCGGCGACCATGATTTCCTTGACGAGTTTGCCGGTCGCCTGCGACTTTTTCAGCGAGGCGACTTCACGTTTGGATTGCAACCATTGGCGTCCCATGCGGCAACGTGTACCAGTAATCGCCCACAAATTCAATGCCGTCCATCGGTTATTTGTTTGTCGGATGCTGTCCGACAGCGTATAAATCCACCAAGGAACCGTACGCATGAAAACACTGCTGATTCCGCTGCTCCTTGCTTCCTTCACACTTTCCCGCGCCGCAACCGTCACCAACCTGCCCCACGTCCGCCCCGCCAATCGCGCCCATGTGACCGGCCATCACGAGGCAAAGACGGTTGATCCCGCCAAGATCGAGGCGGCCTCGGCGATCTACAAAGACTGGGCGAAATCCGCCGGCGGCAAACCGATGACGGGCGAGGTGATGAAGAAACTCTACCAGACCGCCGGGTTCGAAGGGGTGAAGACGTTGATCGAGCGCAGCGTGATCCCGGCGGAACACTCGATGCAGATGGCCGACCACCGGATTCTGTTCATGCTCCAGACCTTCGAGGCCATCGTGAAACAGTACCAGAGCGAAGGCCGCAAAATCCGCATCCACCGTTCCGATTCCGGCAACCAGAAGGCCGGCATGGGCAGTGATGTGGACCAGACGATTTTTGTCGAGGAGTTCAAGGACGGCAAATGGCTGCGCACCGAGGCGCTCGACAACAGCGTCGCCGACCTGTTCCGCAAGAAGTTCACGGAGATGCACGGGCTGACGGTTGAGGCGCTCGACATCGCCACCATCGCCGGCAAGGACAAGTTCCCGGACTGGCGCACGACGCGCATCCAGACCGACGCCGAGGGCAAGCGCCCGTTCAAGCTTCACGCCGCCGAGACGCTCGCCGGCCTCGAACGGACGCCGGGCGCGTATCAGGAGTGCGGACCGGTGGTGCAACAGGTCCAGTTGCGCTCCGCCGACAAGCTGGAAACCGATTTGCGCGAAGGACGTGCTACGGAAGCGCCGCCCGATCCGCGCGAGATGCTTGGCGCGCTCAAGGAATACAATCCTGATTTCCGCCTGAACCATCTCGTCCTCCTCACCATCGGCGCGGGCGATGACCCGAACGATAAAACGATCAAGGCGCGCGAGGCGTTCCAAGAGGATGCCGTCCGCGTGATGTTTGACGGGCTGAAACCGCAGTTGATTGCCGGGCACGGCTACGACGCGGCGGTGGCCAACTACATCGAGTTCAGCCACCATCTCCACGACAAGAACCCGGCGGTGAAATATCATCTCCGCGCGCTCGACGACGGGCTGAACACCATCCGTCGCCTGCGTCCCGGCAGCGATTCGCCGCTGGCGCGGGTCGAGTACGCGAAGATTCCAGAAGGCGTGCAGCGCAAGCAGTACCTCGAACTGTTGTTCGGCAAGGACCTCGCCGCGAAGAGCTGGGACGGCACTAGTTTTCTCGACCGCTGGCAGACGTCGTTCGACATCTCCGCCAAGTTGCGCGACCTGCACTCGGCCAAGAAACTCACCGACGAAACTGCCGCTGAAACGTTCCACCAACTCGCCACGGACATCGCCGCCAAAGAAGGCAAGCCGACGGAAAGCTGGCGCGAGTATCTGCCGAAAGCCCGCGCGGAGTACAACCAGCGTTGTCAGGAGTTCTTCATGTATAACATCGTCGAGACCTCCCACCAGCGCGTCGCCGAGTGGCTCAGCGGCGACCCGAACGACCCGAAGAAACGCGCCGTGTTCGAGGCGGCGCTCGACGAAGCCGCCGTGCGCAAGCAGATGAAACTCTCGAACAAGGTGTTCGACCACACTTGGAACATCCGCAAGGAGGAGATCCTGCGGAACTTCTCCGAGATGGCGCACCTGGAGTTGATGTCCACCTTCCGCAAGATCAATGACCGGCCCGACCTGGTGAAGCTGATTATCGAGAACGCCCAGCGCAAAGGGCTGGCTGCCGAGGACGTGGCGCGCCTGAAGATGATCGCATGGGAGTCCGCCGGCATCTTTCATGGCAAGATGGAGTACAAACAGATGCCGGAAATGTATCTGCGCTACTACGCCGCCCAGGTCCGCCAGAACCTGAAATCACCCCGCGAATACGGGTTGATGGCGATGGAACGTCTCGGTCGCGACTACGGGTTCATTGACTCGCCCGAAGGACCGCGGGCGACGAAGTGGCTGAAGCAACTCGGCATGCACGGCCTCCACACCAAGATCACCGAAGGAATGAAGACCTACAAGCTTGCCGGCATCACCGACCGGTTCCTCGGCAACAACGTGCTCAACCTCGGCGGCCTCCAGTCGGCTTCCACCGTCTTGCGCGTTTATTCCGAGAGCGGCGGCGACCCCGACGAAACGATCGACGCCCTGATCACCGAGGCGTGGGGCATCCTGCCCGGCATCGGCCAGATCAAAGGCGCGCACGATGCCGGCCTCGATCCGCAGGCGCAATTTCTCTTCGTCGCCGCGATGACCGTGCCGGCAGCGGGCATCGTCGTCTGCGTGTACACCATCGGCGAGAACGGCGTCGTGCTCTACGAACACGAAATCTCCGGGCCGTTGCTCAACGAGCAGGCCGACGCGATCTATCGCGGCTACGTCGGGCCGTCGCTCTACGGTTTCAGCCGCGAGACGCCGCCGCCCGGTTTCGACACCCTCGACATCGAGGCGCTGAAGAAGGCACGCGCCGACATCAAGGAACTCACAAGCAAAGTGCAAGGCGGCGGCACCATCGAGGATGCGAAGGCGCTCGCCCGCACTTGCCGGGCCGAGCGGCAGTTGAGCGCGAAGAAGGCCGCGTGGAAGGCGTATGAAGCCGAGGAGTTTCGCTGGCGCGGCTCCGCCATCCTCGGTTCCGGCCAGCACCTCAAACAGCAACGGCTGGAACTGCCGGCTCCGGCCGATCCGGTTTTCGCCGGGTCGCCCATCGGCCAGCCGGGGCCGTTGCTCGGGCGCATCAAGCCGATCATCTTCCACGCGCGCGGCAACGAAGGCCCCGTGGATTTCACCATCAAGGAACTGACCGGCGCCGAGAAGAGCCAGCTCGCGCAACTGGAGAAAGAACTCGCCGGACTGTTGCCGCCCCACGACTATGCGGACCGCAAGCACGAGTTTCTCCGGCTCAAACGCCAGCAGAAATCCTACGAACGCGCCCAGCGGTATCTGGCCGAGGCCGCCAAGAACCACGAGTTGATGCACCAAATCCAGCGCGACAGCCTCTACCCGAATCTGCTGCGCGATGACCCGGAACATTTCGGAATGGTTGTAGCGGCAGATTACGTCGCCAAGTGGGTCTCCGTCCGCCGCGACGTTCTGACGAACGCGCTGGCACAGGCCAGCGTGAGCGACAAGTTCATGCCGTGGAGCCGCGAGGTGCTCGACGCGCTGGCCGAACGGTTGCAGGAAGACACCGAGCGCAGCAAACGCCTCTGGCTTGCCTACGAACAACTGGAGAAAGCCAAGGCGAAAGCCGAGAAAGACGCCGTCGAACGCGAAAAAGGCGCCCTCGCCGCCGAGGTCCTCGCCGATGCCGGTGAACGCAAACCGGTCATGCTCGCCGACGACACGCAAGCCGCCATCCGCGATGACGGCGGCGACGTGGGCGCGGCTAATTCGCTCCAGCCAATCGCCGGCGCTTACCTCGCCCGTCACATTCCGGAATCGGCGCCGCGCGTCCGCATCTCGATGCGCCGCGTGCCGACGACGGACGACGACGCGAAGAGCCGGTACGACTTCCGTCCAGATGTCGCGGTCGAGGCCAACCCGGCAATCTACCAGCCGCCCTATTTCTTCGTGTTGTATGTGCTCGACCCGCTCGCCGCGAAGGCCGCCATCGGTGCGCGAGCTTTCCACGGCCTGCCGCTCGACGACGCGACCATCAGCGCGCTCCAGAAACATCTGGAAAAGAACCCGGTCCCGCCCGGCTTCGACCTGAAAAAAGACAGCTTCACGCCGGCCGTGGTGACGTTCGTGTTCTGCGACAAGGTGGAGATTCCGCAGCGCGTCATCAAGGAAACGGTGGAGGACTTGCCGGTGTTGAAGGAGTTCACAATCCCGGTGTTCCCGGGGATGAAACCGTTGCCGGAAGGACGCACGAAAGGTTTTCTCTTTGGCAGCGGCGCGGCCGGTCCGGCCACGGAAGTTGTCGCAGTCGAAGGTCCGTTGCACATTACGAGCCAGCGGGCCGACACGATGTATCTCGGCGCCAGAATCTTCGTGAAGTGCGATGCGGTGGGCAAACTCGCCACCAACACACCTGACCAGGGCATTTACCTTACGCTCGAACGCAGCCTCAGCGCCAGCGGGCCATGGACCAATGTCGAAGCCCAACGCTGGCTCGGACTCGAAAAGGGCGGCACCCGCGATGACGATGGGCGTTTCGTGTTTTTCGACAGCATCAATGCCGAGTACTCGAAGGGGACGATTCCCTACCAGCCTGTCCATTACCGCGTCTCGCAACAAGGCTTCGTCCGCGCTCCCAACTCCGGCGATTGGACCAAGGACCGCCGGCTCGACAAGCCGGTTTACTCCAACGTCATCAGCCCCATCGCGCCATTTCTTCGCCTCAGTATAACTCGACCGCCGAAACCGGCACCGGTGATTCCACCAGGCACCTCCACCGGTCGAGGAATCTTTGCCGGGAAGATGCGTCCGGTCTATGTGGATTGGGGCACCGACAACGTCATGTACGTCAACGAAGGTCCCGGCTTACAGTGGATCACCATGGGCGCCGAACTGATCATGGCCAACCAGTACTACACCTACTACGACGCGCACTTCACCGTGACTGCCGGTGATTTTACCGGCCACTTCTACGGCCCGCCCTGTCCCCATCCCGAAGACCCAAAACGCCAGCGTTACGACAGCGACAGCCTGCGCCTCCCGTGGTCGCGCTCGCTCAACTCGTTCACCGTTCAAGCCGATGCCCCCGGCGGGTCAGCCTCGCGCACGATCACCGTCACCTTCGCCACCAACATCACCGCCAACATCGAGAAACGCCTGGCGGACCTCCATCGTTGGGACGCGAAGACCGCCGAGGACCGCCAGAAATCCATCGCCACGATGCAGAAACGCATCGAGGAAGCCGACGCCAAGGTCGCTGAAAAAGCCAAGCACCTGAAACAATCGTATGGCCCGGCAGAATGGGCTGCGGCTGTCGAGTCGCTGGAGGAGGCCCGTCTAACGCTGGAACGAACGACCAAGTGCGACTGGCCGACACAGGACACCTTACAACAGACCGATGCAGCCCGCACCGCCGGTGACCACAAACGCCTCCTCCAGATCGCCCAAAGCAAACTCGCGCTCCGAAAACTCGAACTTGACTACCAGTTGCGTGGCTACACCATCACCGAAACCCGGTACCAGCGCCAGATGGACAGCGCCCGCCAGAACAAAGAGGACACAAAACACTACGAAGACAAGCTCAAGGAACTCGCCCAGTACCGGGAGGAAGCCCAGACCAAGTTCAAGAACCACGAATCCGGTTTATACGAGGACATCCTTCGCGCCGCCGCCCCTGCCGGCGACGCCGCGGCCTATCGGCAATCATTGGAGTTCATCACCGGCCGGCTGCGGGAGAAGAACCAACTGGGATTGTTGGGCGGTTGGTACTGCCAAGCCGCGCCGTTCATCGTCATGCTGACCGGCAGTCGGGACGAGGGGAAGAAACTTCTCACCGAGGGGAAACAACTCCTGATTCAAGCCGAGACCGATCCACAACGGAAACAATACCTCCAACGCAGTTGGGAGAACGACTCCAAGCCCGCGTGGTGGCCGCGCTGATCAGGGCGGTCACTTGTCAATCTTGATGCCCGGCAGCGAGCGGACTGGTGTCAGGTCAAGGCTATCGGGGCAGCCGAGGAGGCTGAGGTGTTCGAGCGGACTGTCCTTGAGCGGTCGCAAGCTTCGGATCCGGGTGCAACGGTTCAACGACAACTCCTTCAACGGCGCGCCTTGGAGCGGGCTGAGGTCCTCGACCAATGTGTCGTCGAGGTTGAGGATTTCCAGCGGCATATCGGCCAGCGGCGCAATATTGGCCAGTTCGGTGCAACCTTCGAGGTTCAAGTCCTTGATGGGTTGTCCGGCCAGCGCAGAGAGGTTCGTCAATTTCTGGCTGCCGCGCAGGTTCAAGATGATGCCGTTGCTTTCCAGCGTGGCCCGGCAATTGAGTTCGCCGCCGGGATTGTCGGCCCGGAGCTTCTCAATCGCCTTGTCGAAGGCATTGTCGTCCACGCGGATGATTCTCGGCGCCTTGCTGCCGACCTCGACCAGCGCCACCAACACATCCGCGCGCGCTTTGGCCCACTCGGTTTTGCCGTGTTGTGTCCAGTAGTTCTGAAGGGCAACCTGCAATTTCCCGCGCGCTTCGTTGGTGATTCTCGTCCGCAAGATCAGGCCGGGCAACGCGCCGGCGTCCTTGTTCAGGAAATCGGGGCTGGCCAGTTCCAGCAACTCGATGTACGCGACTTCGGCGGCGGTTTCGAGCGCGGCTTTCTCGCGTCCGGCGACAGTGGATTGCAATTCACCAATCCGGTTTGCCAGCAACGCGCCGAGCGGATGCCCGGCCCGCTGGAACATGTCACGCGCCCTGTCCACGGCCCGGCTGTAATAGGTCAACAACCCGCGCATGAGTTGCTGTTCGACGCTGTCCTCCGTCAATCGCTGCAGCCATTCCGCCGCCGTCAGGTCGCTCACCCGGTATTTTTCCTCGACAAACCCTGCCGCCTGTCCGTCGAACACGATCGTTTTCTTCAACTGGACCACGTCGCCGACCACATTGACAATCTCACCCTTGTTCTCGCCCTTGAGCGTGCGCAGCAGAATCGTCTTGCCGATGTCGCGTTTCAACGACGCCAACACGGCCTCCGGCATGGCGGCGACCTTGAGCGCCATTTCAGCGACCGCCTTGCAGTCTGAAGATGCGGACAACGCCGGGTCCGTTTCCGCCGCTGCGAGCCTCCGTTTGAGCGACGCAAAATCCGCCCGCAACAATTCATCGGTGACGCCGCTCAGGAACGGCTGGATCTTCTCCGATGCGGCGCGCTTCGCATCCAGTTGCGCCTGCAATTTGTCCGCCTGCGCCATTCGCCCCGCTTCGGTTGCTTTCTGGAGCGGGCCTTTGTAGTTCCGCAGAAGCGCAATGGCTTCCTCCAACTTGCCGGCAGCCACCAAGGCGGACACCTCTGCTTGAAAATGTTTACGAACCTCATCGAAACTCGACTTGCGGGCTGCTTCGAGCCGGCCAACCTCCATCGTCGCCTTGTCCGCCCACACCGTGCCGGCGCCTTCCTTCTGAATCTCCCGGTAACGCCTCATGATGCCGGGGAAATCGTCCGGGCTGTCTTTCTCGTAGCGTTGCGCCGCGCGGAACTGGCTCTGCAATTCCATCTCGCGCCCGCTCATCCGTTGCGGCGGCGCGCTTGTCGGGGTCACGCTTGTGGGCGACGCGATGTTGGTTTGCACCACCAGCACAGGCGACGACGGCGGCGTCTCAGGTTTTGCAAATAGTCCCTTTACCTTGTCGCGATGGATGAAGGCCGCCACGCCGACCACCGCCAAGACGACCGCCAAACCCGCCAATTCCAGCAGCAGAACCTTGCGTGAAACGGTTTTGGGTTGCGCCGATGGTTGCGCTCCCCGTCGTTGCGGCAACAGACCCGTCGCCGGTCCCGTGGCGCGGCCGAGCACCGATTCGCCTGGCTCCAGCGCGGCCTGCAACAACTTGCCGCTCTTGCGGACGCGTTGGCACCCTTTCAAAAACGTGTCCCAATCCGAATAGCGCGCCGAGGGTTTGCGCCCCAGCATCCGCTCCAGCAACACAACGCAGCCCGGCGAAATGCCCGACACAATCGTGCGCGGATCGGGCAGCGTCTCCGTGTCCAGCTTGTGCAGCGTCTCCGACGGCGTCGGCGCGTCAAACGGCAACCGTCCCGTCAACATGTGGTACAACGTCATGCCCAGCGAAAACATGTCCGACCGGAAATCCAGGTTCGGCTCATTGAACGATTGTTCGGGGCTGACGTAGTTCGGCGTGCCAAACGCATCGGACGTTTTCGCGGTTGCGGTTGACTCCGCCAAGAGCTTCGACAATCCCATGTCCATCAGGTGCGGTTTGCCGTTGCGGTCCACCATGATGTTGCCCGGCTTCACGTCGCAGTGAATCAACCGGTGCGACTGCCACGCCGCCGACAACGCGCCCGCTATTTCGTGGACAATCTCCAGCGCCCGCGCCTCGGGCAACGCGCCTTTCTTCTCCAAGATCGAGTCCAGCGTTTCCCCGTCAATGTAGGCCATCGCCAAAAAATAAATCCCACTGTCCTCGCCGGCCTCATAAACCGTCACCAGGTTCGGATGCTGGAACTTCGCCGCGGTCCGGACTTCCGACAGAAACCGCTGCACGGTTTCCGGGTCCGACTTGAAATGCGGCGGCAAAATCTTCAACGCCACGTCGCGCCCCAGCGAGAGTTGTTCCGCCAGATAGACCTCCCCCATCCCGCCGCGCGCGATCAATTTCTTGATGCGAAAACCGCCGATGGTCACCCCCGGCCCCGGCCGCACGGATGGCACCGTCAGCGACGTCCCGCATTTGGGGCACGCGATCGCCTGTCCGGTGGCCTTGGCATCGGCCTCCAGCAGCGTTGCGCAACTGACACATGCAAATGATATCTTCATCCTCAACTCTTGTAACGGCGCACCAACAATCAGGTCAAGACCGTTCCCGAAGCGTCACCGGCCCGAACAACCCCGATTCTTGCGGCTCCGACCCCGGTTTGACCCGGATATTCGTCTTCGTCCGCTCCCGATTCGGGTCGCCCACAAGCTGGTTGAACCAACTGTTGACCACGGTGATCTCCAGCAAATTGCCCGACGCTTTCACGGCATCCGTGATTTCCACGCGCCACGGCGGACACCAGACCACACCGAGATCTTGTCCATTCAACCGCACACCGGCCATCAGCGACACCCCACCGAGGTCAAGAAACAGACGCTTCGTCCGCCCCGTCGCTTCAAACGTCTTTCGATAGACCGCCATTCCGCTGAAGTGGCGCACCTCCGGCACCGTCGTCCAATCAGCCAATTCTTCAAAGCGCAATTTCTTTTCGCCAAATGTCACCTCCCACGCCCCGGTCAATTCGGCCACGGTTTTGAACTTCGGAACATTTTCGGTGTCTTTCGCAGTTCCCTTCCGGAACACCACAAACACCGATCCATACGGCGCAAACTCCAACGGCAGCGTTGTCCGTCCCTCCTTCCGCGCAAACGTGGCGGCGCCGCGACGCTCGCCCGTGACCGGATCCCAAAGCTCCGGCTTTGTTCCCGCCGCGCGAAACGTGCATCGGGCGCGGGTGACGCTGTTGGACAGGTTAGCGACAAAGTAAATTTCCGCACCGCCCTCCCGGCGATGAATGTAATCGAGGTCAGCAGACGGACTCTCCGCCTCGAACTCAAAATCCGGCTTCACCCCGGCCGCCAGCAGCACTTCGCGCGCGGTCTTGCCGGTGATGATGCGCCCGCTGTCCCACAACTCGCCGGCGATTCGTTTGATCTCCGCATCGTCATCGCGCAACCCCATTCCACACGACGGCTTCGGCCCGATGACCGTCGCGCCCGCCTTCACCAGTTCGGCGATCTTGCGGAGCGCTGCAACCGAGATCGCCTTATTCTCGCGCAACACCAGCGCGCGGTAACTCATACCGTCGGGCAACACGATGCGACCGTCTTTCACCGACGCCCGCGTCAGTAACGCTTCCTCGGTGATGACATCGTAGTCGTAGCCCGGCAACACGCGGGCGGGATCGGTTCGCTTGTGTTGCGCGAAGTTCGGAACGTGGTCGCCGTAGTAGTAGGCGACATCCGCGACGAACAATCCCTGCTGCAAAAGAAATTGGCAGCGGTTCAGGTAAGCAAAGAACGCCCCACCCATCGGCCACCACGTTGTGTTCGGGTTGATGTGCGTCCCGGCAAAATACTGAATACCCGGCAATCCGAACTCCTTGGGCGAACAGACGAACTCGTGCCAGACCAGCAAGTTCAATCCCTCGCAGCACGCCTTGTTGAACGACGGTTTCAGGTTGTCCCAGATCGTCTCCTGCCAATGCGGCCCGATGGTGGTGAATCCCTCGGCCAGAACCAACCGTCGCCCATAGGTGTGCGCGGCGGAAGCGGGTTGCTTCACGAAGAACCGGTTCGAGTCGCCGATCCGGTGACGCCACGACCACGCCCAGAACTCGCTCATCGGCGCGTCGTTGAAACCGAGACAACGCTGCGCGTCAATCGGCACCGCATGCGGCCCGCCCGATTCGGGATGAATCAGCATCCCGCGCCGGTGCGCGCCGTCGCGGAACAGCCGGTAATGATTGTCAATCGCCAGGTCGCCAATCGTCTTCCGAAAATCGTGCAGGAACCGGTGGCTCGCGCTGCGGCTCCCGACAATCTTGCCCGCCAACGCCGGCACCCACGGCAACAGGTCGTAGCCGCGACGTTTCTGAAATTCCGCGCGCAACGTCGGCGTCCAGTTCAACGGCTCGACCTCCCAACTGTCCGTGTGCAAGTACTTCAACGTCTTTCCCGCCAGCGGCCCGGCGTCATCGAGCAGCGGCTCGACCACCGCATCCCAGTACCGGCGAAACGCGCCCGCATCGAGCACGTCAATCGCGTAGCCTTTCCAGTTGTCGCTCGAAGTCGAGACGTACGAGTGATTGCCGATGGTGCAGCCAAAACGCAACACCCGCCACACGCCCGCCGGCGCGTCCCAACGCAGCGTGCCGTCGGCGGCGAGTTTGCCGGTCAAATCCACCACGTCAGCCGGGCGCGTCTCCTCCTCGCCCGGTTGATCGGGAAGTTCGTCCAGTAACAACGTCGTGTCCGGCGCGGAGAAATGCAGCGGCTTATGCCCGGCCTTCTCCTCCCAGTGCTGGAGGCGCCGCGCCTTCACCACGCGGTCCGGCCACGATCCGTTTTTGCCCGACAATCGCACTTCGGCGATCTGGCAGTTGCGCGGCGCCTGCGGGGAACTTCTATCGAAAGCGCCCACGATCAACAGACGAAACAGACTCCCGCTAACCGGCGCAAACGTCACGGTCGTCTCCCGGTTCTTATCGGCCACGAACTCTTTGATGACGCGAAATGCCTTGCCGTCATCAGACACCTGCAACTCGCACTCCTTCGGCCCGTAACCGGGACGCGGCTGAATTGTCAGGCGGTTGATTTCTGTCGGCTCCAGAAACTCGAACTGCACCCACGCCGGCGTTTTGCGCGACGGGCCGACCCGGAGCTTGCCTGTCGTGGAAATCCAAAACGTGTTCGTGTCGCCGTCTGCCAAATACGCCAACGGGCGCCCCGGTTGTTCGGAGCATGATTTCAGCCCGGCAAAGACGCTCTGCGCCCCATCCTCTGGTTTCACCCGGTACGCCACGATAAAACTGTCCCGGTAATACCCGTCGCGCCCGGCAGGTTCTGCAAGTTTTCGATCGATCTTGCCCGGCCCTTTCACCAGCGACTCCGACCATACCATTTTCTTTGCCGCGTCATCGGCCGTGACCATCGGGCCGCCGAGGTTCCAGCCGCTCTGGATGTTGAGGCTCATTTCCAGGCCGAGCCGATTCGCCTCGCGAAGTGTGTACTTGTAAAGCGCGCGCCATTCCGGTGAAAGAAACGACACACCGTGCGGCACCGGGTCGTTGCCATCCTGCGACGCGCCACCCGCATCGCAGATCAGCGCGCCGCCGAATCCTTTCGCCTTCATCTCCTCAAGGTCGCGCGTGATGGCTTCCTTCGTGACGTTGCCGTTGAGCCACCACCAGTACGCCCGAATCCGGCCCTCCATCGGCGGATGGTTCCAACCGTCAACAAGCGGGTCCTGAGCGCGTGCTCCTGATGTGAGAATAAAAAGGACGGCAACAAACGAGCAAAAGGTCATGCGATTCATGGTGTAAGGTCCGGTTGTGATCAAACGGTCGCCAGTGTGGACACGAACGGATTGCCCGGTTCGATGAGTTCGACGTCCACGCCGTATTGCGTGCGAAAGGCGCGAGCGACGGACGGGCGGGGTTGCCATTTGATTTCGAAAGCACGAAGACGGTCGCCGGTTTTCACGACCAGGTCCACTTCGGCTTGGGTGCGCGACCGCCAGAAAAACAGTTCGCTCGGCGCGCCGTGAAGGAGATTGTGCTTGGCGACTTCGCTGATCACCCAGTTCTCCCAAAGCGCGCCGATGTCGGGCCGGAATTCGTCGGTGGCAAAGGCGTTGAGGAGGGCGTTGCGGATGCCGGTGTCCCAGAAAAACACTTTGCGGCTCTTGGCGATTTCCTTGCGGGGGTTGGTGCTGAAGGAGGGCAGACGGAAAATGACGTAGGTCTGCTCCAGCAAATCAAGATAACGTTCAATTGTCGGACGAGCCATCTGGAGTTGCGTGGCCAGTTCGTGGACGGAAACCTCCGCGCCGGTTTGATGGGCCAGCAACAGAAGCAATCGTTTGATCAGGTCAGGCGTCTTGACCAGACCGGTTTGGAGAATGTCCTTCCACAAATAGTCTGCGCTGAGATGCCGCAGCAAGCGGGGACGGTCGCCGGCCAGCACCACCTCCGGGTAACCCCCGAATGCGAGCGATTGCATCAGGAACGCCCGCAACGGCACGGCCAGTTGCGACCGGAGAACCGCGGGCGGCAGGCCGTCGGAAAACCAGCTTTGTGAGCGGAGCGCCTCTGCGAACAGCAACGGTGTCAACAGCAGTTTCTCATTTCGGCCAGTCAGGCTCTCGGCGGTTTGATCAAGCAAACTCAAGCTCGACGAGCCAAGCAACAGGATTTTCACTGGCAACCGGGCATCGTGCCAGCCCTTGATGATGCCCGCAACCGCGGGCAGACGCTGCGCTTCGTCAATCACCAGCACGGCCGGTTGTCCCAGATTCTTCAGTGCCTCGACAGGCGACAACGCAGCAACCGCCAAGAACCGTGCCTTATCCACCTCCAAGTCGAAGTTCAGGAATACCGCGTTTCGTCCTGCCAACACGTGTTCCACCAACGTCGTCTTGCCAACTTGCCGAGCACCTAAAACGATTCCGATCTTGTTCCCAGCCAAGACACGCTCAAGGGTCTCTTCAGCATTTCTTTTGATATACATACCTGTCACAATAACCGCTCATTTGGCATGCCACAACATCGAAAAAGGGTTTTATCTTGTTGGTGGTGAAGACTTGCCGGCGCTGATGCACCAGAGCGTCTGCTCGGTGCGGAAGAACAGTTCGCCGTTGGAGGCGGCGAGGGAGGAGTTCGATTTCTCCTTGAGCGAGTTGACGGCAAGCACCTCGAACTTCGGCGAGGCTTTGACGACAACGACGTCGCCGGATTGGAGCGGGAGATAGAGCCGGTCGCCGGACAACAAGACGGAGGACCACGAACTGCCTTTGGCACCGGGAATCTTTTCGTCCCAAAGGGTATTGCCGGTCGCCAAGTCGAGGCAGGCGATTGGTGAAGTCGGGAAATAAATGCGGCCGTCCTTGATGACGCCGGAGCCGATGCCGCCCTTGGCGCGGACTTGATGCCAGAGTTGCTTGGTGGCTTTCACGGCGACCGTGTTGCCGCGAAAACCGCCCATCGCCACAATGACGCCGTCGCCGGCAATCGGCGAGGTATAGACGAGCGGATTCAATCCCTCGCAACGCCAGCGGATCTTGCCGGTGGACGGATCGAACGCGATGATCTCCATCGGGAAACTCATGATGAGTTCGCCACCGACGATAATCGGCGTGCTCCACGTGCCAACGACACCGTTGGTCTTGCCCTCAAACCCGTCGGTGCGGCCCGCTGTGTTCCAGACCGGCTCGTCAAACTTCCAGACTGTCTTGCCGGTCGTTTTGTCGAGCGCAGCCAGAAACGTGTTCTCGCCGGGACCGTGGTAGTGAATGCAGAGATTCCCGTGCAGCACCGGCGACGAGGCGTTACCCCAAATATTATCGAGCGGACCGAGATCGCGACGCCAGAGTTCCCGACCGTTCATGTCGTAGCAAACCACCCCGGCGGAACCAAAGCTGGCGATCACGCGCTCGCCGTCGGTGACCGCCGATGCGGAACAGTACGGGTTGGTCTTGTGGGATCGCTCCGGTTTGTCATAGACAACGCCTTGCTGCCACAACAACCGGCCATCGGCGCGATGGAAACACATCACCGTGCGTCGTTTCTCGGGCGTGACGGCCTGCGTGATGAACACGCGGTCGCCCCAGACAACCGGCGTCGAGTTGCCGCGCTCCGGCAATGGCACGCGCCAGCGGATGTTCTCGGTGTCGCTCCACTTCAGCGGCAGGTTGGTTTCGGTGGTGATGCCGCTGCCGGCAGCGTCGCCGCGCCACGCCGGCCAGTTGGCGGCGTGGACGGATGCGGCGAGGAAGGTCAGCAAGATTAGGAAGGTCGTTTTCATGTTGTTGCGGAAGCTAATGCCCCAATACGCCCGAAAAATCCAGCCGGAAACAACGGCGATTGTACTCCTCACGCTCCGCGTGAGGACTCGATCTGCATCACGCGGAGCGTGATGACTACCATCACGGCATCGCCAGCTTCGCGCCTTGTTGCACCGCGTAGAGCGAGCGAGTCGAGGAAACAAAGAGTGTGCCGTTGGCAATGATCGGCGAACTCGCCGAGCCGATGGGAACCTCGGCAAGCACTTTCATCTTTTTACCGGTGGCGAAGACGACGAGGCGTTTGTTGGTTTTGACGAACACTTTGCCATCGGCGATCAATGGCGATGCCCACGTCTCGGCGTTGGCCTCATAGACCCAATACGGCTTGCCTGTCTTGAGGTCGAGACAATGCACGCGCCCCGGCAAGTCCACCGCGTAGAGCAGTCCATCGGCAATCGCCACGCTGGCGATGGTGCGTTCAATCGCGTCGTAGCTCCAGACACAGCCACCCTTCGTCGCGTCAATGCAGTGCAAGAGGCCGCGTCCGCGCCCGTGCATCGGGTCCTGGCCGATGGTGACATAGACGCGCCCTTCGTAGAAAACCGGCGTGGAAAGAATCTCGCTCGGGCCGACGAACGTGCCGTCGTTCTTGTTGGTCGAGTATGTCTTGCGCTTGTCGCCGATGTAGTAGTCGAACGGCTTGCCGTCGCCCAGCGGATCGCGGAAGCGGGGCGGCACGCAATCGTATTGCCAGACCTTCTTGAAATGAACCGGCTTGTCCGGCAACTTCGTCAGCGCCTCGTAGGCGTAACAAATGCCATCGGGACCACCAAAGAAGACCAACTTCTTGCCGTTCACAGTACCCATCGAGGGCGGCGCCCAAGCGGTATGCCACATCACACGACCGATGCCTTCGGTGTCGGTCGCCAGCAACCGGCCCGTCTCGGTGTCGAGCGCCATAAAACTCGGCGCATCGGGCCGCAGGCATTTTTTGTGGGGCTGATCAACGCCGTTGGAGGTTTCGATGTAGAGGAACCGTCCGTCCACCAGGGCGGAGCAACTTGCCACGTCGTGAGGGCAGATGCCCAGTTCGTCAACCAAATCGTATTTCCAGATGATGTCGGCGTCTTGCGGGCCGAGTGTGAGCGGCGCGCGCGCGGCGGCGGCCATGTACTTCGCTTCGTCCTGGAACGGCCCGTCGTTGCCGTCGGACTGGCCGTTGACATCGAGGCAGAGGACTTCCGCGGCGGTCGTTACCACGAACGCGCGTTTGCCGACAATCGCCGCCGACGAGCAGGTGCCGATGTGTTGCTGGCCGTACAGCGCGTCATCGGGCAATCGCTCTTTGTTTCGCTTCGGGGTCACCAACCGCCAGAGAACCCGGCCTGTTGTTTCGTCGAGACACCAGACCATTCCCCCGCGCGTGCGTTTGAACCGCGAATCATCCCGCAGCAAGTCATCGTCGGTGCCAACAATCACCCGTCCGCCGGCGACGGTGGGGTTGCCGTAAATGTACGTTCCGAGCGGCACGACCCAGCGGACATTCTCAAGCGTCTCGCCCTTGACTGAGAACGTGGCGGGAATACCGGTTTCGGACGAAACCATGTTCCGCCCAAAATCGGTTCCGCCCCACTGCGGCCAATCACCGGCAAGACAGACGCACGTCAGGCACCAAAGCAAAGCGGATGCGGAATGGACGGTTTTCATTGTGCGGCGCAGTCTAGCGGAAGAAAGAACTATTGCAACAGCCGGGGCTGTGCTAGAGTCGCGCCGTTTATGAAACGCCTTCTTCTGCTTGCCGTTGCCTGCGTTGCCGCGCTCACCGCGCACGCCGAACGCGTCCGCGTGTTGCGCCTGCAAACGCCCGACGACGTGGGGCTTGCCACTGCGTACTATCCCGCCAGCGGCGCTGACGACGCGGTGCCGGCGGTGGTGTTCCTGCACTCGCTGGGAGGAAACCGCGATGAGTGGGGATCGCTGCCGCTGTTGCTCCAGCACAATGGCATCGCGGTGTTGAACTTTGATTTTCGCGGGCACGGCGAAAGCACGCGCCGCATCACCGACGCCGGTCCGCAACTGGTGGACCACCAGAATTTCACGCAACGCGATTTCCAAAGCCTGCTGCTCGACGTCAACACCGCCGTGAACTGGCTGGAGAAACAGCCTGGCATTGACAAAAACCGCATCGTGTTGATTGGCGCCAGCCTCGGCGCCAACCTCGCCGTCCACTACGCCAAGGAACACGGGAAACTGGCCGGGCTGATCCTGTTCAGTCCGGGAATCGCGTACAAGGACATCCGCATTGACGAGGTGTTTCCCCAATTGATGGGACTGCCGGTGCGCGTGGTTGTTTCGGTGCGCGACACCTTTGCGCATGAGTCGGCGCGACGATTGCTGGACGCGCGCCGTCAAAGCGGGCGCGCCCTTGATTCCAAGGAGATGATCACGTGCAGCGGCGACCAACACGGCGCCGAACAACTGCGCGTCGTCAAGGAACTTCCCCCCGTCCTGATCCGTTGGCTGCGTCGAGTGCTGTTCCATGAAGGCGCGGAAGCAATCGCGCCGCCCCCGCCCTTGCCGGCACCGGCCCCGGCCACGACGAATGCGCCGCCGTCGCGCAAGCAACGGTCGCGCCCCAATCGTCCCCTACCCTGACGCTGTCGCTGCGCGCGAGGCATCCTTCCGCCGCAGCGCGTTGACCAACACCACCAGCGCCAGCACGAACAAAATCAGGCTGAGCACGCCGACAAACACACTGCCCTGCCCCAGCAGGTTCTTGTAAACCAGTTGTGTCAGCGCGATCAGCGTCGTGATGAACATGAAGATCATCGGCACGAAAATGTACGTCGCCTTGCGCCCTTCGTGACGCAGCCACGTGTGTACCACCAGCAACGCAAACGCCGCCAGCAACTGGTTGGTCGCGCCAAACGCCGGCCAGATCGCTTTCCACGCCGGGATCGGTTGCCCGTTCGGACCGGGGATCGCCACAAATACCATGATCGTCGGCAACAACAACGTCGCCGCCGTCCCGATGAGCCGCCCAGCGGTGCCCCGCATCCTGAACAATTCCTCGAAAATAAATCGCGCCAGCCGCGTGCAGGTGTCCAGCGTCGTCAACAGGAACGTGCTCACCGCCAGCAATCCGAATGTCGTTCCCACCGACGGACTCAGCCCCAACACCGACGTAAACTTCCCGATGCCTTCCGCAAAAACATCCACCGGCGTCCGTCCGCCGCCCGGGTTCTCAGCCAGCACCATCACCGTCGCCAGCGCGATCACGGCCAAGATTCCTTCCGTCAACATGCCGCCATAAGCCACGGGCTTGGCGGAACGCTCGTTGTCGAGTTGCTTGGACGTCGTCCCGGAAGCCACCATGCTGTGGAATCCGCTGACCGCACCGCACGCCACCGTGATGAACAACGCCGGGTAGAGCAATCCCAGTTGTCCATCCGACCAGCCGCGAAACGCGGGGTAGTTGATCGCCGCCTGTCCGCTGAGACCGCTCACCACCGCGCCGAGCGCGCCGCCCGCCAAACTCGCAAACAGCAGATACGCCGACAAGTAATCCCGCGGCTGCAACAACAGCCAGACCGGCAACACCGATGCGACGAAACAGTACACGATCAGGAGCACGCTCCACGTGTTCTTCACCGAGCCGCCTATCGCCGGCACCATGTCTGTCGTCAATGGCAGTTTCAATCCCACCCACAGCGCCACAAAGACCAACGGCACAAAGATGGCGGAGCCTTTCGTCAGCGAGAACTTCCACTTGTACACTGACAACCCAAACAAGAACGCCAACCCGATGTACAACAGCGACGCCGTCGCCACCGCGCCACCCTCCTTCTTCAACTCACTTGCCGCCGGCGCGAAGCTCGACGCTGTCAGGTCCAAAAACACGATGATGACATAGACCATCGCGATCCACGTGAACACCAGAAGCGAGTAGTAGGTGCTGGGGCTGAGATATTGCCGGCAGACTTCGCCAACCGAGCGCGCCCGGTGACGGACACTGGCGATCAGCGACGCATAATCATGCACGCCCCCGATGAACACCGAGCCGATGAGCACCCACAGCAACGCCGGCACCCAGCCAAACGCCTGCCCGGCAATGATCGGCCCGACAATCGGTCCCGCCCCGGCGATGGAACTGAAGTGGTGGCCAAACAAGATCAACGGTTTCGTCGGCACGTAATCCACGCCGTCGTGCTCGGAGTGCGCGGGCGTGGCGCGTTGTGCGTCCGCCCCCATCTTGTGTTCGATCCAGCGCCCATACCAACGATAAGCCGCCACGAAAATCGCCACGGCCACAATGATCAATAACGTCAGGCTCATGATTTGACCTTTTTATAAACCGCAACGGCAGTGATGCCAAGCTCCAACAAGACAAAGGCCGCGACATAGGGCGTGCCGCCGGTGCCGAAGCCGTAGGCGTGAAGGCCCTTGCCGAGAATGAAGTTGACCCCGTACCACGCCATCAACACCGTCAGGAAACAGAGCACGCTCGCCACGCTCAGGCCGAACCCGCGCAGCCAGCCGATCAAACGACCGTGCAACGGAATCACGTAGCTCAACAGCGAGATGAGCGACCACGTCTCCTTCGGGTCCCATCCCCAAAACCGTCCCCACGCATAATGCGCCCAGATGCCGCCCAGGATGCTGCCAGCCGCCAGCAACAAAACGCCCGCTTGCATCGCGCGATAGATGAAATGCTCCAGCCGATCGATCGTCTCCTGCGCCGCCGGTTTGAACACGTAATAGGCAAGCGTGACGTGACCGAGCGCCATCGCCACCGCAAACGCCGAGTAGCCCAGCGTCACCGCCGGCACGTGCACGGCCAGCCAGAAGTTGCTCCGCAACACCGGGACGAGCGGCCCGATGCCCGGGTCCAACACCGCCGGGAACATGTCGGCCAGCAACAGCATCACCGCGGCAATCGGCGCGACTGCCGCAAGGCAGAACCGGGAACGGAAAATCATCTCCAGCACGAGCGCGAACAGCGCCGCGCCGAAACTGACCCAGACGACCGATTCGTACATGTTGGTGATCGGCGGCCGTCCGGAGATCATCGTCCGCAAATAAAACCCGTAGGCGTGAAGCAAGACGCCCGCCGCAAACAACGCCACCGCCGCCCAGTACCCGGCGCGGTTCCGCGCCGGCCACGAGGCCAACAACAGGACGAACGCCAGGACGTACAGCCATTCGGCTTTTCGGAACGGATGAAACTGGTTGTAGTGGACCTCCCGCGCGAGACTCTCGCGACTCGGATACAAACTCGGACTCACCGCGCGCAACGCCGCATCGAGTTCGCCCGACAAGGCCAGCAACGCCGGCGAATCGCGCTTCAGAAACGCAGCGCGCACGGCATCAAGCCGTTCCTTGAGCGGTCCGCTGTCCGGAATCGGTTCCCACGCGCCTTTCCCGTCGGTCGAGTGCGGCACGATGGCCAGCGAATCCGCGCGGGCCAGTTCGGCCAGCGTGTGCATTCGTTGGGCCAGCGCCAGCGCTTCGCGTTCGACGCCGTTCCGCGCGTGCGAGTCCTTCCGGGAGGCGCGATCCACAATCGCCTCCAGCGCCGGCGCGGCAAGCTGCTCATGAGTGAAATATTTCTGCTCGACCGGCATTCCCAGTTGCTGTTTCAATTCCCGATGCGTCAGGAGCACCACCGGCATCGCGCGCCAGTCCCGCGCCTGGAGCCACAGGTTCAACAGCAACTCCATCGCGTCCTTCCGCCGGCCGGTGAGGCGCTGGGCAGTTTCGTTCGCCACGGTGTCGAGCGGTTTCTTGCGGCCATCCTTTTGGACGGCAATCGCGCGGAGCGCGCTGAAGTCAAGCTCCTGCGCCTCCACGAACACAGCCAACCATATCGAGCAAATCAAAATCCATTTCATCATCGTTACACCCATCGTCGCGCGTAGAACATCAAGCCGATGCCAATAATCGTCAAACCCGATCCGCCCCACGTCAGCACAATCACCCAGAGCGGGTCTTTCTTCACCTGCAACACCGTGTACTGCAAGTCCTGCGGGTTCCACGATGCCTGCGAGAATTTGTAGCCCTTGAACACGGCGGGATGATTCATCCAGACATCGGCCCGTTTCTCCGCGCCGGTGACGGCGTCCGCGAATCGCACCTTGCTCATCCAGCCGGCGACGTTGTGGTTGCCCTCGTCGCGCTCGACGACAAAATCCTCCAGCGCCACCGTGAACGGCAACGGCATCGAGTCCCACCCGAACATCAAGTGCATCGGTTTGCCGGCGGACCGCAACACGACCGGCTGGCCGAACAACAACCACTCGCTGCTGGACGTTTTGCCGTCGCTCACGGTCACGCGCAACGCGGGCTGCGGTTGTTCCGCGCCGTCCGGCAGGCGCACCACTTCCTTGCCGGGCACGGCATTGGTCAGGAACCGCTCCACGGTCATGCGGGCGTCCATCCAGCCCAATTCCAGCGTTTGCCCCGGCGTCACGGGACCGGACTTGAATCCGTCCTTGTTCTGCGCCGCAAAAAACAACCCGCTCGACCCGTCCAACGCCACGAGCGTCATCTGAGCCTGTTGCACCGGCGCCAACAACTGCAATTCAGCGCCGATGGGCGTCCCTCGTTGTTCGCGCGGCAACGGACGCATCTGCGGATTCCCGAACACAAACCATCGTTCCGCGCTCTCGCCGCGCGTCAGCGACAGCATCGCGACCGGATTGTTCGGCTCGTCGGAGGCGTTGACGATCTCATGCTTCTCGTTCATCCGAAAATCCGGCCAGTAATTCAGGACGCGAACGGTCAGGTCTGTGCCCGGCACCGTCAGGTCTTTCTCCACGTTGCCGCGCATCGGAACGTCGAGGCGGCGGTCTTGCAGCGCAACGACCAGACGGACCTCCTTCACCGCGCCAGCGGGCGGCGCATTGGTCAGGCGCGACAGGTGTGCCGCGTCGGCGGCAACGACCAGCGAGATGTTGGCTGCGCTGCGCGAACCGGCGAAGAGCCATTGCCGGGCGTCGTGCGCGGCCATTGTGCTGTGCAAACGAATCTGGACGGCGGGACTCCATTCCGTCGCGCCTTCGCGCGCGACAGTCTCGGAGGAAGCGTTTGCATGAAACTCGTCGAGGGTCAATTGGAGGCCGCCGGGCAGCGAGACCTTGTGCGGATGCACATTCCCGCGGCGATCCACGCGCAGCGTTTGCCGCGTCACTTCCGGTGACATGACGATGAGGGCGCGCTCTTCCAGTTGGACGGTGTTGCTGGGCGGTTCGCCGACGCGCAGCCCCATCAATCCTTCTGTCCCGAAATGAAACGAGGCGCTGCATCCGCCGAGGATGAGAATCAACCCGGCGTGCGTGACGATGAAGCCGACCTGATGGCGTTTCCACGGCCAGCGCAAGACGGCGGCGGTAGCGAGGTTCACACCAATCGCGCCCAGCAGGGCGTTGAACCACCAGGTCCGGTACACATGCGCCGTCACGGCGGCAGTGGTGGTGTGTGATTCGTAAAACGTGGCCGCGATGAGCACCGCTGTCACAATGCTCAGCAAAGCGACGGCCAGTTTCAGTGAGCCAAGCAACTTGGCTGTTTGTCGGAGATTGATCACCGGTGAAGCCGCACCGTGCCACAACACCCCCACAGCGTCAACCGCAACAAGACGACTTGCCAAGCATCGCCGGTTGGAGTACTGAAACAGCACGATGCAATACCGGTTTTTCGGGAAAACAGGCTGGCGCGTAAGCATAGTGGGACTCGGTTGCTGGCAGTTCGGCGGCGCCATCACCCTCGACGGCAAACCTGACGGCTGGACCGGCGTCACCGACGCCGATTCCATTGCCACCGTCAAGCGCGCCGTGGATTTCGGCATCAACTTTTTTGACACCGCCGACATGTACGGCTGGGGCCACAGCGAGGAAATCATCGGCAAGGCGCTCCAGGACATCGCGTATCGGGAGCGCGTGTACATCGCCACCAAGGTCGGGTTCTGGCACGACGAAGGGAACCGCCGCACCATCAACGAGACGCGCGATTACATTTTGCGGGCCTGCGAGGCGAGCTTGCGGCGGCTGCAAACCAGCTACATTGACCTCTATCAATGCCACCTCTGGCGCACCACGCGCTGGGAGGAATTTCTCAACGCCTTCGAGCTGCTGCAACGCCAGGGCAAAATCCGGTTCTACGGCGTTTCCACCACTGACATGGACATGGTGGAGCACTTCGACGCCCGCCGCAATCTCGCCGCCGTGCAGGCCAACTACAACCTGCTGGATCGCCGGGCCGAGCGCGAAATCCTTCCGTACTGCCGGGCGCGCGGCATCGCGTTCCTCGCGCGCGGCACGCTGGCCCGCGGCCTGTTGTCGGGCAAGTACGACAAACAATCCCGTTTTGATGCCAACGACATCCGCAGCAACTGGATCGAACCCGGCAACGGCGTCGAATTCGATCGCAGCATCGAGATTGTCCAGCGCCTTAAACCGATTGCCCAGCGGTACGGATTCCGCCTCTCCCAGTTCGCCATCAAGTTTGTGCTTCAACACGTCGGCGTCTCCACCGCGCTGGTCGGCTCGAAAAATCCCGCCCAAATGGAGGACAACGCCACAGCAACCTACCTCGCGCCGATCACGCGCGAAGAACAAGCCGAGATCGAAGCCGCGCTCGTTGGAGGCGAATCCGAAGCCAACTCGCCTCAAATCTGAGCGCCCCGGTGTGTATTCCGGTCAACACACTGGACACTGCATTGCGCCCCAACGTGACGTGTTCTTGGTGAATTGCCTTTCAGTCCTCACGGTCCATCTCCACATGCACCCCACCCCCTCCACAACCCATTGTTACCCTAATAACGCTACATATGTAGCGTTATTAGGGTATTCTTTGCCAGGTACATGATCTTTGTCTAAGACGTTGGCTATATTGTATTCAATGGATGATTACGATCAGCATTAGTTCTTTCATCCATTCAATCTTACCTTAATAGTGCTACATATGTAGCGTTATTAAGGTAATACACGGTGGGACAATTCCGATAGGGGTAAGCGCCGCTTTCCTTCAGGTGCGTCTCCCCAATGGACTCATCGCCTGCCGTCCAGCACAGGCTCCACGCCTGCCTACGGAACAAGTACATCGGACACAATCAATCTCGAATTCGGGTTTCGCCACCTCAAACAGCAGGACTCTGTTCCAGTCTTGTTCCGTCCAGAAAAAGCGGATCGCACCGTCGTGCGCCACTCCTTGTACGCGAACCATAACATGCGAGCTTGAACCGCACCCCTGCTTGCAGTAGATATGCCACGCCCATGAGCCCCGAAAACATCAGCAGACCCGCGCGCGTCAATCTCCGCCGGCCCGACATCATGGAGGCGGTGCGCGAAGAGGTCGAACAACATTACCGCAGCCAGATCGTCGAGAAACTCCGCCAGCGCGGCAGTCTCCTCGAAGCCGCCGGGTTGACCGTCCGCCTCGCCAAGGAGTTCGGTTTCTGCTACGGCGTCGAGCGCGCCATTGACCTCGCGTATGCGGCGCGGAAATTTTTCCATGACCGCAACATTTTCATCCTCGGCGAGATCATCCACAACCCCGAGGTCAACGACCAGCTTCGCGCCATGGGCGTCAGATTCCTCTCCGGGCCGCACAAAAGCGCCGATATTGACCAGCTCACTGCCGAGGACGTCGTCATCATCCCGGCCTTCGGCGCGCAGGTCGAGATCATGAACAAGCTCAAGACCAAGGGTTGCCAATTCGTGGACACCACCTGTGGCGACGTGATGAGTGTCTGGAAGCGCGTCACCCAGAATGCCCACGAAAAATTTACCTCCATCATCCACGGCAAATCCAAGCACGAGGAAACCCTCGCCACCAGTTCCCGCACCATCGCCAACCAGGGCGGCCATTATCTCGTCGTTCTCAACGTCACCGAGACCGACTGCGTTTGCGACTACATCCGCCACGGCGGCGACAAGGAGGAATTTCTCCGCAAGTTTCCCGGCGCGTATTCCCCCGGTTTCGATCCCGACCGCGATCTCGTTTCCATCGGCGTTGCCAACCAGACCACGATGCTCCGCAGCGAGACCGAGGAAATCCAACGCCGCCTGCGGCAAGCGATGATTGACCGGCACGGCGCGGACAACCTCGACAAGCATTTTCGGATGTTCGACACGATCTGCGGCGCCACGCAACAACGACAGGATGCGCTGATCCAGTTGCTCAAGGAACCGCTCGACATGATGATCGTTGTCGGCGGCTACAATTCCTCCAACACCTCCCACCTCGCCGAACTCAGCGAGGCGCAGGTCCGCACGTTCTTCATCAAGAACGCCGGCGAAATCCTTTCCGCCAAGGCCATCCGCCATTTCAACCTTCACGAACAACAGGAAGTTCTCACCGAAAACTGGCTGCCCGACGGACCCGTTTCCATCGGCATCACCGCCGGTGCTTCCTGCCCGAACAATCTCATTGACGACACGGTCCGCCGGCTGTTCGCCCTGCGCGACGTGAACGTGGATGAAATCATCGCCAACCACTGACATCACATGGACAAACTCCCCTTTCGATTCCACTCCGCCCAACTCGCCGACATCGAGCTGCCCAAGGAAGTCGCGCGCCTGCGCGAGCTTGCCTACAACCTTTGGTGGACGTGGACGCCGCACGCGCGCCGCATGTTCAGCCACATCCAGCCCGGTCTCTGGGCGATGTATCGCAATCCCGTGGAACTGCTCATCAACATCGAGCCGCACCACTGGGAACAATTGCTCGAAGACGAAATCTTCCTCACGATGTACCACAGCGTCCTCCGCGAGTTCGACGCCTACATGAAACCCGCCGCCGCAACGTGGTTCAACCAGAACTACCCACACTACAAGGGCGGCCCGTTCGTCTATTTCTCCACCGAGTTCGGCTGGCACGAGTCGCTTCACACCTACTCCGGCGGCCTCGGCATCCTCTCCGGCGACCATTGCAAATCCGCGAGCGACCTCGGTCTCCCGTTCATCGCCATCGGCCCGCTCTACAAGAACGGCTACTTCGAACAGGAAGTCGAACCCGACGGGCGCCAACAACATTTCTATCCCGCCTATGACTTCGCGCGCCTTCCCCTCATGCCATTGCTCGGCGATGACGGGCGCCAACTCACCGTCAGCGTCCCCTTCCCCAACCGCGAGATTCACGTCCGCGTCTGGCTCGCCCAGGTCGGCCGCATCCCGGCGCTCCTGCTCGACAGCGACATCCCGAAGAACGAACCGGCCGACCGCCCCATCACCGGCCAACTCTACGTCAGCGGACGCGAAATGCGCATCTGCCAGGAACTTCTCGTCGGCATGGGCGGCGTCCGCGTCCTCCAAGCCCTCAACATCGAGCCGTCCTGCTGGCACATGAACGAAGGCCATTGCGCGTTCCTCACCCTCGAACGCATCCGCGCGCTCCTTCACCAAGGGGTCGCATTCCCGGCCGCCTGCAAGGAAGTCGCAAAAAATTCCGTCTTCACCACGCACACGCCCGTTCCTGCCGGCAACGAGGCTTTCGATGTCGCACTGGTCCGCAAATACGTCAAACAATGCTGCGACGAAACCGGCGCCGACATCAACAAACTCCTCGCGCTCGGCCTGCCCCACCCGGACGCCACCAACGAACCGTTCAGCCTCACCGTCCTCGCCATCCGTCTGTCCACCTACTGCAACGGCGTCAGCCAACTCCACGGCAAAGTCTCCAACGACATGTGGCGTCACGTGTTCCACGCCAAGCCCAAGGAAGAACCCGTCAAGGCCATCACCAACGGCGTCCACACCCAGACCTGGCTCGGCTGGCAAATGGCCGACCTCTACGACCGCTACCTCACCCCGGCCTGGCGACAAAACCTCATGGACGAGATGTTCTGGAAACGCGGCGTGACCAACATTCCCGATGCCGAACTCTGGGATGTTCACGCGATTCAAAAAGACAATCTTATCCGCTGCGTTCGCGCCCGTGTCCGCACCCAGCTCGCCCGCCACGGTTGTTCACCCGACGAACTCCGCGAACTCGAAACCCTCCTGAATCGCGATTCGCTCACCATCGGTTTCGCCCGGCGATTCGCCACTTACAAACGCGCCGACCTCCTGTTCCGCGACTTCGACCGGCTCCGCGCCATCCTGAAGAACCCGCGCCGCCCCATCCAAATCATCTTCGCCGGCAAAGCCCATCCCGCCGACAAACCCGGCCAGGAACTCATCCGCCGGATTTTTGAAGTCTCACGCTACAGCGACTTGCGCGGCCACATTGTCTTCGTCGAGAACTACAACATGCGCGTCGCCCGCATGTTGGTCCAAGGCGTTGATGTCTGGCTGAACACCCCGCGCCGTCCCCACGAAGCCAGCGGCACTTCCGGCATGAAAGCGCCCGTCAACGGCGCCATCAACTTCTCCATCGCTGACGGCTGGTGGTGCGAAGTCCAAAACCCCGACGCCGGCTGGACCATCGGCAACCATCACACCACGCCCAACCCGGACCAGCAGGACCACGAAGACAGCCAGTCGCTCTACGATCTCATCGAAAACACCATCGCCCCCCTCTACTACCAGCGCGGTCCCGATGGCCTGCCAGGCGAATGGATCAAACACATGAAAGCCTCCATCGCCACCGTTCTGCCCCGCTTCTCCACTGCCCGCATGGTCCGCGACTACGTCGAAGAAGCCTATCTCCCCGCCGCCAAACGCGCCGGCGCCACCCTCAACGGTTCCACCGAAACCCAATGGTGACCTGCATGAAAACCATTCTCCTGTTTGCGCTCACAACATCGCTCGCCTTCGCCGGCAACTGGCCTGCATGGCGCGGCCCGGACCGCACCGGCATCTCCGCCGAGCAATTCACCCCCACTTCAACCCCCAAGCAACTTTGGAAAACCAACGTCGGCACCGGCTGCGCCACCGTCTCCATTGCCGACGGCCGCCTCTACACCATGGGCAACCGGCGAAACACCGACATCGTCTGGTGCCTCGACGACGCCACCGGCAAAGAACTCTGGAAACACGAGTACCCCGAACCGCTCGCCCCCCATCTGTACGAAGGCGGCCCCAACACCACCCCCACCGCCGATGGCGATCACGTATTCACCTTGAGTCGCTCAGGACAACTCTTCTGTCTCCGCGCCGACACCGGCAAAGTGGTGTGGTCAAGGAATCTCACCACCGATTTCGCTTACCCCACGCCGAAATGGGGCAACAACAACGAAGGCTGGGGACATGCCGGCTCGCCGCTCGTCCACGGCGACAAACTCATCCTCCACGGCCTCGCCCTCAACAAGACCACCGGCGCGCTCCTTTGGAAAGCCGATGAACCGCCCGCCTACACTTCGCCCATCATCGCCTTTACCAACATCGTCCTCCTTCTCAACGCCGAAGGACTCAGCCTCCGCAACCTCGATTCCGGCAAACTCATCGCTCATCACCCGTGGAAAACCTCCTACAACGTCAACGCCGCCACGCCGATCATTGACGGTGATAATATTTTCATCTCCTCCGGCTACAACCGCGGCGCCACGCTGCTCCAGTTCCGCGACGGCAAGCTCGCTCCATTGTGGGAAAACAAAAAGATGCGAAACCAACTTGCCACCTCCATCCTCTGGCAAGGACACCTTTACGGATTCAACGAAGACACCCTGACCTGCCTCGAACTCGCCACCGGCGAACCGAAATGGGTCGCCGGCAAGTTCCTCGGCAAAGGCTCCCTGATGATGGCCGACGGCAAACTCATCATCCTCGGCGACAAAGGCGACCTCGTCATTGTCGAAGCCGCGCCGGCTGCCTACAAAGAGTTGGCGCGCGCCAAGGTCCTTGACGGTCACTGCTGGAGCATGCCCGTGCTCGCCAACGGTCGCATCTACTGCAAGACCATCCCCGGCGACCTCGTCTGCCTCAGCGCCCAATAAATCCTCATACCGGGCGTCGCAGGTAACGTTGCCGTTTCCGTTCCGGAAACCGCTCGATGGCGTAGCGCAACATCGTCCGCGGCATCCGACGGTAATGCCGCCGCAGAAACGCTTCCTCGACCGCCAAGTCGCGCTTGCCGATTTCGCGCAACATCCAACCGACAGCCTTGTGAATCAGGTCGTGTTCATCGCGCAACAACAACCGCGCGATTCGAAGCGTCGGCGCGAACTCCCCGCGCTTGATGAAATGAAACGTCGCCATGATTGCAATCCGTCGCTCCCAAAGAGAGCGCGACCGGGCCAACTTCGTAAGTGTAGCCGCGCCTGTCTCAGGCGCGTTCTGCGGACCTTTGCGGCTGAGACAGCCGCCACTACACCATGCCCCAACAATATGTTCCGCCGAGCAATCCACCAAGTCCCAGTTGTTGATGAACTTCGTGCTCCGCAGGTACAGTTCGTAGATTCGCCGCTGCTCGTCGGTGTCGCCCACCCGGTACGCCTGCACCAACAGGAGCAATGCCAGCAACCGTTCCTCGTGGATCGGTGAGCGCAGCAGCGTGGCAATGTCGCGCAGCGGAAGTCCCCGGTATCGTTTCGCCAGCGCCCGCAGTTGCGGCACGGTCAGCCCGAGAAACTTGTCACCCTCCGCATACTCACCCGGCCCTGTCTTGAAGAAGCGTTGCAGGATGGCGGCGCGGATGCGGTCGGCTTGTTCCCGCAAATCACTTCGTAGCTGGCGGAGCATTAGTTGGTGCGGGCTTTGATGGCCTTTAGTTGGGTGACGCTTTGGAGATCGTGCGGACGCCCCATGGCTTCCTTGGCCTTGATCAATGCATCCAAACCCAACACGCGACAGTTCCCGAACGGCAGTTTCACCACGATGCTTTGTTTGCGGACAGCAGCGTAATCGCCGATGCCGAGCACTTCGCCGAGGCAATCCACCACGCCCCAATCTGTCTGGAGATACAGGTTCTTGAGTCCCCGGCACCGCGCCGCCGTTAGTTCCAGCGGCAGTCGTCGTGGTGTAAGCCGATGAAAAGGATGCAAGTCGTGAAGCGCCTTCTGGAGTCGGAGCAGATTGGCAGCCGTGAACCGGCAACAAATGTCCACATCCTCAGTCACAACCGATCCTCCATGCAGAATGGCGGCGAACCCGCCCACGATGACGTATTCGACTTTCTCCCGGTGAAGTCGCCCGATCAAATCGGTGAGATCAGCCACAGCGAACCACCTTGGCCTGGCGTAGCGCCTTCACCAGTGCCAGCGCCTGGCTATGGGCTGCGACGCGCTGGGCTGGCGTCATTTTGATGTTCCGCTCCAACAGCGCCATGTCGCAGCCGTAATCGGCCGCCGCTTTCCAAGCTGTTGCTGCGTTCGGTTTTCTTCGAGTGGCTTTCACTGCGCGTATTCTACCACGCCAACAACCAAAGCCAAGCCGGTGAAAAGGAGAAACAGGAGAATGCAACGAAGCGGGGAACTGCGAATCTACATCAACGGGTTTTGGGGAGGAACTGACCCGCACGGGCATCACTGGAAGTGCCGGACTGCACACCGCCAGTGAAACCCGTCACGGCGGGTTTTACTTCTTCTTCTTGGCTTTCACCGCGGCCTTCTTGCCTTTTGCTGCTTTTTTCTTCGCTGCCATTTTCACGTCACCCCGCTTTCCGCTCTGAACAGAGCTTTGTCAGCGCACAGCATGAACTGGTGCGCGCCGACAAGCGAGACCAA
>Ga0194125_10001958_pt1 | contig 34551 bp, 29 predicted proteins | sample TA2KigC250mmetaG_FD_148626 | JGI IMG/M metagenome (GOLD analysis project Ga0194125, IMG submission 148626) | Freshwater microbial communities from Lake Tanganyika, Tanzania - TA2015034 Kigoma Deep Cast 250m | ecosystem: Environmental > Aquatic > Freshwater > Lake | place: Tanzania: Lake...
TCGTTGTGGTTCAATCGCGTCAGACGTTTGAGAGCGGCCTCCTGGTTGCCCATGCCGCGAACCAAGGCGGCTTGATTGCCCGTTGGGCGGTCCAGGATCGCCAACACGTAGTCGGTCAGCCCTTTAATTTGATGCCCGTGAGCCCAGGGCAACATCGCTTGGATATATTCTTGAACGGCTATGGTATCGTCTGGTGTGGTCATCCATCGATTATGCCACAACAAGACAATTTTACGTAAATTACAAATGTGTCCTGACATCAGCGGTGTGCGCGCAAATTTTTGCGCCACAATCCGCTGTCCCTCCGCGCTTAGCGCGAACGCGATGAAATCTTGCATTTCGAGATCAGGCGATTGCGGCACGACGAACGTCAGTGTTCTGATGAACGGATACTTTTGATTCTCGACGGTTTCGCGCGCAAGCGGCACATCGTCCACCGTCAGCGCGCGTACGTCGTGCGTCAGCGCGCCCATCGAGGTGTAACCAATCGCGGTTGGGTTGCGCGCGACGAAATCCACGACCGCCGATTCGCTTGGCATCACGAGCGCGGTGCGCGTCACGCGCGTCGCATTCATCGCCATCTTCTCGAACGCGTCGCGCGTGCCCGAACCCTCCTCGCGGCTGACGACGACAATCGGCTTGCCCGCCATCGGACCGAGGGGCCATGTTGCAATCTCGCCTGAGAAAACCTGGACGAGTTGCGAGCGCATAATCGCGTTGATCGGATTCGACGGATGGACGATCACCGCGACGCCGTCACGCGCGACGACAACCGCGCGCGTCCCGTCGAGCTCGTGCGGTTTGATCGCGCGCGCAACGAGTCCGATCGTGTTGGTGTACTCGCGCGCGGCGCGAATGCCGACATCGGAGTTTGCCGCGCGGATCGTGATGGTTACATAAGGACGCGATTGCGTGTACGTGTCCGCAAGCGATTGCGCGATCCCGTGCATTGAATCGCTGCCGATCATTTGCATTTGCACGGGCTTGTGCGGCGGCGGCGCGCAGGCGGCGAGGAGGAGGAGCAAGAATCCGAACCAGCGTTGAATCTGACCGATGACCGATGACCGATGACCGTCGTTCGGTCGTCGGTCGTCCGTCATCCGTCGTCGGTCGTCCGTCATATCACCCTCGCGCCACCGCGACGCCGATGACGAGCGCGGCAAGCAGCCAACGATAGTACACAAACAGATCGGTTGAGTTGCGTTGCAAAAAGCGCAACAGGAATGCGATGCACAGGTAGCCGCTGATCGCCGCGCTCAACATTCCCACGCCGAAGAAAATCAATTCGGATGGCGCAATCCCTTTGCGCGCGAGATCGAACACGCTCTTCGCGCCCGCGCCCGCGATGATCGGCGCGGACAGCAGAAACGAAAAGCGCGCCGCGGCTTCGCGTTCCAGCCCGAGCGCGAGTCCGGCGGTGATCGTCGCGCCGGAACGTGAAACGCCGGGAAACAGCGCGAGCGCCTGCGCGCAGCCGATCAGGATCGCGTCCTTCAGCGAAACCTGGTTCAGCGCGCGCGTGTGCCGCGCGATCCGTTCCGCGATGAACAACGCCGCGCCGAGCAGCGCGATGATGACGCCCATCGCGATCATCGCGCCCGTGTTATGCTGCGCGTTCGGCGCGTGGAACAGTTCTTCGATCTTGCTTTCGAACAGCACGCCCGCGCTCGCGCCGGGAATACTGCCGATCACGATCCACCACGCGAGTCGCCGATCCACATCGTCGCCGCGAGTAGTGTCATTGCGAGGGCGGTTTTCGCCCGAAGCAATCTCCAATTCGCGATTTGGGGATTGCTTCGCAAACGTCGCTCGCAATGACAGGATAGACTGGATTCCGGCGCGGAATAACCGGATCCAATCGCGCGCGAAAAAGATCAAGAGCGCGACGAGCGTTCCCAGATGCAGCGCGACATCGAACGCAAGACCTGGGTCGTCCCATTGGAACAACCAAGGGATGATGATCAAATGCGCCGAACTCGAAATCGGAATGAACTCGGTCGCGCCTTGCACGAGTCCAAGGAGAATGGCTTGAAAAAGATTCAACAGTGCTCCTTCAATTGCGGCGCGCGAATTGTTCCAGCAGCAGCGCGACGCCGAGCGCGATCAGACCCAGGGGCCACCACTTGCCCCACTCGCTGCCGCCGAACGGAATCAAGCCGATGGTGATCAACACGCCCGCGCCGATCACCAGTCCGATGATCCCGCGCCGATGACCAAAACCGAGCGCGCGCAACAATGCTTGGAGCAACAAAATGCCGCCCAAGCCGATCAGAAACACGCCCCAGAAATTGTCCCACCGCACGCCGAACATTTGATTTTGCGCGAGCAGAAACGCGATACCCAGCACGATCAACACCAGTCCGCCGGTCATCGCGCTCAACGGATCGCGCGGGTGATTACGTTCGTCACTCATTTGTGCCTCCTCAAATACGACCGCCGACAGACGACCGCCGACCGCCGCGAATTTTTTGACGAAGGACGAACGACGAATTTCGTCCTTCGTCTTTTGTCGTTCGTCGCGATAAAAATTTCATCTATTCAGCAGATCGATCACGCGCGCAAGATTCTCGACGCGCGCATCCGCGAAAGCCAGGTCTTGGTGTCGCGTGTACCGGTTTGGCACGACGATGACGCGCAAGCCCGCCGCCTTTGCCGCCGCCGCGCCGCTCGCGCTGTCTTCCAACGCGAGACAGCGCGCCGCGTCAATGCGCAATTGTTCACACGCGCGCAAATACGCGTCCGGCGCGGGCTTGCCGTTTGCCACGTCCGATCCGGTCACCATCGCGCGAAACAAGGACGCGAGTTCCAAGCCGCGCACAATCGTTTCGACTTGCGCACGCGGCGAGCCGGAGGCGATGGCCATTGGCAGCGCGCGCGCTTGCAGATGGTCGAGCAAGACGCGCGCGCTGGGCATCAGCGTCAGATTGCGCGGATCGGCGACGATGCGCGCGTACTCAGTGTGATGCTCGCGCGTCAATTCGTCCGCCGACGCGCGAATGTGAAAGCGCGCGATCAAGTACTCGGAATTCTCGCGCTGGGAAATGCCGACGAAGGCGCGTCCGAATTCTTCGTCCCGAATTTCGTACTCTACGCCGTGCCGCGCCAGCGTCGCGTTGAACACGCGCCGATGCAACGGTTCGGTATCCACCAATAATCCGTCGAGATCAAAAATGACTGCCTGAGTTTCCACCGTAATTTCCCAACCAGGTTTGGGCGCGCGACGCCCACACGAGTTGCAACAAGTTGATCGCGTAATGCGCGATGAATGGCGCGATCACACTTTGCGTCGCCAAGAATAAAATAGACAACACCAATCCCAGCGCGGCGGCGACGACGATGCCGAGCGCGCCTTGCGGCAAGTGCATCGCGCCAAACAGAATTGACCAAATGAACGCGAGCGCGAGCGGCGGCGCGAACGCGCCAAACCCGCCGAGCAACAACGAGCGAAATAACAATTCTTCCAACAGTACGGCGGGAATCAGCGCGAGCGGGACGAGAAACCATTCACGCGAGTTGCGCGGCAAAATACTTTTGACGACAATCGGCGAGTAGATCGCCGCGCCGAAACGCGCGATTGCCCCGCGCGTCAAGCGCGGCACGCTCAGCGCGCCGACGATGCCGACGAAACAGCCCGCCAGCAGATCGCGCGAGAGATCGAGCGACTGCCAGCCGAACTGCGCGAACGATTGTCCGCTGATCCACGCCAAGCCAAGGCACACGCCGATCAACCCCACGCGCAAAAGATTTTCGGCAGGGAGCAATAGCAAATTGAAATCAGGCGTCATCTCGCGCAAGGCGAGCGCGGTACGCCACGTGCCCCACGCGAGAAATGCGAGTAACAATAATGTGCCGAGGGTGAAAAGAACCATTTGATTTGGTAGTTGGGTAGTTGCATAGTTTGATAGTTGGATAGTTCGGTTGCTTCAAGATTGGGCAACGATTCAACTATGCAACTATCAAACTATCGAACCATCAAACTATCGAACGACAACGGCAAATTGAAATTCCGCCGCCTCGGTCGTCGTGGGCGCGTGCGCGGTGACGACGAGTGTCGCGCGCGCGCTATTTTGGCTGAACCCGGTGAGCGTGTAACTGCCACGATTTTGCGCGTCGAGCGGAATCCGCACGATGCGCGTCGCGTCACCTGCTTCGATGATCTGCGCGATGAATTTTTGCGGCAGAACGTTATCGGTGCGAATGAACCCCGCGGCTTGCCAGCCGCCTTCGCCGCTTTCGATGTCGTCGCGGTAGCCGATTTCCGGGATCGCGATGTCGTCCAGCGCCCAACCCGGCGCGTTGTACGCGTCGTCGGTGATGTACTCAAAACGCACCAGAATCGTTTTTCCCGCGTACGGCGACAAATCAACTTGTTCCTGAATCCAGCGCGCCGGAGTTTTTGATTTTTCATCCACGATGCCAGAGCGACCGGTGAACGCGTGTCCGTAACTCGCGCCGTTTGGATTGTTCGTCGTCGTCGAGTTGCCGCGCAGGATGTCCCAGGTCTTGCCGCCGTCGCTCGATGCGGCGACGTACGCGTAATCGTAGTTCGTTTCGATGTCGTGCCACGTCCAGAATTGCAGCGTCGCGCTTTTCGCGCGCGTCAGATCGAACGAGCGCGTCAACGTCATATTCGCCAGATCGGCGCGATTGGAGTACCACATCCACTTGCCGCTGTAGGCATCCGCCGCGATCAATTTCGCCGTCGTCGTGCCGGTGAAATAGATCGTCACGTCGCGCTTGTCCGGCGCGAGCGCGAAATAACTGGCGGCGTACTGTTTCAGCGGCACGGTGCGCGTGATTGGATATTGATTCAGATTGCCGAGACGCGTCACGCGAAATTTTTCTTCGTTCGTGTACGCGTATCGTCCGTTTTCGATCTTGGGATCGTTCACGATGTTCGTGACCGCCCAGTCGGCAAAGAGATCGTCAAAGCGCAAACCGTTCGCGCGGCGATCGAGCGCGACTTGGACGCCGGGAATTCCTTCGCGCGTGGTGTGAATGATCTCGCGAATCATCTCCACGCCGAATCGTCCGGCGACGTAATTGAAAAAGAGATACGCCGCGCCGTAATGCGCGCCCGATTCGTTTGGCGCATTGCCCCAGGTATTCAACTGCGTATCGGGTTGCCGCGCGAAAATTTCCGTCACGCCCAGCACGCGCAAGCCATTGATCTTGATTGCGAGATCCGCCATTCCTTCGTCAATCCAGCCGGTTTTGGATTTCGCTTGAGAGTGGTTGATCAGATGTTCGAACTCGTGCGCGAGAGCGCCGTTGTATTCTTCGCCATTCAGCGGCACGGCTTCGATGTTCATATAAATGAGGTTGCGTTGATTGCTGAACGGCGCGAACGCGAGCGGATGCGCGTCCACACTGCTGAAATATCCGGCGGCATCGTCAAAGCGCGTGTTCAAAATGTGAATCCGCCCACTTGCATCCAAGCCGATGCCGGGCGCGCCGAAATATTTGACGTTGGTCGGATAGATGCGCGTTTCAAAAAAATCTGCCGATTGCTTCAGCGCGTTCGCGTCGAACCTGAGTCCGTCCTCGACCCAGAAAAGCGAGTGTGGCGTGGCGGCGTGCAATGTCGCGTGCGCCGTTCGATATTCGCCGGTCGCCGCGTTTTTGATCACGAAAAATTTGTCGCGATCGCCGACTTTCCACGCGCGCGGCGCGGGCGTTGGCACGGGCGTCAACAGCGCGAGATTCTTGCGGAGGCGCGGCACGATCTGGTACAGATCGCGCGGCGGAATTTGTGTGCGGAGCAGCGCGTCCGCCGTCGTATTGGCGGGGTACGGAGTTCCGAGAGTGCTTGGAGTTGGCGATGGCGTCGCGCGTGGCGCGAGAGCGGAACGAAGCGGGTCAATGCCAAACCAAAGCAATCCGCCGGTGCTGGCAAGCAGGCAACACAAGCAAATCACCAGCGCGGCGATGATCGCGAACAATATTTTTTTGTTCATTCTGAACCCTTAGCGAAATTTTTTGCCGATGATCGGCAGGCGCTTGAGCGCGGCGCGCAAAATCATCTTCGCGGCGCGACCGGCGTAAATGCGTTCGTGGACGGTTTCGCGCATCACCCACTGCGCGGAGCCGTCAGCGCGAAAGCCGTGTTCGGTTCCGGCAGGCACGTACAAAATCGTGCCGGGTGTGCCGCGCATCTCGCGTCCGTCAATCAGGATCGTCCCTTCGCCTTCCAGCACGTCGAACACTTCGTCGGTGTGATCGTGGCGATGATACGGGACGACCTGACCGCGCGTAAAGCAGACCAGGCGTCCGAAGAATGCCTCGCCGTCGAACAGATTCACGTTCGACAATTGCGCGTCCGAAAATTTCTTTATCTCGTTTACGTTGGCAGTGAAGAAACGCATAATATTCCTTCTGTCATTTCGAGGCGCGTTTTTTTGCGCCGAGAAATCTCACTAGCGTGACAACGAGATTTCTCGCTTCGCTACCCAGAAACTTGACGTTCGTAGTATGCGCTTCAGCGCACGGGACGGCGATGAATCGCCCACTACGAACGCACGCGAGTTTCTTGCGGCAAACATACCGCGCGACGGTATGTATTCTCGAAATGACAACGTGGTTGAGTAGTTATCGCGAAATTTGTATTCGTGTTCATTCGCGGAATAGTTATCTCAAACTCCACAGCGCGAGCGCGCCAAAAGTCGTGATGATGATCCCGGAAATCCAATTCACCCAGCGCAGCGCGCGCAGATCGAAACGCGCGCGGAAGAAACTGACGCCGCCGCTGAGCGCGAGCCACCACATCGCCGAACCGGCAAACACGCCGAGCACGAGCAGCGCGGCGGAAAGGAAATCGCTGCTGCCACTGACGAATCCCAGTCCGGCAAAAACTGCGAGGAACGAAAAGATCGTCATCGGGTTGGTGAGCGTCAGAAAAAAAGTGGACGCGTACGATCCGACTAGTCCAACGCCTTGCGCGTTCGCTGCGCGTTCGGAGGGCTGCGCGAGCAGAGTCTTGATGCCAAGATAACACAGAAACGCGCCGCCGACAAGTCGCAGCGCGATTTCTTGGCTGGTGAGAAAACCGGAGATGATTGTCAGTCCGAACGCGGCGATGCTGCCGTAAATTGCATCGGCGGTTGCCGCGCCCAAGCCCGAGACGAATCCCGCCGCGCGTCCGTCCGCGAGCGTGCGCCGGATACACAACACGCCGATCGGTCCGACCGGCGCGGCGATGGAGAAACCGAGGAGCAATCCTTTTAGCAGAAACTCCATGTTGATCGCAATGAGCCAATTGCCCAATGAGCCAATGAGCCAAACCTCTTCTTGGGAAAATCGTTTGGCTCATTGGTTGATTGGTTGATTGGTTCATTCTCCAGCCATATCGCGCTTGCGAATTTCTTCGTCGAGCGGATTTTCGTACAGATGATTTTCGCCGGGCGCGCCGCGCAACAGTTCGATGGCGTGCGGGAGCGCGGGTAAGATCACCGCGAGATTTTCGCACGCGGCGGTGGGACTGCCGGGCAAGTTAACGATGAGCGTGTGACCGCGAATTCCGGTGACCATTCGCGACAACATCGCGTACGGCGTTTTTTGTAGCGACGCCGCGAGCATCGCTTGCGCCAAGCCCGGCGCGTCGCGTTCGATCACCGCGCGCGTTGCTTCGGGTGTGACATCGCGCGGCGCAAAGCCGGTACCGCCCGTCGTCAAGATCAAATCGAGATGCGCGTCGTCGCACCATTTCATCAGCGCGCCTTTGATCTCGCCAAAATTATCGGGCACGATATGTGTGAGGTCAACGTCTTCATCGAAATGCTTTCCGATCATTTCGCGCAGCGCGGGACCCGATTGATCTTCGTAAACACCTTGCGACGCGCGGTCGCTGATGGTGAGGATGCCGATTCGCATATTTTATCCGTTCAAAGTTTCAGGTTCAAGGTTCAAAGTTGAAAAACCTTGAACCTTGAACTTTGAACTCAAGGAAGATGTACTTGCTTCCGCCCGTACTGGTTCATCAACGCGACAGTTTCTTCGATCGGCAGACCTGGGACGATGCGATCATCGCGTCCGATCATCGTGTCCGCTTTGAAGAGCGAATTGAGAATCGCTTCTTCCGTCGCTTCGACGACTGCCCAGAACATATAGTTGATCAGATCGCCTTGCTCGATGATTTGCTCGGCAGGGTACGTCAGCGCGTCGGCGAAATGTTTTTTGCGGCGCGGCGTGCTGAACGCGATGACGAAATCGCCGCTGGTGTTGCCGGTGTGCGAGCCGGTGCGCGCGAGTCCGTTCTGCGCGCGTCGCGCGAGCCGCGTCAAGATGCGCGTCGAGCACGGCGCGTCGGTTGCGAGCACGACGATGACTGAGCCGCTGTCGGTCACGCGCGATCCTTTTGTCATTGCGAGGAGCGGTTTTTGCGACGAAGCAATCTCCACGTTGCGAGTTGGAGATTGCTTCGTCGCGGAGTTTATCCTGAGCGAAGACGAAGGACTCGCAATGACACCTTTCCGCCGCACCGGTTTGTACTGCTCCAACTCGCGCCCGATCGGCACACCGTCAATCATCAATTGCGGACGCCAGCCGAAATTCGTTTGCGCGAGAATGCCGACGGTGTACCCGCCCAGTTTGTCGGGCAGTTTGCGCGACGCGGTGCCGATGCCGCCCTTGAAATCGTAGCAGATCATTCCCGTGCCGCCGCCGACCGCGCCTTCCTCGACGGGACCGCCTTTCGCAGAATCAATCGCGAGGAAAACGTGATCGCGCTGGACGTGGCGCCCGCGAATGTCGTTGAGGTACATATCGTTCGTCTCGGCGACGCAAGGACTGATGCCCCAGGTTTCCGTGCCCATCGCCTTGTTGCGATCGAGCGACCAATCAATCACCGCGTCCGCAACGCGCGCGACGTTGAGCGAATTCGTGAGCATAATCGGTCCTTCGATGCAGCCCATCTCGTGAATCTGCTCCGCGTTCGTCACTTCGCCGAAACCGTTGATCGCGAGTACCGCGCCGGTCACTTTTTCCAAAAAGAGATCGCTGCCGTGCGGCAGAATCGCGGTGACGCCGGTACGAACTGGTCCCGTACCGGGAATAAGTTTGCCCGCGCCTTCGATCAGCGTGGTATGCCCGACGCGAACGCCCGCGACATCTGTGATCGCGTTGTAGCGTCCAGTCTTGATGCGTCCGATTTTGATGCCGAGATCGCGCGCGCGTGGTCGTTTCAAAGTCATAGTGTTTTTCCGTTCGGTTCTAATTGCCAGAATAATTTGATTATGCTAGAATGGCGGTGGGAGGCAAAAATGTCAGAAACGTTTGTGCCCTTACGCTTGCGCGACGAACTGGACGCGCTTGCCGACACCGGTTTGTATCCCAGTGAAGAATCTTTTTTGGCGGATGCGGTGAACACGCTGCTCGCGGCGCGGCCCGATGTGCGCGAGGCGCTCGCGTGTCAATTGTACGCGCGCGGCGTTTTTTCGCTCGGACGCGCCGCCGAATGGAGCGGCTTGACCATCGAGACGCTCAAAGCCGCGCTGCATCGGCGCGGTATCGCGCGCACGGCGTTTGAATCGCCGGACGAAATTAGCGCAATGGCTCGCCAGACACTGCGCGCCGCCGGGAGAAATCAACCGTGAGCGTTGTCGTCATTTTGGACAGCGACTTTCTGAGCGCGTTTCTCAAAATCGAACAGATGCCGCTGATTCGATCCTTGTATCAGGTTGAGACAGTCGCCGCGCCACCCGCCGTGTATCGTGAAGTTGCCTTGACCAGTCTCTTGGCATCCTTGACTGCTCTCACTTGGGTCAAGGTCGTCGCGCCTTCCGTAACACAACTCGAAGCTTTGGCGACTGATGAATCTTTTCGTCGGCTGGGCGCGGGCGAGCAAGAAGCCATCGCGCTTGCCATCGCGCAAAAGCCGACGGTGCTTTTGGGCAATGATAACCAGGCGCGCCGCGTCGCAACAAAACTTGGCGTGGACGTGGTGAACATTCCCGCCTTCTTGCTCGCGTGCAAACAAGCGCGATTGGTGGATCGGCAGACCTTGGCTGCGCTAATCGCCGACTTGCGCGCCAAAGATTTTCTTGGCTTTCGCCAAGCCGATTTGGATTTGTTAATGGGTTGACATCATCGTCTTGCCCATAATCGTAATCTCCATCGTTTCCCAACCGCGATGATTGTAAAACTCCACAACGTCTTCGTTGCCGCGCTTGACGAGCAGGTACGCTTTGGGGCAACCTTTCGCGCGCAATCGTCGCTCGACCTCGTCCATCAATAAACGGATTCTCGCTGCGCGGCATCGCGGCGACGAGTTGCGCTTCGGTGATCGCGCCGCGCGTCGCCATCGCCGCCGATGCTTCTTCGCACGTCAGCGTTTGCTTTTGCCGATACAACGGAACATTCGTCAGACGAATATTCGTCGTCGCGGCAGGTGCGGCAGATGGATTTGGCGCGCCGGGGATGTTCAAACGTTGTCCCGTGTAAATCATCCAATCATTCGGCAAGTTGTTGGCATACGCAATCGCTTGCGCGGTTGTGTCGTAACGCAGCGCGATGCGCGCGAGAAATTCGCCGGGCTGGACGATGTGCGTTTGGCGATTAGGTGATTGGGTGATTGATTTGTCGGACGCGATGCGCGTTGGGATTTTGAGCGACCAGCCGACATAGAGCACACCGTTCGCAGGCAGATTGTTCGCGGACGCGATCGCGTCAATCGTCGTGCCAAAGCGCGCGGCGATCGAAAAAAGCGTGTCGCCCGCGCGCACGGTGTAGTACCCGCTCGGCGTCGTCGGCGCAACATCGTTATCGCGCGGGCTCGTCGGAATCGTCAAGCGCGTACCCGCGTACACCCAACTGTTGACGTTGATGCCGTTCGCGTTCGCAATCGCGTGGGGTGTGACGCCGTACGCGCGCGCGATGCTGTACAGCGTCTCGCCCCACGCGACGGTGTGAGTGGTGGGAGAATCAGCGGCGAGGGGCAAACTCATCATCAGTAGCAAGGCGATTATCAGTACCAATAGTCGCGCGATCACCCCAGCCATTCCAAGTTACGCAAACGATTGTCGCTGACTTGCCAATACTGGATATCGGCAACGCTAACGCGCGCGACCTTGCCCATCCTCTCGGACTTGGTATGAAATGCCGATAGCCGGAGAAGGCGCCGCAAGAGTAAAGGCAATTGTTCTTGTTCTTCATTACGCAAGGGAAAACAGAGAATGCAATATTGGGAGTGAACCAAGCCCCGATCCCAAAATCCCATATCAATTGTGACGAAGGTTGGTTGATCCAATTCGCGCAACAACACCGGAACGCGCTCATCTTTGATGACCTCGTTCGGTCGCAAAGCGCGCAACCGTTGAACGGTGATCCAACGCGCGAGGGGGATGAGGACCTCCTGATCGAAGAGTTGGTCATCCAGTACGATCTGGCTCACGCGGCAACCTCAAGCGGCTGGCGGTAACGTGTCTGCAGCGCGTCGATGGCTAGTTGGATGGCTTCTTCAATCGCAGTCCGACTTAATTCCGGATAACTGTTGAGCAACTGATCAGCCGAATATCCTTTTGCCAAGAGCGCTAAAACGGTATCCACCGGCACGCGCGTTCCCCTGAAAGTCAATTGCCCGTGACAAATATCCGGGTCAACCACAAGATATTTCCCAATTTCGGTGCGTTTCACTATTCCCCTTTCTCTCGCGCTCGCCGCGCCTCCTCCATCGCGCGCTCCAATTGCTCGCGCCATTCTTGCGCGCGCGTCTTGGGGACCAGCGGTGCGGGCGACGCCGGCACGATGGCGGTCGGCGGAGTTTCGACTGGGGGCGCGGCTGGCAGTTCAGGCGCGGGCGATTCCTCCGCGCGTGGCGCCGGTTCGGATGGCGCGACCGGTGCCTCCGCGTCCTCGATTTCATCGCCGGGTTCCCCGACATCTTCGAACCAGGTGATCGCTTCGGCGCGCGGCTCCGGCGCGTCTTCTGGCAGAGGAATTTCCTCTTCGATGATCAACGGTTGCGCGATCTCTTCCGGCGATTCCGTTTCTTCGACTTGATCGGTGCCGGGAATCTCCGCATCTTCGAGCGCGCCGGGGATTGGCGTTTCTGGTTCCGCGACTTCAGGAATTTCCTCTTCCACAATTGGCTCGCCTTCGATCAGGTTGCGCCAGGGACCGTGAACGCCATCTTCAGTCACGCCGTAGTAAACGAGCGTTTGCTCGCCGATGCGTTGCGCGAGATCGTACCGCACTTTGCTCGCGCGCTTGTACGTCTTGGCGATCGCAATGCCGCCGACCCAGGTGAGCTTGCTCGGATGAATCGGATTTTTTTCGCGCTCGGCAATCGCGTACTGCCACAAACGCCGCGCGCTCTTGAGCGTCACATTTTGCACGACGCGCATATTGCGCAGATCACGCACCGCGTAGTACCACACGCCCTTGCGTTGTTCCGCCGCGACGATTTCGACGCCGGTGCGCGGCGGCGTGATCGTCGGCGCAAGCGCCGGCATTTCGATTTTCGATTCGGCGGGCGCAACGGGGGCGGTTTCGACGCGCGCGGTTTTTGGCGCGGGCGCGCCGGTCACCGCCAATTCGATCGCGAGCGCGTCGCGGACGAGTTGCAGAATTTCGTCGCGCACCGCCAGTCCGGTTTCGTTTTCCGAGCGAATGTAAATGTAACTTTCTTCCAGCACGTATGGCACGTCGCTCCCGCGCGGCACGATCACTTGCAAAACATTCTTGCCCTGACTCTTTTGCGTTTCGATTTGCACTTCGAGCGGCGGCAAAATCCCTTTCGCGATGGCGGCGCGCAAATCGGTCATCGCTTGCTCCGGGCGGTCCACGCCGACGACCGGCTTGCGCGCTTCCGCGCTCGCGCCGATGTAGACGGTGCCGCCGTTCGTGTTTGCCAGCGCGACGATGTCTTGCAAGATCGCGCGCGCGACGCCGCGTTTTTCGCCCAGCCGTTCGTGAAACGCCTGGATCAACGTCTCGCCATGTTCGCGCGCTTCGCGCAGCGGATCGAACGGCTCTGCGGCGGCGGGGCGGTACGGACGCGTGCGCGAAAAATCGTTCGCGGCGAAAACGGCTTTGATCGCGTCGAACGATAATTCGTCGAGCAGAATTTCGGTCGCGCGGTCGCCGATGCCCATTTCGTTTTTGAACCTGGGATCGAAATCGAGTTTGTGCGCGTCGCTGCCTTGGATGCAGTGCATGCGGCGCGGATATTCCGGCTTGGTGCCACTGAAGAACATCGCCGTCCGGCGGCGCGATTTGGAATCGAGATCGGTCACTTCGAGCGCGTGCAAGTTCGAGTCTTGGGTGTACGCGATGCGTGTCTGTCCGCCGAAATCGAATCCGGGCATCGCGACGCCGTGTGACGAATTGGCGTGCGCGGCGATCACGAGTCCGCCCGCTTCGTTGATCGTGCGATAGATCGTCAGCACGTCGCTCGTCGCGCCCACTTCGCCGCTGCCGAGATCGAGTTTATCGGCGGGGACGCGGAGCGAGAGCAAGAGGTGATCGAGTTCGCGCACGGTTGTTTCGGGCGGAAAGAGCGCGAGGACGTGAAAGCCGAGTGTCGCGGTGATTTCGAACCCGGGCAGAATCAAAATTTTCTCGCGCAGGCGGCGATGCTCGTCCAGTTGTTTGCGTTCGTCGTCGCGCAGGCGTTTCAAGCGCTCGAGCATTTCGAGCGACTCGACTTCTTCGAGCAGGCGCGCATAGCCCGCCGCCGTGTTGTGATCGGTGAACGCGATCACGTCGAGATTTTTCTCTTCCGCTTTTTTGAGCAGGTCGAGATAGGTCACGCCAGTTTGTTTGAAATCGGCAGACGCTGGGGAGTGCAAATGCAAATCCATGCGGTACCACTGGCGCTGGGTAGTTTTTTTTCGATGAACCATCGGGGTTCCTTCCGTGTGTGGCGAATGACGAATCGCAGATGGCGCGTGGCGAGGGCAAGTCAATCAGCCATCAGCCGTCGGCTATCAGCAATTTGCTATTCGCGGGAAGGATCAGCGCGGGGAGAGAACGTACTGCCAAATGGGCGAGGCGTTTATCGTGTAAAAACGAAAATCGCTCGCAGAGTCACACGCAGAAATCGCTCGACAAAATTTGCGTCAATATTTTTTCGACTGCGGCATTTTTCTAATCGCCGAAAATCAATCAGTCGCTTGTAATCCGACGCAAGCAATGGTCGAGTCAAGGGGCGCGCGCACAATCAGCGCAAATTCTCTTGCCGTCAATGATCCTTGCCTGAATGGGGACAATCGGTGTCATTGCGAGAAGCGTAGTTTGTGACGAAGCAATCTCCGAAATGGAAGCGGAGATGGCTTCGCCGCTCACGATGACCCGCGCGGCGATTCGATAATTCGCGCGATCAAATTGTCCCTGGGTTGGTAGAAATTATTCGGTTGTTAATCGAGCACGAACCACGCAATACGCATCACGACTCCACTGAAAAAACTCGCTCGCGTACTACTTTTGGGTTAGAAAACGAGCGTGAAAAATTATCGAAAACGACATTCAGAGACCTTTTTTCAGTAGAGTCGCATCACGTATCACGTATCACGTTTCGCGTTTCTTTGCCGCGCGCGGCAGTTTGTCTTTCTGCGCCGGTGCGGTCTCGGCGGGCGCGTTGCCGTTGCCGCCCGCCGGTTTCACGGGGGCGGGCAGCAGCGCGGCGTTGAACACATCGGTCACGTTTTCCGCGAAGACGAACGTCAAACTCTTGCGAACTTCGTCCGGCAGATCGTCCAAATCTTTTTCGTTGCGCCGCGGCAAGATGATCGTCGTGAGTCCGGCGCGGTGCGCGGCGAGCACCTTTTCTTTGATCCCGCCGACCGGCAACACGCGTCCGCGCAGCGTGATCTCGCCGGTCATCGCGATATCATTGCGCACCAAACGGTTCGTCATCAGCGAGGCGAGCGCGGTTGCCATCGTCACGCCCGCGCTCGGTCCGTCTTTCGGCGTCGCGCCTTCGGGCACGTGCAAGTGAATGTCGCTCTGCTCGAAGGCTTTGGGTTCGATTGCCAGGTCTTTCGCTTTGGAGCGCACGTAGGAAAGCGCGGCTTGCGCGGATTCGCGCATCACGTCGCCCAGCTGTCCGGTGACGATGAACCCTTTGCCGCCCGGCATTCGCGTCGCTTCGATGAACACGATGTCGCCGCCGACCGGGGTCCAGACCAAGCCGGTTGACACTCCGGGGATGGAGGTGCGTTCCGCGATTTCGCGATAGAACTTGGGTTTGCCCAGCAACTCGCTCGCCTTGGATGGGTTGACGACGACCGGCAGTTCTTTGCCTTCCGCGATATGGGTCGCGATCTTGCGGCACACGCTTCCGATCACGCGTTCGAGGTTGCGGACTCCGGCTTCGCGCGTGTAGTCGCGCGCGATTTGACGAATGGCGTCGTCTTCGAACGTGATCTCTTCCGGCGTGAGTCCGTTTTCTTTGACTTGGCGCGGAACGAGATAACCTTTCGCGATGTTCAATTTTTCTTCTTCGGTGTAGCCGGAGAGGATGAGAATTTCCATCCGGTCGCGCAGCGCGGGCTGGATCGGTTCCAGTTGATTCGCGGTGCAAATGAAAATCACTTGCGACAGATCGAAATCCACGTCGAGATAGTGATCGCGGAACGTCTTGTTCTGCGCGGGATCGAGCACTTCGAGCAACGCGGACGACGGATCGCCGCGAAAGTCTGCGCCGATCTTGTCCACTTCGTCGAGCATCATCACCGGATTGCGCGATTCGGCGCGCTTTAACGATTGGATGATCCGCCCGGGCAACGCGCCGATGTACGTGCGCCGATGCCCGCGAATTTCCGCTTCGTCGTGCATCCCGCCGAGTGACATGCGGATGAACTTGCGTCCGAGCGCGCGCGCGATCGATTGTCCCAGCGACGTTTTGCCGACGCCGGGCGGACCGGCAAAACACAGGATCGAGCCCTTGTACGTTTTGGCTTCTTCGTCGCCGCCGCGTTCCAAACGCAATTTACGCACCGCGAGATATTCGAGGATGCGTTCCTTGACGTCTTTGAGATCGTAGTGATCTTCATCCAGAATCTGGCGCGCGCGCGCGATTTCCAGATGATCTTCGGTCGTCTTGTTCCAGGGCAATTCGGTCAGCCAGTCGAGGTACGTTTTGATGACGTGATACTCGGCGGCGGCGGGCGGCATCGTGCGCAGCCGCCCCAGTTCGCGCTTGGCTTCCTTCTCGGCTTCGGGCGACATTTTCGCTTCGGCGATTTTCTTTTCGTACTCTTTCGTCTCGACCGCTTGCTCGTCTTCCTCGCCCAGTTCCTTTTTGATCTGCTTCATCTGCTCGCGCAAGATGTACTCGCGCTGGGTCTTTTCCAGTTCGCCTTGCGCTTGCGATTGGATCTTCTTGCCGAGTTCCAGGACTTCGAGTTCTTTGGTGATCAGCGCGTCCAGGCGCGTCAGTTTGTCCGCGACCGAATCGAGTTCGAGCAGTTCCTGCGCGTCTTTCAGTTCCATCCGGATGCTCGTCGCGAGCATATAGACGAGTTGGCGCGGGTCTTCGACGTTCAGCGCCGCCATCAGCAATTCTTCCGGCAGATGCGGCGCGAGCGACGCGAGGCGGCGGAACAGATCGATCGTGTTCCGCATCAACGCTTCTTCCTGCACGTTCTTTTCGATCGTGTCCGGCAGGATTTGCATACGCGCGCGCAGGTACGGTTCGGTCGCGGTGAATTCTTGGATGCGCACGCGTTCGATCCCTTGCACGATCAGGCGCACGGTGTTATCGGGCGCGCGCAAGAGCCGGTGGATGATCGCGACGGTGCCAACGCCGAACACGTCGTCGGGTCCCGCCTCTTCGGGCTTGTCGTCTTTCATCGTGACCAGCGCGATCATTCGGGTCGCGCTCGTCGCGGCTTCGTCCACGAGTTTGATCGAGCGCGGCTGACCGACGTTGAGCGGGATCACCGTCAACGGATAGACGACGGTGCCGCGCAAGGGGAGGATGGGCAACTCGGTTGGGATATTCGGATTATTCTCTTGTTCTTTTTTTGCTTCTTCGGGTTCGGGCTCTTTTTTGCCGGTAAAGATTTGCATAGACGCTCCAAAGCAGTGAGACAGTGAGACAGTGAGACAGTGAGACAGTGAGACAGTGAGACAGTGAGACAGTGAGACAGCATCAAGCGGTTTGGATGCGGACTGGGACGCGATGTTCTTGCTTCGATTTGGGAAGCGTGATGTACAGCAAGCCGTTGTCGTACCTGGCTTCGATCTGCTCGGCATCGTACGTGCCGCTCAAGAAAACTTCGGTGCGGAATTCGCCGTAAGGGATTTCCAAGCAATGATAGCTGAGTTTGGCGTCCCGGTCTTGCCGCGCGCCGGTGACGGTCAGCACGCGGTCAACGAAGGTGATCCGAAAATCGTCCGGTTGCATCCCGGCGATTTCGACCTTGACGATCACCGCGTCATCGGTTTCGTACACGTCCGTCGGCGGACGCCACACGCGCGGGCGCGCGCGATGATCGTGCGGAAAAACCGAGTGCAACATTCGATCCATATGCCGTTCGAATTGCTCGACCTCATCCGATTCGAGCATTTCCTGCGCCATCACCATAAATGACCTCCAGTCTGGCTTGCGACTCAACGGGAATTAGTCAACGCGTCAATCGGTCAACCAGGGACAAGGCGACTGATTGACCAATCACTGCTTGACTACACCGGTAGAGTATAACACATTTGAGCGATTCGCTCAAGTTAAAAATTCGTATATTTCTGTTGCCCCGCTTGCAATCTGCGTTCGTTTGCGGTATAGTATGCTTGGAGTGAGGCGACGCTGTGCCTGACTCGAATTCAGTCCCTACGGAGGTGTCTTATGTTGGTGCGAGAGAGAATGACTGCCCAGCCCGTCGTCGTGCATCCCGATACGTCGTTCGGCGATGCGATGGATTTGTTGCGCGCCAAAAAAGTGCGCCGCCTGCCCGTCGTAGACGACAAGGGCGCGCTGGTCGGCATCGTCGTCGAAAAAGATTTGCTCAGAGCCGGACCATCGGCGGCGACGACGCTGAGTTTCTACGAAATCCCCGCGCTTCTTGCCAAGCTCAAAATCAAAGAGATTATGACCAAGCGCGTGATTACGGTGGAAGAAGATTGGCCCGTGGAAGAAGCCGCGCGCGTGATGGTCGAACACAAGATCGGCTGTCTGCCGATTGTGCGCGGCAATCAGTTGGTCGGCATCATCACCGAGACGGACATCTTTCGCGCGATGACGCTCGCGCTCGGCGGCGAAGCGCACTCGCTGCGCGTGATGGTGCGCGTGCCGGACACCAAAGGCGAGCTTGCCAAGTTGTCGAGCCAGATCGCGCAACTTGGCGGCGACATTCGGAGTCTGGTGACTTTGGTGGGCAAGGAATCCAAGCAAGGTGAGATCACGATGAAAGTGCTGGGGGTCAAGCGCGACGAGTTGGTGAGCGCGCTGGGGAAAATCGGCGTCCAAGTGGTGGATGTGCGCGAGGTGGGCACCAAGTACGAGCCCAAGTTGATTTCGTCGCATTAACCAGCAACCAGACCCGAGGGAAACGCGTCCTTCGGGTCTGTTGTTTTTGGCGAACTGACGTAAGAGAGTGTTTTAAAATCGCCCGTAGTAGCGACTTTAGTCGTTTTGGGGCGTGGCACGGGCGACTCAAGTCGCAACTACGAGCGCGCTCTTTGATTTTCAAAACACTTTCTTACAAATCATTTTCCGTTTGCCTCCTTGCTTGATGTTCTCACAAACAACAATGCCTGCCGTCCACGCGAAAAAACCGCGTCGAACGCGCAGGCACGTTTTGTACAAGTCGTATGGGAAAGCGCGAGACGAATGTCCAGCATTGGTTCCAACTCCAGAATTCGAACCGCGCGACAACACGCGTGCTGGGCAGTCATCACCCGCTCGATCAATTATACCGATGATTATAGCATCGCGAACGCGGAGCGTCAAATGCGAATTTCCCCGCACGCGCAAGGCGTGGTATAATGCAGACGCATAGAAACGCGAGGTGTACGATGTCAGCAATGTCTCTGAAAATCATTGGCGAGAAAACCGCCGTCGCCAAAATTGGCAAGAACGATGTAGTGCTTTTGCCTCTGGCGCGCTATCAAACCTTGATGAAGCGGCTGGAAGATTTGGAAGACCTTCTCGATTCTCAGCGATCCGTCGCAGAATATCGCGCGGGGCAAGGGCGCGCGTTTGGCGATTATTTGAAGGAACGTCGAGGCAAGCATCGTGTGTCAAGTAGTAAACGCTAGCCGCCGCGTCGAACGCGAACTCGATAAAATTCCCACGCGCGATTTCGAGCGCGTGGCTGAAGCGATCCAGCATCTCGCTGAAAACCCGCGACCGTTTGGCGTGGTGAAATTAGCCGCGAATATCCACCGGATTCGCGTTGGACGATACCGTGTCATCTACGCGATTGACGACGCGGCAAGAGTTATCATCATTACAAAAGTCAATAAACGTAATGAAGGTACGTACAAGAGTTTTGATTGATGGATCAGTCGAAAATCCGCAATCTCTGCATCATCGCGCATATTGATCACGGCAAGTCCACGCTGACCGATCGCTTGCTCGAAGCGACCGGCACGCTCGCCAAACGCGAGATGGTGGAGCAGGTGATGGACCAGATGGACTTGGAGCGCGAAAAGGGCATCACGATCAAGGCGAAAGCCGTCCGAATGCTTCATCGCGCGCGCGATGGCAACGAATACGAACTGAATCTGATTGACACGCCGGGACACGTGGATTTCACGTACGAAGTATCGCGCGCGCTTGCCGCGTGCGAGGGCGCGATTCTCGTCGTGGACGCGACCCAGGGGATCGAAGCGCAGACGCTGGCGAATCTCTACCTCGCGCTCGAACACAACCTTGTCATCATTCCGGTCGTCAACAAAATCGATCTGCCTTCCGCGCGTCCCGATGAAATTTCGCACGACATCGAACGCCTGTTGAACGTGCCGAACGATCAGATCGTCCAAGCATCCGCGAAAACTGGCGCGGGCGTACCCGAAATTCTTGAGGCGATTGTCGCGCGCATCCCCGCGCCGGTCGCCGATGCGACACTGCCGCTGCGCGCGCTCATCTTCGATTCCAAGTACGATGCGTACAAAGGCGTCGTCGCGTACGTGCGCGTCGTGGACGGCGAGTTACCCAAGAATCAAAAAATCAAACTGATGTCGTCCGGCTTGGAAATTGACGCGCTCGAAGTCGGCGTCTTTCGCCCCAAGATGGTCGCGGGCGAAACGCTGAGCGCGGGCGAAGTCGGTTACGTCGCGACCGGCTTGAAGAACGTGCGCGACATTCAGGTCGGCGACACGATCACGCACAGCGCCAATCCCGCGAGCGCGCCCGTCCCCGGTTATCGTCCGGCGAAGCCGATGGTGTTTGCGGGCTTTTATCCGGTCGAGACGAACGATTATCCGCTCTTGCGCGACGCGCTCGACAAACTGAAATTGAACGACGCGTCGTTGACGTACGATCCCGAAACGTCTGCCGCGCTCGGGTTTGGTTTTCGCTGCGGCTTTCTCGGTCTACTGCATATGGAAATCGTGCAGGAACGCTTGGAGCGCGAGTACGATCTGAATCTGCTCGCGACCGCGCCGAGCGTCGAGTATCACGTTTTGAAGCGCGACGGCAGCGTCATCACGGTAGACAATCCCGCCGAGATGCCCGGCGGCGATGAGATCGAAGAGGTCGAAGAACCGTGGATGCACATCCAGGTTTTCACACCGAAAGAGTACATCGGTCCGATTATGGACTTGGTCGTTCAGCGGCGCGGCGCGTTCGACAAGATGGAATATCTCGACGAACAACGCGTGCTGCTGACGTACTTTATTCCGCTCTCGGAACTGATCATTGATTTTTACGATCAACTGAAATCGCGCACGCGCGGCTACGCCTCGCTCGATTACACCTTCGCCGATTACCGCGTGAGCGATCTCGTCAAGATGAACCTGCTCGTCAACGAAGAAATCGTGGACGCGCTTTCGATGATCGTCCACAAAGATTACGCGTATCCGCGCGGCGCGGCGTTGTGCAAGAAATTGAAAGAAGTGATTCCGAGCCAAATGTTTCCCGTTCCGTTGCAAGCGGCAATCGGCGGCAAGATTATCGCGCGCGAAACGATTCGCGCGCGGCGCAAAGACGTGCTGGCGAAATGTTACGGCGGCGATATTACGCGCAAGCGCAAACTGCTCGAAAAACAAAAAGCGGGCAAGAAACGGATGAAACGCTTTGGCGTCGTCGAGATTCCGCAGGAAGCGTTTATGGCGGTGCTGAAACTTGGAGAATAGTTCAAGGTTCAAAGTTCAACGTTGAATCTCTAACTTTGAACCTTGAACTTTGAACTCGATTGGCGAGGTATCGTGGCATACAAAACCCTACGCGTTGAAAAATCTGATTCCATCACGACAATTTTCCTGAACCGCCCGAGCCAGCGCAACGCGCTCAACGGCGAATTGATCGGCGAGCTGCGCGCGCTGACGGACGAATTGCGCGGCGATGCGTCCACGCGCGCGGTGATCGTCACGGGCGCGGGCAAAGCGTTTTCCGTCGGCGCGGATGTGGAGATGCTGCGGCGCATCGGCGAAGTGTCCGCGCCCGATGAAACGCGCGCCGAAATCAGCAAATGGCGCGACGCGTTCGACGCGTTCGAGCAGCTGCCGCAGATCACGATCGCCGCGATCAACGGACTCGCGTACGGCGGCGGCGTCGTCCTCGCGCTGGCGTGCGATTTTCGGATCGCGTCCACGCACGCGATCTTCGGCTTGCCCGAAATCAAACTGGGGATGGTGCTCGCGCTCGGCGGGACGCAGCGCTTGACGCGTCTCATCGGCGTCAGCGCGGCGAAGGAAATGATCTTGCGCGGACGCAACGTCACCGCGTACGATTCGCAGCGCATCGGCTTGGTGCATCGCATCGCCGAACCGAACGAGCTGATGGGGCTGGCGCGCGGTTGGGCGGAACGCGAAATGAAGTACTCGCCGCGCGCGCTCGCGCTTGCCAAGGATCTGATCAATCGCTCTTTTGATCGCGCTGCGAACGCCTCCGCCGAAGCGGAAACCATCGCGCAAGTTGAATTGTTGCACTCGCCGGATTTTCTGGCGCGGTTGAAAGCGGTGAAAGAAAACGGAGAGATATGACAGGGAGACTGGGAGAGGGGGAGACCAGGAGAGAGGGAGAGAGGGAGAAAAAATCTCCCGCGCTCCCCCTCTCCCTCTCTCCCCCTCTGATTTGGATCACACTCGCCCTGACCATCGTCGTCGCCGCCGCGTTCCGCTTCTACGGACTGGCGTGGGACGGCGGTTATCTGTTTCATCCCGACGAACGTAAAATTTTGCTTGTTGCTGCGGAATTGCGTTTACCCGCAAATGCCTTTGAATTTTTCTCCACCGACAGTCCACTCAATCCAAAGTTTTTTGCCTACGGTTCCTTTCCAATCTATCTCTTGAAAATTCTCAGTGTGTTCGCGCCGACGCCTGCGCTCGCGGTTCCCTGGCGCGAAGATTTCGTCGGACTCGCGCTGCTCGGGCGCGCGCTCTCCGCGCTGTTCGATCTCGGCGCGATCGCGCTGACCTTTCTGCTCGCGCGGCGATTGTACGACGCGACGACTGGGCTGATCGCGTCCGCGTGCATCGCGGTCACGGTTTTACACATTCAGTTGTCGCATTTCTACGCGGTGGACACGTTGCTCACGCTGCTCGTCGTCGCGACGATGTACTTTGCCGCGCGTTTCGCGCAGGATCGCAAACGCCGCGACGCGATCGCGACCGGCATCGCGTTCGGACTCGCGCTCGCGACCAAGGTGACCGCGTTGCCGCTGGTTGTGCCGATTGTCGTTGCGGTAGTAAAGACGAATGGGAGAGAGGGAGAGTGGGAGAGTGGGAGAAATTCCTCTCCCTCTCTCCCTGTCTCCCTCTCTCCCGCGCTCCCCCTCAGGAATTGGCTGACACAACTCTGGTCAACCCGTGTTACGCTGGGAGGCATCCTCGCCGTCGCGCTCGCCGCGTTCATCGTCACGCAGCCGTACGCGCTCCTCGATCCGGTGCGCTATTTCGGGCAGATCGGTACCGAATCGCTCGTCGCGCGCGGTTGGCTCGATTATCCGTACACGCGCCAGTACGCCGATACGCTGCCCTTCGTCTACCCGATTGTTCAAAGCAGCATCTGGGGAATGGGTTTGCCGCTCGGAATTTTCGCGTGGCTCGGCAGCGCGCTCTTCGCGTGGCGCTGGTGGCGCGAACGCGGACGCGCCCTGAGCGGAGTCGAAGGGTGGCGCGACGGCTTTATTCTCGCGTGGGCGCTCATCTATTTTCTGATCGTCGGCGCGCAGTACGCGAAATATTTGCGGTACTTGTTGCCGCTGACGCCGTTTCTGTTTCTAATGGCGGCATCGGCGTTCAAGGTTCAAAGTTCAAGGTTCAAAGTTTCAGGTTTCAGGTTGCAGGTTTCACATTTCGGGCATCACGCATCACGTTTACTGTCTACGGTCTACGGCCTACTGTTGACCGTCTCGCTCGCCTACGCCTTTGCCTTTACATCACTCTACTCGCGCGAACATCCCTGGCTGACTATTTCCAAATGGATCTACGCGAGCGTTCCGCCGAACGCGACGATTGTGATCGAATACTGGGATGATGCGCTGCCCGTGCCGATGCGCGTCGGCGATGCGACGCGCGAGCCGGGCGAATACACAACAATCACGCTGCCGATGTACGACGACGACAACGCGGCAAAACTGGAAACGATCGTGAACACACTGCGCGACGCCGATTGCATCATTCTGGCGACGCAGCGCCTCTCTGCGCCGATCACGCGCCTGTCACAACGCTATCCGATTGCATCGCGCTATTATCGCGCGCTGTTCGATGGGCAACTCGGCTTTGAACTTGCCGCGTCTGCCGCCAATGGCATCGCGCTCGACGGACTCGTGATCGCGGACGATCGGTTCGACGGACGCGCGCCGCCGTTCTTCTCCGCGTCCGACGCGCGCGTCTGGAACTGGGGACGCGCCGACGAAAGTTTTACCGTCTACGATCATCCCTTGCCGCTCGTTTTCAAAAAGACGCGCGCGCTTTCGCGCGACGAACTTCGCGCGCGCTTGTCGCCCTGATCAAGGTTCAAAGTTCGAGGTTCAAAATTCACGCATCACGGAGCTAACTTGAAACTCTCCATCCTCATTCCCGTTTACAACGAACGCGCGACGATCCTGGAAATCATCCCGCGCGTCCAAGCCGTGCCGTACGAAAAAGAGATCATCGCGGTTGACGACGGCTCGACCGACGGCACGCGCGAATTGCTCGCGCGCGCGCCAAATGTCACCGCGCTGTACCACGATCGCAATCGCGGCAAAGGCGCGGCGATTGTGACCGCGCTCGCGCGCGCGACCGGCGACATCATCGTCATTCAAGACGCGGACTTGGAGTACGATCCGCGCGATTACGTGCAACTCATTCAGCCGATCATCGAAGGGCGCGCCAAAGTGGTGTACGGCTCGCGCTTTCTCGGTCCCCGGATGGCGATGTTCTTTTGGCACATGGTCGCGAACAAGGCGCTGACACTGATGACGAACATTTTGTACGACGCGATCTTGAGCGATATGGAAACCGGCTACAAAGCGTTTCGCGCTGACGTCATCAAAGGAATGCGGCTCCGTTCGCATCGTTTCGATTTCGAGCCGGAGGTGACGGCAAAAGTGCTCAAGCGCGGCATTCGCATTTTCGAAGTGCCGATTTCGTATTATGGGCGCGAGTACAGCGAAGGCAAAAAGATCGGAATGAAAGACGGCTTTGTCGCGATCTGGACGCTGTTGAAATATCGGTTTGTGGATTAACTCTGGCTGTGTCATTGCGAGGCGCGTCTTTTGCGCCGAAGCAATCCCCAAATCGCAAAATGGAGATTGCTTCGCTTCGCTCGCAATGACACCCGCCACTCTACGCCAATGCTCACCCAATATTTTGCCGCGCTAACCTTCCGCGACGACGAACGCGCGCTGACGCGCGTTCAAATCATCGCGACGCTCGCGCTGCATTTTGCCGGGCTGCTTGCCGCCGCGTACTTGATCCAAATTCCACTTTGGATCGCGCCACTCGCGCTGCTGCTCTTGTCCATCGCTCCGGCGATTCTTTACCGAGCGCGTGGTACGTTCGCCGCGCAAACGCTCGCGCCGCTTTTTTTTCTGTACGCGATGATCGCCGCGCGCTTTGTGTTCATTCGCGTTTTCGGCGGCGACGTGCCCGGCTATTTTGATTACAACGCGCCCGATCTGCGCGCAACCTTGTTTCGCTTGGAGCCGTGGATCGTGTGCGCGCTCGTCTACACGCTGGCGATCCAGGTTCGCGTTTTCGCTCTGTCATTGCGAGGAGCGATCTTTGCGACGAAGCAATCTCCTAACAGCGAATTGGGGATTGCTTCGCGGAAAAACGCTCGCAATGACATCATCCTACTCGCGTTGACTCTCGCCATTTTCGTTTGGGCAGGCGCGCTGTACATCGGACATCGCGCGCACGGCGTGACCGGGACCGATCCGTACGCATACACGCAAATGGGCGTTGACCTCGCGCGGCGCGGCACGCCGTTGCATCGCTTTCCACTTTTCGAAAGCGTCGCGCCGCTCAACATTGCTTGGTCGCCGATCGTGCATCTGGGTTATCACATTCCAATCAATCCAAACGGCGACGCGCCGACCGTTTGGCCCACCGGCGGTTCGTTCGCATTTGCCATCGCGTATCGTTTGGCGGGCGAACCCGGATTGTATCTCGTCAATCCCGTAATGAGTTTGCTTTTGCTCGTCGCAACCGGCTGGCTCGCGTGGGAATTGTTTCACGATTCCAAGGATCGAACGTGGATCGCCGCGCTCAGCATCGCGATTCTCGCCACATCGCACACGCTTTTCGATTGGGCGACTGTGCCGATGGTGGACGCGCAAGCCGCGCTCTTCTCCGTCCTGACGGTTGGTTTGGCGTTGCGCTTTGCGCGCGAGCCGCGACTCGTCTTTGCAACGATGTGTGGTCTCGCACTCGGCGCGGCATATTTTGTGCGACACACGCAGTTGCTCATCGTCCCGGCGATCTGCGTTTTGCTTTGGACGAACCGCGCGCCGCGCGGGTTGCGCGTGCGCGCGCTCGTCGTCGCGGGACTCGCGGCGCTTTTGGTTGCGCTGCCCGATCTGTGGTATCATCACGTTATCTTTGGCAGTTGGCTCACGCCGGAATCGCGCGAGTTGGATTTATTTTCGATTGCGTCACTTGCTGAAACAGTGAGTGCGTTCAACGCCGGCTTGTTTGCCGCGCGCGAATTCGGCTGGCTGTTGCCATTCCTGTTCTATGGCGCGTATCGTCTGGCGCGCGCCCGGCGCGTAGAATTCATCGCGCTCGCGCTGTGGGCGTTCGTTCTGATCGGATTTCACTTGCTGTATCCTGCGTTGCGCTTGCGCGATCTTCTGCCGGAATTTCCGCCGCTCGTGATCGTCGCGGCATACGGCGTCGTCGCGTTTGTGCGCGCGTTGTTCGTAGTAGGCGATTTATCGCCAGTCCCTGGCGCTCAAGCGCGCACCACGAACGCCAAGAATCTCGTCGCCGCGACTGGTTTCATCGCGACGTTGTTCTTGCTTTTGATCCGCGTCTGGAACGTCTTGCCGATTCCGTTCGGCGCGCCGCAGAATTCGTACGGCTATCTGACTGCCGCGCAGCGCGCCGCGTTCGATCAGATTGCCGCGCTCACGCCGCCGAACGCGGTGATCGGCGCGACGATGAATGACGGCGCGATCGATCTGTACGCGCGCCGCGCGACGTTTCGCCCGGGCGAGTGGAGCTCGGCGGAACGCGCGATCTTTGTGGACGCGATGTTGCGCGCCCATCGCCGCGTGTTTCTGCTGGACGACGGCGCGGAGACAAGCGACACGCGACGCACTCTCGCGGCGCGCTATGCGCTCAAACAAATCCTAGTCCTCGATGTGCCGGTGTTCAGCAGGGTAGATGGAACGCCCGGCGCGTTGTGGGAGGTAGTTGAATAGTTGCGTAGTTGGATAGTTACATTGTCAGACGCTCAAGCTAACATTCTTTTGACGAATCCAAACTATCAAACCATGAAACTATCAAACGAATAAACTATGTCGAAACCAATCGTCGCCATCGTCGGACGCCCGAACGTGGGCAAGTCCACGCTGTTCAATCGTTTGATCGAAGAACGCCTTGCGATCGTTTCCGACACCGCCGGGACGACGCGCGATCGTTTGTACGGCGAGGTCGAATTTGCCGGACGCGAATTCATCGTCGTGGACACCGGTGGACTCGCGCTGGATGATCGCGCCGATTTGCCCGGCACGCCCGCCGCGATGCTCGCGGGCGTGCGCGCGCAAGCGCAAATCGCGATGGACGAAGCGGACGCGATCGTCTTTATCGCCGATACCGAACAAGGCGCGACGCCCAACGATTTTGAGATTGCCAAAGTTTTGCGGCAGACCGACAAGCCGGTCTACCTCGTCGTCAACAAAGCCGATAACGAAACGCGCGCGCAAGACGCGGTCGAATTTTTCAAACTGGGTCTCGGCGCTCCGATTCCAATTTCCGCGCTGCACGGCGTTGGCGTCGGCGATCTGCTCGATCAGATCATCGCGCATCTGCCGCCCGAAACAGCGGCTGTCCCAAGCGAGAATCCGCATCTCGCGATTGTCGGTCGCCCGAACGTCGGCAAGTCGTCGCTGCTCAACGCGATTCTCGGCGAAGAGCGCGCGATGGTGAGCGATATTCCCGGCACGACGCGCGACGCGCTCGACACGGAATTGATCTGGGAAAATGAGAAAATCGTTTTGATTGACACGGCGGGGTTGCGCAAGCGCGGTCACATCGAGCCGGGAATCGAAAAATACAGCACGCTGCGCGCGTTGCGCGCGATTCAACGCGCCGATGTCGCGCTCCTCGTGATTGACGCGGACGCGGGCGTGCTCGCGCAAGACCAGCACGTCGCGAGTTACATTCTCGCCGAAGGCAAGGGTGTGGTGATCGTCGTCAACAAGTGGGACTTGATCGAAAAAGATGAACATACATTGGACGAGTTCACGCAGCGCGTTCGCGCGCAACTCGATTTCATCGCGTACGCGCCGGTCGTGTTCGTCTCGGCGAAAACGCATCAACGCGTGCGCCAGGTGATCGAGCGCGCGCTCAGCGTGCGCGACGCGTTTCGCTTGCGCGTGCAAACTTCGGAACTGAACGAGTTGCTGCGCGAGGCGACGCGCAAACACGCGCCCGCCTCCAAAGGCAAGCGCGTGCTGAAATTTCTGTACGCGACCCAGGTGGAAGGCGCGCCGCCGACGTTCGTCTTTTTCGTCAACGACAAGCGCTTGGTGCATTTCACGTACGAACGCTTTTTGGAAAATCAAATTCGCGCGCGCTGGGGCTTTGAAGGCGCGCCGTTGAGAATGATTTTTCGGAATCGGCGCGACGAGAAGTGAAAGACCTGGAAGGTTTCCAAAACCTTCCAGGTCTTTTTCATTATTCCACTTTTCCAATCATTGACCACGGACCCGTCCACTCGATTTTCACGCGCGCGAGTTTGCCTTTCCACTGGCGCGTCGCATCCTCGAAGAAAACGAGTTTGTTGTTGCGCGTGCGTCCCTTCCACCGATTCTTTGTTTTCTCTTCGACAAGTACTTCGATGGTCTGTCCCAGGAATCGCGCGTTGATCTTGGCGACGATTTCCGCTTGCAGATCGTCAATCGCTTTGCGACGACGCTCTTTCTCGTCGGGCGGTACGTTGTCGTCCCAGCGCGCGGCGACGGTGTTCGGGCGCGGCGAAAACATCGCGATGTGCGCGACGTCGAGTTCGAGTTCCTTGAGCAAATCGTACGTCGCGCGGAATTGCGCGTCCGTCTCGCCCGGCATTCCGACGATGATGTCGGTCGCGATGCCGACGTTCGGTACGCGCGCGCGAATTTTCGCGATCAGCGCGCGATAATCGGCAACGGTGTAGCCGCGCTTCATTTTCGCCAGCATCGCGTCGTCGCCCGATTGCACCGGCACTTCGATATGCTCGCACACTTTGGGCAGCGCGGCAATCGCGTCGAGCAACGCGTCGGTCAGGTACAACGGATGCGACGTGAGAAAACGAATGCGTGTCAGTCCTTCAACATCATTGAGTACGCGCAGAAGATCGGGCAAGCGCGGATCGTCGCCCACGTCGTAGCCATAACGATCGACGATTTGTCCGAGCAACGTAATTTCCTTGACGCCCTGCTTGACGAGCGCGCGCACCTCGGCGGCAATTTCGCCAATCGAGCGCGAGCGTTCGCGCCCGCGCCGGTACGGAATGATGCAAAACGTGCAAACGTGATTGCAGCCGTAGATGATCGGGATGTGCGCGCTGACGAGGTTGCCGCGCTCGTGGACAGGCAAAACCAGGTCGGCGTCTTGCAACTCATAGCGCGTTTCCGTTTCGCGTTGTTCGATTTCCAAGTCCTCTGTCTGTGTCATTGCGAGGAGCGATCCTGAGCGGAGCGAAGCGGAGTCGAAGGATTGCGACGAAGCAATCTCCAATTCGCGGATCGGGGATTGCTTCGCCGCTTCCTTCGACTCCGCTGCACTCCGCTCAGGACGGCTCGCAATGACACTGCCGCGCGCGCGCAACAATTCCACAAGGCGCGTCGGATCGGACGGTGGAAGAAAAACGTCCACGAATGGAAAACGCTTTTGCAGCGGCGACGCGTCGCGCACGCCGACGAGGCAGCCCATCAGACCCAGGACGAGATCAGGGCGCGCGGCTTTTAGCGGCTTGAGCGACATCAAGCGCGAGTACGCTTTGTCCTCCGCGCTCTGTCGCACGACGCACGTATTCAGCACGATCACGTCGGCGGATTCCGCATCACGCGTCGCGCGATAGCCGAGTTTCTCCAACTCGGACGCGACGCGCCGGGAATCCGCGTCATTCATTTGGCAACCTTCAGTCCAGATGTGGTACTTCATCGCTTGCTAAATTTCGACTGCCGACAGCTGACCGCTGACTGCCGCAATGTTCTGCGGTCGGTAGTCGGCGGTCTGCGGTCGTAGCACTACCGTAAAATTCCTAAAGAACCCGCGCTCCAACCTAAACTCACTCAACACGCGCGCCTCGACCGGAAACTGCGCGAAGAACTGCATCCACTTGGCGCGCGGCTGCGCGATGTAGCAGGGCGGCGTGCCGTACCGCAACGCGGGGTACGAATCAATCGCGCGCGTGAGCCACTGCCGCGCCACGCCGCGCACGTCGTTCTCGATCACGATTGCCGCGCGCGCGACGCGCAACGCCTCGCGCAAAATCGTTTCAGGTTTGGGCGTGTGGTGCAAGACGAAACTGAGAACCGCGAAATCGAAACTATCGTCCGCGAACGCGAGCGCGCGACTGTCGCAAATCGTCAGCGGCAAATCGCTCTGATTGTACGACGCGACGTCCACCATCGTCACGCGCGCGACGAGTTGGCGCGCCATCGCTTGCGCGAGCCAGCCCTTGCCCGCGCCAATGTCGAGGATGCGCGCGTGCGGCGCGATTTCGGACGCGAAGGAGGCAAGAATAGAGTTGGCGCGGTGATTGCTCATTTCAGAATTTTCTTGAGGAACTGTCCCGTGTACGATTGCTTCATCGCCGCCACATCCTCCGGCGATCCCTCTGCGAGGATGCGTCCGCCGCCGTCGCCGCCTTCGGGACCCAGGTCAATGATCCAGTCCGCCGTTTTGATCACGTCGAGATTGTGTTCGATCACGACGACGGTATTGCCCGCGTCCACGAGCCGATTCAACACTTCCAAAAGTTTTTCCACGTCCGCGATGTGCAACCCAACCGTCGGCTCGTCGAGAATGTACAGCGTGCGTCCCGTCGCGCGGCGCGACAATTCTTTCGATAGCTTGATCCGTTGCGCTTCGCCGCCGCTCAACGTCGTCGCGGGTTGACCCAAGTGAATGTACCCCAAGCCGACGTCGCGCAGCGTTTCGAGTTTCGATCTGACCCTGGGAATGTTCTCGAAGAATTCGCATGCTTCTTCCACTGTCAGATCGAGCACGTCGGAAATATTTTTGCCTTTGTACAAAATTTCTAGCGCTTCGCGATTGTAGCGTTTGCCGTGACAAATTTCGCACGGCACGTAGACATCGGGCAAGAATTGCATTTCGATCTTGATGATGCCGTCGCCCTGACACGCTTCACAGCGTCCGCCCTTGACGTTGAACGAAAATCGTCCGGCTTTGTAGCCGCGCATCTTGGCTTCGTTCGTCGTCGCAAACAAATCGCGAATGTCGGTGAACAAGCCGACGTACGTCGCGGGATTCGAGCGCGGCGTGCGACCGATCGGCGATTGGTCAATGTTGATCACCTTGTCCAGATGATCCGCGCCGATCACCGCATCGTGCTTGCCCGGCTTGTCTTTCGCGTTGAAGAAATATTGCGCGAGGCGGCGGTACAAAATATCCACGACGAGCGACGACTTGCCCGAGCCGCTCACGCCGGTAATGCAGACGAACTTGCCGAGCGGAATCGTCACGTCAATTTTCTTGAGATTATTTTCTTCCGCGCCTTTGACGACGAGCGCTTTGCCATTCCCCACGCGGCGTTGTTCGGGCAGCGCGACGCGGCGCGTGCCGTTCAAGTACGCGCCGGTGATTGATTCGGGACAGCGCATAATTTCCGCGATCGGTCCGGCGCACACGACGCGCCCGCCGTGTTCACCCGCGCCGGGTCCCAGGTCAACGATGAAGTCCGCCGCGCGCATCGTCTCTTCGTCGTGTTCGACGACGAGGACGGTGTTGCCGAGATCGCGCAAGCGCAACAGCGTTTCGATCAAGCGTTTGTTATCGCGCGGATGCAGACCGATGCTGGGTTCGTCGAGAATGTAGAGCACGCCCATCAGTTGCGATCCGATTTGCGTTGCGAGCCGGATGCGTTGCGCTTCGCCGCCGCTCAATGACGCCGCGCTGCGATCCAGCGTGAGATAGTTCAGCCCAACGTTGACGAGGAATCCGAGTCGCGATTTCAACTCTTTCAAGATTTGGACTGCGATTGTTTTCTGTTTCTCGGAAAAATGTTTGGGGAGATCGTTGACGAACGCGAGCGCTTCGACGACGGACATTCTTGTCACCTGGACGATATTTTTGTCCGCAATCGTCACCGCGAGCGCTTCGGGTTTCAGGCGTTGCCCGCGACAGACGGGACAAGGCCGCGAGGTCATAAACGATTCGATCTCTTGGCGAATGTAATCGGAATCGGTTTCTTTGTAGCGTCGCAACTGATTCGGGATCACGCCTTCGAACGTCGTGTCGTACTCGCGCATCCGTCCGAATTGATTCTCGTAGCGAACGCGGATCACGTCGTCGCCGGTGCCGTACAAAATCCGATCGAGCTGCTCGCGCGGCAATTCGCGCACGGGCTTGTCCATCGAAAAATTATATTTGCGCGCGACCGCTTCGATCAATTTGCCGTAGTAACTTTCGTCGTTGCTACTGTCAATCCCGTTCGCGCGAATCGCGCCTTCGTTCAACGACAAATCGCGATCGGGAATGATCAGGTCGGGATCGAGTTCCATTTGCATACCGAGTCCCATACACGCGGGACACGCGCCGTGCGGCGTGTTGAACGAAAACGTGCGCGGCTCGATTTCGCCGAGCGAGATGTTGTCAACAGGGCAGGAGAAATGTTCGGAGAAAACGAGATCAGGTTGTTGCTGACCGCTGACCGCCGACCGCTGACCGCTTTCTTGCACCGAGACGAGAATTACTCCGCCGCCAAGTTTCAGCGCGGTCTCCACCGAATCGGCGATCCGATTGTCGTACGCGTTCGCCTTCTGTGATTTCCCCGCAACGGATCCTGTGTCGGCGGCGAACGCTTGCGAATGATCGCCGTTGGCGCGCTTGATGACGAGACGATCCACGACTGCTTCGATGGTGTGCTGTTTGTAGCGATCAAGTTTCACGTCTTCGTTCACGTCGAGCACATCGCCGTTGACGCGCACGCGCACGAACCCGGCTTTGCGAACGTCGTCGAAAACTTTTTTGTGTTCGCCCTTGCGATCCTTGATCAGCGGCGCGAGAATCATAATGCGCGAACCGTCGGGCAGATTTTCAATCGCATCAACGATCTGTTCGACGCTTTGCCGTTGGATCGCGCGTCCGCACTTGGGGCAGTGCGGCTGACCGGCGCGCGCGAAGAGCAAGCGCAGATGATCGTAGATTTCCGTCACCGTGCCAACCGTCGAGCGCGGATTGTGGCTGACGCCCTTTTGGTCAATCGAAATCGCGGGCGAGAGTCCTTCGATCTGTTCCACGTCGGGCTTTTCCATCTGCCCGAGGAATTGACGCGCGTACGCGCTGAGCGATTCGACATAGCGGCGTTGTCCTTCCGCGTAAATCGTGTCGAACGCGAGCGACGATTTGCCGGAACCGGACAAGCCCGTGATGACGACGAATTGGTCGCGCGGAATTTCCAGGTTGATGTTTTTGAGATTGTGTTCGCGTGCGCCGCGAATGATGAGTTTGTCTTGTGACATTTTCGATTTCTGATTTCTGATTTTCGATTTATGGTTTCCGATTCGGACAAACATTCTAGCACAAAGAGGAAAAATGAGCAAAGGCAGAAAAAACAATCGAAAATCGGCAATCAAAAATCGAAAATCGTGGTATAATTATTTCGCGACGGTCGTCGGTCGTCCGTCGGCGGTCGTATCTTCAAGGAGGCAACGATGTTGAACGAAAAATTCATTCTGCGCGTCGGCGCGATAGCCGGCGCGGTGTCGGTGGTTCTGCTCGGCGCGATGATCTTTGTCGGCTTGCAAATCGGACCTGACTTGGAAAATCTCACTTCGATGTCGCCGACGCTGGTCGCGGAATTGTTCGTCAACAGTCAAGGCAAACTGCGCGCGATGATGGCAATTGACGATTTGTTCGCGCTGGCGTACGTGATCGCGTTCAGCGGGCTGGCGATGTACGCGCGGCGGCGCGCGCCGGTGTTCGCGTGGATCGGCTTGGGATTCGCGCTCGCCACCGGTGCGCTCGACTGGCTGGAGAACAGCATCACGCTCGGTTTGATTTCGTACATCTTGCCCAAGTTCGTGATGAACACGACGCCCTTGCTCAACGCGGATCAATTGCTCGTGTTGAATGTCATCACGCAAATGAAATATCTGTGCGCGAATGGCGCGGTCGCGCTGTTCGGCATCGGCGTTTGGAACGCGCGCGGGTTGAATCGCGCGGCGGCGATTTTGTTTTGGCTGTTCGTTCCGCTCAACGTCCTCGCGTTCATCAGCGCGCCATTGGCGAGCGCGCGAATTTTGGGAATGTTGGTGTTGTTGGTGGTGGGCGCGGTGGTATTGTGGCGCGAATGAGGGGTCAGGGGACAGGGGACAGGGATCAGAGTACAGAGATCGGTGACTGATCCCTGTGCCCCGACCCCTGTACCCTGCCCCGTGTACGACTTGCCTAAACTACAAAAGTAGAGTATCATACAATCATTGACAACGCAGTCAGATCGGTAGTACCTTTCCAACAGAATCCTTGCACATTGGGCAAGAAAATCAGGCGGTGGACCGGACCGTCTGAGCCAGTGTTGGGATAACGTACGTCTCGCGCAACTTGAGCGCCATGGTTGCAATTTGGCGT
>Ga0194125_10001964_pt1 | contig 34479 bp, 26 predicted proteins | sample TA2KigC250mmetaG_FD_148626 | JGI IMG/M metagenome (GOLD analysis project Ga0194125, IMG submission 148626) | Freshwater microbial communities from Lake Tanganyika, Tanzania - TA2015034 Kigoma Deep Cast 250m | ecosystem: Environmental > Aquatic > Freshwater > Lake | place: Tanzania: Lake...
TCAAGCGGAGTCTGGGCTCCCAATCGCGATTCATCGCGATTGGGAACCCTCTTCGGAGCTTGGCGATGGCGGATTTCCCGTGCGCCGGACCATCGCCAAGGCCTACCGGCCTTGACGATGCCACCCTTTTCACGCGCCCTCTTACGCGGAATCCTGTTCTGCCGGCGGGGTCTCCGAGAGTGGCGGGGGTTCTTCCCGCGAGCCGGTGGGGGCTTGCAGAAGGTCTTTGAGAGTGCGCTGCGCCAGGAGATCGTGCTCGGCTTGTGCGAGGCGATACAGACTGTCCTGCGTGTTCGCGGGCGGCTGGGCGAAGGAGACCGCCGCGACCGCGTCGGCGATATCCGAGAGGCGGATGTGCGCGGGGTCCCGCAGGAGGGTAAAACCTTCCCGCGGGTCCGTGGTCTTCGCCAACAGACCGCGGTCGACGAACTCCTCCACGAGTTGTTGCCCGAATTCACCGGGGATGTCGAGCCGGCTGCACAGGTCTTCCAGGGCGACCGGGGCCTGGTCGTTCTCGAACGCCGCGGCGATCTCGCGCGCGACGGCCAGGACCGTCAGGTCGTTGGCGATGAACCGGCCTGCGGGCTTCTGGGCCTCGGCGGCTTCCGGAGCCTGGAGGCTCTCGAGATGCTGCGTCGTATACGTCAGTTGCAGCCCGAACAGGACGATGACCCAGGTGATGTAGATCCAGAAGATCCCCAGGGGGATCAATCCCAGCAGGCCATACATCGTGTTGTACGGAATGAAGCGGGTCACGTAGATGCCGAAACCCCAGCGGGCGACGCCCCAGATCAGGGCCGCCACGGTCGCCCCCCAGAGGGCGGCCCGGGCCTGCACCTTGGCGTTGGGCATCACCAGATACACCAGGAACAGCGCCAGCAGCGACAAGACGAACGAGGTCAGCGGCCGCAGCGCTCGCAGCACGCCGGTCCCCAGATTCTCCCAGATCACATATTGCGTCGTGGCGTAGAGCGCCGCCGCGAGCAGCAGCGGCACCAGCGTCAGCAGGGCCCAGTAGTTGATCATCCGATGCAGGAATCCCCGGCCGCGCGGGACGTGCCAGATACTGTTGAAGGCGCTCTCGATGATCGACAGCAGGTTCAACGCCACCCAGATCACCACGACGGCGCTGACCAGTCCGAGCGAGCCGCGGTCCAGGCCCGTGAAGAACCGCTCGATGACCTGGTCCAGGTAATCGGTCAGGGCGATGGTCTGCTCGGGATCGGCCGGATCGGGGTACTCGATCCGCGTCAGACGCAGCTCTTCATAGAGAATCTCCTTCAATTGCTCGCCGGTGGCGCGATAACCGGGGATCGAGTAGAACAGCAACACGATCACGATGGCCAGCGGGACCAGGCCGAAGACCGTGTAGTAGGACAGTGCCGCCGCCAGTTGCGGGGCATTGTTCTTCTTCAACAGGCGCAGGCAGTGGGACCAGAGCCGGTACTGGAACACGAGAAGCCGACCGAGACGGCTCAACTCCGCGGTGGGGGTGCTCAGGAGGTTCTTGAGGGTCCTCATCGGTCAACGTCTCTTGAACAGCCCCTCCAGTCCCTTGAGGATCTGTTCCTCAAGCCTCTGCTTGAGCTGGGTCTCCACCAGTTTTTGCAGGTTCAGTTGCGGCTGGGTGATCGTGCCCGTCAGCGGGACGGTGATCCGCTCGCCGGGCTGCGCCTCGCCGACCCGTACGAGCCGGCCTTGCAGCGTATAAGGCAGGACGACCGTCAGATTCAGCGCCCCGTCCAACCCGATGGACCCGCGGAAGTTGACGGGATTGTCGCCGATCTCGATCTGCATGTCGTCGTAGCGGAGCACCCCGTTCTGCAGCGTGAGCACCGTGGGGCGGACCGTCAGGATCTGTCCGCTGATCGACCGGCCGACCACGGCGAGAATCTGGTTGAGGATGCTGGAGGTGCCCAACTGGAGCTGATCGATCCAGATCGTGCCGGTCAGCTCGGCGCGTTGGCGGATATTTTCGCCCAGCGGAATCGCCATCTTCTGGACCTCGAGATTGGCGATCCCGCTGACGCGGACCGCATCGGCGAAAATGGGATTGACGTACTTCAGCAGGGTCTGCGCCGTCTGCTCATTGATCTGGACCGCCTGCACGAGTTGCAGGGTTTCCGGTACGGTCAGCAGGGCGGGCGTCCGGTCGAGGTCGGCGCGGCCGGTGAAATGGAGCTTGCCGTTGTTGACGGTCGCGGCGATCGGCCCGATGGTCATCCGGCCGTCCTCCACGCGAATGTCGAATTCCGTCGGGCCGAAGTCAAGACCCAGATAGGCGGCCCGGTCGAAGCCGAGCGACGCCTGGCCGTTGAGATTCGCGAGCAGACCGTTCGGCTCGTTCGCGGGATATGTGCTCGTGAAATTGAGCGCGACCTGCCGCTGGCCCGTGATGCTCAACGAGCCTGGCACCAGGCCGGAGACCAGCGGCGCGACCGCAGCCCAGTCCATTTCGCCTTGGAGTGCGCCTTGTGCCTTGACCGCACTGGCTTGGCTTGTCTGCGTGAACCGGCCCTTGAACGTGATCTGCGGGCTCTTCACCTGCCAGATCGCGTCGTGGAGGATCTTCTGTTTGGGGTCGACAGCCACATCGAAGAAGGCCGTCACCTCTGGCTGCTGGAAGGGCTCTCCGCGCGAAACCAGCCGGAAATCCCGGATGCGCGTGGCATCCGAGGAGAAGCGGTACAGGTTCCTCTCCTTGGCCACCGTCACCTGGGACTGTGCGATGCCGCCTATCGTGAGCCCTTCGGGAAGAGCATCGAAGAACTCGGCGTAGGGCTGCAGCCGGCTGAGATCCACGTTGCGGGCAACGACCACCGCGTTCAGTGCCGCGGGCGAATCCGCGCCCAGCGGGATCGTGGCATCCTCCACGGTGAGGGTGCCGAAACCGGCTTTAACTGCGAGGCTGTCCACGGCCAGAACCTGCCGGATTTCGACCATGCTCAGGGCATAGTCGACATTCGCCTGCGGCTCCGAGACGCTGTTGCCGTCGGCCGAGGTCAGGACGAGCTGCCGGGCGGAGAGCGTGCCGGCGATATCCGTGGCCTGCTCCCCAATGGAGACCTGCCCCTGCGTCGTCACTTGGCCGGCAAGCTCATACGCTCCGATGTTGATGAAGGGCCCCAACTGCGCTTGCAGCGCGGCCAGATCGGCCCGGCCCTGGTAGCGGATCTGCTGGAAGTTACCGCTGGCGTTGATCGTGGCGAATGGGGCGGTGACGGTCAGGTTTTCGAGCTGCGCACCCTCCGGGTCGCTGGTGAGGCGCATGGTCGCCTGGACCGGCTCGCTGAGACTCACCGGCTCGTTGTTCACGACCCCGGCCAGGCCCGCCACCTGGGCCTTGGCCACGAGCGTGGCGCGGCCGGCCTCGGTGACCGTATTGATGGTCCCCGTCGCGCGGCCGCCGGTGATTTCCATACCCGGGCGGACGCCGAGGGTGTTCGGCATCTGCGACAGGAGCGCCGCCAGATCGAGGTCGAAATCGCCGCGGGCGTCATAAGCGGCGCCGCTTTCCAGCAGTTGTGACAACGACGCCGGTGTCCGCGGGAGGCGGCCGGTCGCCGAGAGGTTGGCCCAGTCCGTGCGCACCTCCAGTTGATCGACATCGATCACATTGCCTGTTTGCGTCAGGCTGGCCCGGACCTCCAGTTGCGCGGTCTGCAGCTCGTCTCCCTGGAGGGCTTCCCCGCCGATCTCGATTCCCTGACCGGAGATCGTGGCGTTGAGGTTGCGGATCCGGCCGTTGTCGATGGCGCTGGTAATGCTTCCCGAGACTGCTCCCTGCGCCTGCACCTGAATTCCCACCAGGTCGAGGAAGGGGGCGACTGAAGCCAGATTCAGGTCGTTGACCTCGACGGTCACGTCGCCCGTCGTGCCCCGGAGGCTCCATCCGGTTTCCCGCCTGGGGGTGGCCTCGGCGACGATTCCCACCCGGCCCGGCGGTTGCGCCGCCGCCAGGACGACCATCGCCGCGTCGAAGCGGGAGGTCCGGCCGGGCGGACGGATACTCAGGTTGGAGTTCAGGTCCGCGATCTGCACCGTGTTGCCGGTCGTGTCCGTCAACTGGACGCTGCCGTCGCGGACGATCACGTCGCGCAAGCGCTCCAGGTTGTTCATGTCCACCGGCGGTTCCTCGCGGGGCGGCCGCTCGCGCAGATCGATGGCGACACGCGGCTGATCGAGCACGGCTCGATCGAGAGCCAGCGTGCCGGTGAGCAGACCGGCGTAGTGCGGCGTCGCGGTGATGCGGTCGATATCGACCTCGGTCCAGCCGTTCTCCCCGCGAAAACGGAAGCCGGCCACCTGAATCCCCCGGAACCAGCCGACCGACAGGTCCTGAATGCTCGCTTCGCCTCCCGTGCCGGCGCTGATCCGGGCCTGGACCCAACGGGTGAAACTTCGCGAAGACAGGACGACCGGCGCCAGCAACACGATCACGAGCAGGAGAATCAGGATGCCCACGAGCACCCAAGGCCATTTCCGCGCTTTCCTCGGTCGTTTCGCCGGCGTCGCTTCCGCGTGGGCCTGTTTCTGTGCTTCCATCTCGTTACCCCCCAATAGGCGATTTCCCGTTTACGATTCACGACTGGAGACTCAGCCGCAGATTCCGACGCGCATCAGAGCGACGGCAGGTATGACCCGCCCTGCAGGGTCGGAGTTCCCCAACAGAGGTACGCCCCGGCGGCTTGGGGGTTCAACCGGGCGAAATAGGACTCTGGGCACCGAAGATCGATGATTCCGCGACTCCCGGACCCGCCGGGCCGGGTGAAGCCGGATCGTCAAGAGAAAACAACCGGTCGCTCAGTCCTTGATGATCTCGTCGGACTTGTGTGCCACGGCGTGATCGATCTTGTCGGTGAATTCCTTGGTGATGTCGTCGATCTGCTTCTTGGCCGTATCCCGGTCGTCCTCGGTGATCTCCCCGTCCTTTTCCTGCTTGTCGAGGGTCTTGTTGGCGTCGCGCCGGATGTTGCGGATGCTCACCTTGGCCTGCTCGCCGGCCTGCCTGGCCTGCTGCACGAGCTGCTTTCGTCTTTCCCCGCTCAAGGGCGGGATATTCAGCCGGATGAATTTGCCTTCGATGAGGGGGGCGATGCTCAGATCGCTGCTCTTGATCGCCTTCTCGATGTCCTTCACGGAGGCGGGGTCGAAAGGCTTGATGACCAGCAGGTCGGCCTCCGGGGCCGAAACGGTGGCCAGGGATTTCAACGGCGTCGGGCTGCCGTAATAGTCCACCCGCAGATGGTCCACCAAAGCCGGCGTGGCCCGGCCGCCGCGGAACCCCTTCAGATCGTCCTGAAGCACGTCCACCGCCTTCTGCATTTTCGCTCTGCTCTCTGAGACGACCGCCTGTGTTGCCATCGTCAACCCCTCGAAATTTATGATTGATGATTTATGATTTACGATTTGGCTTCGCTCCGCGCGACATCCTGTTCGTAGATCATGAATCGTCAATCACAAATCATAAATGATAAACCATCAATCATCAATCAACGTGCCCACTGACTCGCCGCAAATGGCCTTGGTGATGTTACCCTTCTTGAAGATGTTCAGGACGACGATCGGAATCTTGTTGTCGCGGCACAGGCTGATGGCGGCATGGTCCATGACCCGCAGCCCCTGCCGCAGGACGTCATCGTAAGAGAGACGGGAGAGGAGCGTCGCCTGCGGGTTCTTTTTGGGATCGTCGCTGTAGACCCCCTCAACCTTGGTGGCCTTCACCAGCAGGTTCGCGTCCAACTCCGCCGCCCGCAGGGCCGCGCAGGTGTCCGTCGTGAAGAAGGGGTTTCCCGTGCCGCCGGCCAGGATCACCACGCGCCCCTGCTCGAAATGACGCAGGGCCCGCCGTCGGATAAAGGGCTCGCACAGGGCCGACACTTCGATGGCGCTCATGACCCGTGTCTCGCGCCCGAGTTTCTCGAGCGTCTCCTGCAGGGCACAGGCGTTGATGATCGTCGCCAGCATGCCCATGTAGTCGGCCGTGTTGCGCGGAATGTGGCTTTTCTGGGAAAACGTCTCCCCGCGAATGAAGTTGCCGGCGCCGACGACAATCCCGATCTGCGGTCCCAGCTTGCAGATATCGTTGATCCGCTCCGCGAGGGATTCCAGCGCGGCGCCGTTGATCCCGAATTCGCCGGGCAGGCAGAAACTCTCCCCGGAAAGCTTGAGCAGCACGCGATTATACCTGCTGGCGGCCAAGGATCATCCCACCTCAAATCGGACAAACTGCCGAACGCTGGCCTGGCCGCCGGCCTGCTTGGCCGCCTCGGCGAGGACCTGCTGCACCGTCTTGCTGTCGTCCTTCACGAACGGCTGCTCCAGCAGGCAGTAGTCGCTGTAGAACTTCTTCATCTTGCCTTCGACGATGCGGTTGACGACCTCGGGCGGCTTGTTCTGCACTTGGGCGGCGTAGATCTCGCGCTCCCGCGCGATCACCTCGGGATCGAGGCTGGCCACGTCCAAAGCGAGCGGCTTGCTGGCGGTGATGTGCATGGCGATGTCCGAGGCGGCCTGCTTGAGGGAGGGCGCCTGCGCGACCTTGGCGTCGCTGGTCCCGATCAGGACCATGCTGCCGACCTTGTGGTTGAAGTGGACGTAGGTGCCGATCAGCCCGGTTCCCTCGATCCGGAACTTGACGTAATCGCCCACCTGCATCTTCTCGCCCGTGCGGCTCACGACTTCCGTGAGCACCTCCTGGAAGGTTTTGCCGGCGAGGATGGTTTGCAGAACGCTGTCGGCTCCCTGATCGCCCGCGGCCGAGCCGATGTAATCCCGAATATCGCGCGCCAAGTGCAGGAAGTCGTCGCTCTTGGCGACGAAATCCGTCTCGCAGCACAGGGTGGCCAGGGCCGCCTCGTTGCCGCCGGCGTTCTGCCAGGAGACGACGGCCCCTTCGGAGGTCTCCCGCTCGGCGCGTTTGGCCAGCGTGGCCAGGCCCTTCTTGCGGAGAATCTCCATCGCCTTATCCATATCGCCATGGGCCTCTGCCAAGGCTTTCTTGCAATCCATCATGCCCTGTCCGGACATCTTCCGCAGTTTTACCACGGTTGCTGCTGCGATTTCCGCCATCGTATCAACTCCCATCCTGCCTTTCGCAGGTTGTCAGCGGCCCCGGACCCGTCCGCGCCGCCCGTCGGCTCGGATTCCTCTGGAGGTCCGTTGTCGTGTTGTATGGATTCCTCAGAGCTCCACGCTCTGTCGGGTCTTCACGTTTGTTTTCGCGGGGATGCGGAGGCTTCTGCTATCACTACGAAACGCCGGCCGGGGGCTGTTCGGGCTCCGGCGGGGCCGCGTTTTCCTGAGCACCGGGCAACTCCTCGTCCTCGGCGGCCTCCTCGCTGACCGTCGCCACGGCGGCCGCTTCGGTGCCGTCGGCGCGGGCCATCGCCGGTCGCCGGGAGCGGAGGCGGCGCGGCCGCGGGGCAACTTCCTGCTGCCGGACGGAAACCATCGTCTTGCCGATGGCCACCGCGTCGGCCAACTCGTTGAGGATGATCTCCACCGCCCGGATGGAATCGTCATTGGCCGGAATCGCGACGTCCACCGTATCCGGATCGGAATCCGTATCCAGGATGCCGACCGTCGGAATGCCCAGCTTCTGGGCCTCGCGCAGCGCCAGGTATTCCTTGCGGGCATCCACCACCACGACGACGCCCGGCAGCCGGGTCATCTTGCGCACGCCGTCCAGGTTGGTGCGGATCTTGCGCATCTCACGCTTGAAGCGGGACGCCTGCTTCTTGCTCTCGGCATCCATCGTCCCATCCTGCTCCATGGCCTCCAGTTGTTCCAGCCGCTGGAGCCGGGAGCGGATCGTCCGGAAGTTCGTCAGCATGCCGCCCAGCCAGCGTTCCGAGACGAAATGCATCCCGCACCGGTTGGCGGCGGCCTCCACGGCCTTCTGCGCCTGCCGCTTGGTCCCGACGAACACCACGTCGCTGCCGGACGAGACGATCTCGGCCAACAGCTTCTTGGCGATCAGGATGCCCTTGAGGGTTTCCTTGACGTCGATCACATGGATATTGCCCCGCTTGGCAAAGATAAAAGGAGCCATCTTCGGATTCCACCGGCTCACGCCGTGTCCGAAATGTACCCCCGCGTTGATGAGTTCCCGCGCCAACTGTTTAGCCACAAATACCTCCAGAATACCTCTGATCCATTCTACGTGCAGAAACAAACCGCGAAATTACAACAAGTTAGCGAGATTCGCACGACCTGTCAATATTCTGACCCCAATAATTTACGGACAAATCTCTGGCATGTCCACCCAGAAAAGTGGGCCGCCGGCCCGGTTTTTCGGGTGGAAAGCGAATCTGCGGGCCGCCGTGTCGCGCGCGAGCCTCGAGCGACCTCGCGCGGGTTGCCGCCGGCGCTCGCGGACCGCCCGATAATCCGCGCCGGATCGAGAGGTATCACACTCGTCCTAAGTGCTTGTAGAACCGGGAGTAATGCTGATTCCAGAGGCTTTCACGGGGCCTGGTTCAAGAAACAGTCTTTTCGGGTAACGGAGAACGGGTGGCAGCGGCAAGCGCAGTCTTCGGAGCTTGCCGATGGTCTTGCTTGTCCGCCATCGGCAAGGCCTGCGCAGAGCCTCCGGCCTTGCCGCTGCCACCCACCCAGACTGTTACCCGGGTCTGAACCGGGCCTTTCACGAGCCTGCGGGCATCGCCAGGGCGGCGGCCGGACGGGAAGCGAAACGTCTGGCCCGCCCGTTTCGGCGCGAGCGCCAAGATCGGCAGCAGACTCGCAGGACTAGCGAAACGTACCACGAGCAGGAGGTCGAGACTCCATTCGGATGAGTGTCCGGGCCCGCGCGGGGACCCGCGGGCGGCGCGAAGATGCGCTCAATACCAGACGATGATCAGGATGTTCGGCTCGGTTTTCTTTTCCGTGATTTCGCCCTGGATCACGTTCGTGTGTTTGATCACGATCTGAGGATTCTCCCGGAGCCATTTTGCGATCTGTTCATCGAGGAAATGGATGGCGCCGGGATGGAGCTTGGTGAAAAAGGTCTTGCAGGCGGTGATTCGATCCCCCGCGGCGGCGGCCGGCCTGGGGGGCGCCGGCTTGGGGGGCACCGGTCGGGGGGGAACGGCGGCCTTGGGAGCGGCGGCTGCCGTCGGAGCCCCCGTGGCTCCGCCCAGATTCAACGGGGCCCGGGACACGTTGGGAGGGGTGCCCGCCCCGGTGTCCGTCATTGGGGCCGGCTCACCGGTCCTGCCCTCTGAAGAAGCCGGGCCATTGCGGTCATCGCTGCGTGGGGGATTGCTGCTCACATTGTCCATGTGCGACCCTCCAGATAAGTCGATCTACAGGTTGCGTGCTCCACGGATCGGCCCCGGGACCGCGCCCGGGCGCTCGGCGCCCTGTCAACGGCCCGGATGTTTGCCTTTGGGGGCGTGCCGACGCTCTATTTCTGTCCGAGCATTTGCTCGTCTGCGGCACCTCCTCGGGGCGGTGGGGTCCGCTCGGGCGGCTTCGACCCCTCCGCCTTGTTGCCGTTTTGCTTGGCTATCGATTCTCTGGGATTTCCCGCCTCGCTCGGTTCCGGCGGTTTGGGAGACCGATCCCGGGGACGCGGAAGCTCCGTCCTGTCCTGCCGGACTTCGGAGGTGGTATTGGGGGTCTCCGTCGGCTCCAGGGCTCCTGTCTTGTTCGGTCCGAGCCCGGTTTCCCCATTCTCCCCGCGCCGGTCGCTCGGAGGGGCCGGCGGACGGGGCCCGGTCGTTTCTGCTTCCGGTTCCTGTGGCGCCGAGCGGAAGAACGGGAGCCGGCGCTCTTCCTCCTCCCGGCGGGCTTTGGTGCCCAGCGGGTCCAGGACTCGCTCGTGCAGTCCCTGAGTCATCGGGGAGGAATGCCGGTCCTTCAGGAGATCGATCATCTCCTGGTTGGGCTTGCCCCGCGTCGAGATGCTCGGGGTCAGGATGAAGATGACCTCGGTGGCCCGCTCCTCGAAATCCCGGCCGGAGAACAACAGGTTCAGCACGGGGATATCTTTCAGAATGGGTACCCCACGGACCACGTCGCGCTTCTCGCTCTTGCGGATGCCGCCGATGATCAGGCTTTCGCCGAGCCGGATGCGGTTCTGCTTGTTCGTGATGACCCGTTCGGTCACGATGGGCGTCTGCTTGATGCCTTCCGGCGTCAGGTAGGCGGCGATCTGCGCCGTGGTCTGCAGGCCGATGTAGCCGTCGGCGAAGACGTGCGGCGTGATTTCGAGCGAGTCGACCACGTCGTAGTACTCGGTCTTGGTCTCGAACAGGGCGTCCGCCGTCGAGCCGTACCGCAGGACAATCTGCTGCAAGGGCACGTGCTGTTTCGATTGAATCTTGGCGGTCTGGCCGTTGACGACCTCCAGCGACGGATTCATCAGGATCTTCAGGTAGCCCCGGGAGACGAGAAGGTCGACCAGGGCATTGAAGTTATCCCGCTTGATGCCCACTTTCAGACCGAACCGGGCGCGGGCCGGATCGCGCAGCGCCGCGCCGGGAAAGGCCGGCAGCAAACTGACGTTGCCTCGGGAATCCACCTGCTCTTTGCCCCCCAGGGCGACCCCTTCGCCGAACAGATTCTCGATCATCAGCGTGGTTTCGCGGTCCATCGTCAGGTCCGCGTACAATTCCGAGACCATGCAGTCGATTCGGACCTGGATGGGAGGGATATCGGCCTCCTGGATGATCTCCAGGACGGCGTCGGCGTCCGCCTCGGTCGGACATCGGACCAGGAGCTGATTCGTGGCGGGGTTCGCCGAGACGGTGTAGCCGGGCAGGATCTTGGATTGCCCCTTCTCGTCAAAGAGCTTCACGGCAAACTGGTCGTGAATGATCTGCCGCATTTCCACGGCCGTGTGGTACTGGCAGAAGTAGATGAGTTTCCATTCCTCCACGCCGGCGACGACCTGTCTGAGTTTCTTGGGAGGCGATTTGTAAACCTCCGGCCGCGGGACGTTGGGGTCCGGGATCGTTTCGATCCGGCTCAGGTCGCGCAGGATGCTCTGCGCTTCGATCGCCGTGACGCGCTCGTCCGGCCAGTCATGGCAGCCCGGCAGGCCGGCCGACGCCAGCATCAGCAGAGCCACAAGAAGTCTCTTCCGGCGGCCGATCTTGTGGCTGTTGTTCCCCATAGATCCTTACCTGTTGACGGCACCCGTACTTGGCGGCGCTCCATCCGTGTTTCTTCTATCCCATGAGCCTCCTTTCCGTGCAGGTAGACGGCAGCACGGGAGATTCTATTGCATCTTTCCTTATCGGCAAGGCGATTTTGCTGGGATTAGCGAAAATGCCCGCTATTATCCGGCCTGGAGTCCAAATCCGTCCGGAAATGACAAAAGGAGCAGAACAAATATCATTTTCCTGCTAAGATAGGGGTATATGCCAGGGAACAAGCGAAAACCGGTAACCGTGGGCTTCGTGGCGCTGGGCTGCCCGAAGAACGTCGTCGACAGCGAGAAAATGCTGGCCCATCTGGCCGAGGCGGGCTTCCTGATCGCGGCCGAGCCCGAACGGGCCGACGTGGTCGTGATCAACACGTGCGGATTCATCGAGCCCGCGACCCGCGAGTCGCTGGAGGCGGTCGGGCAGGCCCTCGCGAATAAACGGATGGGAAATGTACGAAAAGTGCTCGTGGCCGGCTGCCTGGCGCAGCGCCTGGGCGGGGCGCTGCTGGAGCAGGCCGCCGGCGTGGACGCGGTGGTCGGCCTGGAGCAGCGCGACGCCATCGTGCAGATCCTGCGGGAAACGCTCGTCTCGGAGACGCCGCGCGTCTACCTGGGGCCGACGCCCTGCACGGTGGTGGATGACCGCGTCCGGCTGCGGATCGGACCGGTTCACAGCGCGTACCTGCGCATCAGCGAAGGATGCAGCCATCGGTGTTCGTTCTGTACGATCCCGGCGATTCGCGGCCCGTTTCGGAGCAAGCCGCCCTCTCTGGTCCTCGACGAAGCGCGGGAACTGGTCGGGTCCGGAGCCGTGGAGCTGAATCTCATCGGACAGGATACGACCCTGTACGGCCGGGATCGAAAACAGAAGGACGGTCTCGCTTCCCTGCTCGGGGAGATGGAGTCCATTTCCGGCTTGGCGTGGATTCGGTTGCTCTATGCGTACCCGACGGGCATCACCGACCGTCTCATCGAGACGATGGCGCAGAGCGCGAAGGTCGTTCACTATCTCGACGTTCCCTTGCAGCACGCCAGCGACCGGATTCTCCAGGCGATGCGCCGGCCGGACACGAAGGATGCGTTGTGGCGGCTCCTCGACCGGCTCCGTGCGGCGCTGCCCGATATCGTCCTGAGGACCACGCTGATCGTGGGATTTCCGGGGGAGACGCCGGAGGAGTTCCAGGAACTGTTGGAGTTTGTCCGGCGGGCGTGCTTCGACGCACTGGGCGCTTTCCCCTATTTCCCGGAGGCGGGCACGCCGGCCGCGACATTCCCGGACCAGGTCCCCGAGGAGGTCAAGCAGGCGCGGTTGGAGGAATTGATGCTGACGCAACAGGAAATCGCCTTCGCCAAAAATGCCGAACGCATCGGCAGCCGGCTGACCTGTCTGGTGGAGGAGGCGGGGCGGCCGAGCCGCCGTCGCGGATCGCGGCGCTCCTCCGCCGTCGGTCGCGGACGGTTCTACGGACAGGCCCCGGACATCGATGGCCTCTGCCGGATCCGCAGGGGCACAGCGCCGCCGGGCGAGTTCATCGAGACGCGTGTCCTCGGGACCGATGCATACGATTTGGTGGTCGAGCAAATTTGCTGTTGAAGCGCGGTGGCGGCCTCAGTAAACTCTCCGCTATGTGGAAATCCGTTCCCAATGTTCTAACCTTCATGCGCCTGGGGCTGACCGTTGTCTTTCTGGGGATGGTTCTTTACTGGCCCCGCGTCACGGCGGGGCCTGTGTTCCTGGACGTGGCTTTCGTTCTGTTCGTGGTCGCCGGTTTGACGGACGTGGTGGACGGCCACGTCGCCCGCCGGTGGAACGCCACGAGCAAGTTCGGCCGCATCATCGACCCGCTGGTCGACAAAGTCCTCGTGTGCGGCGCGTTTGTCTGCTTCGCACTGATCGGGGTCCCGAAGCTCTTCGACTGGGACCCGGTCACGCTGAGTGTGGTCCATTGGGCGGTCGCCGGCGTTCTCATCGTGCGCGAGGCCTATGTCACGATCCTGCGTCAGGTGGCGGAGTCGCGCGGCATCAACTTCGCCGCGGTCCGGATCGGAAAAATCAAAATGTTCGTGCAGGTCTTCGCGATCGGGACCGTGCTGATCAAAGTGGCGCACGTCCCCGCCGCTTGGGGACACTGGTTCACGCTGGCGGTCTTTGCGCTGATGGTGGGGGTCACCATTGCCTCGGGATGGCAGGCGACGCAGCGCATCCGGACGCCACTGCAGGTGATCGAGGGGTAGAAATGGGATGCTGGTCGCGTCACGGGATTGTGTGTGCGGATTTTATCGGGCTTTGCCTGGCGGCCTTCTGGGCGGCGACCGCGGGTGCGGGTCAGAGCGGACCGCGGGAGTTTCTGCCGCCTCTGCCGGCGGGACAAGGTTGGACGCTGGTCTGGAGCGATGAATTCGAGGGGGACACGATCGATGGGTCCAAGTGGGAGTTGCTCGGCGACTGGAAGCGGCGCGATGGCTTCTGGGTCAAGGAGGACGCCTACCTCGACGGCCAGGGCCATCTGATCCTGCGGACGAAGAAAGACGGTGACCGGTACACCAGCGGGGCCGTGCGGACCCGGGGCAGATTCGAGCACCGGTACGGCTACTGGGTCTGCCGGTGTCAATTCCCGACGCAGCCGGGACATTGGCCGGCGTTCTGGCTGATGGGCGACGGCGTGGGCAAAGTCGGCGACGGAGGCCGCGATGGGACCGAAATCGACATCATGGAAAAGCCCTGGCTGACCGACCGCACCACCCAGAACCTGCACTGGGACGGCTACGGCAAGGACCATCAGAGCGCCGGCCACACCTTCACGGTCCCGGGCCTGAGCCAGGGTTTCCACACCTTCGGCCTGTACTGGACGCCCGAGGAGTACGTGTTTTACGTCAACGGTCAGGAAACCTGGCGGACCCGGGCCGGCGGCGTGTCGCAGGTCCCGCAGTTTGCCAAGCTTACGGAAGAGATTGGCAAGTGGGGCGGGGACATCGCCCAGGCGAATCTGCCCGACTACTTCAAGGTGGACTACGTCCGGGTGTACGACGTGGTGGACGGGGCCAAGCCTGCGCAAGACGATCCGAAGAAGTCGCTGATCTGGCGGGCGGCCCACGTACGGCCCTCGCCGCAACAGCTTGCCTGGCAGGAGCTGGAGTTCATCGGGTTCATCCACTACACGGTCAACGCCTTCACGGACCGGGAGTGGGGCGATGGGACCGAGAGCCCCTCGATCTTCCATCCGACCGAGCTCGATACCCGCCAGTGGGTCCGGGTCTGCAAGGACGCCGGGATGAAGATGATCATCCTCACCGCCAAGCACCATGACGGCTTCTGCCTGTGGCCCAGCAAGTACACCGAGCACTCGGTGAAGAACAGTCCCTACAAGAACGGCCAAGGGGACATCGTCGGCGAACTGGCCCAGGCCTGCCGCGAGGCCGGGCTGAAGCTGGGGCTTTACGTATCGCCCTGGGACCGGCACGAACCGACCTACGGCGACACCGCGGGCTACAACCGCTTCTACAAGAACCAGCTCCGCGAGATCCTCACCAACTACGGCGAGGTCACTGAAGTCTGGTTCGACGGCGCCAAAGGACCCAATGCCAGGGACATGGAATACGACTGGAACGGCTATTACGCCCTCGTCCGCGAGCTGCAGCCCAGCGCGGTGATCTTCAACGGCCCCGATGTCCGCTGGGTGGGCAACGAACGCGGCTACGCCCGCGCGAGCGAGTGGAGCGTGGTGAACCGCAACGACAGGCCCTTCGATTTCATCAAGGCCACGGCCCAGGACCTGGGCAGCCTCGAAGCCCTCGGCCAGGGCGACCGGCTCATCTGGTATCCGGCCGAGACCGATGTCTCCATCCGCCCGGGCTGGTTCTATCATGCCAAGGAGGATGACAAGGTGAAATCGGTTGAGCACCTGCTCGACATCTACTTCAGCTCCGTCGGCTACAACAGCGTGCTCCTGCTCAACTTGCCGCCCGACCGGCGCGGGCTGATCCATGAGAAGGACGTCCAGCGGCTGCGCGAGTTCCGCCAAGCTCTCGACGCCATCTTCAAGGAAAACCTGGCCGCGGGGGCGAAGGCGAAGGCATCAAGCGTGCGCGGCAACACCCCCGCCTTTGCCGCCGACAAGATCACCGACGGCAACCGGGACACCTACTGGACGACCGACGACTGGACGACCTCGGCTATGGTCGAATTCGATCTGGGCGCAGACCGCACCTTCAACGTGGCGGAATTGGCCGAGTACATCAGGATCGGCCAGCGGATCAGTGCCTTCATGCTGGACGCGTGGGACGGCAGCGGCTGGAAGGAGTTCGCCCGCGGCACGACGGTCGGTTACAAGCGGCTGCTTCGCTTCGGCAATGTCACGACCTCGAAGGTCCGACTCCGCATCCTGGATTCCCGCGTCTGCCCCACGCTCTCGCGCTTTGGCCTGTATCGCGCCCCAGCCGTCGCAGATTCGTAGTGTGCCCGCCAGGGCGTAGGATCACGAGGGCGCGCCCGGGCAGGAAGGCGTGGGCTTGGTCACGAGAGGAAGGGGCTGCGCGTGGTTCTTGGCAGCCCCAGGAATTCGGACCGGTTGCCCGGTTTCGTCTATGGTTTCGTCGTTTGGGGCGCCGGGGCTGGTACGCAGGAAGGGAACTGAGGCAGACGTTTGAACGCCAATTGCGGCAACGCGGCACAGACCACCGGCTTGGCCCCTTCATCCGGCAGTCTGTCTCCATCCAGATCCTGGGCCGGCGTGTAAGCCGCATACGTGAACTCACGCATGAGCATGGTGCTACCGTCCGCGAGCTCCGCGATGCCGGCAAGGACTACCATGTACACGGTTTCGCCGATATCCAGAACCGTGGGCCCACCCCCCTTGATCCCGTGACACACCACGCTGAAGCGGAAGGTATTCGCCCCTATTCGCACCAGGTGCCCGAGCAAGTCGGACACCCTCTCCGTGCCCGGCGTGAGCCTATACGCGGTCGGGGAGCACTCCGGGTGCTTGCCCACACAGGTGTACACCAGGCCCTCGGAACCTTGAGCACTCACGACCAGCGAGAGGATAGCCGGCCGGCCAGCGGGCGTCGGTGTCATGGGCGTCCAGATGCCCTCCAAGGACAGATCGGACCGGGGCATATTGCCTGGAGCGACGCCACCTTCGTTGGCCGTGACGGTCGCCCGGGGTACGGCGGCCAGTAACCCAAACAGAAATGCCACGAGCGCTACACCAATTCCCCATCTTCGTGAGTTCATTGCAGTACCTCCGTTGATGATGGTTGATCTGATCCAGCGGAAGGCCCTCCGGTCGCGACACGTTGCAACAGAAGACCCAATCACACCGCCGACAACTAGGTTCTATGGTAGCTACTTGGAGAGCAGTTTCACCGCCCGGTTGTAGATCCGTACATCGTCAATCAGGCCGGACCAGAAGGTGCCGGGGGCGAGCGTGCTGCCCGCTCCGATGTTTAGGCCGCCTGCAGAGGGCGCCAAGCTGCTCTGGGTGTCTCTGATCACTTCCACATCATCGACGCAGAGAATACGATTCGAGCCGTCCCACACAAAAGCCACGCGGTGCCAGGCACCCTCCGACGGACTGCGAACAAAGGGCGTGCGGACGCAGGCGCCGACATCGCCGAACTGCAGTGCGCCGCCGATCTTTCCGGCGGCTGGCTGCCAGACAGGGCTGCCAACCAGCGTGCCGTCGTTGCCTCCGGCACTGTCAAAGGCAACGAGCCCTTCGGCCTCATCCAGCGCCCAGCAGGCGAGCAGGCCCATTTCCTGGCCCCAGTAACGCATCAGGACCTCCAGGTCTTTTCTATCCACGATGCCGTCGCCAAACGGTGGCGGGGCAATGTCCACCGACGGATCATTCCGGCCCCAGGATGCGATCATCCGCAGGAGATCCTGGGTATCCACCTTGCCATCACCCGTGAAGTCGGGTGTGCCGCGCATCCCGAGAATCGTCGACCCCACGATCTCGGCCAGGTATCCGGCTCCTTCCGTGGTGAGGTGAACACCATCTGCCTGTAGGAGGTTCCGTGCTTCCTTCAAGGGGATGTACGTATCGATAATCTGTACATCCCGAAATGCCGGCAGTTGCGCAATCAGCGGATTGATCTCGCTTCTGACTACGTTGTCGTTCAGGCCGTAGGGGTTTGGAAGGAAGGGCGGCGGAAACTGGACGTAGATTCGGGGTCGGCTGGGTAGCCGGGCAAATGCATCGATCAGCACCAGGAAGTCCACCAGGAAATCGGCCTTGTGCACCCAATTGGCAGCGACGCTGTCATTACCCCCGAGTTGGATGACTACGATATCAGGATGACACGCCAGAGCCTCGCTGCACGCACCCTGCCTGATGTAGGGCAGTGTACCTTTCTGGAGCACGCAGGTGCCGTTGACGCCGAAATTGCGCACCTCCCAGGTGGGATCGAAAGCTCGCAGAATTCTGGCCATCTGCGCGGGGTAGCACTCGGCCGAGCGGTTGGCAAGACCGTAGCCATAGGTATTGCTAGCCCCGAGGCACGCTACGAGTTTCGCCTGGACCCTGTCGCCCATCGACACGGTCGCCATCATCATCATCATCATCATCACCACCACCACAACAACCAACGATCTGAGGTGCAAACAACGTTTTGTCTTCACATCATGCCTCTGTCTATCTATTGGGCCACGCTGTCTTCGTCGTTCATAGCACCAACCGGTGCTCTCATCAATTCATCCGTAGGAAATCAGCTCATTTTTCACGGTAGCCAGGTATTCTCTTGCAGGGGTGCAAAATCTGCATACTCCAGAAGGACGCCCCGATGCTGGCCCAATACCACTCGGCAATGCTATAATGACGGCTTGCATGACAGGAGGTGAACGAATTGACGGAGACACAGGATCATGAAGCGCCGCGACCAGACCGATATGGGAGGAACACAGGAGTCATTCCTCACGACACACTGGTCCTTGCTGGAGGGCGTAAGCAAGTACCGGGACAAGGACCAGGCGATGATCGGGCTGCTGCTGGAGCGGTATTGGAAGCCGGTCTACTGCTATCTCCGACGGAAAGGTTACCCCAACGAGGAGGCCAAGGACCTGACGCAGGAGTTCTTCCACGAGGTGGTGCTCAATCGTCGCCTCCTGGAACGTGCTGATCCTGCCAAAGGCCGATTTCGCTCGTTTCTGCTCCACGCCCTCGACCAGTTTCTGATTGACCAGCGGCGCAAGGAGGCCGCCGCCAAGCGCATACCCCGGGACAAACTTGTCCCCTTTGACATCCATGACCCGCCGGAGTTGCCGCAGACCATCTATGATCGCGGTCCTGAGGAGTGTTTCGCCTACACGTGGAAATCTGAGCTGTTGGATCGGACCCTGTCCGAGGTGCAGGCGGAGTGTGAGGCCCAGGGGCTCCAAACGCACTGGTGTCTGTTCCGGGACAAGGTACTCCTACCCATCCGTGAAGACCGGCAGTCGCAGCCGATGAAGGACATCTGCACTCGGCATGGCATCGCAGACGAATCGACCGCCTTCAACATGCTGCTGACCGTCAAGCGGCATTTCAAGGCGGCCCTGAGGAGGAACCTGCGTAGCACAGTGTTGCGTGAGGAGGATATTGACGACGAGTGGCAGGAAATCCTGAGCCTTCTCAACGAGAGAGCGCAAAAAGCGACATAATCTTACGGATGATTTAGCGCAGGTGCATTGGACTTCAGCCGGGCGGCCGTGCCGACGTGAGAGAACAGTGGGGTCGAAATGGATGACAAGTCGTCAGCCTTCGGGATGAATCCCGACCAGATCAACAAATTGCTTTCCTGGCCTCTGGGTAATGATGCAGAGGGCGCGCCGACGATGTCTCTGGAGCCTTTTGCCGAAGGGCCGGGAGGGCAGATCGGCCGGTACAAATTGCTCCGCGTCCTGGGTGAAGGGGGCATGGGCATCGTCTATCTGGCCGAGCAGATGCAGCCGGTGCGGCGCGAGGTGGCTCTGAAGATCATCAAGCCCGGCATGGACTCCAAGCGGGTGCTGGCGCGCTTTGAGACCGAGGAACAGGCCCTGGCAATCATGGAGCACCCGCACGTCGCACGTGTCTACGATGCCGGATTGGCCTCCAGCGGGCGACCTTATTTCGTGATGGAATATGTCAAGGGAATCCCGATCACCGAACATTGTGATCGGTACAACCTGAGTATAGAGGATCGACTCCACCTGTTCCTGCACGTCTGCGGGGCGATCCAGCATGCGCATCAAAAGGGGATCATCCATCGAGATCTCAAACCTTCGAATATCCTCGTCGTCGTTCAGGATGACGAGATGGTTCCCAAAGTGATCGACTTCGGTGTCGCTCGCGCCGTCAGTCGACCCTTGACCGAGCGGACACTCTATACCGAGCAGGGCCAACTCGTCGGCACCCCCGAGTACATGAGCCCAGAGCAGGCCGACCTGAACAACCAAGATATCGACACCCGCACGGACATCTACTCTCTCGGCATTGTGCTCTATGAATTGCTGGCAGGCATGTTGCCATTCGATCCCCAAACACTCCGCGAAGGTGGGGTCGAGCACATCCGCAAAGTGATATGCCAGGAGGCCCCGAAGACCCCCAGCATGCGACTCGGCAGAACATCAACCGAGGAATCTGCAGAGTGCGCCCGTCGACGTCACACCGACCTGCGTACCCTACAACGCCAACTCTGCGGTGACCTGGACTGGATCGCGCTCAAGGCCCTGGAGAAGGACCGCACCCGTCGCTATGCCACGGTGGAGGCGATGGCTGTCGATATTCACAACTACCTGACCCACCAGCCCGTCACGGCAGCTCCGCCAGCCCTTCTCTATCGTGCCGGGAAGTTTGTCCGACGGCACCGACAGGCGTTGGCCGTACTGACCATGATGGTCTTGGTGCTCGGGGGCGTCTCTTTGGCGATCCTGATGTTTGTCCGCGCTGCGTTCCCTGGCGGATGCGCAGATGCTCATCGGAAACAGGAAATACGACGAAGCCGTAGCGAGGATCGAACCGCTACTCCGCAGCACATATGTAGGTCGCCAGGCGCGGTTGGCTCACGCGCAAATCCGCCTGGAACAGAAGGACTTCGCCGCGGCCATTACCGAGTTGGAGGCTCTCGTGGGAAAGCCGTCTGGGCGTGACGAGATCACCGGGCAAGCTCACGCCATGCTGGCCAATATCTACTACGAAGGGGACCCTTGTGCCCCCGGCCAGCCTGGTGACTATCACCAGCTTTGGAAGGATCATCGGGAGCAGGCCGAGCAACTTATCGGCAACACCGCCGCGTACCATTTCCTGCGGGCACGAGCCACGCCCGACGTCCAGGAAGCACTCGCCTTGCTGGGTGGGGCCTTGGAGCTGGACCGGCAACACTATAGCTCTTTGCGCGAGCGGGCCTACACTTGCCAAGGCCAACATGATCACTACGAGATGGCCGTGGATGCAGCCTGCATGATCACGATTCAGCCCCGTAATCCACAGGGCTATGACCTCAAGGGGGTCGCTCTGCGTGAGATGGGGCGGCCCCAGGAGGCCCTCCCCAATCACACCGCAGCCATCGAGTTGAGTCCGGATGACCCGGACCTGTACGACGAGCGGCACGAGACCTACATGCGAATGCAGCAGCATGAATTAGCCCTGCAGGACGCTTGGAAGTGCGCCCAATTGCGGCCCAACGAGCCTTCCTACTTTTGCAAACCATTTCTGGTCTATACGGCCATGGGACAATACGAGCAGGCGGCTTAGCACTTTGCCCGTTTCCTGGCAAGTCCGGCCGCGGCGCGGGCTTATGATCCCGACAACCTGACGAATAATACCGCCCTCTATTTCCACTTGTTCTCCTGCCGACAGGTCTTTGAATCGCTCCGGGCCGGTCGATCCTGGCATGGCTCCCATCCACCGCCTGCTATCGCCCCATATGCCGTAGCCAACGAGGCGGACCGTAGTTTCCGACAGTGGAGCGGCGCGGCCAGAAGCATCATCTCCACAGGATTTGACCCCGCTTGGTCTCCGGATGGGGCCAAGCTCGCCTTTAGTCAGGGACTGCACACCGGTAGCGTCGTAGCCGTGTTCGATCTGGCCACCCGACGTACCCAATTGCTCGTCTCACCGGGCAGGGCTCCCGCATGGTCGCCAGACGGCCGCTACGTAGCTTTCGTCAAGGATCGATGGCTTCTGCCCCCGAAACGGCTCGGCCATCTCAATTGCCTAGACTGGATCATGGACGGAGAGACTCCCCGGCACGCTGAGGAAGTATGGGTGATGGACATGATCAATCGGGAAGTGCGTCGGATCGGCGGCGGCAGCAATCCGCACTGGGGTGGGCGGTCGCGACGCCTGTACTTCTATGACGCCGCCGACACCACTCTCTACTCCATCTCTGTGGAGGATCGCACCAGCCGGCCGTTGACAATCCTGTCCGATTGCGGTAGCCCACGACCACGGGTCTCGCCGGACGAGCGATACGCGGTCGACTGCAAAGTGCGAGAACTACAGATTAGCGATCTGGCCAGCAAGGGGGTCATTGCGACTTGGATGGCACCACCCGTATGCCGGGATACGCTGCTCGCCCAGTGGTCACCCGATGGCAACGAGATAAGCATTGGTAGCTTCATCGCTAGCGAAATGGGTTTGTGGATCTATGACTTAAGAACGCGGACGGCAGCGAAGGTATTGTCCGGGCAGGTGGCCACGGCCTGCTGGTCTCCGGACCGACGGCAACTCGCCGCCTGTTTGGGCCCGCCCTTCGTTCAGATCTGGCTGGCGGACATGACGCCGGACCGTCCCACCGCAGAGGCCTTCGGTTCCGCGCAGACCCTGCAGGAGCATTCGCGCTGGCTGATCGAGAAACTCAATCGCGAGATTGAAGCCGATCCTTCTCTCATCTATGCCTACGATCAGCGGGCGGATTGTGCCCTCTGGATCGGCGACGAGAAAGCAAGCCAGTACCTCCAGGAATTTGACCGAGTCCTGACCACCTACAATGCGGAAGCCTGTGCCAGGCGCGCGAAGCGAATTCTGGACTGGCCCCCTGCCCAGCGCGACCGGCTCCTGCTCATGGCTCAACTCCTGGCTCGAAAAGCTGTCGATAAGGAGCCAGACAATCCCGAATACCGCAGGCTATTGGCCACGGCGGGTTCGTCGCGTCCCTGAGGGTCTGCCGCTTCCGGTCGCATCGCCGGGCTCGCTCAAGTACTGTTGATTCCGGGGGCGCCAAAACTGGAACTGGTCCTTCAAAGCGACTCGAAAGTCATAGACCGCGTTGAAATCGTCGATGGTGTCGGTGGGCTGGGCGCTCATCCATTCGTAGTCGATCAGGGTATAAACGATCTCGCCGAAATCCCGGGTCGTCCGGAGGCCCCAGGAGTTGAGAACGAGCAGGGCGAGGCGACCGTATTTCTCGCTCGCCATTCGGCGCAGGCCCTCGCAGAGCGTCTGGCCGCTGACATGGCGCGGCTCCTTGGCGATATTCTGCACCGTAAAGCCGAGACCATCATAGACGAACCGGAACGCCGCCGGACTGTACCGGCCGGTCTCCCTGGCGATCTCCTCGATGTTCTTCTTCATATCGTCAGTTCTACGAGATCTTCTGGCCCGGCCCAGATGCCGGTTGTGGGTCTCGATCAGGCTCTTGAGGTAGTACTCCAGGCGGTCCGGCCCGATTTGCAGGTACTCGTCCACGGGCGTGATCTGGAGTTGGGCGTTGTGCAGCTTGGCCAGCCAGCGTGCCGCCATCTGGAGATAGCGGATGGCTTGGGCCGGCTGGGCCTGGACCATCGCGTCGAACAGAGACTGTCCGCCGACGTACTCCTCGATCAGCGACAGGCTGTACGGGTCTTCGTCGATCGGCTTGGCCACGCGGTATTCGCCCTCGTTGAACCCGTGCCGATAGAGCTCCTGGACGATGTGGTAGCTCCGCTCGCCCTGACTCCACGCCGCCACGTCATCGAAGGTCTTGACGATGACCTTGCGGCTGGTCGGCGCCTCGTCCGGACCGAGCGTCACCTCGGTCACGTGCGTGGACGAGGTGCCGCTGAGGATGGGGATCTCCTTGAAATAGGGCCGGCAGCGGCCCGCCTGGATCTCCGCCACCATCTCCTCGATCGAGCCGAACGGGTGATCGAAGAGCGTCGGGTAGGCGCCGACGTAGCTCTGGCCGTGCGTGTCCGTGCCGGCGGTGGCCGTGAAGCGGTAGGTGTGCCAGTCCTTCAACGCCCGGGCCGCCTCCAGGACCGTATAGTCCGAGTTCAAGATTTCCACCCCGTCGAGCAGAGGGTCCACCAGCCGTTCGGGTGCGGGGATCCGCTTATCCCGGTACGGGTGCGACCAGATCACCGCGGCGTCGGGATGCTGCTCCCGCACGTGCAGCAGCGAGATCTTCATCGCCGGGATCGTCGCCCCGGCCCCGTAGACCAGCACGTGCCCGAAGTCGTACGTATCGACCTCCTGTCCGGGCAGGATCTGAAATTCCGGGGGCAAGCCGGCCCGCCGGCGGAGATCGGCCAGCTCGTCCTCGCTCCACTGGTAGTGATGGTCCGTCAGCACGATGGTCTGAACGCCCGCCTCGTAGGCCCGGTGGACCAGGTCCACCGCCGCCACGTGGCTGCACGCCGAATGCTCCGAAGTATGGCAAGGCGTTGCGACAATCATAAGAACGCGTAGATCGATAATGGATGATGGATGATCGATTATTGAAGAAGAAGTCTGCGCTTCTCTCGCGATCATCCATCACCCATCATCGATGATCTCCGCCCTTGGCAGGGGCGGGGCCGGGCCGTACAATGGGGAGTTATGACCCGGAAGGACTATCCCAAGACCAATGCCATTCGCTGCCTGCTCGACCATGGGATCGCGTTTGAGGTTTTTCCGTACGCCTACGAGGAGCGGGGCGGCACCCGCGTCTCCTCGCGCGAACTGGGGGTGGATGAGCATAGCGTGGTCAAAACCCTGGTGATGGAGACGGACGCCCATGAGCCTCTGATCGTGCTCATGCACGGCGACTGCGAGGTCTCGACCAAGCAACTGGCGCGGCTGCTGAATGTCAAATCCGTCCAGCCCTGCGACCCCAAGGTGGCCCAGCGCCACAGCGGCTATCATGTCGGCGGCACCAGTCCCTTCGGCACGAAACGTCCGCTACCGGTCTATTGCGAGGCGAGCATTCTGGAGCTGGAGCAGATCTACATCAACGCCGGCGCCCGCGGCCTGCTGGTGCGGCTCGACCCGAAGGAAATGGCCAAAGCCCTCAATGTGACCCCGGTCCAGGTGGCAATCTCCAGCCGGTAAGGGCGGACATATTCCAAATTCCAAGCACTAAATTCCAAAATCCGTCCGATCTGTCTGATCCGACCGATCCTGGGATTTCGTGCTTCGAATTTTCACCTCTACGCCCGCGTGAACGCAGGCAGCTTGACGATCGCTCCGCCCTTGAGCGCGGACTCGTGCGCGCAGAGCCCCACACAGGTCCAGTTGGCCGACTGTCGCGCGTTCGGGAACGGCTCGCGTCCCTCGATCAGGGCCATGACGAACTCATGGGCCAGGTGCGGGTGCGAGCCGCCGTGGCCGGCGCCCTGGGTGAAGCTCAGGTGGGTTTTCTTGGCCACATCGTAGACGCCCTTGGTCGTGAACGGTCGCAGGCCTTTCGGCAGGCGTTTGGCGAAGTCCGGGACCTTGATCCGCTTGGGGATCTTCGGCTCCGGGAGCTTGGCGGTGTGCAGAATAGGGTCCTCGTGCTCGATGAGCGACCACTCGAAGGACTTCTTCGAGCCGTAGACGTCGATGCTCTCGCGGTATTGCCGGGCGACGTCGAACAGCGAGCGATAAATCCGCGCCGTCAGGTCGGAGTCCTGGAACTTGATGTGCGCGGTCTCGACGGCGAAGGGCGAGCCGTAGTGCTTGATGAGGTCCTTGCGGATCGTGCCGGAGCCGAAACAGGACACGTACTCGGCGGTGGCGTTCGTCAGGGCGAGCATGGGGCCGACGCAGTGCGTCGCGTACCACATCGGCGGCAGGCCCGGCCAGTAGTTGGGCCAGCCGTCCATGTCCTGCTGGTGACTGGCCTGCAGGAACTGGATCTTGCCGAGCTCGCCCTTCTCGTACAACTCCTTGAGGTAGAGGAACTCGCGGGCGTACACGACGGTCTCCATCATCATGTAGCGCAGCCCGGTCCGTTTGACGAGGTCCACGATCTTCTTGCAGTCGGCGATGCTGGTGGCCATGGGGACGGTGCAGGCGACGTGCTTGCCGGCCTTCAGGGCCGCGAGGGACATCCACGCGTGGTCGGGGATCGGCGAGTTGATATGCACCGCGTCCACGCCCGGGTCCTTGAGCAGATCGTTGTAGTCCGTGTACCGTTTCTCGACGCCGAACGCGTCGCCCACGGCGTCCAGTTTCGCCCGCGTGCGCTGGCAGATCGCGTACATGTTCGCATGGGGATGACGCTGGTAGAGGGGGATGAACTCCGCCCCGAATCCCAGCCCGACGATGGCGACGTTGATCTTGTCCTTCTGGGTCTTCATCGTGCAACCTCCAGAGACTCCGAATCGGTTTAGGGTCGATGCCGGATTGTACGCCGCCGGCCGCCTCTTGACAAGCCAAAACCTGCGGTCGTCCCAGGCATTGAGGTTTTGTACTTTGGATTTGTTTCGAATCTCGGATTTCGTGCTTCGTGCTTCCCCCCGAGGGGGTGGTATAGTATCGGCATCCGGCCCTGCATCGTTGCTCGGCCCGGTTCGAGAAACCGTGACGATATGACGAAGGAACCAGCCGTGCGGGACTTGATGGAAGAGATCAAGGCGTTCAACCGCGAGCGGGACTGGGAGCAGTACCACTCGCCCAAGAACCTGTCGATGGCCCTGTCCGTGGAGGTGGCGGAGCTGCTGGAGGTCTTCCAGTGGCTGACGGAGGACCAGAGCCGCCGCCTGCCGGACGCGAAGAAGCAGGCGGTCGAGGAGGAGATCGGGGACGTGACGATCCTGCTGCTGGCCCTGGCCCAGGAGTTGGGCATCGACATCCTGGCCGCCGCCCGCAAGAAATTGGAGCGCAACCGGGCCAAATACCCGGTCGAAAAATCCCGCGGCCGGGCCGAGAAGTACAACGAGCTGGACCCGTAATTCACCGTGGCTGAACGCGATCTCCTGAACTCGCGATCATCGCCTCACAAGTCGTTCACTGCGGGCATTTGTGCGTGACGAGGAAAGCTCGGGGGAGGAAGTTGCTGTCCGGGAGCAATCCGTGTAGACTCATGGTGTAGATGCTTGACAATACGATAGGGTTTAAGGACACATTGCCATGATACGTCTGATTGAGGTCCTCAACTACCGTTGCTTGCAGTACATCAAGCAGCCGTTGGAGCGATTTCATGTTCTGGTGGGCCCCAATGCGAGCGGGAAGACCACGTTCCTGGATGTCATTGCATTCTTGAGTCGGATGGTATCGGATGGGCTGGAGGCGGCGATTGACGAACGCACAAGGAATTTCGTTGACTTGGTGTGGGCACGCACGGGCACGAGTTTTGAACTGGCCATTGAAGCGGACATCCTGGGTACCAGACTTCCCAGTCTAAACGGGAAATTCGATGTGATTCGCTACGAGATATCGATCGGCTTGCATCCGGAGACAAAAGAAGTCGGAATATTGCAGGAACGGGCGATACTCAAGAGAGCGAGTACTCACGAGGAGAAGGAGCGTCTCCTCTTTCCCATGGAGCCTGAACCACCGGATTCCCTCATGAGCGGCAGCTCCCGCAAAGAGGAGCAAACCGTTTTGAGCAAGAACATCCAGGGCAATGACAACTACTATGCGGAGGTACGGGAGGAATCCGGGGGCAAGGGGTGGATACCATCGTTTCGCCTCGGATCCAAGAGATCCGCACTCGCCAACCTTCCCGAGGATGAGAGCCGATTTCCGGCTTCCACCTGGTTCAAGCGGTACCTGACATACGGAGTCCAGACTTTTGTCTTGAACAGCTTGATGATTCGGAGGGCCAGTCCTCCCGGCCAGTCGACCAGCTTCAAACCCGACGGCTCCAATCTCCCCTGGGTGATTGAGCGGTTGAAAAGCAAAGCCCCGGACAAATTCCGGGCGTGGATCAGCCATGTCCAAACTGCCTTGCCGGACGTGATCGATGTCAACACAGTTGAACGTGAAGATGACAGACATAGATATCTGAGGGTCCGGTATCGCAACGGTCTCGAAGTACCTTCCTGGATGGTCTCGGATGGAACGCTGAGATTGTTGGCGCTGACGCTGCCGGCCTATCTGCCGGAGTTCGCGGGCGTGTATCTTGTCGAAGAGCCTGAGAACGGCGTGCATCCTGCCGCGATGGAGGCAGTCTTTCAGTCACTCTCGTCGGTCTACAGCGCCCAGATGCTGCTCACCACCCATTCGACTGTCATCCTGAGCCAGGCGGAGCCTGAGCAAGTGCTGTGCTTCTCCAAGAGCCCATCGGGGGCCACGGACATTGTCGTCGGCTCACAGCATCCTGCCCTGAAGGATTGGAGAGGCCAACCCAATCTGGATGTGATCTTCGCCAGCGGAGTCCTGGGATGACCTTGCGCTGCTGCCGTGACCTGATTGTCTTGGTTGCCGACAAGAACATGAAGGCGGCCGTCCACGGGTTATTGTCCCGTTGCCGATCGCGGGAGATCCGATCCGTGGATGCCGAAGTTGTCACACACCCACAGAAGGACAGCGGCTGCTATAACAACGGCGCGGAATACCTATCCGTTTTCAGGGGCCAGTATACACATGCCTTGCTGATGTTGGACCGGGAGGGATGCGGTCGGGACCAGTCAGAAGCCGTGGCAATCGAACGTGACCTCGAATCACGGTTCTTGTCTGCGGGATGGGGTGGTGGGGCAAGAGCAATCGTATTCGATCCGGAACTGGAGATCTGGGTCTGGAGTGGCTCTCCTCGCGTGGGCGAGTGTCTGGGGTGGAATAATCCGGACACATCTTTGAAGGAGTGGCTCCTTACCCGAGGATATCTATCCCCGGGTCATCTCAAGCCTATTCGTCCGAAAGAGGCGGTGGAGGCTGTTCTCTATGAGTGCCGGATTCCCCGCTCCTCCGCGATCTACCAGCGACTGGCAGAAACGGTGTCACTGAGAGGGTGTACGGATCGCGCCTTTGTCAAATTCCGAAGTACTCTGCACGACTGGTTCGGTTACACGCAGGAGCGATCTACATAAGGGATTATCCGGGCTCGCATTCACTCGTTTCGGCGCATAGGAGTGGTATCGAAGAGCCACACCTGCATATTTCGCTACCGCCTTTGCCGCGGCGACGTTGTGCGGAGCACATCCTGCTAGGTCACGCGTCCGTCATGCTGGGGTGGGGTCGTGACAATCCGGCCCTGCGGGGCGAACACCTGGACAGATGGCAGACGGCGACATATAGTCCCTCGTGTTGCTCAAACAGCCACATCATTGGATAGCAGAGATAGAGCATGTTTCGACTGCTGTATGTGACGGACCTGCACGGCTGGACCCGTGGCTATGAGTTGATCGCCGAGATCGCACAGGCGGCGCAAATCACCACGATTATCAATGGGGGCGATATGTTGCCCCATGGGCGGGAGCTGGTCGCCACTCAGCGACGGTTCATCGAGAGATACCTGGGCTCTTACCTGGAAAGGCTGGGTGCGGCCGGGATTTCGTATTATGGCATGTTGGGCAATGACGACTGCCAGGCCGTGTTGCCCGATTGGCAGGAGCTGGTGCGGGTCTCGCCCCGGCTCCATGATCTGACCGAGGGGTGGCTGCCCCTCGCCGGTGGGTTGGCGATCTGCGGCTGCAACTACATTCCCGATCCGCCGTTTCGGTTGAAGGATTGGTGCGTCCTCGACACGAGAGACTTCGTCCGCCCGCCCCAGCATCCCGATCCGTTGATCTCGCGCGGGGACAGGTTGGAATCGGTCGGTGACATCGAGGCGTTCTTCCGAGGCCGCCCGACCTTGGAAGAGCTCCTGGACGCCCGCGCCGCACGGGCGGCGGGGTGGGAGCGGGCCGTCGTGGTCTGTCATAGTCCGCCGCGGGGGACCGGCTTGGGAAATATCAGCGCCGATACCGATGTGGGCTCCGCCGCCGTCCGCGCCTGGATCGAGAAGTACCAGCCCCTGTTGACTCTGCACGGGCATATCCATGAGAGCCCTCGGATCACGGGCCGCGATACGGTGCCGCTCGGCAGAACCACCGTCCATCAGCCGGGCCAAGAGCGGTTCTTGGGACGATTGGTCTACTCGATCGTGGCGATCGAGGAGGGCGCCGTCCGGGTAGAGCGAAGAGCGACTCCGTGTCCGGACTGATTCACGGAGGAATTCGAGGGCCGGACTCGCACCTCCCGCAATCTCACGTCGTCAGGAAGGGTGACGTGCGGAGCAGATCTGCCGGCTCGGGCCGTGGCGGTGCCTGCTGAATTCGTCGCGGCGGTTTTTCTTCCTTGACAGGGACCCTCTATGATCGGGTATAATAGTCACGATCTGGATCTAACATCATACCAGCAGGGTATTTGTCCTGGCCGACCGGCTGGCCACTTCGCTCAGGCAGCGGCGGGATGCCGAGGGCGATCGGGTCGGGCACGAAAGGACGATGATAATGCGTCAACGACGGGGATTCACGCTGATCGAGCTTCTGGTCGTCATTGCCATTATCGCCCTGCTCATGTCGATCCTCCTGCCTTCGCTGCAGCGGGTCCGGCGGCAGGCCAAGGCGGTGATCTGCCAGGCCCACCTGAAGGAGTGGGGCCCCATCTGGTCGATGTATTGCGGCGACAACAACGGCTATTTCCCCAAACGGATCTCCGTCTGGCACGACGTGGTGCAGCCGTACTATTCCAACACGGAAATCTGTTTCTGCTCGATGGCGACCCAATTGTACAGCCAGGGCGGCCGGTGGGGCTACGGCGCCTGGGAGCTGGGGACCGCGGCCGGCAGCTTCGGGCTCAACCAGTGGGTCCTGGACCCGCCGAAGACGAGCACGGAAGGCCGGCGCGTGCCGGAGAACATGTGGCGCAGTCCCAACGTCCCGAACGCCAACAGCATCCCGCTGTTTCTCGATTGTGCCACGATCGGCGTGACGCCATGGCCCGAGGATCGGCCGCCGGAGTATGACGGCCAGTTCTGGCCCTACACGGGCAACAATTACGACGAGATGCGGCGGATCTGCCTGAATCGGCATGATGGCCACGTCAACAGCCTGTTCCTGGACTACAGCGTCCGCAAGGTCGGTCTCAAGGAGCTGTGGACGCTGAAGTGGCATCGCAACTACAAGACCGGCGGGTTATGGACCAAGGCCGGCGGCGCCGAGCCCGACGACTGGCCGCGGTGGATGAGAGGGTTCAAAGACTACTGAGTTGGGAGGCACGACGCATGAAGTGAAGTCTGGTGTGCAGCGCTCGTGGTGCAACGAAATCCCGGCATCTGGAGGAAGGAGAACGATCATGTGTAGAAAAATGGCTTCTGTGATTTCTTTGGTCTTGGTTCTGGCTGTGGTTTTGCCGTCGGTGGCGACGGCCCAGCCCGCGCCGGCGGGTTGGTGGCGCCTCGACGGCAACGCCGAGGACAGCTCCCGCAACAACAATCATGGCACGGCCATGGGCAATCCGGAATGGGTGGCCGGGAAGTTTGCCGGGGCGTTGAAGCTCGACGGGGTCGACGACTATGTGGATTGCGGCAACGCGCCGAGCTTGAATATCACCGGCGATTTGACCGTCACCGCCTGGGTCTATCCGACTGCCGGCGGCCACAACACGGCTCGTATCCTGGACAAATCCAGCGGCGTGAACCTGGCCGACCCGGGCTACAAGTTCTATCTCCGCGTGGCGGACAACTACATCATGAGCCTCAGTGTCGGCGGGACCAGCCAGAATACCACCGCCCGCCTGGTCCTGAACTCGTGGAATTACTTCGCCTTCGTGGCCGACGGGACCCAGTGGAAGGTCCTCATCAACGACACCTGGCAGCAATGGAACAACACCCGCCGTCCGAATTCCGTCCCCAACCGTCTGTATCTCGGCAGCGGCTCGGCGGCGCCGCGCCCCTTCGCCGGCATGCTCGACGACGTGCGCGTGTACAACGCAGCCCTGACGGAGGCCCAGGTCGAACAGGTCAAGAAGGGGCCCCTGCCCGTCGGCGCGCCCTCTGACCCGGTTCCGGGCCACGGGGCCGCTGATGTGCCGCGGGACGTGACCCTGAGCTGGACGGTGGGCAAAGGGTCTACGGCCCACGACGTGTATTTCGGGACGTCCTTCGCGGATGTCAACAACGCCAGCCGGACCGCGCCGACCGGCGTGCTGGTCAGCCGCGGCCAAAGCGGCAACACGTACGACACCACCCTGATGTTCGGCACGACCTACTACTGGCGCGTCGACGGCGTGGGCACCGGGGCCACCATCTTCAAGGGGCAGGTCTGGTCGTTCACGGCCGAGCCGTATGCGTATCCCCTCCAGAGCGTGACGGCCACCGCCTCCAGCGCCCAGGTGGGTATGGGACCGGAGAATACCGTCAATGGCTCCGGGCTCGATGCCAACGGCCGGCATGCGGCCGAGCCCGAAGGGATGTGGGTCAGCCTCAATGCGCCGTCTCACTGGATCCAGTATGAGTTCGACCGGGCCTACAAACTGCACGAGTTGTGGGTCTGGAACGCCAACCAGGTCGTCGAGCCTTACGTCGGCTTCGGCGCGAAAGATGTCACCATCGAGTACTCGCTCGACGGCATCACCTGGACGGCCCTGGCGCCAGTGCCGCAGTTCGCGCGCGGCCCCGGCAGCCCGGGCTATGCTCCCAACACGACCGTCTCCTTCGGCGGTGTCCTCGCCCGGTACGTGAAATTGACCATCACGAGCACCTGGGGCGGGATTCCGCAGTGCAGCCTGAGCGAGGTGCAATTCCTCTCGGCCCCGGCCCAGGCTCGCGCGCCGGCGCCGGCCGATGGCGCCGCCGGCGTGCGTCTCGATGCCGTGCTGAGCTGGCGTCCCGGGCGCGAGGCGGCCGCGCACACGGTGTACTTCGGCAAGGACAAGGACGCGGTGGCCAACGGCACCGCTCCGGCGGCCACGGTCGCGGCGCACCGCTTCACCCCGGTGGCCCTGGAATTCGGCGCGACCTACTACTGGCGCGCGGATGAGGTCAACGAGGCCCGCACGCCCGGTATCCATGCGGGCGCCGTCTGGAGCTTCCGGACGCAGGAGTACACGGTCGTCGAGGATTTCGAGAGTTACACCGACGACGAGGGCAGCCGCATCTACGAAGCCTGGCTGGACGGCTACGGTACCACGACCAATGGCTCGCAGGTCGGCTATATCGAGGCCCCCTTTGCCGAGCAGCGGGTGGTCCATGGGGGCAAGCAGTCGATGCCGCTGCTCTACGACAATACCGGCAGCTTCACGGCCTCCGAGGCCAAGTTGGCGTTCAGTCCGGCGCAGGACTGGACCGTCGGGGGCGTCAAGACGCTGTCGCTGTGGCTCTACGGCGACCCCCAGACTACGGGCGCCCAGTTGTACGTGAAGGTCAACGGCGCCAAGGCCCTCTACGATGGGGATCGCGCCGACCTGGCCGTGGCGGGCTGGCGGCCCTGGCATATCCCCCTGGCCTCGTTCAATACCAACCTGCAGAAGGTCACGACCCTGGTGATTGGCGTGGAAGGCCAAGGAGCCACCGGCAAGTTCTTCTTCGACGATATCCGCCTGTATCCGCGCGAACGCCTGCTGGTGACGCCGACGGAGCCCGATCCCACCGGACTCGTCGCCTACTACAAGTTCGAGAAAGACGGCACCGACAGCTCCGGCCAGGGCCATCATGGCACCGTGATCGGCAAGCCGGCGTGGGTGGCCGGCAAGGTCGGCAACGCGGTGCAGTGGGACGGCCGGCAGGACTACCTCGACTGCGGCGACCCGCCGAGCCTGAATCTCTCCGGACCGACAACGATCGTGGGCTGGCTGCACCCGACCGGTCCCGGCGGCGGCGGCTTCGGACGCTTCCTCGACAAATCCTCCGGCACGGGCGCGACCGATCCCGGCTACAAGTTCTACCACCGCTCCACGGAAAACTACATCATGACCCTCAGTGTCGGCGGCGGCGACCGAAGGTCCAGCACCGGCCTGGTCCTGAACGCCTGGAATTTCCTGGGCTTCATGGCCACGGGCACGCAGTGGAAGCTGTACCTCAATGGCGTCTGGCACGAATGGGAGGACACGCACCTGCCCACGGTCGTCGAGAATCCCCTGTACATCGGCAACGGCTCCGCCGCCGAGCGGCACTTCGAAGGCCTGATGGACGAAGTCCGCATCTACAACCGGGTGCTGACCCTCGCGGAAATGGCCTGGCTGGCCGGCCGGACCACGCCGTTCGACGCGCCGTTCTGATCCGGACCAAAGACACCGGTCCATTCGATCCGTAAGAAACCTCGGGGCCCCCGGCCGCAACCTCTCGCGTCCGGGAGCCCCGTCGCTACCGTGGCATGGGCATCCTGCCCATGAGTCAGGCATACGGGATGACAAATCAGGCCGCGAGTGCCGCATTTCGCAAGTCCTGAGACGATAAAGAGGAGGTTGCTTCGTCGTCGGGCTCCTCGCAATGACATGATTGCTTCGTCGCTGAAGCTCCTCGCAATGACATACTTGGGCGCCCTCTGTCATTGCGAGCGAGGCTCACCGAGCGCGGCAATCAACCACCACAGTCGCGGTACTTGTGACATGCGGTACTGTAGGCCTGGTTCAGAACCTGGCAATCGTCTCGGCGGGTGGCCAGGGGCTCCCAACGCATACGTTCGCGTTGGGGCCCCCAGTGTCCAGGGCGTTCGTAGTGACTGGGCGACCTTGATTGTATAGGAATTTGTTCTTGTGGATAACTCCGGCGCGGTCGGGCGCACGGCCGATCCAGCCCGAAGGGCGAAAGATAATAGCCCAGCCATTCATGGCTGGGTAACCCGGGCAAGTGCCGAAACAAGTCCCGGCAGGGACGACAGAAGCCCGCCGGCCGGACACCGGCTTTCTTTCGCCCCTACGGGGCTTGGCGCCTTCTTGGGCCTTGGTACCCACCGTTTCAACAGCCATTTTCTGGGCCCTGTTTATTCTTCTCTTGGCGAGACCCTATCCATGGCTATACGTCTGGGGACGGAATATAGGTCTAATAAAATAGGGCGGATATATGGCCGGAACGATGCGGCATTCGGGCTTGTTATTGGGATAACTATTCCCGACACAGAGAGGAATACGGGCGATTATGCCGCCATATGTAATTAGACTTCACCGCGTTGACGTGCTATCCTCCAAGCGTCGGTAGGGATGGAAATGGCCACGATCTGTAGGAGACACGCTGATGCAGTGGGACGACCAGAAGCAAACACTCGTGGGGCCGGGAGG
>Ga0194125_10001970_pt1 | contig 34417 bp, 30 predicted proteins | sample TA2KigC250mmetaG_FD_148626 | JGI IMG/M metagenome (GOLD analysis project Ga0194125, IMG submission 148626) | Freshwater microbial communities from Lake Tanganyika, Tanzania - TA2015034 Kigoma Deep Cast 250m | ecosystem: Environmental > Aquatic > Freshwater > Lake | place: Tanzania: Lake...
ATTAACTACCTAGAGCACGAAAAAAGAAGTAGTACCCACACGGTAATGGCGTATCGCCAGGATTTGGAGCAAGCCTTGGCATTTGTTTCTCAATCTTTTTCTCTAGACAGCTTAGAATCATGTTCCCACGGAGAATTAAGGGCCTGGGTGATCGATTTGGTGGAACAGGGATTTAGCCAGACCACAGTCAATAGAAAATTGGCTACGCTACGCGCCTTTTACAAATTTTTAATGCGCTCTAAGCTTATAGCCAAAGACCCCACCTACAAATTAAAGTCCCTAAAAACTCCGAAAAAGCTGCCTGAATTTTTACAAGAAACGACCATAAGTGATATTTTGAAGACTGATGTATACGCTCCTACTTTTGAAGGTCAGCGGGACCGCATGGTATTGGAATTTCTATACCTTACCGGAGTACGACTATCTGAGCTCACTTCTCTCAAATGGAAAGACATTCGTCTGGCCGAGGAACAAGTAAAGGTTTTGGGAAAACGGCAAAAAGAGCGCATCATCCCCTTGACTAAATCCCTGCAGCAACACCTAGTGAGGTACAAACAAAAGGTGGAAGAAAGGTTTTCAGCACCCGAAGCAGACACCCCATTTATCCTGAGCAATACTGGAGGCAAGGCCTACTCCATGTTGATTTATCGCATCGTCAGACAGTACTTGGATCTTTTTGCACAGACCACCAAAAGAAGCCCCCACCTGTTGCGCCATACTTTTGCCACGCATTTATTAAATAAGGGAGCAGATTTGAATGCAGTCAAAGACTTGTTGGGCCATGCCAACTTGGCTGCCACCCAAATCTATACCCATAATTCCATGGAAAAACTCAAGGCAGTGTTTGACCAAGCACATCCTAAAGCTTAACTATTTTTATTTTTAACTCCTATCGATATGAAACTTCAAATGCACTCCATCCACTTCGTTGCCGATCAAAAATTGATCGATTTTATTCAAAAAAAAGCTGATAAGCTGAATACTTTTTATGACCGCATCATTGACGGGGAGGTGTTTATGCGGCTGGATAAAAATGAAAAAAACCAAAACAAGTTGGTGGAGATCAAATTGAATGTACCCGGGAAACAGTTTTTTGCCAAACACCAGGACGATTCCTTCGAAGCCGCTGCAGATGAGGCGATAGAGGGATTGCGAACACAGCTTCATAAACACAAGAAAAAGATCGTACTCTCCAATCAATGAATTCCAGCCCCGAAAAAAAATCGGGGCTATTTTTTTATAAGCAGGAAATAGGTTCTCCCCTGCTTCATTCGAAGTTTCTCCCGCTCGGCTGAACTGCCTGCCAATAAAAAATCTGGAATTGCTTTAGAATCTAAATCAGTGCTTGCCACCTGCACATTATAGCCTAGGGTATCCCATTCGGAAAGGAGACGGTCCTCCAGGATCAAGTACCTGAATTCTTTGGCTTCTTCCTTCCATCCGTCTCGAGAGAGGTCTACTAACGCGTAAGCAGGACCTAAACTCATACGAATTTTACTCCCCTCATGAAGGCCGCCCGCAAAGCAAATCGAGCCATTCACCCTTAGCTGCTCCACTACCTCTTTCGCCTGAACCCCTTGATGAGGCAAGGAAATCAAACGCGTAATGCCACTCACTTGGAAAAACAGAAACAGGATGGAAAGGGCAAGCACTTTTGGAGGCAGTATGGCAGACCGAAGGATAGCCCATACCCCATACCCTAAAAATAAAACTCCTAAAACAAGATATACGAAAGACCAACTATCCCCTGAACCAGTTCCAAGCAGCCAGGCATTCACTCCGACCACAAGCCCCACCAAAGAAAGTAAGAACACTGCGGCTATCTTCAATCCTTTTGCTCGATCCAAGCCACCTCCACGAACCAGAATCCAGGCAAGCCACAATGCCAACACTGGAGCCACAGGCAGCAAGTAACGCTCGTAAAATTTACTCGTAAGCGCACCCATCCCTAGGATCGCCAGTCCCCAGAGCAGCGCAAAAGCAAAAAATTGCGGATTTTCTTTCCAGGCAGTTGCCATGGTGTTCTTCAATTTGGGGATCGCCAAGGCTATCCAAGGGAAAAACATGCCTACTAGGAGTAGTGATGCCACCGCAGCATTTTGGAGCACCAGCAACACCCGAGACGTCACACGCGTACCCACCTGATCTTCCAAGAAACTGGCAAGAAAGACCGAGCCATGCAGCTGCCACATGGCGGCAAACCAGAACAAGGCAATGCCTAGTGCTACAAGCAGGGCGGGGAGGTACAGCAGCTTTTTCCAGGAAATCCGTTGCCAAGGGTTGAAGCGTAAATACAAAACACCTATGCCTCCCAATGCCACGGCTGGAAGCCCTTTCACTTCGAAGGCCAAGGCCAAGCCCAGGTAAAGCAGCCATAGAAACTTTTTCTTTGTCTGTTCGCCATCCCGGAGAAGCCCTGCAAAGCCCAGCGCACTGCCTGTAAGAGTCAGCACCAAGAGCACATCGGGTATGGAGCGCGTAGCAGCAAAAATAAGAATGGGATTGGAGGCAGAGATCAAGGCTGCCGTTCCTGCAATCCTCCGGTCCCCAAATACTGTTTTACCAAGCAGGTAGGTCAAGCCAACGGTAGCTGCTCCGGCCAGCAAAAAAAAGAAGCGTGAACCGAAGGCATGCACGCCAAAGAGTTTGAATCCTGCAAGCACGGCCCAATAAGTCAAGATGGGTTTCTTGAACCGCAACTCCCCAGATCCCAAGTAGGTGGTCAGGTAATCTCCCGTTTGCATCATTTTTACCGCAGCATCTCGATAGTAAATTTCATCGGGGTAATGCAAGTGAAAATCCAACGCAAATGGTCCCACCAGGCCACAAAAAAGGAGGAGCAGCACCCAAGGATTGGAGATTACGGCAGAAGTTGGAGCAGCGCGCATGCTCAAAGATACAGCAGGTAGCTGGGATTTTTGGAGGAAAATGTTGCAAAAACAAGAAGCATTTTGACCAAATGGCTTTTAAAAGGTACTTTTAAGGATTCCTTTGCTTCCATGAACCAGCCCATTTTATCCGTAGTCATCACCGTCTTCAACGAAGAGGATAACATCCAGCCACTCTTACAAGCCACATACACCGCGCTAGCGGGGATGGACTATGAGGTGATTTTGGTAGAGGACGGGAGCACCGATCGCACGGTAGCAGAGGTAAAAAAATACGCGAATACCCGAACCAAGCTGGTGATTTTTAACCGCAATTACGGTCAAACCACCGCCTTGGCAGCAGGAATAGACCAGGCCACGGGCCAATACCTAGCGACCATGGATGGGGATTTGCAAAATGATCCATCCGACATCCCAGGCATGCTCCAAAAGGCAATCGAAGAGGAATGGGATGTGGTAGCAGGTCGTCGAGCCAATCGAAAAGATGGATTTGTCCTTCGAAAAATCCCTTCCAAAATCGCCAACTGGATCATTAGAAATACCACCAAGGTACACCTCAAGGATTACGGCTGCACGCTTCGGGTGTACAAGTCTGACATCGCCCAAAATATGGGGCTATATGGGGAACTCCACCGCTTTATCCCTGTGCTGGCCAAGCAGCAAGGCGCCAAAATGACCGAAGTGGACGTCAGGCACCACCCGAGAATTCACGGCACCTCCAAATATGGACTGAGTCGCACTTTCAAAGTGATGGCCGACTTGATCCTGATGCTGTTTTTTCAAAAATACTTTCAGCGCCCCATCCACCTCTTTGGCGGCCTTGGACTACTTGCCTTCCTTCTTGGAGGGATAATCAATGTGTACCTTTTGGTGCTCAAAATCATGGGAGAGGACATTTGGGGAAGGCCCATCCTGATCCTTGGATTTATCCTAATTCTCGGAGGCATACAACTGATCACCACCGGCATCATCTCAGAGATTATCGTCCGTACCTATTTTGAATCGCAGGACAAAAAAACCTACCGAATCAAGTCTATCTTTATTGGAGAGCAGGCAGACTCCCATTGATTCCTCCTACAAACTAATTCCCCTTCTCCTTGGCTAAACTTCCTCATTGGCTCAAAACTAGCGTAAAACTCCTGCTGACAGGCCTGGCGCTTTACCTGGTTTTTCAACAGGTAGACATAGACCAACTGCAAGACTTATCCCAGTCCTTGCACTGGCCATGGATTGCAGGAGCATTTTTTCTTTTCGTCTGGAGTAAGGTAGCCACTTCCATCCGCTTAAATCACTATTTCAACAACCTAGGCATACATCTTTCAGCATGGGAAAACTGGAAACTTTACCTCATAGGCATGTTTTACAATTTATTTTTGCCTGGGGGCATAGGAGGAGATGGATACAAAGTCTACTTGCTCCACCAAGAGCACAAAACCCCTCTCAAGCATCTGATAAAAGCGTCCCTTCTCGATAGATTGAGTGGACTGGTTGCAATTTTAGTCGTATTGGCTGTACTATTTCTATGGGTAGATGTACCCATTCCCTTTACCAAAACACCTTTTTGGTTTTTTCTTTGCCTTGGTCTAATTCCAGCAAGCCTAATTGCATTTTGGGGTGTACAGTACTACTTCTTTGGGGAATTTATACCTTCCTTTTGGCCAAGCATGGCCTGGTCACTAGTGGGGCAGGTTGCCCAAATGACTTGTGTGTATTTCCTTTTATTGGGCTTGGGAATTGATCAAGACCTTCTTGCTTATCAAGTGATTTTTTTGGTTTCTTCCCTGGTAGCAGTTCTTCCATTGACCATAGGAGGAGTGGGGGCTAGGGAGCTGGTGATGGTCTATGCACATACTTATGCAGGTGTAGAAGAGACTCCTGCGGTGGCCTTTAGCCTACTCTTTTTCCTAATTTCTGCTAGCGTCTCCCTAGTGGGAGCCGTAATAACAAGAAAAGCAGCCAAGACCTAATCGGACTAGGTCCTTCTCTCCTAAGGGGAGAGATTTCTAGGAGAAGAAGGATTTGGCGGAGCTGAATATTCCCTACCTTTGGACCAACTTACCGCTCATGACTCGATCCGAACTGATCTCCACCATAGAGAAAAAGGAATCATTCCTCTGCGTAGGATTAGATCCCGACCTGGACAAGCTCCCTCCCCATTTGCTGAAGGAGTCAGATCCGGTGTTTTCATTTTGCGAACAAATCATTGCAGAAACCTGGGAATATGCCGTGGCCTACAAACCAAATCTGGCGTTTTTTGAGGCCTTGGGGGCCAAAGGCTGGGAAACCTTGGCCAAGGTAGAGTCCCTTCTTCCCAAAGAGTCCTTTACCATTGCCGATGCCAAGCGTGGGGACATTGGCAATACCGCTACGCGCTATGCAGAGGCCTTTTTCCAAAAGATGGATTTTGACGCAATTACCGTGGCCCCGTATATGGGGGAGGATTCTGTGCGCCCATTTCTTGCCTTCAAAGAAAAATGGGCCATAGTATTGGCCCTTACTTCCAATGCTGGATCTCAGGACTTCCAGCAGGTGCAAAATGCTTCTGGAAAGGAACTTTTTAAGGTGGTATTGGAAAAATGCCAGTCTTGGGGGACCCCGGATAATTTGATGTTTGTAGTTGGAGCTACCCGAGGGGAAGGGATAGGAGAGGCAAGAAAAATTATTCCAGAACACTTCATGCTTGTGCCTGGAGTTGGGGCCCAAGGGGGAAGCTTGGAGGAGGTGGCTCGTTATGGAATGACTTCTAGCTGTGGCCTCCTAGTAAATTCAAGTAGGGGGATTATCTACGCTTCTGCAGAAAAAGATTTCGCTAAAGCGGCTAGAAAAGAAGCACAGAAGCTTCAACAAGAAATGAAAGTCCTACTGGGTCGTTACAGGAAGTAGCTCCTGAGATTTGGTAAAAAACAAGAAAAATCATTCCCAGAAAAAAGGGCATGACCGTGACCAAGTCTATTGATTTTCTTAACTTTAGTTTACTTTTTAGACTCATTTTTTTTTATGGAATTTAAAGAAGATTTTTTGCAGCTGGTATGGAAATACCTCTACTTTGACCGTAAGGGATTACAGACTACCGATGGCCAAGACCTGCTCATTTTACAAACAGGATTTCACAACCTTTTGGAGGGTCCAGATTTCCAGCATGCTGCCTTGGAAATAGGTGGACTTCCATTTTATGGACATGTAGAAGTACATCGTCGTGCCTCAGAATGGAAAGCTCACGGACATGTGGCCAATCCGGCTTACAACCCGGTGATTTTGCATGTGGTATGGGAAAATGACCAAGAAGTTTTTAGAAATGACGGTACGCTTATGCCTACCTTGGAGTTGAAAGGAAAAATATTTCTAGACATTTGGCGAAATTACCAAACTCTTCTCGACTTTAAGTCTGACTTTCCTTGTGCGCATGCCGTGGGGGAGGTGACTGAGATTGTCCGTTTCTCTGCCTTAGAAAAAGCCTTAGTGGAACGTCTCTACAAAAAGTCCTTACGCGTGCAGGACATGTTGGCACAAAGTAAGGGAAATTGGGAAGAGGTCGCTTACCGCTGCTTGGCTATTGGATTTGGATTTGGATTAAACGGGCAAGCCATGCAGGACTTGACCTCCTTGGTTCCCTATTCCTTACTCCGCAAGTTCAGGCGCGACACCACCTCCATAGAAGCCATGCTTTTGGGTCAAGCCGGCCTATTGCCTGAGACCACCGAGGAAGCGTATGTCCTCCACCTAAAAAAAGAACATGCCTTCTTTCAAAAAAAATACTCCTGGTCTTACGCTCTCTCTCGGTCCCATTGGTCTTTTGTAGGGGCAAGACCCTCTAATTTTCCTACCTTAAGAATCGCTCAACTTTCCTCCGTCCTGTCGGAAGCCCCACATTTATTGGCTTCGGTCTTGGAGGACAATAGAGAATTTGAGGGCTTCAAGCGACTTCTGCAAGTTCCGCTTTCCCCCTATTGGCAAACACATTACTCCTTTGGAAAAACTACTCAAAAAAGCAGGACAACTACTCTTTCAGACGCTAGCATAGGCCTGCTTATAATCAATTTTGTGCTTCCCCTCTGGTTTGCCTTTGGTCAATCTATGGGCCAAGAGGAATGGAAAGAGCGCTGCTTTGCCGTGCTACAAAGCCTTGTCCCAGAGGACAATTACATCACCAGAAAATTTGCGCAAAAGGGCTGGTCGGCGGATTCGGCTTTTGATTCCCAGGGCATGATTGAATTGTTTCAAATGTATTGCAAGGCCCAAAAATGCCTTTCTTGTAGAATTGGACAAAACTTACTTCGAAGACCCACTTCCTGAAAGGTTGGACAAACCCCACATTTCCTGTATTTTTGCACAGCGTATCGCTCTGATTCCTATGGACAAACCCGTCATCATCCTTGGTGCAAAAGGCATTGCGCCTCCAGCCCTAGAAATTTTCAATAGCAATCAAGTGATTGTCTATGGATTTCTCGAAGACGATGCTAGCCTTCATGGAAGCGAAATCAACAACATCCCCATCTTAGGGGGTACCGAAGATGAAGGGTTTCTGAAGCTTATAGGAAAGAAAACAGAGGCCTTTGTGGCAGTCGATGATACCAAGCACCGCAAGTTTTTGGTGGATCTTCTCCTAGAAGTACGCAAGGTACAACCCATCAATGCCATCCATGAGCGCGCTTATATTTCTACTGACGCTAGCTTGGGGCATGGAAATTTCATCAATGCCCAAGTTACCCTAGGGGCGGGCGCGAAAGTGGGGAGCCACTGCATTTTCCATACGGGAGCAATTATCGACCATAAGGTAACTGTAGAAGACTACGTTCAAGTGGGCGCAGGATCCATCATCAATGCCGATGTGGTCTTGGAGGAAGGGGCGTTTATCGGTTCGGGCGTCACCATCGTCTCCGGCGTACGCATTGGCAAAGGAGCCCGCGTGGGCGCTGGATCTGTGGTGATCTCCTCGGTAGGAAAAAATGAAACCGTATTCGGAAATCCAGCGGGGAAAGTAAAATGATTGTACAAAGTACAATGTACCAAGTACGAAGTATAGATTAGTTTTTAGACCAAAATGTTGCTTCTGATGATACTTTGTACATTGTACTTGGTACTTAGTACATTAGTATTGCTAATTAAATACGATTACGATTCACCACCCAAACACCCTGCCGAAACAGGGCTATAGTTATGGAAAATACAAATCACAAACCCCACAGCATCCTGCTGTACTACTGCTACGCAGAAATCTGCAATCCTGAAGAATACCGGGAACAGCACCACCTCTTCTGTGTGGAAAACAACATTCGTGGCCGCATCATTATTTCTGATGAAGGACTGAACGGAACGGTATCTGGATTGACCGCCGACTGCGAAAAGTACATGGCCTACATCCAGGCAGATCCACGCTTTGCCAAGACAGAGTTCAAAATCGACTTTCACGAAACGCATGCCTTCGCCAAAATTCACGTGCGCTACAAGCCCGAAATCGTGCATTCTTCCCTAAGGCACCTGGATCCCAACGTGAAAACAGGCAAACACCTGGAACCGAAAGAATTCAAGCAGCTGAAAGACAAAGAGGATGTGGTCATCCTAGATGTACGCTCCAAGTACGAGCATGATTTGGGTCATTTCAAAAATGCAATCACCTTAGACATAGACAACTTTCGAGATTTTCCACAAAAGGTCAAAGAACTTGCCCACCTCAAAAATAAAAAGGTGCTTACCTACTGTACCGGAGGCATCAAATGTGAAAAAGCTTCTGCCTATTTATTGGAACAAGGTTTTGAAGATGTGTACCAACTTCACGGAGGCATTATCAAGTACGGCATGGAAGCAGGAGGCGAAGACTTCGAGGGCAAATGCTACGTTTTTGACAATCGCATCGCTGTGGAGGTAAATAAAGTCAATCCTACCATCATTTCTACCTGTCACGTCTGTAAAAAACCCTGCGATCGCATGGTCAACTGTGCCAATCCAACCTGCAACAAGCACCTCCCCATCTGTGAATCCTGTGGATGGGAATTAGCAGGCGCCTGTTCCACCACCTGCATGGAAAATCCGGATAAGCGCCCTTACGACGGCACGGGGTATTACCAAAAACACTCCAACGGCTACAATCCCTACAAGGGCATTTACCGCAGCTCCTCCAAACAGAATTCCTCCCATGGAGAGCCAACAAATTCCTGAAACGGAACTTATCCTTAATCCAGACGGAAGTGTATACCACCTTCGCTTGAAGCCCGAGCACCTGGGGACCACCATTTTTACCGTAGGGGATCCTGATCGCGTGGCGACCGTGTCCCAGCACTTGGATCAGGTAGATTTCAAACTCCAAAACCGAGAGTTTATCACGCATACAGGTTGGAAAAATGGGCACCGAGTATCTGTTATCAGTACCGGTATGGGTACGGATAATATTGAAATCCTGATGACAGAACTGGATGCCTTGGTCAATGTAGACTTGCAAACCCGTCAAGTCAAAACCGAAAAAACCAGTTTACACATCATCCGCATCGGCACTTCTGGAAGTTTACAAGCATCCATCCCCACGGGTAGCTTATTGGCTTCCGAGCTAGCCATAGGAATGGATACCTTGATGGCTTATTACCCAGAACTTTCGGGTCCACAAGACTTTGGACAAGCCATACAAGCCGAGCTGGGGATTCCTTTCAGACCCTATCAAGCCGCCGCTTCCTCCAAGTTAATGGGAATGCTAGATGCTTCCATCCCAAGAGGGATTACGCTTACCTGTCCCGGATTTTATGCCCCGCAGGGAAGGGAGATACGACTAAAACCCCGTTTTGAGCAACTCATTGAGCGCCTTGCAGGGCTTCAAATCAAGGGGCGTTCCTTGACCAACTTTGAAATGGAGACAGCGGGCTACTATGCCCTCGGGGAACTTCTCGGTCACGAGGTACTTAGCTTCAATGCCATCCTCGCCAATCGTCCCCTGAAAAAATTTGATTCAGCAGGTGAAACAACTGTTGCCAAAGCGATTCAACTCGCCTTGGACACCTTTACCTCTTAGGTCATTTGCCTTACCCGCCAAATTAGGCATCAATACCCTCTAATTCGCTGAGCTCCAACCAGGATAATTCCAATTCCGCCAATTCTCCATCAATGGTTTGAAGCCTTGTGGTCCAGGTAAGCAACAAATTTACATCAGGTGTCCCCTCGGTGATCTGGGCTGTGATCTTTGCCTTTTCAGCTTCCAGTTGGGCGATGGAATCGTTGACTTTTTTAAACTCCTGCCTTTGCTTGTAACTCGCTTTGAGTTTGGGTGCGGTTGCTTCTTGAATTACAGGAGCTTCTACCTGCACCGGTTTAAGCTCAACTTTTGGCTGGGCACTTGAACTAGCCTTCTGATCTGCATTTTCCTCTTCCCACCCACGGAAGTCCGTATAGTTTCCAGGGAAATCACGGATCAGTCCTTCTCCTTCAAACACAAACAAGTGCTCCACCAGGCGATCCATAAAGTAGCGGTCGTGGGACACGATGATCAGACAACCCGGGAAAGTATCCAAAAACTCCTCTAGGATATTCAAGGTCATCAAATCCAGGTCGTTGGTCGGTTCGTCAAGGATCAGAAAGTTTGGATTTTTGATCAGCACCAGCAGCAGCTGCAGACGTCTTCGCTCGCCTCCACTCATCTTACCGATGGGCGTAAACTGTTGCTTGGGAGGGAATCCAAACTGGGTTAAAAATTGGCTCACCGTGATCGTCTGTCCCTTGTCCAGCACCACCACTTCCGCAATTTCTTTGACCACATCAATCAGCCGCTTTTCCTCGTCAAAGCGATCCTCTTCTTGACGGTAGTAGCCAAAGGCTGTGGTTTGTCCTGCGGTCACCTTGCCCTGATCGGGATCAAGCAAACCCGTAATCATTTTCAAGAAGGTCGTTTTTCCTGCTCCATTAGGGCCGATGATGCCTATGCGGTCCTTCTTTTTGAAAATGTAGGAGAAGTCTTTGACCAAGTTTTTGGCATCAAATGCTTTGGAGATTTTTTCGATTTCCAAGATTTTATTTCCCAGGCGCTGGGTGGAAACCGTCAATTCAATGTCTCGTTCCTCCCGCTTGGTAAAGGCTTTTTCCTTGGTTTCCTCAAAGGCATCCACGCGGTACTTGGCTTTGGTGCCCCGCGCTTTGGGTTGTCTACGGATCCAGTCCAGTTCCTTTTTGTACAAGCTTTTGGCTTTCTCGATTTCGATGTCCTCGATCTGCATGCGTTCCGCTTTTTTATCGAGGAAGTAGCCGTAGTTGCCTTGGTAGCGATGGATCTTGCCTTGGTCCAACTCTAGGATTTCGTTGGTCACCTTTTCCAAAAAGTAGCGATCGTGCGTCACCATGAAAAGGGCCAGGTTGGCTTTGGAAAGGTAGTCTTCCAGCCACTCGATGGTCTCTAGATCCAGGTGGTTGGTGGGCTCATCCAAAAGTAAAAGGTCTGGCTTTTCCAAAATCGCTTTGGCCAGGGCTACTCGCTTACGCTGTCCTCCAGAAAGGGTACCGACGGCAAGTTTGGTATCGTGAAGGCCGAGTTTACCCAGCACTTCCTTGACCTGGTACTCAAAATCCCAGGCTTGGAGGGCATCCATTTTTTCAAAAAGCTTGGTCATCTGCTCCGAGTTGTCCACGCCGCGTTCGGAATCGAGCATGGCCTTGTGGTAAGCTTCGATAACTTGGAGGATTTCCGAATTACTTTGGTCGAAGATGGTTTGGTAGATGCTCAGGTTGCTTTCGAACACCGGGTTTTGATGCACGTAGGCAATTTTGACCGACTGGTTAAGAGCTACCTGGCCCGTATCGGGGATTTCCAGGCCCATGATGATCTTCATCAAGGTGGATTTCCCTGCCCCGTTGATGCCTACCAAGGCTATTTTTTGACCTTGGGCGATGCCGAAGGAGATGTTGGAAAATAGTTTGCGCTCCCCAAAGGCTTTGCTGAGGTTCTCAACGGATAGGTAATTCATGCCGCAAAAGTACGGGAAAAAAGGGGATAAAGTGTTGTAGGTCTCCCCATTCAGGTAAACGATTGTACGAAGTACTAAGTACAATGTACCAAGTAGAATCAGAAGCAAAAGGTGAGATACAAGAAACCTACCTGTGGCAGGCGGGACTTCGTATTTCAACCCTATTTCCACTATATTTCTACTCTATTTCCCTAACAGATGAAAACCATCCACGATATCCTCAAACTCGGTGATCCTCGACTCTATGAAGTATGTGCTCCTGTGCTTCGGGAGGAACTGTCCGAAGTCCCAGGTTGGATACAGCAGCTCCACGAGGCCATGGAGGATGTGCGTCGGGTGTATGGCTTTGGGAGAGGCATCGCCGCCCCTCAGCTAGGGATCATGAAACGCCTATTCTACCTACAGCTCGACCGTCCCTATGTGGTGATCAATCCGGAGTTGAACGAATTGAGTGAAGAAGAATTTGACTTATGGGATGACTGCATGAGTTTTCCCAACCTACTCGTACGCGTGAAGCGCCACCAATCCCTCAGCCTCCACTACCTGGACGAGCATTGGCAACCGCAAGTGTGGAAGGTGGAAGGAGCGATCTCCGAGCTCATCCAACACGAGTACGACCACCTAAACGGCGTGCTCTGCACCATGCGGGCGATGGATGAAAAGTCGTTTCAGTGGAAAAAGTAAATTGTACGAAGTACTAAGTACCATGTACAAAGTACCAAATAAAATGCGTGGCCCGCGGCAGGCAGGCAAGTGGCAAGACGCTTCGAAAAGCAAAAGGCGAGAAACAAGAGAGGATTGGAAATACCGTCGAAATAAGCTAGAAATAATCCGAGCAAGCTCGGTGAAATAAAAAATTACAGTTCTGAGAGATTCTCCAAGTCATTCAAATCTTTTGAACGCCCACTTATTTTTTTGTTTCTGCGCAAATCATTTAAATGAATGATTTTCATAGGAATGCCTTCAAATACTGTTTGAATGGCATTTTCGCTTATTTGCTGAAAGGAAAAGCCTGATATTTCTTTTAAGATTTCAATACATACGGGAGGTCGCCCGAAGGTGTAAACGTTTACATTTGATTGATTCAAAAAAGAATCTTCTGTCCTATCAAAAGTGGGCATTTGAAACTGAGTAAATGCCTGAACTAGTTTATCGTAATTGCCTTTTGATACCTCTACGAAGAGATCTAGATCACCAGTAGTTCGGGGAAAACCATGAAAAATAACAGAATACCCTCCAACCAAGACGTAGTTGACTTTTTTTTCATTCAAAGCCAATAAAAATTCTTGAAAATCCTGATTAAAAATATTTCCCACTTTTAAAATTTCCGAGAAGACCCTGTGGTTTTATCCATTTTTGGAGGGAATCCAATTGGGTAGTTAAAAGAAACACTATTCAAGTAAGCGAAGACTTTACCTATGCCTTCTTCTGACAATCCCTTGTAGTGCAGCACCTCTGGCTTCTGTTCAAATAAATTTCCTGAAGAGCTGCTTGTTCGGTCTAATTTTGTCATAGGTAAATCTAACTCTTTTGTGAATTAGTCCCTAATGTAGAAAAGAGTTCAGAATGAAATTTGTACGAAGTACCAAGTACAATGTACCAAGATCCCTCAGAAGCAGAATTCTAGTTTTATTGCAAATCCCTACTTTGTACTTGGTACTTGGTACCTTGTACAAATTTTTAACTTTACCCCATGAACTTCCCTACCCTCTCCGATATCCGAGCGGCGCATGCCCGAATCCAGCCTTTTATCCACCGCACCCCGGTGATGACCTCCAGCGCTATCGATGAAATTGCTGGATGTAGCCTGTTTTTTAAGTGCGAAAACTTTCAAAAAGTAGGTGCCTTTAAAGCTCGAGGCGCTGCCAATGCAGTCATGAAACTTAGCCCCAGCGAACGTGAAAAAGGAGTTGCAACGCACAGTTCGGGCAACCATGCCGCGGCGCTCGCCCGAGCCGCTAGCGTGGCAGGGATCCCCTCCTACATCGTCATGCCTTCCAATGCCCCCGAAATCAAAAAGAAGGCCGTCAAAGGCTATGGAGGAGAAATCATCGAATGCGAACCAAATCTCAAAGCCCGAGAAAGCACCTTGGAGGGAGTAGTTGCCCGTACCGGGGCCGCCTTCATTCCTCCCTACGACTTCCTGGACGTGATCGAGGGGCAGGCTACTTGTGCGCTTGAATTCTTAGAAGATCAACCGAATCTGGATATCCTAATGGCCCCCGTCGGGGGAGGAGGACTGCTAGGCGGCACGGCCCTCACCGCACATTACCTCAATCCCCAGATCGAGGTCATTGCAGGGGAGCCCTCCGGGGCTGACGATGCCTACCGCTCCTTTCATGCAGGCTACCTTATTCCGCAAACGGGCCCAATGACCATTGCCGATGGGCTCCTGACTTCCCTAGGCACCCTGAATTTTGCCTTGATTCAAGCCCATGTCCGCGATATCTTACTGGCCACAGATCCTCAGATCATCGAAGCCATGCGGCTAGTCTACGAGCGCATGAAAATCATCATCGAGCCCTCCTGCGCAGTTCCCCTAGCAGCCTTACTGGCCAACAAGGAGCGCTTTTCAGGAAAAAAAGTAGGAATCATCCTCTCCGGCGGAAATGTGGATTTGGGGAAACTGCCTTTTTAAGCCCCCAAAAATACCACGCACAAACAAACCCGAATCAGTACTGATTCGGGTTTTTTGCTATTTTTTCTCCTTACTTCTTCTTGCTCTCCGATACGGCATGGTGTGCAGCGCGAGCGGCAAAGGCCATGTAGGTCAAGGATGGATTTTGGGTAGACGTGGAGGTCATGGAGGATCCGTCGGTCACGTACACATTCGGTACGGCGTGCAACTGATGGTTGGCATTCAGCATGGAGGTCTTGGGATCCTTACCCATACGCACCCCGCCCATCTCATGGATATCCAAGCCTGGCGCCTGCTTGCTGTCGGAAGTTTGGATGTTGGTAAAGCCTGCCTTGGTAAACATCTCCGTCATTTGCTCGAGGTAGTCTTTCACCATCTTCTCGTCGTTGTCGTCGTAGTCCATGCTCACCTTGAGCTGGGGAATGCCCCACTCGTCCTTCAGGCTGCCATCAAGCGCCACGTAATTGCTTTCCTTCGGCAGCGTCTCGCCCATCATGTGCGAACCCACACGCCAAGGCCCGTAGCTATCTGGGTTGAGGAGTTTATTTTTCAAGTCCACCCCGATGCCACTGGTATCTGGCCCTACTCCACGGCCGGCAGAGAAGCCTGCCGCATAGCCCCGTAGAAAGTCGGTTTCCTGCTTGTATACATTTCGGAATCGTGGGAAATACCCACTCGTAGGTCTCCCCCCCGAGGTGGTGTATTCGGCATGACCTTCGTACTCTCCAGACACGCGAGCGCGGTAGTTGTGGAAGGCTACGTACTTGCCCAATACCCCGCTGTCGTTACCCAGTCCATTCGGGAAGCGGGTGGATGTAGAATTCAACAAGATGGCGTTGGTATTCAAAGCAGCTGCATTGATAAAGAGCACGTCTGCATAAAATTCTTCCACTTCTTTGGTCAAGCGATCGATGATGCGCACACCTGTGGCCTTGCCTTTTGCCTCGTCGTAGATGACCGAATGCACCACCGCATCCGGACGGATGGTGAGGTTGCCGGTCTTCAATGCCCAAGGGATGGTGGAGGAGTTGGAACTAAAATACCCTCCAAATGGACAGCCTCGCTGGCACAGGTTGCGGTTTTGGCAGGATCCTCTGCCTTGTGCGGCAAAGGCCTCTGCATTGCCGTGAATATGGGCACAGCGCGCCGAAATCACATGGCGCGCTCCACCATACTCCTTCTTCATCGTCTCGGCGAAGTACTTCTCCACCACATTGAGATCGTATCCAGGTAGAAATTCACCATCGGGCAGGTGGGCGATGCCATCCTTGAATCCAGATACACCAGCAAATTTCTCCACATGGCTGTACCATTTTTCAATGTCTTTGTAGCGAATCGGCCAGTCTACTGCAAAGCCATCTCGGGCGGGGCCTTCAAAATCGAAGTCGGACCAGCGTTGCACCTGTCTCGCCCACATGAGGGACTTGCCTCCCACTTGGTAGCCCCGAATCCAGTCAAATGGCTTTTCTTGTACATAAGGATGTTCTGCATCCTTGACAAAAAAATGCATGGCATCCTCTCGGAAGGCATAGCACTTGCTGATCACGGGATTTTCCTCCTTGATCTTCTCTGTCAATTGGCCCCGATGGGGAAATTCATGCGGAAGCATGTTGGTGGTTGGGTAATCCTTGATATGGGTCACGTCTGGACCTCGCTCAATCATCAGGGTTTTCACACCCAAGTCACAGAGTTCTTTTGCTGCCCAGGCACCGCTGATTCCGGAGCCCACAACGATGGCTTGGTAGGTACGCTCCTGCGTACTTCTTAGGTTCAAATTAGCCATTGATTCGGGGTTTTTGAAGGTCTGAAATCAAGACTGCCCCATTGTATTCTCCTGGAATCAGGGAGTAAGGAATGATTTCGGTTTGAATGTATTCAGAAGCCATGTAGCCTTGGATGGTAAATCGCTTCACGCTGCTGAGAAAATAGCCTATACTTGCCTGGCGCTTGCCTTCGGGGGTATCGTCCCCAGTAAGTGCTCCTGCCTCTAACAAGAAGGTTTCTTTTTCTTTTGTGGAGAGTGCCTCAAATTTCTTTCCAGTTGATTTTTCTGTATAGTCTGGAAATGCCTCCAATCCTGCGGTGAATTTTTCTCGGTTTTCTTGGGTATAGCAGTCGTTGACCATGACCAGGATAAAGTCCACTACTTCCAAGTCCAAGGCTCCTTTGATCTCCCCAGCAGGAATGATACTGTCGGAAATAGCTGCAAGAAGGGCCTTCTGGGAGGCGGTGATTTTGAGGTTTTCGTAAGCGGCAAGGATGTCTTCCTTGCTAAAATCACAGGAGGGAATCAGCGCAAGCCCTCCAGAAATCAGGGCGATATGCCGCAACGCATGACGTCTGTTCATACTAAAAGGTTCGTTGGGTTGGTTGGTAATTGAAAAACAAGATTATCCGCAATGTGAACTGTGGTGCATTGAAACTCTGAATAATTGCGGATAATCGTCGACAGACGACCGTCCACTGACCACATCCTTCTCAATTCAACTTCAAGCCTTATGCGCTCTAGTTGCAAGGAATCAATTGGATAATCAAATTCGAAAATTAAAGTAGGTATTTTTTTCAAGAAACGCTACCTGAAAATCAGGAAACTGAAACTTATCGGGTAATGGTGCCCAATTCCCCGAAGGTAGCCGCATTGCCATCGACTGTGCGCCCAGCTTTTAACCGAACATAGCGCAGCACCTGAGGAGCAAATCGGATCACCTGCTCGATGGGGTTGTTCTGAATATTGGCAAATTCCCCCTTGGACAAAAGAATCCAGGTGCTGCCATCCAGACTCCCTTCCAAGACATAATCTGCAATGAATCCACTCGGATACCTCGCCTGCATGGGCAAGTAGCGAAGGCCTTGCAGCGCTACTTTTTCTCCTAAATCTAATTCCAAGGCATTGGAAGGGGATGTCCAATAGGTATGGGGCAACTCATCGATGGCGGCCTGGGCTTTGGAGTCGGTGGAAAGGACTTTCCAATTTCCTTTCACTAGGTCTATCTCTTGGCGGCTGATGGCCGAACTTTTCCCCGTCTTCGCATCCACTACGATCGCTTGTACGGTAGCAGGCTGCTCCAGCAAAAAGGGTTTATCGTAGCGATTTTTCCCCGCCAGGGGCACATTGCCATCCAAGGAGTAGTATATTTCAAGTCTAGGATCTGCAGCGGTGATTGATACAAGCCCAGCGGTGGAGCGAGTGATCTTTGGAGGAAAAACCAAGGTAGGAGCAGCATAAACGCCCAACTCTGCAATCAGCGGTTCTCCCTTTGCTTCCAGAAAATTGACCCGAATCTTTTGGACTTGGGTATCCGGAACGCGCAAAATACGGGTATACCCAATCGTCGTACCCTGCGCCAAAGGCAGCCATTTTCCCTCCACTTCTTTTTCTACCGTAAAGGCAGACACGCGCTGGCCGAGATTGACATATTCTTGGATCAAGATTCGATTGAAAGATTTCGGTTTCCCAAAATCGAGTTCGAGCGATGCATTCCGCTCTCCCGCAGCACTGCTCCAATAAGTCTTGTAATCCCCATCCAATACCTGGCTTGCTGCGTAGCCTGCTCCTCGGTTGGAACTTGCCGACACCTTGGCGCCAGTAGCCAGATTCAGAGCAAAATCCTCCTTGACTTTGGCGGCCAGTTCGAGAATCGCCTGCACATCCGAATCCGGAATTAGCCCTCGGGTATCTACGGGAAAGTTGATCAGGAGGGAACTGTTTTGCCCAATGCTTTGGTAGTAGATTTCTAGTAATTCGGGAAGGGTTTTGACTTTGTGGTCTTCGTAGGCATGGTAGTACCAGCCCGGACGGATGCTCACATCTGCCTCAGCAGGCACCCAATGCGTACCATTTTCCTGTCCCATCGCCCACTTATCCGAGTACTCCGGCATGCCGGCATAGACGGAATCCCGCATCAGGTTGGACCAGGTGGTCGGATAGGCAAATCCATGTTCGTTCCCCACCCAGCGCACATCGGGCCCAGCATCCGAGAAGAGCATGGCCCTTGGCTGCAGCTCCCGCACCAATGCATGCATGCTGGGCCAGTCGTAGTAGGTCAACTTGTCCACTACCCGCTCCTCATTGGCTCCCCCATACCATCCACTGCCTCCATTGGCCCCGTCAAACCAGACCTCAAAGAGTTCCCCATAGTTACTGAGGAGTTCGGTGAGTTGATTCCGCATGTAGGTAATGTATTCCGGCTTGCCGTAGTCGGGACGATTGCGGTCCCAAGGGGAGTAGTAGATCCCCGCCTTCAGCCCATATTCTCGACAGGCATCTACAAATTCCCGGATCAAATCTTCTTTTCCATTTCTCCAAGGGCTGTTTTTGACCGAATGCTCCGTGTAGGCCGAGGGCCAAAGCACAAAGCCATCGTGGTGCTTGGCCGTGATGATCAATCCCTTCATCCCCGCCTCCTTGGCTACTCGCGCCCACTGTCGTGCATCCAGTGCGGTAGGGGCAAATTGCCTGGGCTGCTCATCTCCAAAGCCCCACTCCCGATCGGAAAAGGTATTCATGTTGAAATGCACAAAGCCGTAGTACTGCAACTCCTGCCAGGCCAACTGCCGGGGCTCCGGAATGGGATACACTGGAGCAGGAGGGGGAGTCTGGGCAAGGGCCAGCACCGGAAGAAAAAATAGAAGGAAAAAGGGTCTCATGGGTTTATTTTTTTGAAAACCTAGCCATTTTGCCCCACATCTAAAAACAAAAAAGGCGCGATCTTCCTCAATTCAAACCTTTACCCCAAAATTCTGCTTATATGCAGGTCACATCCTGTATGTTCGTGTTATGAAAACACTGCTTTCTTGTTTGCTTTTGGTAGTCAGTCTTGGGCTCCAGGCCCAAATCCAAATCAAGGTTATCGATCAGGTATCCAGCCTACCTCTTTCGAATGTTCGGGTAAGTACTAGCGGCACTAGTCAAAAAAGCAATACTTCGGGTACGGTTGCTTTTGCAGGAGAAAACCTACGCCTCCTATTTTCGCTGGAAGGCTACGAACTATTGGAGCAAACTTTCCAAGCAGGAGAACATACCGTGGCGCTAGTACCAACAATCCTGAACTTGGCTACGGTAACGGTCTCGGCTTTTGACTCCGAGCGCCCCCTGATGCAGCAGGCAGCCAGTATTTCTCGACTCTCCGAGCGGGACCTTTTTCGCTTCAATGAAAATTCCCCCGTTCAAGCCTTCAATCAAAAAGCGGGTATCCGCATCGAGGAGCGCGCTCCTGCCAGCTACCGCATCTCCATTCGCGGAAGTTCGCTTCGCTCCCCCTTCGGCGTGCGCAATGTAAAGGTGTATTGGAATGAGGTGCCCTTTACCTCGCCGGATGGTACCACCGCGCTCAACTTACTTGACCTAAGCAATATCAAAACGGCTGAAGTCATCAAAGGCCCATCAGGTTCGGTATATGGCGCAGGAAATGGGGGTGCCATCTCCTTGTTTAGCCAGGCCCAAGTCGATGAAAATCGCCTGGCCATGGATTACTTGGTTGGGGATTTTGGCCTGTCCCGGTTTCGATTGGGACTCTCCCAAAAAATTGGGGAAGGGGGAATCGAATCCTCCTATGTGAGTCAGGAATCGGATGGCTACCGAGATCATTCGGGCGTGAAGCGTCAAGTGATCCAGTTGAGCGGGTATTTCCCCGTTTCCGAAAAGCAAGAATTGAGAACTCAGGTACTGATTTCGGACCTCAACTACCAAATCCCTGGGGCCTTGACTGAAGCCCAACTCACTTCCAACCCCAAGCAAGCACGACCAGGATCCGTGGGGCAAAATAGTTCGATAGCCCAACAAGCCCTCCTGCTTTCCTTGGGGCATACCTACCGCCATTCGGATCAGTTGACCAGTACCACGACGGCGTATCTGAATACGAATGCCTTTGAAAACCCCTTTATTCTGGACTACAAAAATGAGTTGGGCTTCGGCTATGGAGCACGAAGCAAGGTTCGCTACGATACCCAACTGGGTGGCAAATCCCTTCGCCTCATCGCAGGTGGGGAGTGGCAAAAAAGCATTACCCAAGCACAAAATTTTGGCAATCGAGCCGGCAAAGCCGATACGGTGCGCTTTGCGGACCAGTTGACTGCCACCCAAGGCTTTCTATTTCAGCAGGCGGAATTGCAGTGGAACTCCAAGCTTCTGTTCACCTTGGGCCTAAGCGAAAATTTCTCCGGATTTGAGATTGACCGACAAATCGATGCTGCAGGAGGAAAAACAGGGCTGCAAACCCGCCGCTTCGATCCCATCCTCGTTCCTCGGGTCGCGGCAAATTACCAACTGACTCCGAGCACAGCCGTGTATGGCTCCATCAGTTCAGGCTTTTCTCCTCCAACCATCGATGAGGTCCGCACCAACGAGGGCAGCGTCAACCTGGACCTGGAGGCAGAAAAGGGGATCAATTACGAATTGGGCTACCGCATGGGGCTCGAGCGCTTCAATCTAGAAGTCATTGGCTACTACTTCAAGCTGAAGGAAACCATCACCACCTATACCAATTCAAATGGAGTGGTGCTCTTCCAAAATGCTGGAGCCACCGATCAAAAAGGGGTGGAGGCCAGCTTAGATTATGCCTTCCTTCGAAACGGGAAGGGTTTTGTTCGCGATTTTTTAGTGGGCACAGCCTACACGGGGCAGTTTTTCACCTTTGACAACTACCAAAAGCGGGGGCAAGATTTCTCTGGCAATGCCTTGACGGGTGTTCCCGCACACAACGTAGTCAGCCGAATGGATGTAAGAACTCAGGCTGGGGTTTACCTCAATTTCACGCATCAGTTTACCGAGGAAATCCCCCTCAACGATGCGAATACCATCTACCAAGACGCCTATTCCCTAGTCAACCTTCGGGTTGGTTGGTTGAAACCCCTGGGCGATTGGGAACTGGAGATTTTTGCTGGGGTAGACAACCTGCTGGATGCCTCCTATTCCCTGGGCAATGACCTGAATGCCTTTGCGGGGAGATTCTACCAACCTGCTCCTACGCGAAATGGGTATGGGGGAGTGAAATTGGGATGGAGATTTTAAATAGAAATACGGTGGAAATAGGGAAAAGAAATACAGTAGAAATAGGGTAGAAACAGACTCCGCTGCGCTTCGTGAAATAAATAAGAAATACAGTGGAAATAAGATGGAAATAAACTCCGCTGCGCTTCGTGAAATAGATGGAGACCTAATCAATAGTCTATTTCACCGAGCAAGGCTCGGGCTATTTCTACACTATTTCCACGGTATTTCCCTAAATTACAGCTCCAAATAATCCTCCAATGAAACCGTTATCCCTACTTTTCTTCGCCTTTTTAATCTCCTTCACTGCCATTGCCCAAGAGACAAGCACGGAATCCAAATGGACTCCTAGGGAACCCAAAAAATTTGAATCCACGCATTCAGGCACCTTCAACGGACAAAAAATTAATTACAAAGCCGTAGTCGGCGAGACCTTCCTCAAAAATGCAAAGGGAGAAGTAACCGCTGCGCTTTGGTCCACCACCTACCTCCGCGAGGGAGTCCTAGACCCCTCCAAGCGTCCTGTACTCTTTATCTTCAATGGTGGCCCCGGCTCTGCAAGCGTTTGGCTGCATGTGGGATTCTTTGGACCTAAAGTGGTCAAAACCGATTCGGGGGCAGGCATCGATGATGGGGCTGCGCCCTACCGCTTTGTCGAAAATACCCAAGCGCTCCTTGACCTGACGGATTTGGTATTTATCGATCCGATTGGAACAGGCTTCAGCCAGGTGGAAGGGGTAGGCAAAACCTCCGACTTCTGGGGACTCAACGAGGATGCCTCCTCCATTGCACAGTTTATTCGTACCTGGGTAACCCAGCACGGCAGGTGGCAAGCCCCAAAATTTATCGCAGGGGAAAGTTTCGGCACCACCCGCGCTGCCAAGGTAGCCGAAGTACTGGAAGAGGGTGGACAAAGCATGGCACTGAATGGGCTCGTGCTGATTTCCCAAGCCTTGGACTATGCAGGTTCCTCCAGTTGGGCAGATAACCTGACCTCCTTTTTTACCTACCTCCCTTCCCAAGCAGCTACGGCCTGGTACCACAAGAAAGCTGGGCAGGGCAAGACCCTAGCCGCATTTACCCAAGAAGCCAGAGCATTTGCCTACGGAGACTTTTTGCAATCCTTGTTTTTGGGAGAGAAGCAAAGCCCTGCACAAAAAGAGGCCATCGCAACCAAATTAGCCTACTTTACCGGTTTGGATAAGGCCTACATCTTGCGCTCCGACAACCAGATCTTGATGCACCGCTTCAAGAAAGAATTGCTCCGTGCCGAGGGCAAGGCTATTGGCACCTTGGACGGACGGTATTTGGCGCTAGAAACCGACAAGTCTGCCGAAGGCCCAGTGCTGGGTGACCCGGCCAGTTACATGACCGGTTCGGCATACACGGCCGTCTTCAACGACTACTTGATGCGAGACTTGAAGGTGAGCCTGGACCGACCTTACTTCACCTCTGCAAGTGGGATGGGTGGAAGTTGGAACTGGAAGCCCGTACCGGATGGGGCCTACTACGAACCCAGTTACGTGAGCACTGCGCGTGCATTGAGCGAGGTGATGCACCGCAATACGCAAATGAAGGTGATGGTAGCGAATGGCTACTACGACTTGATCACCCCCTTCTTTGATGCAGAATTTACCTTTACCCGCCACAATTTCCCGCAGGATCGCGTGGCGATGACCTACTACGAGGCAGGACACATGATGTACAACCGACAGGAAGACTTCGATGCGCTGGCCAAGGATGTGAGGGCATTTTTAGAGGGTGTTTTGAAAAAGTAATAAAGTAATAAACCAACTAACAGAACACTAAGAATGGCAAAACCTACCTTCAATCCCGAAGAAGTTACCAAAATCATCCGTGGGCGTCGCTCCCAATTTCCGGCTCAGTTTAAGGAAAATGACCCCGTAGCCGATTCCATCATCGAGGAAATCCTTGAAAATGCCAACTGGGCACCTACGCACAAACTCACCCAACCTTGGCGCTTCATTGTGTACACGGGCGCAGGCTTGAAGACTTTTGGAGACTACCAAGCGGAGCTATACAAACTGCGGGCTGAGAAAAACGGTACTCCCTTCCTAGAAGGCACCTACCAAAAATTTAAGGAGACACCAAGTAAGGCTTCCCATGTGATTGCCATCCTGATGAAGCGCAGCGAAGGATCGGGCATCCCGGTGATGGAAGAGATCTCCGCCGTAGCCATGGCGGTGCAGAACATGTACTTGACGGCCTGTGCCCATGGGTTGGCCTGCTACTGGGGTACCGGCGGACCTACCTTTTGGGCAGAAGCGCGAGAAGACTTTGGACTCGAAGGCGAGGACATGCTGATGGGCTTCTTCTACATCGCAAAGGCAGCAAGCGATACCTTACCCGAAGGCAAGCGAACGCCTATCGGCGAAAAAGTGAGCTGGGTGCGGTAATAGAAAGTAACAAAAAAGGCGGTGATCCCGCCTTTTTTGCTTACCAATCCGCCGGTCTTCTGGCTTGGTATGCGGCCATCTGATCTAGGATATCTGCAGGATCATCAGAAATAATCAGCATCTCCTCCTGCTCAGGATAGAGAAAGCCTTCTTTCTCCGCATGCCGAAGAAAATCAATCAACTTATCGTAATACCCATGTACGTTGTACAATGCCAAGGGCTTTTGGATGTAGTGCAACTGATTGAGGGTCATGATTTCAAATAACTCCTCTAGGGTACCAATCCCCCCTGGCATGGCGATAAACCCATCCCCACGTTCGGCCATCAACCACTTTCTATCCCGCATGGTCTCTACCACGATCAACTCGGTACATCCGTGATGGGCCACCTCTCGGTCTACCAATTTTTGTGGAATCACTCCCAAGACTTCCATACCCCCCGCCAACATTTCATCAGCAATTATCCCCATCAATCCTACATGCCCTGCACCATAGACCAGACCTAGACCACGCAAAATCATTTCTTGTGCAAGAACTCGTACGGCTGATTCGTAAATAGCATGGTTCCCTTTTTTTGAACCACAGTACACGGTTACTTTTTTCATGTCGGAAAAATAAAGATTTCCTTTCAGCTAAGCACAAGAATTTGACCTTAGGTTTGTACCTAGAATTCTTTGCCCCCATTTTTACACAGAATCTCGCCAGAAAATGAAAATTTGTTTTGCCACCAACAATCCCAAAAAAATCGAAGAAGTAGCCGCTGCTTTGCAAGGAAAAATTCAAATTGTCTCTTTGCAGGATATCGGTTGTACGGTAGAACTTCCAGAAACAGGAGATACCCTAGATGCCAATGCTTTTGAAAAGGCTCGCTACGTATTCGATCATTTTGGGGTCAACTGCTTTGCAGACGACACGGGATTGGAAGTTGCCGCACTGAACGGGGCTCCTGGGGTGTATTCGGGAAGATTTGCAGGGGAGCCTAGAAGCGATGTGCGCAACGTAAAACTTCTTTTGGAAAAAATGCAAGGACAAGAGAATAGAAGTGCACGATTCCGAACCGTCATCGCCCTAATTATAAACGGAAAAGAATACCAATTTGACGGAATAGCCGAAGGGAAAATCACCCACATCTCGAGCGGAGAAGGAGGCTTTGGCTACGATCCCGTATTCCAACCCAAAGGGGAGGAGAGAACCTTTGCCATGCTCTCAATCCAGGAGAAAAATGAAATTTCCCACCGGGGAAAGGCCATAAAGGCACTAATAAATTTTCTGTCCGATGCAAAATTCTGAGATGCACACAAAAATTAGTTAATTTGCCTGCATGACTAAGCCCTTTATCGTCGGGATTACTGGAGGCTCCGCCTCTGGAAAAACTTTATTCTTAGATCGATTACTTCAAAGTTTTGGGCCAAAAGAGGTATGTCTTATCTCCCAAGACAATTACTACAAACCCCGTCACCTACAGCCAGTGGACGAGCAAGGAGTGGCTAATTTTGATACCCCCCACAGCATTGATTTCGAACAGTACGCGCAAGACATACGCATCATTCAAGGAGGAGGGACGGTCATTCGTGAGGAGTACACCTTCAACAATGCTTCCAAAAAACCTAAAATGCTCACTTTTTCCCCGGCACCCGTAGTGGTGGTGGAAGGAATTTTTGTTCTCTACTATCCTGAATTGGCCGAACTTTTGGACCTAAAAATATTTATTGACGCCAAGGACCATATCAAACTGAAAAGACGGATCATTCGAGATAAAGTCGAGCGGGGCTATGACCTAGACGATGTGCTCTATCGCTACGAAATGCACGTGATGCCTACCTACGAAAAGTACATCAAGCCTTTCAAAAGCGAAGCTGACCTCATAGTTCCCAATAACCTCAATTTTGATCGTGCTATGGACGTGATTCGCACCTACCTCAGAGCCAAATCCTCCCTCTAGGGAGAAAAAAAAGATACAGAGCAAGTGAATTTCAAATATTGTCTATATTTGTGGCCCATGAAAAACACGGCACCAAATCCTTCCCTACTCAAGCAGCTAGTTTCACTAGCCGTAGTATTGATGTTTTGTGTGTTTGTGTCTGGGGCAGAATACCTCTCCCATGCAAGTGCCGAAACGCCAACAGAAAAATCTGGTGAAAATCCAAAACAAAGCGTTCTAAAAGTTGCTGTTGACGCTGTAGTCCCCTTTGCCGTTCAGGTAGTAGATACCATATTTTACCTCATTTCTTTTGTCTTTTCTGCTGACTTTGACTTGCCTTTACAACAAGTAAGGGCCATCTTTTATTTAAACTCCTTTGCAGAGATTCTTTTTGAACAGATTATCTCTCCCCAAGGCCCCTAAATTTTCTTTCTGAATTTAATTTATCCCTATCCGACTTTTTTCAGAGCCGGTATCATCCTTATATCTTAATTAGTAACTAATCCCTATCCTTATGCAAAACAAAGGTGCAATCGTGTTTTTGACAGTCATCATTACAGCGCTATGCCTGTATTACCTGTCTTTTACACTCATCTCAAATGGCATTCAAAATAAAGCTACAGCGTATGCTACAGATGCCTCAGGCAATATAGATTTTGCCAAAAAAAGAGCTTACCTAGACTCCGTATGGAGACTACCCGTGTACAATTTCCTTGGGGCTAGCTATACCTATCAAGAAGTAAAAGAAACAGAGTTAGGACTTGGTCTTGACCTTCAAGGAGGCATGCATGTGACCCTTGAGGTTTCTCCTGTAGAAATTGTCAAAGGAATCGCTGGAAATCCAAGCAACGAGGCCTTCAATGCTTCCGTAGAAGAAGCTAGAGTAGCTGCAAAAACCTCCAATGCTAAATTTGTAGACCTATTTTATGCCGCATGGCAGAAAAATAATCCTGGCAAAGAGCTTAGCAGCATATTCGCTACCGCCGCCAATCGTGGAAGAATTTCATTAGAATCATCAGATTCGGAAATTTTATCCATCATCGATACCGAAGTAGAGAATGCCATCGACCGTTCCTTCAATATCTTAAGAACCCGTATCGACCGTTTTGGTACTTCACAGCCCAACATTCAGCGAATTGCTGGTTCAGGAAGAATCCAGATCGAACTTCCAGGAGCGGACAACCAAGAGCGTGTGCGCAATTTGCTTCAAGGTGTAGCCAAATTGCAATTCTGGGAAGTGCTTGAACTCAATGAATATGGAGGGGCTATCGAAGAAATCAACAAGGCTTGGGTAGCAGACCAAAAAAATCCGGGTGCAACTGCTACCGATACCACCGCAACAGATACTACCGCTACGGATTCCTTGTCTGCTGAAGACTCCTTGAGAAATGCCTTGGAGAAACAGTTGGAGCAAATCGAACCACTTAATCCAAATTCAGGAGTGTCACCACTGGTGGCTTTGATGAAGGCCAACTATGGCTTGGTGTACGATGTACGCGATACTGTGATCATCAACCGTATTTTGAAAAATGAGCGCTACCAGTCATTCTTGCCAAAGGATTTGAAACTCCTTTGGAGCATCAAGCCAACCAAGGCAGACGATGGCACAGAGATTCTAGAATTGTATGGCATCAAATTGAAAAAAGGCTCTGACGAGGCTCCGCTTGAAGGTGACGTGGTGACAGACGCTCGGCAGACCCTGGACCAAACTTCTCAGCCTGCCGTATCCATGCAAATGAATGCGGATGGTGCGAGAAAATGGAGAAACCTAACTGCTGAAAATGTAGGCAGAAGAATTGCAGTGGTCCTTGACGACTACGTGTATACTGCTCCCATGGTGAACGGGGAGATTCCAAACGGACAGTCTGAAATCTCTGGTAACTTCACCTTGTTGGAAGCTCAGGATTTGGCCAACATCTTGAAATCTGGTTCCCTACCAGCACCTACCCAAATCGTAGAAGAAAGCATCATCGGGCCTACCCTCGGCAAGGAAGCACAAAATCAAGGGATCATTTCCATGATCGCAGGTCTTGCGCTAGTGGTCTTGTTTATGGTGGCCTACTATGCTAAAGGTGGTTTGGTAGCGGTTGCTGCCTTGGTATTCAACATCTTCTTCATCTTGGGTATCCTTGCTCAATTGGGTACAGCATTGACTCTTCCAGGTATCGCAGGTATTGTGTTGACCATGGGTATGTCCATTGATGCGAACGTATTGATTTTTGAGCGTATCAAGGACGAACTTAAAAACGGAGTTAATTTACTTTCTGCAATCAATGCCGGTTACAACAAAGCCTTCTCGGCGATCTTAGATGGTAACGTGACCACCTTTTTGACGGGTGCCATTTTGTATGCATTGGGCCAAGGTCCTGTGAAAGGATTTGCCATCGTATTGATGATTGGTATTGCTTGTTCTTTCTTCTCCTCCGTATTCATCACCCGTGTGATTATCTCTTGGATGACTAAAAAAGGGGATAAGAGTTCCATCTCTTTTGCTACTTCATTTGCCAAAAACTCGCTTTCTGCTTTGAATATCGACTTCATGAGCAAAAGAAAGATTGCTTACATTGCCTCTACCTCCATCATCGTGATCGGTTTAGGCTTAGCCGTGGTCAATGGCTTGAAATTAGGCGTGGACTTTACTGGTGGCCGCTCCTATGTGGTAGCCTTCAACCAACCGATGGTCCCTTCTGATTTGAAAGTAGGACTCGATGGGGAATTTGATGGATCTGTGGAAGTGAAAACTTACGGATCAAACAACATCCTCAAAGTGACTACCTCCTACTTAATCAACGAAGACGATGACGCTTCCAATAAAGAGGTAGAAAGTAAAGTGAAAGAAGGTATCGCAGCAGTGACTGGATTTACTTTTGTTGAAAATGCTGCTCAAGTTGGAGACAAGCAATTCTCCATCACAGGATCTTCGAAAGTAGGCGCGACCGTAGCGAACGACATCAAAGCCTCCTCTTTGGAAGCCATGATTTTGGCCTTGATTGCCATCTTCTTGTACATCTTGATGCGTTTCCGTAAGTGGCAGTTCTCCTTGGGGGCGATTGTAGCCTTGGCACACGATGCGCTATTCGTAATCGCAGCATTCTCGATTGCCGGTACTTTTGGTGGATCTTTCGAAATTGACCAAGTGTTCATTGCGGCGATCTTGACTGTCATCGGTTACTCCATCAACGATACGGTAATTATCTATGACCGTATCCGTGAAAATGTGGAAAACAGAGGTTCTCGTCATCTAATCAAAGTATTCAACGATTCCATCAACGAAACCTTGAGCCGTACCTTGATCACCTCCTTTACTACCTTGATCGTGGTGATTGTCCTCCTCTTCTTTGGAGGTGAGGTATTGAGAGGATTCTCCTTCGCCCTGTTTGTAGGGATTACCGTGGGTACCTTCTCTTCCATCTACATTGCGACTCCTATCGTGGTGGATTTGATGAAGAAAGAAATCGAGGCAGATGGTTCTCAAAAAGAAACCAAAAAAGGCTAAGATTTAGTTATTTCTTGAAGAAGGGCGGGAAAATTTCCCGCCCTTTTTTTTTGTGCTCGGCGGGTTGCTTACCTTAGATGAGGCTTCGCCAAAATTGATTAAACCAGTACTCCCCATGTCAAAACTCCTTCGTGCAGCCTTAGTAGGCTACGGTTCAGTTGCTGAAAAAATGCATGCCCCACTCCTGGAAGTTTGTCCGACCCTAGACTTCGTCGCCGTAGTGGAGCGAAATGGCTTCCGCTGCCAGCAAAAGTACCCCAAGGTACACACCTTCCAGAGCTTGGAAGCCCTATTGGCGGCCGATGCGGCCGACTTGATCTGCATCACTACGCCCAACGAACTTCATTTTTCCATGGCAAAGCAATGCCTGCTCGCTGGAAAGCATGTAGTCGTGGACAAGCCTGTCACGCTCGTGGCCGAAGAGGCCGAGGAACTCTTGGCGCTCGCCAGATCCAAAAACTTGGTCTGCAGCATTTTTCACAACCGTCGCTACGATGGAGATTTCAAAACCCTCCAGGAAATTGTGGCCAAGAACCTGCTCGGTCGCCTGGTCTACCTGGAGTCCCATTTTGACCGCTTTCGTCCCCAGGTATCGGAAAATTGGCGGGAAAAGGCTGTGCCTGGCAACGGGATCACCTACGATCTGGGCTCCCACCTGATCGATCAAGTGGTCCTACTTTTTGGAAGGCCTACCGCCATTTGGGCCGATATTCGATTTCAGCGCTCGAACGCCCTTTCTGACGATTATTTCGACATTGGGTTTGACTATCCTGGCTTCAAAGCACGCGTCACTGCAGGGGCCCTAGTCAATGTGCCTACGCCCAAATTCATGCTTCTGGGCGAAAAAGGCACCTACCAAAAGTTTCACCTCGATGTGCAGGAACAGGCATTCAAGGATAAAAAAATCCCAGCCGGTGACGATTGGGGAGTAGAACCCGAATCGCGCTGGGGGCACATTCACTACGAACAAGAAACCCAGGCTTACCCCACCCTGCGAGGAGATTACCGCGTGTTTTACGAAAACGTGGCCGAGGCTATCAGTGGTAAGGTTCCGCTCTTGGTCACCTTGGAACAAGCGATTCCAGTGCTGCGAATCATTCAAGCCTCCTTTCTATCGTCCCAAGAAGGGCGAAAAATCAGCCAAGAAGAGGGGAAATGGTAGTCAAACCCTTTTCAATCGAGAAATAAGCCCAGATCCCAACCTCCGCAAATCAATTAGATTCCTTAATTTTGCGCCCTATGGCAAAAACAGAAACTCCAGGCGAAAACGCCCAATTGAAAGATATCATCTCCCATGCGAAAGAGTATGGCTTTGTGTACCCGAGTTCCGAAATCTACGACGGCCTACAGGCAGTGTATGACTACGGAGCCTATGGGGTAGAGTTGAAAAACAACCTCAAGCGCCTCTGGTGGGAAAGCATGACCCGCGTGCAAGACAACATTGTCGGCATTGATGCGGCCATCTTTATGCACCCCACCACCTGGAAGGCTTCTGGCCACGTAGACTCCTTCAACGATCCCATGATCGACAACAAGGACAGCAAAAAGCGTTACCGCGCCGATGTCTTGGTAGAGGAATATGCAGCAGCACTAGAAAAGGCAGGTGAAGCAGAAAAAGGCAAGGCACTTACCGCTGCTTTGGCGAGATTACTCGACGCCGAAGACCTCGCAGGCGTGCGGGACTTAATCACCAACGAAGGCATCAAATGCCCGATTTCCGGCACCTCCAACTGGACCGATGTGCGTCAGTTCAACCTGATGTTTTCTACCCAAGTAGGATCTGTGGCGGAAGATTCCTCTACCATCTACCTACGTCCCGAGACGGCCCAAGGGATCTTTGTCAACTTCCTCAACGTACAAAAAACCGCACGCATGAAGGTGCCTTTTGGCATCGCCCAGATCGGCAAAGCCTTCCGTAACGAGATTGTGGCACGACAGTTTATCTTCCGTATGCGGGAGTTTGAACAAATGGAAATGCAATTTTTCGTGCGCCCCGGCACCGAACTGGAATGGTACGAAAAGTGGGCTGACACCCGAATGGCGTGGCACTTGGCCTTGGGGAGCCCTGCTGACAAACTCCGCAAGCACCCCCATGAAAAGTTGGCTCACTATGCCAACGCCGCCATGGACATTGAATTTGAATTTCCATTTGGCTTCAAGGAAGTAGAAGGCATTCACTCCCGTACTGACTTCGACCTCAAATCACACCAGGAATACTCCAAAAAGAAGCAGCAGTACTTTGATCCGGAGATCAACCAAAACTACATCCCCTACGTGATCGAAACCTCCATCGGCGCAGATCGCTTGTTCTTGTTGACCCTCTGCAATGCCTACACCGAAGAGCATTCTGAGGAGAAAAGCAGAACCTATTTGAAGTTGCACCCGGCCATCGCTCCAGTAAAGGCCGCCATCCTTCCCATCATCAAGAAAGACGGCTTGCCAGAAAAAGGGCAGGAGATCGTGGAATTGCTCAAGTACGATTTCAACATCATCTACGAAGATTCTGGATCAATCGGAAAGCGTTACACACGTCAGGACCTGATCGGAACTCCTTTCTGTATTGCTGTGGATCACCAGACCTTGGAAGACAACACCGTCACCATCCGTCACCGCGACAGCACCGAGCAAGAGCGCGTAGCCATCTCCGAATTGCATGGCCGCATCACGGAAGCAACGAGCTTTAGGAGGGTGTTTGAGAAACTGTAAGAAAGCAAATTGTACAATGTACAATGTACAAAGTACCAAGTACCAAGTACAAAGTATGGAGGAAAGTACGAATTAAGAGGTACGAAATACGGATTGAGAACTAATGTCGAATGTCTAACGCCGAGTGGTGAATTTTGAAGTAGGATTTCGCAATAGTACCTGAATTCTGCTCCTAAATGTACATTGTACTTGGTACTTGGTACTTGGTACTTGGTACCTCGTACAATTTTTAGTCTAATCTCTTGCTTCTACCCATACTTGGTACATTGTACTTCGTACTTGGTACATCTTGCTTCTAAAAATCAACCCTTCCTCTCTCCTTCCCTTCTCCAAGCAATAGACTCTTGGGAGACTTGGAGTTGAGGTAAACGTGCACGATGTTTTGCTGCCCGTCAAAATCTCGTAGCAACAAGGTGTTTCGCACCTCCACAGATTTGGGGATGGAAGTTGCAGCCGATTCCAAATAAAACCAGGCAGCATCTTCCTCAACTTCATATCCTAGGTAGTTGAGCGCGACCAACTTCCCATTGATCCACACCTGTGTATGCTCAAGCAGGTAGTTTTTGACTTGACTTTCCAATTTGGTTTTATCCTTGGGACGAAGGAAATCCACCGAAGCTCCAGCCTCCTTACTTAAGGCTACCTCCAGGTCATCCCAAAAAATTTTCTGAGCAATCTCCATTTTTTTTGAACCAGCATTGTACCTCAATTCCGTAAGGGAAATGTAAAAAGGATGGACAAGAGATAGCCAGGTCCATAAGGTCAAAGAGAGAACGCCTAGGTGCATTTGATGTGCTTGTTGTGCCGTTTATGAGAATTATCCTGTAATATTGAATCTAAATTATTTCTTTTCGAAGTATTTCTACGAATATGTCTTCATTCGAACTTTATTTTAAGCTGGGAATTCAGCACATATTGGACCTCAATGGATTTGATCATATTCTATTTATTGTAGTGCTATGCGCTGTTTTTGTAGCCAGAGATTGGGTTAAGATTTTACTCTTGGTTACCGCATTTACTCTTGGCCATTCCTTAACCCTAGCCTTAGCAACATTCAAAGTCATAGAAATTCGCTCAGAAGTCATAGAATTTCTCATTCCTGTAACTATTGCCCTTACGGCATTGATTACCTTAATAAAGCCCAAACCCAGTACTGGAAAAGGTATCCAACTCAATTACCTCTTGGCACTATTTTTTGGCTTGATCCATGGCTTGGGTTTTTCAAATTACCTGCGCAATTTATTGGGTAAAGAAGCAGCCATTTGGCAACCCTTACTGGCTTTCAATATAGGCCTAGAAGTGGGGCAGTTAGCGATAGTGGCGGCTTTCCTGCTTCTTACCTCTCTGGTCCATTTGGCGGGAATGAACCGCAAGGAATGGACCTTGATCCTATCTGCCTTTGTTCTTGGGGTTGCTTGCATGCTGATGCTGCAATCCAAATTTTGGTAGCCAAGCTAACTTAAATTTCGTTTTCCTGAATTCTTAAAATTATCATCTTAGTAAATTATTCCCTTTACCTACCTTCCGATGAAAAAGTTAATCCTCCTCTTTACGGCCATTTGCCTCTGGGTATTTCCTTCTTTTGCCCAGCATACCGAGCAAAATCATGGAATTCGCTTTGAGCAATTAGGCCCGCTCCTTCGTACACCCAACGTGTACCGCACCGCCTCCGGTGCTCCAGGACACCTGTATTGGCAACAGCAAGCCAACTACGTCATCGACGTGGAGCTGGACGATGCCAACCAGTCCATCAAGGGCAAGGAGACAGTTACCTACATCAACAATTCCCCTGATGCGTTGACCTACCTTTGGCTACAACTGGATCAAAACAACAGAGGAAAAGATTCCGACACGCCCAAGGTAACCGAATCAAGCATAGAACCAGGGATGTCTCTTCGTGCCTTGGAAGGCATACTTTGGCATTCGGACGACTACGACGTGAAGATTCACTCCATCCAGGATGCTTCCGGAAAGCCACTCAACGTAGCCATCAACAAGACCATGATGCGCATCGACCTTCCCAAACCCTTGCTAGCTGGTGAAAGCGTAAAATTTAGTATTGAGTGGAGCTTCAATATCACCGACCGCGTAGGCTTTATTGGAGGACGTCCTGGCTATGAATTTTTCCCCAAAGACGGCAACTACCTCTACACCATGTCGGAATGGTTTCCTAGAATGGCCGTGTACTCCGACTTTCAGGGATGGCAAAACAAGCAGTTTCTAGGACAGGGAGAATTTGCACTCACTTTCGGTGACTACGAAGTTCACATCACGGTGCCCGCGGACCACATGGTGGGTGCTACCGGAGTATTGCAAAATCCAGAGCAGGTACTCTCCCCCACCGAACTTCAGCGATGGAACAAGGCCAAGCAAACCTACGATGCCCCAGTCATCATCAGAACCCAATCCGAAGCGGAGGCTTTGGAAA
>Ga0194125_10001971_pt1 | contig 34409 bp, 18 predicted proteins | sample TA2KigC250mmetaG_FD_148626 | JGI IMG/M metagenome (GOLD analysis project Ga0194125, IMG submission 148626) | Freshwater microbial communities from Lake Tanganyika, Tanzania - TA2015034 Kigoma Deep Cast 250m | ecosystem: Environmental > Aquatic > Freshwater > Lake | place: Tanzania: Lake...
GGGCGGGGCCTCTGCGCCCCGCGACACCCTGCGCGGGGCAGAGACGCCCCGCCCACAGGCCTGCGCAATTCCGGCACACGTTCCTTCCTGAGCCTTTGATTCAGAATCGTGGCGAGTTATTTAGAGGCCGCGCGCGGCGTTTCCACAAGCGGGACGCTTGTGGCTACAACAAGCGAGAATCGTGGCGAGTTATCTAGGTGCGAAGGTGCCCCAGACGCCACGGATGGTGGTGGAGTGAGAGGAGGCGCCGGAAGGGGGAGGGAACCCGCGGCAGGGTTCTCTGCATCCTGAGTTCTCGCGACGACAAGAGAGGCAACTACACCGTGAGGATCGCGGAGTACAAGCTTGACCGCGGCGACGCTCCGCGCGATACTGCCTGCCATCGTGAGCGCCCGAGCGCCCTGCGCGACGCGAAGGAAGCAATCACGAAGGAGGTCGAGCGATGGGCCTTCGTCAACTCGCAGCCTTGGCGTCGGGCCTGCTTGCGACGACAGCCGTCGCAGGCGAGACCACAAAGGAGAATCCCGGGATGAAGCTCTGGTACACGAAGCCAGCGAACCAGTGGGTGGAAGCTCTGGCCATCGGGAACGGGCGCCTCGGCGGAATGGTCTTCGGGAAGACAGAGGAGGAACGAATCCAGCTCAACGAGGACACGCTCTGGGCAGGGGCGCCCTATGACCCGAGCAATCCCGAGGCCCTGGCCGCGCTGCCTGAGGCCCGCCGCCTGATCTTCGAGGGCAAGTACCGCGAGGCCCACAACCTCATCGCCAAGAAGATGATGGCCAGGCCGCTGAACCAGATGCCCTATCAGCCCGTGGGCGACCTGCTCCTGAAGTTCCCCGGCCACAAGGACGCCAGCGACTACCGCCGCGAGCTGGACCTCGACACTGCCGTCGCCACCACGGCCTATTCGTGCGGCCAGCTCGCAGCCGCCGCGGCGAAGCCCTTCGAGCGCCTCCGCGCCGACCACGTGGCCGAGCACCAGCGCCTCTTCCGCCGCGTGACGCTCGACCGCTGGTCGGCGCCCTATCGCGGCTGGCACTACTGGCCCGACCACGTCATCCCCGCCAAGCCGCAGGCCCCCGGCCACGAGGCATTCGTCAACACCGACTGCCCGACGGTCTTCCAGCTCCCGGGCTCCAAGACGTGGCACATGAGCTTCATCGCCTTCGATGGCAAAGGCTACAACTCGTTTGTTGCCGAGAGCGACGACCTGGTGCACTGGAAGAACATGCGGCTGGCCATGGGCTTCGGCCCGAAAGGCGAGTTCGACCACGGCGGATGCGTCCTGGGTGCTTACCTCTACGAATCCTACGACATCAAGGCGCCCCGCGTCCTCAAGAAGCGCGATGGCCGCTTCTGGTCACTCTACGGCTGCTACCCGCGCCAGGGCGGCTACGAGCTGCGGCCCGGCTACGAGGGCGTGGCGTGCAGTGACGACGGTCTGGCGTGGCGGCGGGCGAAAGAGACCCACATCCTCGCCGTCCACGACCCCGACTGCGGCGACTGGGAGAGAGATTGCATCTACCAGCCCTGGCTCGTCGAGCATCGCGGCCGCTTCTTCAACTTCTACAACGCCGCTAGCGGGGGCACCGAGCAGTCAGGGCTGGCTTTCTCCACCGACCTCGTGAACTGGATGCGGTATCCCGCCAATCCAGTGATCCGCAACCGCAAGGGCGGCTACGACGAGAACTTCTGCTCCGACCCCAAGGTGTTCCGCGACGGCGACCACTGGACGATGCTCTACTTCGGCGTCGGCCGCGGCGGCGCCCACATCATGGCTGCCTTCTCGCGCGACCTCGTCCACTGGACTGCCCACCCCGAGCCCCTCTACAAGGCTGGCGGCAACCCCAGCGGCCTCGACAAGCAGTATGCCCATAAAATCTCGCTCGTGTGGAACCCGGCGAACGAGACCTTCTACATGCACTACTGCGCCTGCGGCCCCAAGGGCCGAGGCGTCGGCCTCATCACCAGCAAGCCGCTGCCCGCGCCGCCGCGCTGACCGTTGGTCCTTCGCGTCGTGGGGCGCTGCACGATGCTGGCCGTCTGAACTCGATAGGAGCGCTGATGATGCTTCACCGGGCGAAGTTGACCCTTGTGGCCGCCCTGGCGGCGGGCGGTGCGTCCTGGCCTTCGAGAACTTCGAGTACCTCGGCTCCTTCAAGCTGCCCGACAAGGTGGGCAAGGGCGGCGCCGGCTTCTCGGAAAGCGGGCTGGCCCTCCGCAAGCCGAAGGACAGCCCGACGGGCCTCTTCCTGAACTACACGCACCCGGCCCAGACCCTCTTCGAGGTTGAGGTCCCCGCGCTGGCGAAGTTCGATGGCCGTAACGCCGCGCCCCTGAAAGTGGCAGAGGTCAAGAAAGTCTGGGGCACGCTATCCGCCAAGAACGTCTCTCCGAACGGCGGCCTATGGTGGGACGAGGCGACGCGGACGCTCTATTGGACCTACTACCACGGCTACTGGATGGGCGGCGCGCTGCCCGTCCTGAACGCGAGCAAGCTGGGTGAAGATGGCACCATCACCGCCGTGGGGTCATGGACCGTGCCCAGCCAGAAGTGGCACTGGGGCGGCGTGACGCGGCTGCCCAAGGAACCTCCTCCGCACGCATTGCCACCGTGTGGGCATGGAGTCCCATCCCCTGGTTCACGCCTACAGAGTCAAGTAGGACCACTGGCGTGGATGCCGTCTGCTTGAGGAGGCGACAGAGAACCTCCTTGCCGCGCAATGATGCCCCGGAGTTGAATAAATCGTCCCCGCAATCTAGAGAAGAGAACGCCCGCGAAACCTCGGCCCGAGCGAAGGCGAGGGCACGCGAAACAACGCGAAACGCGAAACCGGATACTCACGCAGAGCGCGCAGAGGCAGCAGAGAAGAACCCCATCCGTCCGCTCCCGAACACCCAACACCGCTTTCGGCTTCGGCGCTCCCGAAGGGCTCGACCGAAACCGCTCCACCGCTGGCCGCGCCGGGTTGAAGATTCGAGCCGCACGGATTATGCTATGGGCCGCCATGGACGGCGGCAGGCGGACCCCGCCAGCCCCAAGGCCCCGGCCGGGGCATGAGGCATCAATCGGCCCGGAGCAAGTCAAGGAGATGAGGATGAGGAAATGCCTGGCGACGATGCTGACGACGCTCGCGCTCTCCGGGAACGCCCGGGCGGGCGAGGCCTCCAATGAGAAGCAGCGTTGCCCGCGGCCCGCCGTGTTCGCCACCGTTCTCTCCTTTGGCTACGCCGGCGACCACATGCCAAGAGACGACGCAAGGGCATCCTTTGGTTCCTCGGCACGAGACTCATGGACCCCAACTCGCTGGAGTGGACCCCTGCCGGCGGCGACATCGCCAAGGTGAACAGGGAAATCCTGCCGCTGGGCGAGAAGATCGCCAAGCTGGGCAATCCTGTGGCCATCTACTCCACTCCCATCACGAAGACGGCGAACAACGAGGCCCTGCCCGACGGCAAGGCCAGCATGATGCCGCCCGGCCTCGAGAACAATGCCTTCCCGAAGGACTTCGGACTCCAGCCCGCAGGGGGCGAGTTCGTCATGGGCGTCTTCAAGGCTGAGGGCGGGGCCGACGCTTTCTTCCTCGCCAACCACAACGCCTATGCCGAACAGAGCGTGACCCTGCGGCTCGCCAAGGCAGCCAGGTTCAGCCTCTTCGACGGTTCGACGGGCCGGTGGCAGCCGCTGCCGGCCACCAACCAGGCCGTCACCTTCAAGCTTGGCCCCGCGGGGGCGGCGCTCCTACGCCTCGGCGACTGAGCGCTGCCCCGCGGAAGGAGAAAGGACCGCGCCAATGTCCGGACGCCCTCGTCGGCAACTACGCCTGTGCCTGGTTGTTTGGGTTGCCCGACGCGAAGCACAACCAGTACCCCACCCTGGTCGAGCGGGTCAAGCAGTTCGGCCCCCGCGGCGTTCGAGCCGTGCTCTGGCACCAGGGCGAGTCCGACTCGCTGGCCAAGACCGCCGCAGAACAGTACCGCGACCGGCTGACCCAGGTCATCCGGGCGATGCGGAAGGAGGTCGGCTACGACGTGGATTCGTTCGTCGCCCAGGCGTCGTTCCATCCCGGCTGCGGCAAGCCGAAGCAGGACCCTGTGGCGGCGGGGCAGAGGCTGATCTGGCCGTCCTCCTCCGCGTGACAGGCCGCGCCAAAGAGCGCCACGGCGCACGACAATGCCCGGTCCGCGAACATCCGAATCGCGTTCTTGGCCGCTCTCCTTCCATTCACTTGACTGGCGTGGTTTCCTCGGCATGGTGCCCCAACTTCAGGACCACTAGACGCTCGCCCCAGTCGTCGAAGGCCAGGTAGTTATCCGTGCCGGAGACGAAGCGGGGTTGGAACATGCGGATGTCCTCCGTTCCAGTGGCCATCTTCAGGGCGTCGTCGTGGTTCCCATAGCTGCCCAGGTGCAGGATGAGGTTGCCGGCGGTGTCCAAAACTCCGATCGAGTGGCGGTACGCTTCGGGGACGTAGGACCGCTTGAACCAATCGAGGTGTGGGCGCATCGAGGCGCAAGTGCAGCCCGAGGCCACGACAGGCCCCGCTCCGGCGTAGATCCATTCCACGCCACTCGCCCAGGCATCCCCCTTGCCCATCTCCGCATCGCCGAACGGGCCGCCCGACACCATGTCGGCCGGCCGATCGGGCGGGGCATCGAGCGGCACGGCGGCTTCGCGGAGCAGAAACGCCGCCTTGCTGCGGGCCTTGACGCAGCAGGCCGTGAAGGGGTTCCGGTCGTTGTCCTGAATAGGCGCGTCGGAGCCCAGGTGCTTCTTCCTGCCGCTCAGGAAGGGCCGCCCGTTGAACAGCCTCTGGCGGCTGCTGACGAAGTAGAGGTCGCCATCCTCGTCAATCTGCACGCCGGCCATCGTGCCTCCGCCCACCACGGCGCACTCCTGCCGCAACTGGCCGGTCGAGTCGTAGGTCCAGACGGTTGCGCCGGACAGCGGGATGCCGGGCCGCCGCGGGATGAAGTACAGCTCCTCCCCCATCCGCTGCTTCTCCCGCACCGAACGCAGGTAGTCCTGGTAGGGGTCGCCGTCGCGGCGGGTCGCTCCGCCCTGTGCCACCCGCGCGACCAGCCCTGCAAAGGCCGCCCTGTAGCTCTCCTCGTCCATTCGCGGCATGAAGTAGATGTTGCTCTGGACGGCCATGTCCCCACGCATGTTCACGCCGAAGCCGTCCTGGAAGAACTTCGCCCCAGGCTGGTCCTTGACGGGTATCGCGCCGATGAAGAGCCGCTGCTTGGACTTCGACGCGACTTCGACGCCGTAGTCGTAGGGCACCTCAGGATACACCACCACGCCGGGGTGCCTGCGGTTCAGATGGTCAACGAACTCCTTCTCGCTTGACGGGTTCAGGCGAACCACGCCAGGGACGAAGAAGCCTGGGTCCAGGTGGAGGTGCATGTGGCCGCGCTTGTCGAAGGCTAGGTCGTTGATCGAGCCTGGCATGTGGACCTGTCTGAGCTTGCGCCCCGTCTTCAGGTCGAGCACCCAGGGGTTTGCCCGGAAGCCGCGCCAATAGAGCTCCTCGCGCGTGGGGTCGCAGTTGACGTGGTCGAAGACGCTGCTCGTCCACCCGCCCACGTGGCCCTCGCCTGCCTGCTTCCGCGCCAGCTCGGCGAAGTCCACGATCTTCTTCAGGGCGCCGCTGTCCTCCTCCCACACGGTCACGCTGGGTCCCCGAAGGTGATAGATCCCTTCGTACGAGGCGCTGTAGCCCTCCCTGGCTGCCCCCCCGATCCACAGGCGCGGCTTCGGGGTCCACGAATCCACGGCCATCAGACCGTGGGCCAGGCCCTCAACAGAGAACTCTCCGCGGGGATTGTCGAAGGACGACAGCTTGGTGAGCCGCGGGGTGGTGCGCCCTTCCACAATGGCGTAGTGGAACAAGTATATGGCGCCGGTCTTCTGGTGGACTCTCACGATGTTGGGGCGGTCAATCCTGATGGTCTTCAAGTGCTTGAGGTCGGGCGTGAAAACCTGTAGACGGTTGTTGGCGCAGTCGGAGACGTAGACCCGCCCCTGCGCGTCGCAGTCTATCCCTGTGGGGTTGTTGAAGTGCGCGTTGTCGCTCCCAGGGTCGTTCGGGAGCCGTTTCTTCCTGTCCACCGGCCCGCCCGGGAAGGCCTCGACCGCGCCATCGCCCTGGAGGGCGTAGCGGAAGACGGCGTGGATGCCGGGGTTGACCATGTAGAGCCACCTCCCGTCGGGCGACGCGGCCAGGCGGGCGTTCGTGTGCGACGTGTCCGGCGAGAGGAATGGCCGCCCCTTCGTGCCGGGGATGTCGGTGCCGCCGTCGGTGAAGATGTAGTGAAGCGCGGAGGGCTTTCTGCCCTGGAAGTAGCCAGAGCCGCCGTTGAGGTAGTAGAGCCGCCCATGAGGGGTCACATCTTCATTTCGCACATGGCGGCCATGTGCCAAATGAAGATGTGACCCCAGGGCGGGCTGGAGGTCGCTCACGTCCCCAGCGTTCAGCCCCACGAGCCAGAAGCCGTCGCCCGCCAGGCTCTCCAGCACCTTGGGGCCGTGCAGCGCGCGTTTGCCGGGCTCGTATTCCACATAGCCGCAGCCGTTCAGCCTGTCCCACGGGAGGTCGCTTGGCGGCGGGGCCAGGGAGCAGAGGTAGTTCCCGTCGTGGTCGAACTTCCGCAGGCAGGCGTGGTCGTGCATCCCGCCGCCCTTGCTGAAGACGTATGCGCCATCCGCGCCGATCGCCAGCCCGATCACCACGCCCGGAAGGTCGTGCGGGTCGGCTCCCCCCATCAGGCGGTGAAAGGCAGGCTTGAGGCCGAGCTGGACTCGGACCGCCATCTTCTGCGGCTCCTTGACATACTCGCCCAGATCATCCTTGCCGTTCCAATGGATCGTCTGCTTCAGCGAGTTCTTCTGGAAGGGCGCCGGGGCATTGGCGCCGAGCACGCCGGAGGCCAGGTGCCGCACGATGCCCCCCTGGGCATCCACCACGGCGACCGTCACGTCGCAGTTCCCCTTGGCCGCGAACGTGATCTGGTATCGGTCGGAGCCGACGCATCGGACCGATGGCTTCTCGGTGAACTCGAAGACGTTCTCCCGCTCGGTGCATGGCGGGGAGTAGGGCTTGGGGAAATCCTCCGCCGCTAATGCAAGGGCGCCTGCCAAGAACAGCGGCCCAGGAAAGGTCTTACAGATTCTGGTCATTTCCCCACACGCTCTTTCAGGATGGCCGCGGTCTTCGCGGCCTCCTTTCTCATCACCGGCGTCATGTCGTCCTCTTCGTTGTAGGGGTACTTGTAATTCGCCAGGTTCTCCACCTGGGGCAGGCAATCCACGGCCTTCGGGCCGGCAACCCGGAGGAATCTGAGGACCTCGATCACAAGCGCCTCCCTCTCGCGGCTGTTGTTCGTGCCGTAAAATCGCGGCTCGGTGATGAAGCGCTTGGCGAACGGCAGGACGGCCTCCGCCTTGGCGCCGAATCTCTGGAGCGCCTGCCACGACTCCGTCTGCCACACCGTGCCGCCGTCCTTCTGCTCCATCTTGTCCAGGATGTTCGGGACGACGTTGTCGTGCACTGGGCCGATGAGGCCGATGGCTTCCACAATCTCCGGACAGTGCTGCCCCTCTGCGTGCATTCTGCTGATGAGCAGGTCCATGTGCCCTGCCGCCAGCGGCCCCATCCGGCCACACGTCCAGGCCGCTGCCCGGCGCACCAAGCGGTATTCCTGGTCCTGGTGGGAGCCAAGAAGCTGGTCACCCTGCGCCAGAGGCGTCTTCAGGTGCGGGATGCAGGCCTTGGCCGCCAGCCCGATCACGCCGCAGGCCTTGACGGCCTCGCGCCGCACGTCCGAGTACTTGTCGCGGAAGGCCACGATCAGGGCCTCAGTCACCTTCGCAATCTCGGCATCGGGCTTGGCCTCCTTCAGAATCTGCCCCAGCGCCTTGGCTGCTGCTGCGCGGTTCCGCTCGTACTGGGTGCCCTCCAGCATCGGCAGGAGGTCGGGCACGGCCTTCCGCGCGGCAGGCCCGCACTCGCCCAGCACCTGCGCCGCGGCGAACTTGTCGTTTTCACGCTCCGACTTCAGCACGGGGAGCACCAGGGGCACGATCCCGGCGTGGAGTTCTCCGGGCGCGGCGCCCAGCGTCCGCGCCGCTCGGACCTGGAGCCCCCTGTTGTCGCTCCGGAGCTGCCTCACCCATTGCGACAGCGGCTTGCCCTCAAGCTCTGGCTCGGCCTCTTCCGCCCAGCACAGGCAAGCCAGAACTGCTACGACCCATTCCGCGTTCCGCATCGTTGGTTCCTCACTCAGCCTTGATCGGCGCCGTCTCCTCGGCCTGGTAGGCCAGCTTCAGGACGACCAGCTTCTCGTCCCAGTCCCCATAGACCAGGTAGTTGTCCGTGGCGGAGATGAACCTGACGAGCATCATCCCGATGTCCTCGCCGCCGGGTTTCGCCCCGCGCTCCCCGCCTGGAGCGTCGTCGAAATTGCCGTAGCGGCCCAGGTGCATGACCAGGTTCCCGTTCGTGTCGAGTATCCCGATCGAGCGGCGATAGGCCTCCGGCACGTACACGCGCTTGTACCAGTCCAGGCCCAGATGCTGTCTGGGACAGGAGCAGCCGACCGACGTGATGGGGCTCACCCCGGCGTAGAGCCATTCGGCGCCTTCCACCCAGCACCAGCTCCCTTTGCCCATGTAGGCGTCGTCCATGAAGTCAAGGGCCATGAGGTCGGGCGGACGGTCGGGCAGCGGGTCCAGCTTCACCTTGGACCTGGCCAGCAGGACGCGGCACTCCTGGTTCGGCTTCGTCTTGATCAGCGTGCCCGTGAACGGAGCGATCCTGGCGTTAGTGCCGAGGATGCCGCCCTTCCCGTAGAGGAAGGGCTTGCCGCCGTGGACCTTCGGGCGCGCGTTGACGAAGTAGACGGCGAGGTCCTCGTCAATCTGGACCCCGTTGATGAGGTCTCCGGCGAGCACGGCGCATGGCCGTTTCACCTCGCCCGTGCGGTCGTAGACCCACACCGTGCCGCCGCTGAGGGGGACGCCCGGGCGGTGCCGGATGGCGTAGACCTCCTCGCCTCGCTTCTGGGCCTCCGCCACTTTTCGCAGCCAGGCATCGTACAGGTTCTGCTCCTCCGACCACTGCCCCGCCTTCATCCTGGCCTCGTTGCCGGCGAGGGCGTCGGCCCGCACCTCGTCCTCCCACTTCGGCACGTAATAGATGTTGCACTGGCTCGCCACGTCGCCCCGCATGTTCACGCCCAGGCCATCCTGGAACCCCTTCGCGCCGCCCTGGTCCTTGGTCGGCAGGATGCCCCGCCAGCCGAGCGCCTCCACGCCGTAGTCGTAGGGGACCTCTGGATAGCGGAACGCCCGCCCGCGCGCGTTGTCCACGAGCGTGGCTCGGGAGGGGTCCACCCGCCCCACCCCCTGGCCGAAGAAGCAGGGGTTGAAGTGCAGGTGCATGTAGCCGCGCTTGTCGAAGGCCGCGTCGTCGTAGGCGCACGGCTTCGGATACGCGCCGAGCAGCTTGCCAGTCCTCAGGTCGAACACGTGGCTCCAGCGGTAGTAGACCTGTTCCCTGACGGGGTCGCACCAGACCTTGTCGAAGACGTTGCCGCCCCAGGGGCCGATGTAGTTCTCGCCCGCTTCCTTCTGGGCCACGGCGTCGAAGCTGAGGGCCAGGCGAAGCGTCCCGCCATCCTCCTCGTGGACCCGCACTCCTTGCCGCGGCCTGTCGCGGTCGCTGCGGGACTCGAACGACGGCGTATCCCCGGCCAGCCACAGGCGGGGCTTGGCCGACCAGGAGTCGAGCGCCATGTGCTCGCCGCCGACCCCGTCCACGTGGAACTCCTCCGTCAGTTGGCCAAACGCAGCGAACTTGGTCAGGCGCGCGATCGAGCGGCCCTCCACTCGGGCCGAATGCTGGACGTAGACGGCCCCCGTCTTCTGATGCACGCGCAGCAGGCCCGGCCCTGAAACCTGGATCGCCTTGAGGAGGCCGCCATCGGGCGAGAAGACCTGGATCCGATTGTTCCGGGAATCCGACACGTAGATGCGCCCCTGCGCGTCGCAGTCAATCCCCGCGGGGCCATTGAACTGCCCTTCCCCGCCGCCTGGCTTCCCGGCAGTGCCGATGAACATTGCTGGCGGCCCATCGCCCTGCGCTGAGGCCCGCACCACGACGTGCGCAAGCGGCTCGTGGTTCACGACAACGCTGTAGACCCATTTCCCGTCCGGCGAGGCGGCCAGGAGCGGGCACGGGTACGCCAGCCCGGACACGGAAGGAAACGGCATCCCCTCCTGGCCCTTCGCGTCCGTGGACCCGTCCGTGTAGATGTACCTGAGTGCGCCCGGCTTGAAGCTGGCATAGAGCAGCCTGTTGCCCACAGCGGCCACCTGGCACCGCCGCGGGACGCCAACGCCGTCCACGCCGGGCATCAGGCCGCCGTCGGCGGCGACCGAGTATTGGACATCGCGGCCGTGGCGCGTGCGCGTTCCGGGCTCGTGCTCGATGAACCCCATGCCGGCCGACTTCTCGAGGGGCATGCTGGCCGGCGGCGGGAAGATGGTGCCCAGGCAGCCGCCTTCGCGGCTGAACTTCCGCACAGTGCCGTGGTGGAAGCCCTCGCCGCCGCCGCTGAACACGTAGACGCCGTCGGGGCTGGCGGCAAGCCCCCACGTCTCGCCGGGCAGGTTGTGCGGGCTGGAGCCGCCCAGCCGCTTGTCGAACACAGGTTTCAGTCCCAGCATCACCCGCACCCGCATCTTGCCGGGCTCCCTCACATACTCATCCAGGTCGTCCTTCCCGTTCCAGTAGACCACCTGCTTCAGGCTGTTCTTCTGGAACGGCGCTGGCGCGTTCGGGCCGAGCACGCCCGAGGCCAGGTGCCGCACCACCGTGCCGTGGCCCCAGCCCGTCAGGTCCCGCGACGGGTCCATGATCCCCACCGTCACGTCGCAGTAGCCTTTCACGGCGAACGTGATCTCGTATCGGTCGGATCCGACGGATCGGACCGATGGTTTCTCAGTGAACGCGAAGACGTTCTCCCGCTCCACGCACGGCGGGGAGTACGGCTTCGGGAAGCCGTCGGCGGCCGTTGCCAGTCCGGTTGCGGCCACGAGTGCCGCTGCTGTCAGCATCGTGCGGTTGTTCATCTTGGGACCGCCACGGTTTCCTCCGCGTGGTAGTCGAGCCTGGCGACGATGAGGCGATGGCCCCAGTCGGAGATGCACAGGTAGTTGTCGGTCGCCGAGACGAACGCCCCTCGTGTCATGGCAATGCCGTCGCCGCCGACGGGGACTGGGCTGCCCGGCCCCCGGGCGCTATCTGCGTTGCCATACTGGCCGACATGGCAGATGAGGTTGCCGTTCGTGTCGAGCACAGCGACCGAGTGGCGATAGGCCTCGGGCACGAAGGAGCGCTTGAACCAGTCGAGGGCGGCCCGCATGTGCGGGCAGGAGCAGTGCTCGCCGACGATGGGCGAGGCCCCGGCATACATCCATTCCACCCCCTCGGCCCAAGTGTCGTGCCCGCCGCTCAGGTCGGCGCCGCCCTCGCCGATCCTCTGCGCGCCCAGGCCCGAGGCCGCCAGGTCGGGGGGGCGAGACGGGCGGTCGTCGGCCGCCACCCTCGGGTTGCGCACGCGGAAGACCGCCCGCCCCGGCGCGGCCTTGATGTAAGTGCCTGTGAAAGGGATGGCGTTGCGCGGAATGAGCGGCGGCCCGCCGAAGTTGCCGCCCCGGTCGCGCAGAAACAGCTTGCCGTCAAGGTAGCGCTGCCGCCCGTTCGTGAAGTAGAGATAGCCATCCTCGTCCACCTGGACGCCGTTCGAGCGGTACTGGCCAATCAGCACCGCCTCTCTGTTCCTCAGCTTGCCGGTGGGCTCGAAGCTCCACACCACTCCGCCGGTCAGCTCGATGCCCGGCCGCGGGCGGACGAAGAACAGCTCCTCACCCTTCCGCTCAAGCCCCCTGAGGTGCCTCATGTAGTCGCCGTAGACGTCGTGGACCCACACGCCGATTCCGCGGCCCGACTTGTAGTACGAGCCGAGGTCGCCGTCCACCTCGTCCTGGAACTTCGGCGAGTAGCCGATGACGTGCAGTGCGGCCAGCTCGCCACGCATATTCACGCCCATGCCCCAGGAGTAGAACTGCGTATCGGTCGCGGGCATGGGCAGCGCCCCTGAGTAGCCGTTCCACTCGACGCCGTAGTCGTAAGGGACCTCGACGCAGCTCCCGTCCACCACGCGGCCGGGGTCCACCCGCACGACGTTCTTCGGCGCGTCGTGGTTGCCGTGGCGGATGTGCATGTGGCCCTTCTTGTCGAACGCAATCTCGACCGCGCTGTGCCGCCTCAGGGCGGCCGGCCCCAGCAGCACGCCGGTCCTCAGATCGAAAACCATCGAGTTCTCATACACAACGCGCTCGCGAACCGGGTCGCAGGCGACCATGCCCACGATGCCACCCGGCCATTGCATGTAGCTCGCGCCGGCCGCGGCCCGGGCGTCCTCCTCGAAGTCGGAGACGATCCGAAGCTCCCCGCCGTCAATCTCGTAGACCCGGAGCAGCACGCCGGGGCCGAAGGAGACTCCGCCCTCGCCACTCTTGGCTAACTGGCCGCTCACCCAGATGCGCGGCTTGGGCGCCCAGGAATCGAGCGTCATGACCTCCGAGGGAAGGTCGTCCCAGTGGCCGCCCGGAGACAAGTCGGGAAACGCCGCGCAGCGCGTGAGGCGCGAGATGGACTTCCCCTCCCGCCGCGCCTGGTGCATGACATAGACCTCGCCGGTCTTCTGATGCACCTGGACGAGGCTTGGACGCTCGATGCTCAAGGTCTTGAGGAACTTGCCGTCCGGGGCGAAAGCCTGCACGCGATTGTTCAGGCTGTCCGCGACATAGACCCGGCCCGCCGCGTCGCAGGCCACATCCGTGGGTGAATTGAGGTGGCCGGTGCCCGACCCCGGGTCCTTCACGCTTCCGACGATGACTTTGGCCCGGCCGTCCCCATCTACCGGCCCCGCCACGAGGACGTGTGCTGAGGGGCGGCCGTAGACCATCACGCTCCGATGCAGCCCGGCTAGGTAGATGGTCCGGCCGTCAGGGGCCGCGGCCAGGCTGGGACAACCCGTGACGGCATTGGTCGAGAACCACTCCTTGCCCGCGAGGCCGGCGTACTCGGTCGCGCCGTCCGTGCGAAGATAGTGGAGCATGTTCAGGGCCGTGTTCTGCCTCCCCTGAGGGTCCATCCTGCCTTTCTGGGGGAAGCCGGAATTGAGCAGATAGATGCGGCCATTGGCGGCCGCGGGGCGGCAGCGGGCGAGGCCCGTGTGGCCCCCGCCGTCGAACCCCGCGGGAAACCAGTAGCCGTCGCGCCACATGCCGCAGGCGACGATTGGCGCCTGGATGGCGCGGCGGCCGGGCTCGTACTCGATGTAGCCCATGCCGCCGAGCTTCTCGGGCGGAAGCGCTGCCGGCGGCGGATAGACCTCCTTCACGTACTTCGCATCGTGGTCGAACTGGCGGCAGGAGATGTGCGTTCGCCCGCCGCTGGCGACGAAGACGTAAACCCCGTCGGCATCGGCGGCAATGCCCCAGATATGCCCCGGCAGCGCCTTGGGGTCGGTCGGGCCGAGCAGCTTGTCGAATTCCGGCTTCAGGCCAAGCATCACCCGCACCTGCATCCTGCCGGGTTCCTTCACGTATACGCCCAGGTCGTCCTTCCCGTCCCAATGGAGGGTCTGCTTGAGGCTGTTCTTCTGGAACGGGGCAGGCGCGTTCGGGCCGAGCACGCCCGAGGCCAGGTGCCGCAGGATGCCGCCCTGGGCGTCCACCACGGCGACGGTCACATCGCAGTTTCCTTTCAAGGCAAACGCGATCTGATATCGGTCGGATCCGACGGATCGGACGGATGGTCTTTCGGCGAACGCGAAGACGTTTTCCCTCTCGACGCATGGCGGCGAGTACGGCTTTGGGAAGCCGTCGGCGGCCGTTGCCAGACCTGTTGCGGTCATAAGTGCCGCTGCTGCCAGCATCGTGCGGTTGTTCATTTTGGGACCGCCACGGTTCCCTCGGCGTGGTAGTTCAGCCTTAGCACCACTAGGCGCTCGCCGTAGTCCTGGAAGCAGAGGTAGTTGTCGGTGCCGGAGATCATGCGGGGGAGGAAAAGCCCAATCTCGTCGCCTCCTACCCGGATGGCGCTCTTGGGGCCGTGCCAACTGTCGGCGTTCCCGTACCGGCCGATGTGCAGGATCAGGTTCCCGTTGGCGTCCACCACGCCGATCGAGTGGCGATAGGCTTCGCTCAGAAAGGTCCGCCTATACCAGTCCAGGTGCGGCCTCATCGTGGGACAGGTGCAGCCGCCGGCGACGATGGGCGAAGCGCCTGCGTATATCCAGGACGCGCCCTCTATCCAGCCGCCCACCACATCGTGGGGCCGCGCCGGCGGCTCGTCCAGAGGCGTAGGAGATGCCTGGGAGAGGAACGCCACGTCTTTGCCCCTGCTGGCGACGAGCGAGCCGGTGAACGGCACAGCATCTGGCTTCCCCGGCCCGACGCCAAACGTGCCGGCCCCCCCCGCCAGGAAGGGCCGGCCACCCACCTGGCGCGGGCGGGCCGTCACGAAGTAGAGGCGCCAGTCCTCGTCTATCTGGGCGCCAGCGATGTGCATGCCCACCACTGCGGCGCACTTGCCGCGCAACTCGCCGGTTCGGTCGAACGTCCAGAGGGTCGCGCCCGTGGTTGGATACCCCGGCCGCCGCGGGATGGAGAATATCTCCTCGCCGCGCTTCGCCCAGTCCTGCAACTTCCTGCTGAACTGGGTGTATTTCTCGCCGATGGACGAGTTGTACTCGCTGCGGGCCTGCATGTCGTTCAGGGCCGTCGCCGAGATGGCGGCGTGCCGTGTCTCGTCGTCGAACTTGGGCACGTAGTAGATGTTGCTGTTCACCACCACGTCGCCGCGCATGTTGACGCCGATCCCATCCTGGAAGAACTTGGCGCCAGGCTGGTCCTTCACCGGCAGGGCGCCGGTGCGGGGCGCGCTGTAGTGGCCGGGGATCGCCACCCCATAGTCGTAAGGGACTTCGGGATAGACGAGCGCCGCTTTGTCCCTATCGAGCGCCCTCCGGCCGGGGTCGTAGCGCACCACGCCCTGGTGGTCGAATCCGGGGTTCAGGTGAACGTGCAAGTAGCCCCGCCGGTCAACCGACATGTCGTCGTGGATGCCTGGCAGCTTGACGCGCCCCTTGAACGCGCCGGTCACCAGGTCGAACAGCGTCGTGTGCTCCCAGTAGACTTCCTCGCGGGTGGGGTCGCAGGTCACTTTGCCCCCTGGCCCCGGGGAGGCGGCTGAGAAGTTGCCGATGTGGTTCTTCCCTGCTGCGTCCCTTGCCGCTTCATCGAAGTCCATGATCTTGCGCAGCGAGCGCCCATCGTCCTCCCACACGCGGACGCCCGGCCCGCGGCCCGTCGCCCCGGCGGTGTTCACCGTGGACGTCTCCCCTGCCATCCACAGGCGGGGCCGCGCGGACCACGAGTCCAGCGCAAACGCCGCCGCGGTGAGGTGGTCCACGTGGAATGCTTCCTTCGGCTCGGCAAGGTTCGTGAGCTTCGTGACCCGGTTGATCGTCTGGCCCTCGACGCGCGCCTTGTGGACGACATAGATGGCGCCAGTCTTGGCGTGGACACGCACGAGGAAAGGGCGATCCACGGGGATTGTCTGGACGTGTTTGCCTTCGGGCGAGAACACCTGCACGCGGTTGTTGGTGTGGTCGCACACGTAGACGCGGCCCGCCGCATCGCAGTCGAGGCCCATGGGGCTGTTGAGGGACTGGTTGTCGCTTCCTGGGCGCTTGGGGTCGCCGACGAAGACGCGCCCCGGCTCCTTGCCGCTGGTGGCGCGCTGGAAGACCGCCGGCGGGCCTATCCCCACGGCGCCCTGCTGATCGCCCATGCCGAAGGGAAGCATGTAGAGCGTCTTGCCGTCCGGCGAGGCGGCGAAACGCGGCAAGGGGTGAGATGCTCCGGGCGAAAGCAGCGGGACGCCTCGCAGGCCATCCACGTCGGTCGAGCCGTCGGTGCGGACCCAGAAGAGCAGCGAAGGCCCGATGCCAGCCACGCTCGACCCGGCGCTGGCGAAGAAGATGCGGCCGCCGGCGACGGCAGGCTGGCAGTCCGCCGTGCGCTTGCCGTTGACCTCGAGCAGCATGTAACCGTCGCGCGCGAAGCTGTCGTGGCCGTCAACCCCCTGCACCGCCTTGCGGCCAGGCTCATACTCGACATACGACCAGCCCGCCAGCTTCTCCTCAGGGAGATTTGCAGCGGGCGGCACGAGCGTCGCCAGGTAGTGGCCCTCCCGGTCATACTTCCTCAATCCGACGTGCCCGTGAGACCCGGGCCCCTTGTAGAACACATAGACCCCTTGCGGATCGCAGGCCAGGCCCCAGACGTAGCCGGGGATGCTCGTCGGGCCGGCGTCCCCCAGCAGCTTGTCGAACTCCGGCTTCAGCCCCAGCATCACGCGCACCCGCAGCTTGCTCGGCTCCTTCACGTACTCGTCCAGATCGTCCTTCCCGTTCCAGTAGATCGTCTGCTTGAGGCTGTTCTTCTGGAACGGCGCCGGGGCATTTGGTCCGAGCACGCCCGAGGCCAGGTGCCGCACGACCTTGCCCTGGGCGTCCACCACCGCGACCGTCACGTCGCAGTTCCCTTTCACCGCGAAGCCGATCTCGTATCGGTCGGATCCGACGGATCGGACCGATGGCTTCTCAGTGAACTCGAAGACGTTCTCGCGCTCGACGCAGGGCGGCGAGTAGGGCTTCGGAAAGGCGGCGCTCGCCTCCGCGGCGCAGCACAGCGTCAGCAGCCAAAGGGCCAAGATGGTCCGCAAGCGGTCTCTCCGTTCCCCTCACTTGCCCGCCGCTTTGCCGCTGCCCAGGGCGTCGAGGGCCTCTCTGCACAGCTTCTGAAGCTCGACGAGCTCATCCTGCGTGATGTCTCTGAGGCGAAGCTCGTTCCTGTCCTTCGCGTCCAGGTACTCCTTCAGGACAGGTGCTGCGTCCGCGGCGGCAGGGCCGAGGCCCTTGATCATCCTGGCCGCCACGGTTGCCTGCTTCGGGGAGAACTGGCGAAGCTCGAGGCAACGGACGAGCAGCGGCACGGCCGGGGCTGACTTGCCGCCAAAGCGCTCCAGCGCCAGCAGGCAGTGCACGCGGTAATTGTCGTTCTCCTCCGGCGAGCCGCCCTGGTAGCCGCCGAAGATGGCCTTCTCCAGCTTGTCCGTGATATTGGGAACCACGTTGTCCTGCACCGCGCCGATCTCGGCGATGGCGTCAACGAACTCGGTCGGCTGCGGGTGGTTGGCCTGCATGGCGACGATCAGCCGGTCAATGTGCACGGCGGCGAGCTTGCCCATGCGCCCGCAAGTCCAGGCTGCGGCCCGTTCGACCAGCGCGCGCTCCGCCTGTTCCTCCCAAGGATGCTTGGTCAGCGAGCGGTCCACGAGCCGCTTCGGCAGAAGTGGGATGCAGGCCTTGGCGGCGGGGCCAATCATCCCGCAGGCGGTCACCGCTTCGCGCCTGACGTCGGAGTACTTGTCGTCGAACGCGGCCATGAGCGCCTGGGCCGCTTTCTCCACTTCATCGTCGGGCTTGGCGTCCTTCAGTATCTGCCCCAGCGCCTTTGCGGCCGCGGCTCGGTTCCTCTCGGCCTGCGTGCCTTGGAGCATCGGCAACAGGTCGGGCACCGCCAGGCGAGCCATGGGGCCGTACTCCCCAAGCACCTGCGCGGCGACGAACTTGTCGTTCTCGCGCTCGGACCGCAGCACGGGCACCAGGAGCGGCACAATCCTGGCGCGGGCGCCAGCAGGCGCATTCGCCAGTGCTCGCGCCGCCCTGAGCTGAAGCCCGCGGTTCTCGCTCCGCAGTTGCTTCACCCATTGCGACACGGGCCGGCCGTCAATCTCGGCGTCGGCCTCCTGCGCCCGGCTTGCGCCCACGCCGAAAAGCGCCAGGCAGTAGACGGCCCATTTCACGTTCCGCATCGTTCTTTCCTTCACTTGTTCGGGACCGAGTGCTTGTGCTTCTCGTGGGTCCAGACGGCCAGGTAGGGGCCTTGCCACACGGCCGATGCCTCGCCGTACTCGCCCAGGCGTCCGTGGCCCTCCATGCTCAGCTTCTGCACCAGCTTCCCTGCCGCCACGTCCACGTGCCACACCTCCAAGCGGGTGCCGTCCTGCACCCGCACGGCCACGCAGTCCTTGCTGGCGCTGGCTTCGACGTAGGCCTCCGGGTCGGTGTACCCCTTCTGCTCGACCCGCATGACCTCGTTGCCTGTGGCGGGGTCCATGCCCACGAGCGATACCACGCTCGAGCCCATTTCGTAGCGAATCCCGTACACCTTGCCGCCCAGGAACGCCATCGAGCCCAGCACGAGGCCCGTGGCCTCTTTGCCTTCGTCCTTGTCAATCTTCCCCTTCTTGAGCCGTTCTTCCGCCTTCTTGCCGCCCTCGCGCCGCCGCCAAAGCATCTCGCCGCTTGCGGCGTCGTAGACGGCATTCTCAAGCACGCTGTAGTATGGCTTGAGAACCAGCAGCCGGCCCCCGTCCAGCCACATCCTGTAGGCAGGGTCCATTGTCGGGTCGAGCTTCGTCGCCGGGGTTGACCAGTCTAGTTCCATCCGCTGGACATCTACCATGTGGAAGTTCCGCCCGTCTACCACGGCCAGCTTCCCGCCCCCGAATGCCACAGGGCATGCCTCGGCCGCCTGAGCGGCAGCAGGGTTGGCCGTCCCCGCGTCGGCCAGGTACAGCGGGTGCTTCCGGTTAGTCGAGAGCCCCGGCAACCTCAGCCAGCTCAGGAGGCGCCCGCTGCCCACCCTGCGGAACGCCGCCCCCGCCGGGCTGCTCCGCACCGTCAGCACCGTGTCCCCGTGGAAGAACGGCCCGGCGTAGTACTCCCCGTCCTCCTGCTCATCCCACACGATGTCGCCCGTCTCCGCCAGCAGCGCCAGCGTCCTGCTGCGACCGCATAGCACAACCAGTGGGCCTTGCATCGCCACGCTCTGGATCTCGAAGCCCAGAGGCGCGCGGAAGTGCCATCGCTTCTCCTTCCTGCCTCCCTCGACCATGTCCTTGCCGTGCGCCCAGCGCAGGGCGATCACGTCGTACCGCCCATGCACAATCGCCAGGTCGCCGTGCAGCCAAACCTCTTCGAAGCCGGTTTCGTACCCTTCCTCGCCCATAGTCCTGCCGTGGAGGAAGATGCTCTGGGTCTCCCACAGCTTCTGGCCCACCTTCATGTCCCAGCACCCCACGGTGAAGCGGTTGCCGTAGGCGCTCTTCTTGCGCCCGCCTGCGAAGAGCAGGTGTGCTGTGGCTTCGGCGCCGCCGCGTTGGGGTAGGGCGAGGCGCACGATCTCGGGCTCGCCGTTCTCGGCCTCCTTCGCGGCCCAGCCGTCCCCCGTGGGAAGGTTCGTAGTGCGGGCTTCAGCCCGTAGGTCCCGCTCGGTACGGCCTGAAGGCCGCACTACGAGCGCGCAGGCCACGGCCACGTCGTCCAGCCGCCAGGTCCGGCTGAACCTGTCCGTGCCTTTGGCCCTCGCGACCTCGCGATAGAGATCGGCCAGCTTGGCTCGCGCCGCCGCCGTGCCGGGCCAGCACCAGAGCAGGCGCTCCGCAACGTCCCAGCTCTCGGCGCGCCCGTTGCCGGCAACGGGCACCCGCAGGGCCGCGGCGGCCAGTTCCTCGTAGCGCTTGCGGAATGCCTCCGGAGCCCGGGCGACGAGCGCCAGGAGCCGCTGAGCAACCAAGCTGCGGGTCTCCACCACGCGGTCCTCGCCCATGTCGGCCACGGACAGGAAGTAGTCGGCCAGGCCGGCTCTCTCTCGGGCCGCCAGCTCCGTCGCCGTGGAGCCGTAAGGTGCGGGCACTTCGCCGAGCAGGTTCGCTAGCGCCTTCTCCGCAGTGGCCATCAATTCCTGGCGGTTGCCGGTCTCGAGGTTGGAGGTGATGAGCGGCTCGCGCCAGTAGTGCAACGTGGCGTTCTGGAGGACCCCCACCGCCTGGTCCCAGTTGCCTCTCCGCTCATGCAGCTCCGAGTAGGCCAGCAGCGCCCGAAGCTCCTGCGAAGGATTCGAGGCCGAGGCCCCCATCTTCTTGCACGCCGTTTCCACCTCGTCCAGGTTCCCCGACTGGTAGCCCCACTGCGCCACTCTCATGTACAGCGGGTACAGCCGCAGGTTGATGTTCCGCCGGAAGTCGTTCTCCTCCGAAGGCAACTGCGTCTTGCAGGTCTCGTAGATCCCGATGCTCTCCTTGACCTGCCCACGTTTCCGCGCCAGCTCCGCCTTGGCAAACAACGTGTTCAGGTCGCTGCCCTTGGCCAGTTGCTCGTCGAGCTTCTTCCGGTCGTACCGCGCCACGATCTGGTTGTGCTTGATGTCCAGCTCGAAGGGGATCCCCCAGCGCGTGAAGGCCATCCGCGACGCCGGGGAGAACGCTTCGAGTTCTTCGTTCACCACCCGCTTGGCGACGGGGGGGGCTTGCCCGCTGTCGTGGATGAAGGCTGGGGGATGATACCACCGCCGCTGAGCGGTCACCGCCCGCTCTCTCAGATCGAGGCAGAACTCGGAGACGAAAGGCCCCGCATAGGGATAGGGGTCGCCCCGGAAGTTCTGCATGCTGAGGTAGAGCTTCCCGTCCCGCGTCAGCGTCGGCGGCGCCCAGACTCTGCCGAGCTCGTACCAGTAATCCTCTCCTTCCCCAGTGATTCCGGAACTCAGCCCCTTCGGTGGCTTCCTGTCCTTCTCCAGGCTGTACGGGTTCGTGTGATTCCCCTCGTGGTGCTTGAGCCAGCCCCACCCGCAGAAGCCGTAGTGCCAGGCCAGCTTCCCCGTTTCCGGCTCGAGGAACACGACATCCCTGTCCCTCAGGCATAGCAGGCCGTCCGGGGTGAAGCCTACCATGCTCCGCATGTGGGGGACCTTGCGTGCGCCGCGGCCCTCGCTCTGGTGCCACGTCGAGTCGCTGTTAGGCGGCACGCTCCAAAGCACCTTGCCCGTCTCGGTGTCCAGGCACAGCAGGTGGTCGCAGTCCACAGGGGTCACGTACAGCCGATGGCCGCGGATGAGCGGGGCATCGTTGTACCAGCGTTCGCCAGGCGTCACCAAGTTGTCCAGTGTCCTCGGGTTTTGAGGGTACCGCGTCAGCCATCGAACGTCTCCTGTCTGCGCATCCACGGCTGCGACGACGCCCGCATTGGTCACGTGGTAAACGACATTGTCCTTCAGCAGCGGCCGGGTCGAGAAGATTCGGATTTTCCGCGGGTAGCGGCTCTGAGTGATCTTCAGCGGCGCGATCCTGGCCAGCGTCGTCCTCCACAGGAGCTTGCCCGTTCTCGTCTCGAACGCGGCCAGCTCGGCCGTGGACGAGATGTGTGAAAGCCCGCGGATGTCGTCGTGGACTACCGGCGCGACCATAATCCCGCGCCCCGGGGCCGGCGCCGCCTGGTACCGGTCGAGCCATTCGTCTTCCGTCGCGGCCGCCATCGGCCCCTTCGACCACAGTAGCCGGCCCGTGTACTCATCCACGGCGACCAGCGACGGCCCGTAGACAAACATGTTCGCCAGGACCACCCCCTCGTGGAGCAGGATAGACTGCCGGGGACAGAACTCCACGTACCAGCGTGCCCAGATGTTCGTCGTGTACCGGTCCCAGTCGAATGACGAGCCGCCCGGGCTGAACACCCAGTTGGTCTCGCCGGTCAACAGCGAGCGGCTGTAGAGGACGTTCATGTCCTTGTAGACCACGTCGGTGGCCGTCACCCAGGGCCTGGCTTCCGGCTCGTCACCCCAGTTCGGTGAGCCGAGCGGGGCGGTCCATTCGCCCCGATTGGCTGAGAGCGAATAGGGCATCGGCTCGGAGAGGCTCCGATCGTCCAGCGAGTCGTACCGCGCGCTCAGCTTCCCCTCCCGCTGGCGCAGGGCGAAGGCGTCGTGCTTGAGCCGCTCCAGTTGCGCCAGCAGCTTCGTGACGGTCGGTTCGTTCCTGTTCCTCACTCTCGATGCCGCCTGCTGGAACGCCTGCTCCTCTCCAAGGTGCTTGTAGCAGATGGCAAGTCGCACCCACACCTGATCGCGGTCCAGCGCGATGCCGTCGCTATCCTCATCCTGGAGTCCGTGGAGAGCGAGGAGCTGCTCGTAACACCGTCGAGCTTCGTCATAGAGGCCCCGGTCCGCCGCCGCATTCCCCAGGGCGAGCAAGCCGTCGTCGCCGTACGATGTGGCCAAGTGCCGCTTCACAAGCTCCTTGTAATCGAAGATCGAGTACCGCTTGAGCGCCCGCTCGTAGACCTCCTTGGCCACCGGGTCGTAGGCCACGCGGTAGTAGGCCAGCTCCTTCTTCGGGTAGGCCAGGATGCGGTGTTGCACGTAGAGCGCCGCGGGAATGAACACGCCCTCCTCAGCGATCTTGTAGAGATCATCGCCATATTCCTGAAGCACCTTGCGGTACAGCTCTGTCGCCTTCCGGTGCTCCTGCCTCCCGACCAGCTCGTTAGCCTTCTCGACGAGCGGCCTGATCTGCGAGTCCATGGCCACGTCCGCCATGTTCAGGTAGTTCGCCTGGGTCGAGAACTGGAGCGAGGCCTTCAGAGCCGCGGCGTCTGGGCCGCGCGCGGTCTTCTGGCGGGTGTCGGCGCTGAACGCGGGGTCGTAGCCCTCGTACACTTTCTCCAGGGTTACTTCGCCAGCGAATCCGCCGGGCGCGCAGAGGGAAAGGGATGCCGCCAGGAGGCCGACAATCCGCAATCCGCAATCCGCAATCCGCAATTCCCTCATTTCTCGTCCTTCTTGGCCGGCGTGGCCTTCATGAAGCGCACCAGCCGCCCCCCGTACTCGATTGGCCATGGCAGGAGGCTGCCGGGAACCGACGCCGGAACGCCCGTCACCTCGTTCATCATCAGTTGGAGCACACCCTCCGGGGCCTGCACCACGCCATCCCCCTGGATGCGGAACAGCGTCACACGGTTGCGTTCCGCCGTAAGGTGCTTGAGCATGTCCTGCGGCTCCTCGAAGTCCTCGATGGGCGCGACGAGCACTATCGAGACCCTGAGGTCACGGGTCATGTCCAGGAAGATGGGCAGGACGCGCAGGAACTTCTGCCGCTCCGCGGGCGAGAGAAGCTCCTGGCCCCGCAGATCGGGCAGCACTGGGGCTTCGACCGTGACCGTCTCGCGGTAGACCTTGCCCCACGATTCGTACTCCGGGACGAACTTCAGGCGCAGGGCGCCATCGGCCGCCGCCCGCGAGTTCTTGCCGCCCTTCAGGTAGCCGAGGGTCGGCAGTGTCCACAGCCTGACCTTGTTCACGTCCTTGAACGTGTACACGTTCTGTAGCTGTCGGCGGCCGTCGGGCAGCTTCGCCTCCTGGCGGCTTTCCACGGTCACTTCGCCCATCGCATTGAGGCGTTTCTGGAACCCTTCCTCGGTGAACAGCGCAGCAATGGGGCCGCCGGCGCCAGGGCTATTCACAGAAGAGGCGGCCGCCTCCGTCAGGCGCACGCCGCGGGGCGAGAGCGCGAGCCTCTCCACGATCTTGCCCGAGCCGTCGTGGTTCATGTGGATTTCCTGCTCGATCTCCACGCAGCCCGAGCAGACACAGAGAGCCGCGGCCAGCGCGGCCCAGGGAATTGCCCATTTCCGATTTCCGATTTCCGATTTCAATCGGCAATCGGCAATCGGCAATCGGCAATCAGCCACCATCTGTGTCTCCCACCTCATTCCCAGAATCTCCTTCACATCCCGCGGCGCGCCGTCACCGCAGCAGCCTGGCCGCGCCCCAGTTGGCAACGTCCGCCTGGTCCAGGTCGTCCGTGGGCTCCGCCGATAGCGTCAGCTCCTCGATGCCCTCCACAGGGACCCGCACGGCCAGCCCCCCGCCGGTCGGACGGCCGGTGACCAGGGGGCCGCGGTAGAGCTCCCGCCCGTCGCCCGCGACGACGAAGACCACCGACCCCTCCTTCTCCAGGCGGCCGTCAATGGCCACGTCGGCCAGGAACTCCCTGAACTTGCCGCCAATCCGATAGGTGAGCTTCGACCGTGCGTGGACGCCGAGCCCCGCGGCGTAGGTGTACCCGCCGATATCCAGGCTCTCCCCCTGGGAGTTCGCGTTCCGCCGGAACGGTTGGGGCGGCGCGATGATCGTCTCCTCCTCCGTCCGAATGGGCTCCAGGTTGGCCAGGAACACGGCCCGCCCGCCGAGGACATCCGCCTGGACAAGTTCGCTGGCGGGGACGATGACCAGCCGCTCCGGGTCGAATGCCGGCCGAATCTTCCACTGGAACGTGTCCATAGCCACGAGCCGGCCAACCACGTAGCTGCCGTCCCGACAGAGCACGCCCACCTGGAGCACGTCCATCGGGTCCGGTGGCATCCGCTTGTCCCTCGCCGCCTCGGCGAGACGGACCCCCGCGACCTTGAACGTGTCCACCCGCACTTGCTGGAGTTGCTCGTCGTGCTCGAACTCCAGGCGGACCGGGGTGAACCTCTCGACCACGCCCGAATAGGGCACACCGCGACGGTCCAGGACGTGGTCCAGGAAGGCGTTCTCGGGCGTGGGCGCGATCCCGTCGTCGCGCATCAGGTCTTCGGCGAGACGAGCCGCCCGGCCCTCCATAGCCAGCGCTGTGAAGCCGCGCAGGAGCGCCAGAGGCAGGACATGGCGGCCCAGGCTCTGGCTGGCAATCTCGATGGTCGCCCCGTGCTTCAGCTCCTCTACCGCGCCACAGATGTGGCCCCCGGCGTTGAAGATGAACTTCTGGTCCCCGGTGCGCACCAGGCGTTCGCTGCGGCCGCTGTAGAAGATGGATGCGACCTCGCGGAGGGCTACCTGCTTCCGCTCACCGCTGGTCAGGCAGAGGGTGACCCCGGCGGCTTCGTCGAACTTCTCGATGAGGGCCGCCACCCGCTGGCCATCCGCCATCTTGACGTCGGCGCCCAGGGCAATGGCCGGAACCAGCAGAGCCAAGAGAAGTAGAGCATCCACAGATTTCACAGATAGAAGAGGAGCACCAGAATGGATTCCGGCAGAGGGAAAGATGCTATGGGGCGTTCTTCCGGTCTCTTTGGCTTCCACCCGGCTGCCTCTCTTCTTCTTGTCTGAACAATCTGTGTAATCTGTGGACAGCATTCTGTTCTCCCAGCGGCGCGATCACTTCTTGGGAACTGGCCGCCTGGCCTGGAAGTGCTGGGCGAGGGCCTGGAAGTACGCGCTCTGGAGCCGGGCATAGCGCGGGTCGAACCTGGACATGGCGCGCAGGCGCCGGACCAGTTCCTTGCGAACGTCGGGGTTGCCAACCTCCTGGTCTATCCACCCGCCTTCCTTTTCGATGAGGTCGGCCAGGACCGCCGGCTGCTCGTCGCGGTACTCGATGAAGCCGCCGGAGTCTGCCACCACCTCTCCTGTGTCCAGACCCGCGAGGTGGTCGGTCGCCTTCTCCGGCGGAACCGGCGTGTCGAGCAGATCGGTCAGCGACACCAGCGCGCCGGAGATGGCGCGGCGCAGGCCATCCTGCCTCGTGGCCAATGCCTGGTACTCCCTGCGGTCGAGCTGGGCCGGCGCGTCCTCGAACGCCTTCGGGTCCAGCGGCCCGAGGACCTTCTTCTCGATGAGCGGCTTGACCCTTTCGTTCTCCTTGGCAGGGTCGGTCGGGTCCTGAAGGCCACCCTGAAGCGCCGCGTGGGTCTTGCTGATCAGGCCCGAGAGCTCCTCGCACTTGCCCCGGGTGCTCTTGAGCAATCGGTCGAGAACGGCCTTGGCCTGGGCGGGGGGCTCATCGGCCGCGGCAGCGAGCAACTCGGCTTCGCGCTGGGCGGCTGCTGCAAGGACCAGCGCCCATTCCAGGTTCTTCGCCTCCTCAACGACCACATCGAGGTTCTTCTCCCGCAGGAGGTAGAGCCGGCCGAAGGGGTCCTGGTGCCGCGTCGCCTGCCGGTCGAGGTGGAGCTTGTGCTTCTTCTCGGTCTCCTGCATGAGCACCCGCAACTCGCGCGCGCCGCGATGGACGTGGCTCTGGAGCCCGACTGCCAGGGGGCTGAACTCGTTCGCCTGGAGCAAGCGGTCAGCATCTTTGGCGCATGCGAGGTAGTCATTGATCTGCCGCGTCAACTGGTCGCGGATGCGGTCCCTGGATGGGCCTGGCCCGAGCGCAGTCGAGGGCTCCGGCGGGGTCGGCGGCTCCTTCTCCTTGCCTGTGGGGGCTGGCGGCTTACCGTAGTCGCTGACCTGGGTGAGTGCCTTGCTGAGCAACGAGGCGATGCCCCCCTGCCGCAGCGAGAGGAGGCCGATGCGGAGGAAGGTGTAGCGGGGCGCCCGCTCGGCGCGCTCGGCCACGTGCTGGCTTCGGTTCCGCACGTCCTCCTGGCGCAGCGCTGCCTGCTCCAGCGTCGCGTCCAGCGAGTCCGCGGCCGCGGCCCGGAGAATGTCGAGCCGGCCGAGGTTCTTGTATTCGTCGGCCTCCACGGTCTCGCCGGCCGGCTCCTTGACCTTCGCCACGGCCTCCTCCTTGCCGCGGGGGTCGTCAATCAGGGCAGCCAGAGTGGCTGCGGGCGGATCGTCGGGGGACTCTTCGCCGGCCTTGATCAGGCCGCGGTTCACGGTCGCCACGGTCTGGAGCACGAGCTTCTGGTCGTTGCGCACCACGTCGCCGCGCGCGTCGAGGATGAAGGTGGCCGCCTGCTTCAGCTTGTCTTTGATGCGGTTGCGGCGGAGTTCGTCGAACGCCTTGGCAAGGGCCTCCCACACCTTCTTGCGGCCGTCCCGGTCGGCCTGGAGGATGAGTTCCACAAGGGCCTTTTCCACTGCTTCCTCCATGTCGAGCACGGTCTGCTGTTGGCCGCCGAGTTCGCGCATCGCGCGCACCTCGGCGTCGTCCAGTTCCCGTGCCTCGCGGCCGAGGGTCTTCTTGACGAACCGGTCCGTGCCGCTATTGACGTCGCGCTGGAGTTCCTCGATGCGGCGGGTCTTGAGCAGCACGCTCTGGAGGGCCACCCAGTCGGCCAGGCGGTCGTAGAGGAGCCGCATGTGCCAGGCCGCCCTGTTCAGGTCGGGCAGAACGCTCTGGAGCGCCTTGGCCATCTTCACCCGGCGCCGGGCGGGCTGGGCCTCCTCGGCGGAGGTTGGCTGGCCCGCGGCCAGCTTCTTGCCGATTTCCGGCAGCAAGGAGCTGAGCTCGGCGACCTTCGTGCCGATCCGGTCGAGGCGCTTGCTCATGAACAGGTCCTGCATGCGGTTGCGCTGCATGTGCTGAACGATTTCGGGAAAGCGCAACGCCAGGGCCGCCGCCCCCCGCTCCGCCGCCTGCTCCTGCTCGAGCACCCCGCTCAGGGCCTTGTCATCATCCGGGGCCTTCACCCACTTCGTCCCGTCGTGGCAGGCCCCCGCCGCCGCATACCAGCCCACGCGGGCGTCGCCCATCAACTCCTTGGCTTTGAGGACGACCGCCTCCATGAAGTCGGTGGGCTGGAGCACGGAGAGTCGGACCTTGACCGACTCCGTGACGCCCTTGCCGGAGGGATTGCAGTCCACGGCTCGGACCCAGAACTCGAGCTCCGCCCCCTGTTGAATCCTGAGGTGCTTGAGGGCGCCATCGTCGTGAATCTTGAAGTCGAGGTCGAACTCCCCCTCGCCCACGGGATGGAGGGTGGATGCCGGGCTCCAGAAGGGGCCGGTGATTTTGTCGCTGAGCGGCTGGGCGGCCCCGCCCTCTGGCCCCAGCATGGCGGCGAGGGTGGTGAGGTTGTAATCGTCCCTGGCCCTGAACTTCACGCGTATCTTGCCGCTGGGCGTCAGGATCATGTCCCGGTTGGGCTCCTCGAGCGTAACCTCTGGCGGGGCGTCGGGGGCCGCGCGGATTTCGTACCTCTCGGGCCGGGCGTTCCTGAGACCATCTCGGTCAGTCAGCTCCACGGTATAGGCGCCGGAGCTGGTGAGCCGCAGATCGTGGGAAAAGGACTTGTCCTTGAGTTCCGCGGGCGGCACGGACGCGGGGGGCTGGCCATCGAGGTCGAAGCTCAGCACGGCCTTGGAGAGTTCGGTGGACGCAGTGAACTCGAGCCTCACGTCCGTGCCCTCGGGAGCCGCGAGCTGGCCGGTGGCCGTGACCTTGCGGGGCAGACGCATGTAGGGCGGATAGCTGTAGGTGGCCTTGATGGCCGAGATCATGGGCCGCTCTGCGACCGTCACCGTATACCTTCGCCCCTCGCGGTCGTCGCCCCCGAGGCAGTAGAACGTCACCGGCTCGTTCATCTCGCTGAAGGTGAACCGAGCCTCGGCGGCGGCGGTATCGAGGGCCATGCGCTCGGTGATCCAGCCCTCGCCGCCGCGGTACACGATGTCCACCGCGGGCGGGACCTCGCCGTCAATCCGGGCGCGGACCACCAGCGGCTCGCCGCGCGGCACACGCCAGCCGGTCGGCGGCTCCCGGACCACGAGCCGGGTCCTCTGCGGCCAGTAGATGGCGGCATAGGGCATCAGGATGCGCCTCACCCCGATGGAAAGGTAGGAGGAGCCGGTCAGCGGGCCCCGCGGAAAGAACATGGCGACGACGAAGACAGCCACCACAACCCCCGCGAGCTTTCGCCAGGTCTGGATTGGCTTCCGCCGAAGCAGGCGCGACACATCAACTTCCCGAGCCTTGGCCGCCAGCTCCTCGACGACAGTGCGAACTATCTCCTTGCCCTGCTCGGTCTCCCACTCCCGCATGGTCTCTGGGTGCGACAGGTCCCGCAGCGTGGTCAACGTGTCCCTGCCCTCATCGTCGGCCCGATCCACATAGGCCAGCACCTCTGAGTCCGTCCACGCGCGGCGGAGGGGGCGAAGAAGGGAAACGAGGACGAGGACGACGACGACGAGGACGAGGACGAGGAGCGAAAGCAGGCGCAGGTCGGAACTGAAGCGGAGGCGCCAATCGGCAACGACGAGGGCAGCGAGGGCCACGAGGAAGGCGAAGACGGCCTGAAGCAGGCCGTACTCGATGAGCAGGCGGCGCAGCCTGGCCCGGAACTCCCGGGCGATGGTCTTCAGCATCTCGTCTGGCACGCCACTTACCTCAGGTACTGCGGGATGTAGCCCAGGGGCGCCTGGAGGATCATCGCCGAGATGGCCGTAGGGTACACGGTGTTGCCCCGGAGATCCTGCCAGGAGCCGTCCTCGGCCTGCCGCATCTTCAGGGCCTCGGCGTACTTCTTGTACCAGGGAATCCAGTACTCATCCCCGGCTACGTACATGGCCTGGCTGGCGTAGAAGCAGCCGAAGTGGAAGTACCGGAACTGCGGGGAATCGGTCAGCTCTTCGAGATGGGCACGGCGATAGGCATCTGCCAGACGCTCCGTGCAGGGCTTCACGTACTTGTGGTTGTACAGCCCCCGGGTGAAGAGGGCCATCAGGCCGGCGCCGGTCACGGACGGGCTGCCGCGCTCGCCGTGTTCGCGGTAGGCGAACGTCCCCTCGTCCTCCGGCCGGGCCGGGGCGCCGCACCGCTCGATGAACTCCTGGGCCTTCACCACCGCCTCCTCGGGCACCGCGAATCCGGCCATCCGTGCGAGCCGCACCGTGTAGAGCACGCTGGCTGTCACCAGGCAGTCGCTGGTCCCCAGGGGGGTGGCCTGGTAGCGCCAGCCGCCGTCGGGCTTCTGGGCCTTGAGGATAGCCTGGATGGCGCGCGAGATTTTCGCCCGAACGTCCGGGTACCAGGGGCAGTTGCCGTAGGCCTGGAGGAGCACGAACGTGGACCAGGCATGGTCATACATCGGCCCCATCTCGTAGGTGTTTTTCGCCACGAGCAGGCCGTCCTCCTTGCCGCAGGAGAGGAGGAAGCCGATGCCGTCGTCGAGCTCCTTGCCATACGTGCCCATGCGGGGCAGGGAGCCCTCGGCCATCAGGGCCATGCAGGCCAGGGCGGTGACGCCGCTGCTCTTGGGGAACTGCTTATCGCCCCAACAGCCGTCGGCCTGCTGGGAGGCCCTGACGAACTGGAGTGCCTTCTTGATCATGGCCCGGACCTCGGGGGTTACGATCTTCTGTGCCGAGCTCTCGCGCGTCCTAGCGCCCCGCTCGGGGAATATGATGCTGCCCACGACACGGCGCTCGATACCGCCCCCCTCGCCTGCAAGAGCGGCCAGTGACAAGTGGCAAGTGGCAAGCGCAAACAAGAACTTGGTCACAGGAGTCCCCAATTGCGCCGGAACCAGAGCTCAACGGTGGCCAGCGAGATCAGGAGCAGGAGGATGTACCATTGGTCCCAGAGGTCGGCGAACGATTCGTGCGGCACGGATTGTGGGGTGGGGTCGAGGAGCGCGGGGAGCTTCTTGACGCCCTCGCCCATCGTGGAGTGGTCGAGGGACCTGCCGCCGGTGTGCTCCGCCAAGGCCGCCAGGCCGGGGAGGTCCGCCGTCGTGTCGCGGAACTCCACGGACTGCATCCTGACGCCGAAGTGGACCTTTTCGTCGAAGAGGGCCTTGCGGGCCGCCAGGTCCTCGGCGAGGACATGGCTCACGCGCACCTCGTGCTCGCCGAGGCGGGCGGCCGGGAAGGTCCCGCGATGCATCGAGATGTCCTGGCCTGATGCCTTGAGCATGACCCTGTACTCGCCCTTGTGCGCATCCGTGACCGTGGCGAACACCTGCTCGGCCCGGAGCTGGCTGGCCAGGGCGGGGTCGAGGACCGAGAGCTGGATGTTCACGGCCTCGCCGGGGGCGTAGACCCGCTTGTCGGTGGAGAGCAGGACCTGCCTCTGCGCCCCCAGCATGCGGTACTCGGCCAGGTAGCGCACGGTCTGGGTCCAGAACTGGTCGTAGTCGAAGCTTTCCATCGGGTACCGCCATTTCCACAGGACGTTGAGGCCCAGGTAGGCGGTCGAGCCCTTTCCGTAGCGCATCAGGGCCATGACGCCATCCCGGGCGGAGGGGCCTCCGCCCGACCCGTCGCCAGCTCCGGGTGCCCGGCGCTTGGCGAGCAGCGGGATGGCCTGCCGCTTCACGCCCATCACGGGGTGAGCCCAGAAGAACTCGAGGTCCCCGAACGACCGCCACACCTCGTCGTTCTTCTCCTTGGTCGGCGCGAAGATCATCAGCGGGTGCTTCTCGCCCTCGCGGGTGCGGACGCACTGGAACGGCTCGGCGAAGTACCGCTCGAACTCAGGGTACTGGTTCTTGTTGATCTCGACGGGGAGCATGGCCTCCATCTTGGCGCTGCGGACCTGGAGGAGGGAGGCCATGCCGTGCACGCGGCCGGCCACGAACATCACGCCGCCGCCATGCTCGTGAACCAGCTCCTCCAGCCCGTTCTCCTGCTCGTTGGTCAGCTTGTTCGGGTCTATGTCCATCAGGATCACCACGTCGTAGCGGTTCCACTGGGCCGGGGTCTGCGGCAGGTCGTCAATCGGGGCCTCGTTGCCCTGCTGGACGGCGTTGACGTCGGCCGACTGGAGGAAGCAATTGACCTTGATCACCTTGTCGCGGGCGAGGGCGGGCACCAGGTGGTGGAACTCCGCAGTCGGCGCCCCCGCGACCAGCAGCACCCGAAGCCGTCGCCGGGCCACGCCCACGTGGAAAGTCACCGCGTTGTTCTCCGTGTCCAGCTCCTCGGGGAAGGTGGGGACCTCCAGGCGGTACGTAATCTCTCCTTCCTGCTTAGGGACCGCGGCGACGCCCACCTTCGCCTCGCCCAGGGGCAGAACCAGCTTGCGGGTGGCCACTGGCTCCGCGAGGCCCTCTTGGAAGAGCTTGAGGTCCACCGCCAGGTTGGCTCGGAGGGTGTTCCCCACGGTGACTTGGACGTTCATGATGTCCTCGGGATTCGCCTCGGGCGGGGCCACCAGGTCCATGAGCTTCAGGTCGGGCAGGGGCTCAACCGTCCCGAAGCCGATGGTGTGAATGGGGACCCTGCGCGCCGATGCCTCCACGCCGGCGTCGGCGAGTTTTGTACCCCCGCCGGCCACACGGCCGTCCGTAAGCAGCAGCATCGCGGAGAGCTTCGCGTTGGCCAGGGAGCGCAGGGCGTCCTCGACGCACTCCCCAAGGCTGGAGCAGTTGCCCGTGGGTGTTGGCACCTTGGCCAGGGCCTCGGCGATGCCCGCCGGCGTGGCCTTCTCGCCCTTGGGGAAGTCCGCCAGCGGGCGGAGCTGGTCCGACGCTACGAAGAGCTTCACGCGGTGGGTGCGCGTGAGGTCGGGGATGAGGGCCGCGGCCACGCGCTTGGCCGCGGCGTAGCGGCTCTTCTTCGCGCGGTCCTTCTCGCCGTAGAAGTTGATGAACGGGTTGTCACTGGCATCAGGCAGGCTCATGCTGAGCGACTCGTCGAGCACCAGAGCTGCTACGGGCGGGCGCTCCTCGGTGGTGACTAGCCTATAGGACGGCTCCTTGAGGAGCAGGAGCACGACGCAGACGCTTGCCACGCGCCACGCGGCCAGGAGCCGGCGGCGCGCGGGCGGAAGCCGGCGGGCGTCCACCCGGTAGAGCCACCATAGGAGTCCCGACACGAGCGCGAACGCGAGAACCACAAACCACGCGGGGCCCCACGGAGACCAGTCAATCTGGAACGAGGCGGCGAACAAGGGGCATCAGCCTTTCCGCAAGCCGAAGCGCGTGGCCAGGAACGACTCGGCCAGGAGCATCAGGAACACGAGGATGAGGATCATGCCGGCCAGCTCGCGGAGGGTATGCATCGCCTCCACGCGCTTGGAGATGTTCTCGGTGGGCGAGAGGAACACCACGTCGCGCGAGACCTGGCTGCGGAACTCGCCCTCGCTCAGCCGGGCCAGGTCGCTCTCGTCCGTATTCAGGTTCACCGCGAACCGGCTCCGGGCCAGGACGCCGGGCGGCGCGTCGAGGCTGTAGAGCCCGCGGACGTCCGTGTCGGAGTAGGCCACGCGCGGCAGGTCTTCGCCCGACCCGTCGCCCGACCGCTCGCCAGCTCGCGGTGCCCGGGGTGCCCGCGCCTCGGGCGCGAGGCGCACCTTCTGGCCGTCGGGCCGCCTCAGGAGCAGGTGCTGCGAACTGATCAGCACCGGCTCGGAAAACGTCGCCCCCACGCTTAGGTTCACCAGGCGGTTAGGGTCGCCCATCATGGCCCGGAGGAGTTGCTGGACGAAGACCGGGTAGTCGGCGGCCAGGGGCAGTTGCGACCAGTTGAGGCCGGGGTCGAGGCCCAGCAGCGCGCACTTGCCCTGCCCATAGGAACGGACGACGGCCAGCGGCTGGCCGGAGGAGAGCTGGGCCAGGGTGGTGAGGCCCTCGGGCGGCTTGGCGGGCAGGGCCATCGGGCGGAAGAAGCGGAAGACACCTTCCTCGAGCTTGCCGGACTCGGGCAACAGGGACTTCAGGAACCCGGCCCCCTCCTCCTTGCCCTTGAAGAGCGCTGGGAGCGGTCCTGCCCCCTGCTGGTAGAGCGCCTCGTAGGGGAATGGCTCCACGCCCTCCCCCGCGAGCACGAGCAGGCAGCCGCCCTCCCGCACGTAGAACCGGAGGCGGGAGAGGAGCCCCGGCGACGGCTCGCGGATGCCGGCCATCACCACAGCGCCGTACTCGCCGAACGTCTCCCTCTGCGCCTCCTGCCAGGAGCAGGATTTCACCGTGAAGGCCGACACTGGCTCGCGGCCCGGGGCGGCGGGCGGCGCGATGGCGTACTCCAGGAACACGCTCGCCCGCTGGTGCGCGGGCACCGTGGCCTGGTCGTCCAAGAGCAGGACCTTCATGGCCGCGGGCACCTCGGCCAGGTAGAGCCGCTCGTTGTCCAGCGGGCTGTCATCGCCCTCCAGCACGACCTTGAGGACCTGCTCGCCGTGCGAGAGCACGCGGTAGGGCACGCGGAACTGCTTGCCGCCGGCCGGAACACTCAGGGCCTCGAAGTGGCGTTTCTCGTCGTTCACGAACAGCGTGAGCCTGGCCGGCAGGCTCCGGCCCTCCGGGAGGCCGGCTGCCTGAACGTCCACGAGGAACTCGGTGTTGACGCCCACCGCCAGCACCTTGTCGGCAGGCTCGAAACGGGTGACGAAGAGATTTCCACAGCCCTTGCCGCCGGTGTCGGCCACGGAGATTCTCGCCCGCTGGGCGAGCTGGGGCATGAGGGCGCGGACGCTGCGGCCCGCCTCGGCGGCTTCGCTCCCCTTGCCCCACGTGGTGGCCTGGAGGTCCGAGAACACGTAGAGCTCGGCCCTCTTCCCGCCGGTGGCCGACTTCTCCTTGATCTTCTCGAGCGCCCAGGCCAAAGCCTCGCGGATTGCGCCCGAGCCGTGGCTGACCGCCAGCCCTTCGATCTTCTCGGTCAGCAGACCCTGGTATGATGTCCCGGTCGGTCTTCAAGATCAGATCTCTTCTGTTCTGTCTTTGATCGACCGGGGGGAGAGGTGGCGAAGAAGTGACCAGACCTCCATGCT
>Ga0194125_10001974_pt1 | contig 34403 bp, 32 predicted proteins | sample TA2KigC250mmetaG_FD_148626 | JGI IMG/M metagenome (GOLD analysis project Ga0194125, IMG submission 148626) | Freshwater microbial communities from Lake Tanganyika, Tanzania - TA2015034 Kigoma Deep Cast 250m | ecosystem: Environmental > Aquatic > Freshwater > Lake | place: Tanzania: Lake...
GCCATTTCTTCAAAAAAGGGTTGTCAGTTGGGGCTTGATATACGCAAACAACGTCCATATCCGCATGATGAAGATGGACGGTTATCCGTTTTTCCTTTTCCCCCACAACCCCCCAACCCCCTTTATTAAGGGGGAGTAAGGGGGTTAGGGGGTTGTTTTCATCTTGATGTTCTTGAATTTCAACAACCTCAAAGTTGTTTGAGTGATATTCCCTTTGGTTGAAATGTATGGAAAATTCAGCGCCAAATCCAGCCTTTATTTTTTCAGATTCCTTAGCTAACTGGAATTGAAGCGTCGATAATATTGGCTGGGACTGGATAATTCGTGATAATCCTCTATTTGTGGTAATCATCATTTGGTTCATGGTGTTTTGTTATTTTCTGCTTGTTGGGCGGATTTTTACGGATTAAAACCAATGCCAATTGCACAACCAACACCATCATAACATGCGGTTGTACGCTTCATACCAGAGTATATTTTCAACTAGCTATTTCAAGGTTGGGGCGGTTGGATACTAGCATCTGGCGAAAGCAACCAGGGCTGTCGCGTTGACGCGCCTTTGCAGTTATATTTCTTACCTCTTCCTCACCACGAAATGTTCATACCAGTTCCCCGTCCCCTCCTCCTCGAGCACCAGCCCCGCTTGTCCAATCCATGCCCGGACCTGCTCCAGCGACGGACAATAATGGTACGCCGCCTCGTCCGCCTCGTCCGCCAACACCACCGGCAGTCCCAACGCCCGTTCGTAGGCTTCCTCCACCTCGTCCGCCACTTCCCCGAACACCACCGGTAGTCCCCGCCCCTTCGCCCGCTCGTAGGCTTCCTCCAACTCGTCCGCCTCCGCCAGAACCACCGTAAAATACAGCACCCCGTCCGGCTTCAACGCCTCCCGGAACCCTCGCAGGATTCCCGGCCAATCCTCCGGGCAGACGTGTTCCATCGCGTCCATGCAAATGGCCCCATCAAACGCCTCCCGGAAATCCATCTTTTGCAGGCCTATCTTCTCATACCGCGCCTCCGGGAAACGCTCCCGCGCCCGTGCCAGCATTCCTGCGGACTGGTCGATGCCCACAACGCTGTGCCCGGCCTCTAACAGCATCCCATCATACCGCCCCGCCCCACACGCCGCGGACAGCAGGACGCTACGAGGAGCCACACGCCTCAGGAACTTCTGGAGATACTCCCGGTGGGTCTCGTTCGCATACCGCCCGAACTTCACCCAATACAACGGCGACAGATGGTCGTACAACGCCTCCGCCTTATCCCGCATCTGCTTTAGCCACTCCACTCGTTCCATCGCCCTCACCTCCCTTCTGATTTTTGATAGATAATAGAATTATTTTGACCTATTTCGGAATTTTCGTGGTTATCTTCAGCCGCCCAACTTGTTATTAGAAGGAAAAATTCCCTTCTGAAAAAATCAGCGTAGATATTTTTATTGCGACCAGAATGAGAGAAACCGAGTTTCTCCGAGAAACTCGGTTTCTTATGTGGATTAGTATATCTTCTTAATCGTTCCCCAGGTAATGGACAATTTACCATTGGGGTCGACGGCGGTAATAAGGTCTGCTTCACTTTCAGCAACGATGAAGTTGTCCATCCATGCGTCAGTATTCGTGCCGCAGACACTCACAGGGCCTTTTGAGAGATTGGCGTCTGTGACTTGTATAAGCGGCTCAATGTCAGCAAAAGGCGTGGAATCATCTCGTCTTTTTACTTTGAAGGTGAATTCATTACCTTTTGCAATCACCTGGAATCTGTTCCAGGTGTTGAGTCCAAAATCATATTGGACTAAGGTGCCTTTCTGATTCCATCCACCGCCGTAGTGCCAAAAACCTACGTTTAGGTTATCATTGCGCGGACTGATGTGGTAATAATCGTTGCCGGTGATTCTGAAGGCGGTGCCGGGATAACCGGCTTCCGACCACATCCAATCCCATTCCCACAGCCAATCGGTCCACGAATCTCTGTCTGCGGCTTTCGGAACGTAAACTGCATAGCCAAATGTATGAGCAACCTTACCGCTTGCGCCCTTAGGGTCATCCGCTACTGCAGCGTTGAAGTCCGCGGCGTTAGTCGGATTAGCGATTTTTTCAAAGTTTTTGGGCGCTGCTCCTACCTTATCGCCCTCAAAATCATCTTTGAAAAGCACTTTTCCTGAAGCAACACCGCTGAAAACTAATAAAGCTGAGATTACAATCAGGAATTTTTCCGTTCTTTTGATTAAACACCTTAGATTTAACATTTCAAACCTCCATCAATTTAATCTTGATTTTTTATTGCTCCCCATGTCGCAGCCAACTTATCTGCTGGCTCCACTGAGAAGGTCATGTCAGCCGCTGTCTCACCGACGATAAAATTGTCCACCCATGCGTCAATATTCGTGCCGCAGGCGCTCAATGGACCTTTTTTGAGAGTGCTATCCGTTACCTCGAGCAGCGGCTTAATCTTTTCAAAGAGAGTGTCATCATTACGCCGCTTAATTTTGAGAGTAAATGTATCTCCCTTTGCAGTAACCTGGAATCTATTCCAGGTGTTCAGTCCGAAATCATATTGGACTAAGGCGCCTCTCTGATTCCAGGCGCCATTATAGTACCAAAATCCCACATTTTGGTTATCATTGCGCGGGCTAATATGGTAGTATTCGGTTCCAGTGATTCTGAAGGCTGTGCCAGGATACCCTTTTTCCGACCACATCCAATCCCATTCCCAAATCCAATCGGCCCACGAATCTCTGCCTGCGACTGTCGGAATATGAAGCGCATAACCGCGTGTATGAAGTACCTTATCGCTTTCACCTTTTGGGTCTTTTATTACTTCCATTTGGAAGTCTGCAGAGTTAGTAGGATTAGCGATTTTTTCAAAGTTTTTGGGCTCTTTTCCCACCGTGTCGCCTTCGAAATCATCTTTGAAAAGTCGCTTGCCGTTGGCAATACAACTGGAAGCCAACAGAGCTCCAATTACGACCAGGCATAAAAAACTTCGTTTTGACATTTTAAAAACCTCCTTCCAAAAGAAAAGAAATAAAGGCATGTTTCAGAAAATAGTCCCCCTTATTAACAACCCCCCTACCCCCTTTGGTAAGGGGGATTAAGGGGGAAGGGGGTAGGGGGTTGTTACATTTGATGCGCATACGCATTAAGTTAAGGGTTTTCTTCCAATGCTAATAGGAGTCTCAGCAATTCCCCTCCCTTGACGGGAGGGGTTAGGGGAGGGTGAACAACGAGCAAAAAACGAGCAAATACCCTGTATTCACCCCCACCTAACCTCCCCCATCAAGGGGGAGGAACAGTGGTATATACGCGAAATGGTCTTAACTTAATGCGTATGGGGGTTGTTACATTTGATGCGTGAAACGTGAAACGTGATGAGTGATTTTTTCCCTTCTCACGTTTCACTCTGTTCCTTCGCTTCACTCAGGACCCGTTCAGAATGACAGTTTATCAAAACAGTGTACTACTTCCAACTAAGCATTTCAAGGGGATTGTCATGCATGATTCTCTCTATATGTGTGTCTGTTAGTCCTGTAGCTCGCAGTTTGGGAATTACGCCGGTATGCAAGTACGAGTATGATGTACGGTCTGGGTTATCCCACGTCCAGAGGCCCACAGCCCAGCGACTTTCGATAGTCAGAGAGAAATCAATACTAATAAGAATTTTATCGAGGTGGCCTTTGTCAATCAGGACATTCACCAAGCGGCGCGCCTCTTCCTGGTCTATATGGTACGGAAAATCCCAGTTTGTGGTAACGAATCTGATACCGCGTTCAGCCAGCCAGAGAAGTTCTTCTTCAGAGGTGTTCATGTCAATATGCGCAAAGTAGATGCGTGTGGGGTCTACGCCCAGCGCTGTGAGCAAATCTACAATCTCGCGTCGACAGCCTGTGGTGTGAACGTGGATGGAGGCACCGGTACGTCGTTGAGCAATTGCACAAGCAGTGAGCATCTTCTCTTCATTCACCGTAAACTCCCCGCCAACGGCCGCCTTTATGATACAAGGACGTACACCGGTGTCGCCAATACCATCTTCAAGTTCCCTGGTGAAGAGGTTACCGATTCGGGCGGTCGTCCAATCCCTGGCCCACTGTGGCCAATTGGACGGCACGTAAAGTCCGGTGGCAAGGAAAACATGCACGCCGGAAGCACGGGATGCGGATTTGGCGAACTCCACGTAAGCCTCGTCACGGCCGATACCCATTGGGGTTGGGTCCACCAGGCCGGTCACCCCATATTGTCGGAGTTCCTTCAACATCTTGACTATCTGGCGGCGTGCATACTCCACATTGCCTGGGTATTTGGCAATCGTCTCGCCGCGACATTCTGCCATGTTAATCAGCAGGTGTTCGTGCGGGTGAATCCAACACATTTCCGAAGCATCGACTTCTCCCTGCACACTATAGAGAACATCCTTCATATTTAGGCCCTTTCTTGTTTGCCCAACTTGTTATTAATAGGGCGCACATGATTTTGTAGGCAATAATCAACTTCGTTAACCAATCGTTAATAATTTTACCAAATTTTCAACTCTATCGCAACAAAAATTTTTTGTTTTTGGGCATGTTTCAGAAAATAGTCCTCCTTACCAAAAGGGATTAGTGAGTTGTTACATTTCGGCGGAGGGTAATTGGGCAAAATGGCTAAACGGCAAGACGGCAAGGAGGCAAGGGGGCTTGCCGTCTTGCCATTTCTCCGTCTTGCCCTCTTGCCAATTTTCCACTTTAAGGAATTTGAGGTTGACTTCACACCAAGCATCTGATATAATTTTTCAAAATGCCACATTAAACACAAGGAGATTTTATTATGATTCTTGCTGAAATGAATTCTCCGGACATCAATGCTCTGCCGCGGGATATCGTCGTTATTGTCCCATTCGCCTCGTGTGAGCAACACAGTACACACCTGCCAGTTCTAACAGACACCATGATTGCCGCTGAAGTAGCCCGCCGGGTTCATGAACGGTGTCCACATGATGTGCTTGTCCTGCCTACGATGTGGCTTGGCTATTCGCAGCACCACATCCGCTATCCTGGGACATTATCTGTTAGCTCTGAAACTCACCTTGCCATGATGATGGAAATAATCTCGTGCATGGTCAATCACGGATTTTTGAAAATCCTCCTCCTCAACAGCCATGGCGGTAACAGTGCAGATATCTCGGTTCTGCTCCAGCGTTTGATGGAACGTTTCGGCGACTCTGGAGCGCAGTTCTTCTCACGTTCAGCCTGGGCGGATGGCGCGACACTTGATAAGATTCGAGAATTGGGTGGAGGCGGTTCAGGGCATTCAGGAGAGACAGAAACATCCATGATTTTAGCGCTGCGACCTGATTTGGTCAAAACCGACCGCCTTGACGCTGACGGTGAGCGTGAAGGTATGCGGGTTCCGGGTCTCAACTCCTATTATCGCTTTGACCAGCGCACTCGTCACGGCGGTGTAGGCGACCCACGCCCAGCTTCAGCCGAAAAAGGAGAGCGAATGCTTGACGTTTCAGCAGACGAGATTGCGGCGCAGATTCCCCAAATCCGCGCACTTCAACCCTTCGCTTCGCTCAGGGCAAGCTCTTTTGAGACAAAATGACAAAACGTGATGCGTGAAACGTGATACGTGATGAGAGATTTTTCCCTTCTCACGTTTCACGTTTCACGTTTCACTTTGTCAACTAATTTCTGAGAAAGTTTGAAACATTAGAAATAAACTACAAGAAGGAGAAGCAACAGATGGAAATAGTACGTGTTGGATTTATCGGATGTGGCGGACAGGCTACGGGTAATATTTATCCGCATGTAGCGAGCATTCCAGAGATGGAATTGGTAGCCTGCTGCGATTTAAAACCAGAATTAGCGCAACGCAATGCCGAACGTTTTGGTGCTAAGGCCTGGTATACCGATTACGAAAAAATGTTGTCAAATGAAGAGGTGGACGCGGTGTTTGTCGTTGGCCCACCGCAGATGCACACAGAACTGGCAATCGCTTGCCTGGAAAAGGGATACCACGTATTCACCGAAAAACCGACGGCGACAAATCTCGAAGATGCCAAACGGATGGCGGAAACAGCGGAACGCATGGGCAAACAGACCCAGGTTGGACACATGCTGCGACACGGACCGGCTACTAAGGTAGCTTTGGAAGTTATGGCATCAGAGAAATTTGGCAATCCGATTTTTTTAGAAAGCAAATATTTTGTGCCAGGTCCGCGCGATATCATCTGGGGCGCGCCGACCTTGGATTGGACGTATATGTTGGTGCAAGCAGTTCATCCAGTCGATTGGGCGCGGCATTGCATGGGCGATATCGTTAGCCTTTCAACGAAGCGCGGATTGGGCAAAAACGGCGCAGTTTCTTATGTTGTAGCGGTAGAATTTGCCAGCGGTGTTGCTGGACTAATCAATATGACTTCAGCAGCGCCGTTCGTCGTAGCTGAATTGGAAGCCGTCGGTGATGCCGGAACTTTCCTGCACATCGACAACATGATAAGAATCCGCTATCAAGGCGGGAGTTGGTCAGAACCGCAAATTCACGACTACGGCAGACGTGAGGCTGGATATTTCGACGAGGTAAAAGATTTTGCGCTTTGTCTTTTGGAAGGTAAACTGACCTACCCGACTTTCCGAGATGAATACAAAGCGTTGTTAATTTGTCAGGCTATTATAGATAGCATTGAGACGGGAAAGGTTGTGTCGGTGCCGCAAGAATGATGCAAAACGGCAAAGGGACAAAACTGCTAAACGGCAAAGTTGCTAAGGTGAGAGCGTTGCAAAAAGAATATAGTATTAATCAATGTTTGAGTTAGATTAAAGAAGAAAAAAGTTGCGATGTTAGAAAAACTACCATAAACTACCATCTTGACATCTAAAATCAAGAGGTAGTTTATGGTTTTAAGGATTGAGAAAGAAGATAACAAATTTAGAGTAAAAACGCAAGATTTTTCTCTTGATTGGTTGCCAGATACCGCGGCAAATCGGAAGGTCTGCGTTGTTTTCCTTAGGTTGATGCAAAATATCGCTGGTAAGCACTTATTTCCCTTGCAACAACTATCTTCTATCGTCGATAGTAATAATCGCCAGGCCGCAAGTCAACATAGAGAAGATTTTCGAGCCTGCGGCAAAGATTTCAACGGTTTAGGAACGCGTCAGCGTAAAGTGAATGATGATGTCGTTTCGGCAGTTTTTCCGCAGTTACTCTTTGACCCGTTGGCTGAGATAGTTGAATTGAAACAGAAAGTCAACTTAAGGTTACAAAGAACGGATATCTCGGCGATGAATATAAAAGCTGCTCTGGAATCTATCTCCGTTACCCAAATACGTGGCGCAATAAAAAAGCGTCTCCCAAAAGGTGAAGCACACTACAAGGAAGGATATCTCTTGAAGGAAATGATGCAGACTTTCTCATGTGAGAACGCAAGTATCACTGGTAAGGCTAAGAAGACAGTCATAGAAAGTGAGCTAATACGTAACGTGCTTCAAGAGCAATGTGAAATAAACAAATCAGAACTTGACGAAAGGATTAAAGCTTGTGGTGAAAAAGCTCTAAAGGATGAATTGGGCAAATACTTCAATCTTGAGTTAGTGGAGGTTCCCAATTGTTTAAGTGGACAAGCTTTAGGCAAACAACCGGGAGCCGAGAACGTTATTAGAGTGCTTTGGCAAGATTATATTGCTGCCAAACGCCTATTACCTTTTCTCAAAGATGATAAATCTGACAGTGCCTCTGAGGTAGGTAAAACGGCAGGTGACTTGTTCAAGTATTTCTTTGGAAAGGCTAGCGATAGGGAAGCTTTCAATTTAGAGTACAACAGCACTGAGAAAAAGTACAATTATGTTCCGCTGCCGCTTATTGGGCAATTGTTGAAAGTTGTATACTGTTTGCGGCCTGGAACGTGTTTGACGGTTCCAATTCGTTATGGTAAGGATGAAGCTGAGTATGTGCACCTTCCCCAATATCTTGATTCAACACTGGTTCCTTATGTCGCCCATTACGTATGGGGCAAAATACTCAATCAAGCTATGACGACCGGCTTTGACTCCTGCGATTTAGGTATTATGAGATTAAGGCCACGAAAGGATGAAGGAGAAGTCGACTGGGAGACCGAGCTAAAAAAGGCTTATGAAGAAAATTACTACGAAACCCTCACTGAGAAGTATCTCAACGATTTCCAGACGGAAGGTCGTAACGTTAATCCGTCTGGAGAGGTTCATCCTTCAACTATTCTTCCTACGCCTATTTGGTGAGTTGTCGGGAGAAATTACCAGATACTTTGAATATTTATGTCCGAGCATAGGAGATAGCAAGGCGAGAAGAAATCTGTTCCTTGGCATAGATGTCGGAGGCACATTCGTTAAATTTCAGTGTTACAAAGACAATGACGAAAATAATCTATGGTGCCCTTACAATGAATCTTTCAAAATATTAACGGGCGTTCCAAATGGCTATTCCGAAGCGAAAGACTTTGTGAAACGATTGATTGAGGCCATAAAAGAGCACCTATCGTCGGACGATATCAAACGTATTGTAGCAGTTGGTATCGCCTGGCCTGGTCCAATACGAAACAATCGGTTGGCGGGCATCAGTGGTATCTTAAGAAGAAATTTTAACAAATTTAAGACTGGTGAAGCCAGTTTATCCGTTATTCTGGAATTGGATATAGTGGGAGCTTTAAAAGAGTGTTGGTGTGATAAGGAATTCCAACCTATTGTCGCGATAGCTAATGATGGTGATGCGCATGCCTTTGGTGTAGTCGGGTTAGATCCAACAATGGCTAAAAAGGAAGGTACTCTGGTAGTAATTAAAGCTGGAACAGGAACAGCGGGCTCCGTTTTTCGTTATGGCCGTTTGGCGGATGGATTAATGGAATTTGGTAAACTGTTGTTAAACGTAGGTGCCAAACCGGATTATGAAAAAAAATTTCTGAATGGCGTAGTCAACGCGTACTGTTCGAGTAAGACTTTGCCTGAACTTGCCCAAAAACGAGCTTTATATTTGAAGGAAATGGACAACCTTGATAGTGTTGAAATAGGCTATATGCTCGGTCTTGATACTAATAATTTGGATGAGTGCATAAAGACACTCAAGGGACTACAGATTAGGTAATTTTGACGAATAAACTTAACCTTTCCTCTCTTTGAACCGTCCTGAACGTAGTGAAGGAACACACTAAGACACCAAGAAAAGAAAGAAAAAGGCATCCGCTAATAACGTTAAGCTTCACAAAGTTTATTTTTTTTATTCGTGTAACTTCGCGTTATTCGCGGATAAAAAATCTTTGTGCTTTTGTGTCTTGGTGGTTTAAAAAGTTCAACTTTAATCATCAAAGCTACCTAAATGCGGCGCTCGAGAAGTTGCTTTCCGAAGTTCATTGGACGCTCAACGATTGGAAGATAATTATAAAAGCCTTGATGCTCGGACACGACTTCAGGTAGAAATGTTAGGCGAGATACGTTTACAAGAGCTACTTAATCTCAAGAAAGATAACTGTAGTGATGAATTGAAAGAACTCGGGGATGTGCTGAAGGGTGAGAATTTGGAGGGCGAGTCAAAACTAATCCAAAAACTCAATGCAGCTTGACGAAGGAAGAAGTCCAAGAGTACCTGAAAAAGTATGGACCAGCGTTAGGCTTCTTCTATACTATAACTGAAACCGCAGGTGACGGCAAAGAAGTAGTTGTTTACACTCGTTGGTCAGAGGAGCTAATGAGAGAACCAGATTAGAGGTCATTGTGTAAATCAGATAGCAAGGATGGTAATAGCGCTGATACTGCTAAAATAGAAACCACCTGAACCGCCTATGGGTCGATTCAGGTGTGTTTTTTTATTGCTGGTATCATCAAAACTAAGGAGTTATAATAAAATGGATAGTTTTCGTTACCGAGGTACATATCAACTTGTGGTGAATTCGGACTGCATCGTTAAAACCAACGTGTTATGTCCCGAACAATTTCAGGAAGCCAAGGAATTATTGGGAAAAGAACACACAAAAGTTGGTCGTTATGAACCTAAAAAACATTTGCAGTATTTATTGGCAAACAATTCCTTGGCTAACCCTTCAAACCCGATGTTGGTGTGCGGTATCCGAAATGTGATGTCGAATCATCGATGTATTGTTTATACGGCGACTAATGTCTCTCCAGATTTACCTCCGCCTTACGCTGTCGCAGGAGAAGAACACCATCGCAGTCAGCGCCCTTATTATATTATGGCTGAAGATATTACAGGGAAATTGGCGCTTAAAGAATATTTACCTTCTGAAGAACCGCTGGAAAAGTTCAGGTGGTTATTTAGTGGAGTTCCAGTCCTTTGGGATGACCATTCGTCCGAAGAAATTTTTCGTATGATTCTTACCGAAGCCGCCGACCATTCACACATTTATTATTTACCCAGAGGGAATCACCCTGAAGCGACAGACCAAACCCGTAATGCTTGGAAGCAAATGCACGATGTTTTCATTGAAACGCTTTATGCGCCACTGGATGTTGCCTTCAAAGCGTTGCATACAACAGCCACAGAACGTCAATGAACTGTACCCTGAACCAGGCAAATCGAAGCGCACCAAACTTCTTTTATCAATTTCCTGTTTTCTCCTGCGACTGCATAAGGCGTATACTTACGCATCTCAGGCTTGTGGAAGGCGAGGACTATCTTATTTCGTGGGATGCCCAGCGCGACCAGTTCCTCCACAACTCCTTTTTCGGTGCCATCATGCTGAATCCACACTTTGCCGCCGCGAATGTCGATATGTTCGCTTCGCTCACCGACGCCTTCGGCTTACGGTAGCACACTACCGTGAATACGCCATGGTCTATCCCAACCGGTGTACATCATTTCGTAATGTTCATGTGCTTCATCGACAATTGTTTCAATTTCGATATCACCGTAAGCAGGCTTAAACTGAGCGTATTCGGTGATAAGTTTCTGGGATGGTCCTTGATTTCAACAGCAATTTTTCGTCCCGTCTTCTCTGCAGCAATTATGGCGCGCTCCGCGCCCAGATCGATGTATAGATTGTGAACGCCGAATGGGAGAATAAATGGGGCATGCGTAATAGTCCACTCATCTTTGATGAGCGCAATTTTAACAACATCATGGAAAACATCTCGTTGCGGTATATTGTCCCTGTTCCTTCATCATAGAGATTAAAGCAACGTCAATTAAAAGTTTATTTACGTGGTATTATAGCATATTTTAAGAAGAGGTCAAGTTATATGGCCCATTTTTTAAATTCGTATAGGGTAGGAAAAGAGTTGGCCCACACTGAGCTAAAGAGTCTTTAGACCGGTGTTCCTTCCAACCCTATACGGAATTAACAATGGGACTAGTACACTGTAAAATAAGTCTTGACAAGTTTAAAAGCTAACCACCAAGGCACTAAGACACGAAGGAATAGTTTTTTCTTTTCTTTGTGTCTTAGTGTCTTGGTGGTTAAGAAAATCGAACTTGTCATAATTTATTTTACAGTGTACTAGTGCAGCAGGAGGAATCATGAACATCACTAAAAATTTTTATACTGCCAGGCCGATTTGGCCTTTGGGAAGGGAAACAGAAAAAAACCTTTCCGTTGGCTTTCGTGCGTCTTTTAATGTTTCCAGCTTTGACAATATAAGCCTTCGCATTGCGGCTTCCTCGCTTTATCGAGTTTATCTGAACGGCGAATTCTTCTGTCACGGTCCCGCCCGTGGACCTCACGGATATTACAGGGTTGATGTCTGGGATTTGAGCCATGACCTTATCGCCGGCGATAACTTGATTGCCATAGAAGTCGTCGGCTATAATGTGAACAGCTTTTATCTTTTAGAACAACCGGCTTTCCTACAGGCGGAGGTTGTCGCTGACGGAAAAACTTTGGCGTCAACTGCTGGTGAAGGGAATTCGTTTGAAACCGCTGTTTTGACGGAACGCGTTCGGAAAGTAGCGCGTTACAGTTTTCAACGTCCTTTTTCAGAAGCCTATAGACTAAAGCCAGGCTATGACAACTGGCGAAAAGATGTCACCGCCAATTTTCCAGTGGTAAAGTGCGCTACGGTTGAGGAAAAAAAACTCATCCCGCGCCGGGTTCCCTATCCTAAATTCTCCCGCCGAGCGCCGGTTTTCAACGTCGCCTGCGGTGAAGTCAGAACCGACGTTGCCATCAAGAGAGTTTGGAAGGATAGGTCTTTTACGAACATCAGCCCAAACCTGGGCGGCTTTCCAGAGTCGGAATTGGAGGTGACGCCTTCTATTGAATTACAGCACATTGAAACTATCTCCAGTCATCCAATCAATCAACCCTTCGCCAGCAATGCAACCATCAACTTGAAAGCGAATACTTATCATATCCTGGACTTAGGTACGAATCTGACCGGCTTTTTGGGCGCTACTATCCGTTGCGACAAAGAAACCCGCCTCTTTTTCATATTCGATGAAATCCTCCTTAGTGTTTCTTTTGATCAAACTCCAAACTCTTCTTTAAGAAAGAAAAATTTAATCAAAAGAAATAATTGGAAGGGAAAAGTTTGGGATGTTGACTTCAAACGGATAGGGTGTATAAACATCATAAGTTATGAGCTTCAACCGGGTATCTATAAGGTCGAGTCAATGGAGCCGTACACGCTTCGCTATTTGAAGTTGCTTGCTCTTGCTGGCGATTGTGAGGTGGAACGGGTGTATCTTCGAGAGTACGCCAACCCCGATGTGTTTGAAGCGCATTTTTCATCCTGTGACCGCCAGTTGAACCAGATTTTTGAGGCGGGTAGGGAAACGTACAGGCAAAACGCTAAGGAATATTTTCCTCTTCTTTTCTTTTTAATCAAACCTTTAATCAAAAGAAAAGAAAAATTCCATTTATCCTCAACGCAAATCCAATTTGTGAATTTGCGTTGAGGAGTTAATCTGTAAGGATGGAGAAAATTATGGAGAAATTTGCACCTTTGAATCTCACACGAGATGAACTTATTGAATATACACCGGAATGGAAAGGAGAACGGTTCCCTGATGGCCGTCCCAAAGTACCTGACAGCATCATCGAACGAATGAAATTAGTTACCATTACCCAGGCCTGGGGTGTGCTGACAGGTCAAGGATACAGATGGCAATATGAAGGAAATTGGAAGTGTACACACCCGGGTCAAATCTTAGTTGGCAGAGCATTGACCGCTGTCTATATGCCCAGACGTCCAGTAATCAGAGCAGTCATGGAAGAAAAGGGTAAAAGATGCGGATGTATCGGCGACCAAATCTCCTGGCCGATTGACATGCTGGTTAAAGGTGATGTTTATGTTGCGGATGTTTTTGGCAAGATTGAAGAAGGGCCCATCATCGGCGACAACCTTTCAACGGCGATTTTCGCTAAGTCAGGGAACGGCGTGGTACATGACGCCGCGGTGCGTGACCTGGACGGCATAAAAGCAATTGATGGCTTCACCAGCTTTGTCCGCGGTTGGCATCCAACTTATGCTTCACCGACGATTATGCTGCTGGGAGTAAATACGCCCATACGCATCGGGCATGCTACGGTCATGCCAGGGGATATCGTTCTTGGGAGGGAGGACGGGGTTATTTTCATTCCGCCGCATCTTGCTGAAAGAGTGGTAAAAACCTCTGAACTGGTCCGTCTCAGAGACCAATTTGGGAAAACCCGTCTCAGAGAAGGCAAATATACATCGGGTCAGATAGACGCACGGTGGACAGACGAAATTGAGAAAGACTTTTCCAGGTGGTTGGAAGACCACATCGATGAACTGCCAGTACCGCGAGAAGCCATTGAGGAGTTGTTGAAAGAACGCACCTGGTAAGCGTTTTCTCACCCTCATGCGTATCAACTTAAGGGTTCTTATCAATTCACCTCCCTTGACGGGAGGGGCGTAGGGGAGGGTGAGGGGGCGGTGTAAGCTTAAATTCGGACTTTGATGCTAAACCTTCATATCACCCCCACCTAACCTCCCCCGTCAAGGGGGAGGAAAGGAGGGGGGCTATAAAATGGGTCTTAAATTGATGCCTATGTAACCCAAGTTGCTAGCAACTTAGGTTATGTAATAATCGTTTCTTCAACCTGGGCGTCTGGTACAGAAAAAATCAAAGAAAAGTCGAAATTTTCCTTGACCTAAAGCAGACAAAATGCTACAATATCAGGTAAGAGATTTGAGAACAGGGACCTGTAGCGAAGCGGTAGTTCAGAAATTGCTGCAAATTTAATTTCTGCCAAAACTCAAAGAAAAAACATTTTATGAGTTGGGACATAAATTCTGAGTTCTCTCAGCAAGTCGGAAGCCTGATTCTTCACTTCGTTCAGAATGACATTACTTGTTCGGGGATTTTCCTCAACAAGTTGAGGCGTCCGTCGAACTCAATCAGAGAAAGGGGGGATAAAGATGACACTAAGAAGGTTGAAATCCTTCTCATTTGGGTTAGCATTGTGCTGTCTCTGTTTATTTATCGCAGAGATAACGGCTAATTCTGAACCTGTCCAATGGCCAGTTAATGGCCACTGGTATGATGCGATAGGCGGCTCGCTTACCTGGATTCAAGCGTTTCAGGATGCACGAAGCCGTTCATATCAGGACTTGCCCGGACATCTGGCAACTCTTACCTCGCAAGGGGAAAATGATTTTGTCTGGCAGACATTTCTTCAGCCAGATGGATATTGGCTGGGTGGTTTTCAGATTCGTTTGGCTAAAAAGATCGATAAAGGTTGGATGTGGATAACCCGTGAACGATGGTCTTTCACAAACTGGTCGGATTATGAACCGAACGACTGTTGTGAGACACAAGGAGTAGAAGATGGAGAGGAAAATTCCCTTCATTTTCTTCATGGCGAGGGAGAATGGAATGACATTCCTACTGACTCCGAACAGCCTGGATATATAATTGAATATGAACAGAGGCTTGAACAATCTTTAGCTCCTATAAAGCTAAAGGATATTCACCAATTAACGACAACATGGGCAAAGATAAAACAAGCCCAGTGATTTTATACGTGAAACGTGATGATGTAATTCACGCATCACGTTTTACGAATCCCACCTACCCCCCTATGTTCAACTCTGGTTTAGCTTGGGAAGGAAGATAGAAGAATAGGTAGGTGAAAACATGAGCAATTTGTTACATCAGGAAATTTCTTCATCCATCTCATAAGGCGGCACGAAAAAATTTGCCCGGACATTATGTTCATAAAGCAATTGTTGCTGTAATTGCTCGCGCATCTGAGAAAGTGTATTAAAAACAGTATCAGGAAGAGAAGCAACCAAAAGCAGCCTATCTATCTTTTGGAGATTTTCCTGAATTAAACCAACGCGGTGTGTAAAGGCTTGTTCTTGTTCCTTTCTCTCGTGGCGGAGTTTAACCAGTTGTTTACGATTCAGCCGAAGATGGGCTGAAGTGTATTTGGCGGGTTCGGTTAGCTCACGCAGCGTGCCATCGGGTTGTTGTTCAAAATGAGCGGCATAATCATCAGCACAAGGGTCAAGGAACCTGCGTCCGCGCGCTATCTGCTCCTCAATCGGCCATGTGTCGCTTTTGTAACTATTGCAAATACTACAAGCATAGTACAGATTAGAATATTCCGTCCGAAGATTAGGGAACAATGATTGGAGGCGAAAATGGTCAACATGAAAATTGAAATGCCCACCGAACTCCGCTTCATGAATTGTACAATATGCGCACCAATACTGAACATCGCGCCGAAGATGAGGCTTGTAGCGTCGGTAATCAGAATAACGCGGTGGTGTTTCAGTTCGAACAAACAAAAGATTTCCTCCTTATGGTTCTTCCTGATTTTGCGCTCTATTGACGAACTGATGTAGTAGTTCATCCAGCTTCTTCCCAATCTCATTCAACTGCTGTTCCATTTGTGGTTCCGATGCGCGTTTGGCTTTTGGTTCGTCCCATTGATGCTGTTTTTGAGCCATGATAAATAAATCTGTTTTATCGAAAGCAGTTTCTATCGCTTGAAGCTCAGCTTGTTCGCCTGGAGATATAACTGAATCTAAACGTTTATCCACAAGTTCATGAAAGCGTTTCAATTGAGATTCTTTTGGTATTAAATTCATGATATACTCCTTCAAAGCCTGTTCGACAAGCGCAGATTTCTTCATTTTACTCTGAAACGCAAAAAGGTTTAGAAGTTCCGTAATTTCTTCTGAGATATAAAAAGTCGCTTTGACTTTGTTCATCTTTTCTTACGGCGGTTTCCCCTACTGAGTGAAATAATCAGTAGGGGAGGAAGCCGTTACCTGTAATTCCCCCCTTTAGTCTCAAAAGTTCGTGAGGACGGATTTACTTCGTAAACCACGTAGATTAATATTTCATCTCCTCGCTACGAAGTAGAAAAGCCCTGACGTCATAGGCTCCTGGACGTTCAACAGGTAGAGCGCCAGTCGAAATCATTAGTTCTAATGGCGAGCAACGCGTCTTTAACGGCATCTGAACTACTTCATGAAGTCTGGCTGATTCGTAGATACCCATGATAATCTCCACTGCCGCTCTGCCATTTTTGGCGTCCCCTCTATGTTCAACCTTCCCTTCTATCCATTCGACTAACTCGCGCGCCTGGGCTATATGGGGATTTTCTCCTTCGGGACAATATTCTTCCCAACCATTTGATTTAGTGGAGAATAGCCGCACTCTCTGTTCGTCTAAGTCTAAGGTCCCTTCAGAACCGTAGAATACTCCGCCTTGACGGTATGGTGTTACTAACTCTTGAAATAAGGTTCCGATGGCGCCATTGTCAAATTGCACGATGCCAGCGCTTCTGTCCTCAATAGGTATTCCTCGTTCATAACGGTCTGTTTTACGTTCAATATTTCCTATAACCCATTGTGCTTGTGGGTCACTGAGCACATAGCGCATCATATCTAACAGATGAGAGCAGTCATTCAGCAAACCCTGAGCGCCTTTGGCAACAATATAATGTGGCTTACCGATTGCACCGGAAGCAACAAGCTCACGGGCGCGCACCCAGGCAGGAAGGAAACGACGTTGATGGCCTATAGCTAACTTGACGTTGTTGCGTTGTGCAATCATTATCATCTCATCACATTCCCCAAGGTTAGTCGCCATTGGCTTTTCACAAAGCACAGCTTTAGGTTTTCGGCTACAGGCGGCGATAGTCATGGGAGCATGTTGCTTATGTGGAGTTGCGACGCTGACGATGTCAAGCGCCTCTTTATCCAGCATTTCGCGTGCATCATCATAACAAGTTGGAATGTTGTAGCGTTCTTTGAATTCATTAAGGGCTGTTTTAACTGGGTCAGCAATAGCTACGAGTTCTATCTCATCAACCCCTAAATAACCCCCGGCATGTGCATTAGCGATTGAACCACAACCAATAATTCCAGCACGATATTTTTCCATGTGATACCCCCTTCAGTGAGTGGATTGAAGAATGAAGAATGAAGATTTCCAGTAATTATGAAATGGGTTTTTGTCATTCTGAGCGATAGCGAGATGCTTCACTTCGTTCAGAATGACAAGTCGTCGAACAAAAGAGATCCTTCACTTCGTTCAGGATGACAAAACATTACAATCTTCATTCTTCAATAGTCAATCTTCAATGGATTCTTTAGTGAGATTTAATACTTGCCCAGGTGGTTGCAAGTTTACCAGAGGGGGAAACAGCAAGTATTCCCTCAAGCCCCCCGGTCATTATGGTTTTAATATCATTCTCATCAAGTGCAACATTGAAAAGGCCTACTTCATCCATTAAGCCCTTAACCGGATATGCAAAGCCAGGGCAATCGCCAATATTCAGTGGGCCAGGGCTGAAGTCTGGTTTTCCGCTAAACGGCGCATTTGCTTCGGCGACACCATCTATGTACGACTTTACAGATTTCAGGTCATACGTCCCGGCAAGATGATGCCATTCATTGTCTGTTACTGTGCTTGTGCCAAATTGTTGGAATCCCCATTTGGTTGCGCCACCACTGGTAAATCAAGTCCAGAATACATTTCTACCAGCGTAAATATAACCACTGTAATTTTCCAACTGACAATCAGCAGTCTTTATCAAAGTAGCCTGATAGTTCCCGGTAGCTTCAATCTTAACCCAAAGGGTGAAAGTGAAGGTGGTTAAATCCAAGGGTTTGTTATGTGGCACTTCGACAAAATTCGCGTCAATTCCGGGAAATTCCAGAGCTTTGCCAAATTTTCCTGCAACCCAATTTAGTTTGCCTTTAAGTTCGCCATCATGCCCCTTCCCAGAAGAATCTTTGGCTGTATTGCCCTTGCCTTCATCAAAGAGCCAGGCGCCGACACAGGTTTCTGGGTCGATTTTAGCATCACCTTGTGCTGTGAAGGTCAAACTAATGACCATTAAGCTGACACATACTATGGTTAATCTTGCAACCATATTTTTCATTTTTCGGCACCTCTTTATTATTTTGAGAAAAGCAACGGATGCCTCAACCTGTTGAGGTAAAATCCCCCCTGCCCCCCTTTCCCCCTTTGAAAAAGGGGGATTAAGGGGGATTTTACAAAGGGGAAATTCCCGAACAAGTTCGGGCTTCCGACTTTCCGAAAACTCTCTTTCTTAGATATCATACTTTACCTTTACTGGCTTTCCCGTCCTCGCCGACTCCCAGGCTGCCGAAAGAGCCGCTATTGTCTTCGTACCCTCTCGAGCATCTTCAACTGGAGTTTTATCGTTTAAAATACAATCCTCAAAGTGCTGCATATATCGCCTGACCGCATCACCTTGCCCGTATGCGCCTTTGAGGTCTGCTGGATAATCTATCACCGCCGGCTCATTTCGCGCTAACTTGTCGAAAGTGATACGGAACTGTGAGGGAAGGAAATCTTCAAATGTCGCCATCGCTGTAGCTTTATTCCCATAGATGGTGAGTCCCATCATCGGCCAGGGCGGCTGGATGACCCCATAAGCGCCAAGTACGCGAGCCATAACTCCATTTCGGAATTTCACGTTAAGAAGGAAGTTATCTTCGATGGGGTAGGCGGATAGATTCCCCTTGTTCGCGTAGCAGTGTACTTCGTCCACATCTCCAAGAAACCAGACTAAGGAATCAAGAGGATGACATACACCGCCATACATAAAATCTTGAGGGACAGTGAGACGCCATGAGGTTTTCCGGAAATAGTCTTTGATTTCGTGGACATAATGCCCTTCTGCGAAGATTATCTCCCCAAGGTCGCCATCGTCGTAAAACTTTTTTACGGCCAGGAACGAAGTATACCAGCGACAGGTCTCCCCAACGAGGAACTTAAGTTTCTTCTTTTCGGTTAAGCGGGTAATCTCAATTGCATCCTCAAGGGAAGTAACCATCGGTTTTGTAACAATGACATGCTTGCCAGCATTCAACGCGTCGATGCAGTGCCGACCATGTAGATGGTCGGGAGAATATACTGCTATCACCTGGATGTCGTCCCGCTCAATTAGTTTATGATAGTCGGTAGTCCAAAACGGGATGCCATTCTCCTTTGCAATTGCCTCGACCTTGGTCGCTGTGGTAGCGCAAATGCCACGTACAAAAAAACGACTATCCGCATCTTCATTGAGGTAGAGAAGGTCACATCCCATGCCGACCCCGATAACACCAATCTCAATTGTTTTTTCCATTTCTTTGCCTCCTTATAATTACTGATAGAGAATCGACGGACGCCTCAACTTGTTGAGGAAATCCCCCCTACCCCCTTTCCTCTTATTTCTTTTGATTAAACTTTTCTTTCTTAAAGAAAAGTTTGGAAGGGGGAAGACCCGAACAAGTTCGGGCTTCCGATTTTCCGAGAACCCTCTTACTTTTTGGTTTATGCCAATATTTTAACAATTTTTCTACTTCATGTCAATTAAGAAAATTTGGTTCTTGATATGAGATGATGGATTTGGTAAAATCAGAATTAGTTGGTTAGAAAATTGTGATAATGCGAGTTTTTCACTTAGAGGAGCTTTATAAAACGTAAAACGTAAAGCGTAACAATATGACGTTTTACGTTTTACGCCTTACGCATTACGTTTCACGCATTATCTTTATCGAAAGAGAGCGATAACTGAAAAAGTCGTATGATAAGGAGAATTCATATATGTTTGATGCTGTAAAACATTACGAGAGCCTATATCAAGCTGTTCACCGGGAATTTGCATTTTGCGCCAAATCAAAGGAAGAATTTGTCGATTGGCAATCAAAATTCCGTCCGCGCTTGTGTGAAGTCCTCGGCTTGACCAACATGGAAGCCGATTTGTCCAAACATCAGCCTACTGCTGAAATGCGAACATCGACCGATATGGGAACTTATATTCGGGAAGAATGGCATTTATGGGTAGAACCGACGGTTCCACTTCCATTTTACTTCCTGCACCCGAAAGAACAATCTGATACGCCAAGGCCGTTAGTTTTGACACCTCATGGACACAATCATCCCTATATATATGTAGGCATTAGTCAAAGTGAAGACGAGAGAAAATCGATAGAAGAAGGACAACGAGACATTGCCGTGCAAGCAGTCAATGAAGGATATATGGTTATTGCTGCAACTACCCGTGGTTTTGGCGAAACGCGGACTAAATCCGATGCGGAAAATAACAGAGTTTCATCTTGTCGAATTGAACTGATGCATGGTTTGTTGGTGGGTAGAACAGCGATAGGTGAACGCGTCTGGGATATATCACGCCTAATCGACTGGGCGACCAGTAGGGATGATGTTGATGCCAAACGGATAGCAATTACAGGGAACTCCGGCGGTGGGACAATCTCTGTCTTTGCTCCAGCCTGTGATACACGTATTTCAGTGGCGGTCCCGAGTTGCTACTTTTGCACTTTTGAAGGGAGCATCGGTAGTATCCATCATTGTGATTGCAATTATGTTCCGGGCATTATGCGTTTGGGAGAAATGTACGATGTCGCCGGGTTGATAGCACCGCGTCCGTTTAAGGCGATTGCGGGTAAAGATGATACTATTTTTCCCATTGAGCCTGTCAAATATGCCTTTGAGCGACTAAAAGAAATCTATACAGTTGCGGATGTCCCGGATAATTGTCAACTCTACATCGGTGAGTATGGACACCGGTACTATAAGGACGGTGCCTGGGGCTTTATTCGCCATCACTTTGAGAAGCTTTGATATCAACTATAAACCAATATAATAGTAGTACCACTTCTCTATCAAGCATAAAAATATCATGCAAGGAACGCAGGGAAAGGGGGAAAGGCAAAATGGCTAAAGGGCAATGCTACTAAGTTTTCAAAAAAAGCCCGAGGCTGAAGCCATCGGGCTGAGAGAGCAAAGACTCTTCGAGTCTATAGGACTATAGCCCGTAGGGCTTGGTTCTTTCAGCCCAGACATTGATGTCAGGGCTTGGATTTAGGCAAATAAGCGAATTCTTAGTACCATTGGGCTAAAGGGCAATTGCCTCCTTGCCCCTTAACCCCTTTGCTTCCTTTCCACGCTTTCCTTTTCTGTAATAGGCTACCCAGGAAAGAAAGATGATAACAACAGCTAAACTGCCAGGGCTGACGCCGCGCATATTGTTCATTGTACTTCTCGTCGCCCCCATCAACTGTTATTTTTTAATCCAAATGGAATTGGTGCGTTACACCTTCCCCACCTGGATTGTGCCGTTGTCCAACGTTATCTTCATTTTGATGGTCATTATGGTTATCAATTATCCGCTTCGCTGGCTTGCCCCGGGGATTGCGCTGCGGCGGGATGAGTTGCTGGTGCTATACGTAATGCTAAGTTTCACCACGACATTGTCCGCCTGCGATGTGATGCAAGCGATGCTATCCGTCTTAGGTCACGCTTTTTGGTTTGCTACACCGGAAAATGAGTTCAAAGAATTGTTTTTTCAGTATCTCCCCCAATGGCTTACAGTTTCGGATAAGCCAGCTCTGCAGGGATACTATATGGGTGGTTCCAACCTTTATTTGGTTCACAACCTGAAGATATGGACGCCCATTATACTCGCCTGGCTATTGCTGTATTTAGTTTTGAGTTTTATTTTTCTTTGTTTAAATACTATCCTACGGCGGCAGTGGGCGGAACGAGAGCGGCTGACCTATCCTATTATTCAACTGCCGTTGGAGATGACTAACCCCACCTCCGATTTCTTCCGCAATAAACGGATGTGGATAGGTTTTTCCATTGCCGCAGGAATCAGTCTGTTTAACGGTCTCAGTTTTCTCTATCCGACTATTCCGCACATCCCCGTAACGCGGCGATTCTTCACCTTTAGCGAACGGCCTTTGAGTTTTTATGGCGGCATGATTGTCGCATTTTACCCCTTCGCCATCGGGATTATGTTTCTGATGCCCTTAGATGTGCTTTTTTCAACGGCACTCTTTTATGCCCTGTATCGGAATGAGTTAGCGCTATCTTCAGCCATGGGCTGGCGTAGCCTACTTAGATTTCCCTATTTAGACGAGCAGGCTTTCGGTGCCTTTTTGGGGCTCTGCATTTTCCTCTTTTGGGTAGGGAAACACCATTTCAGAAGCGTGCTTAGAAACGCATTCGTAAGGAAATATGAACCTGATGATGCTGAAGAGCCAATGTCGTATCGCACCGCGGTGTGGGGGCTGATTTTTGGTCTAATCCTTTTTGCCTTCCTGCTCCACAAAGCCGGCATGGCGTTCTGGTTGGCTGGGATATTCGGCCTTCTCTTTTTGATTACGCCAATCGTAACCACCCGCATCCGCGCAGAATCGGGCATCTTCGTACATGCTTATCACTGGCTTGCGCCGCGTTATGTGTTAATCACAATGCTTGGTGCCAGGAGACTTGGGCCCCAGAACTTAACGACACTTACTGTGTGTTTCTTCAACCGTGACTATCGGCCGCAGGAGATGCCGCACCAACTGGAAGCCTTTAAAATTTCCGAACAAGCCAATCTCTCTAATCGGCGGATGCTCGTTGCCATCCTCATCGCCGCGGCGCTGGGGGTACTTGTAGCATTTTGGGTTCAACTCCACCTTTATTATAAACACGGAGCGGCTTCTGGCTACTTTGGCCCTTGGGCGTTGGGATATGGGCGAGAATACTTCGGACGGTTGAGAAATTGGCTCTATTATCCCACCAATACAGATTGGATAGCGGTATTGTTTATGGGGTTGGGCTTCTCTGTGATGGCATTACTGACATATCTGCGCGTCAGATTTTTCTGGTTGCCTTTGCACCCGTTAGGTTATGTGATGGCGAGCAACCAGGAGATGTCCGACCTCTGGGCTCCTATCCTCATCTGTCTTTTTCTCAAGTGGCTTATCCTCAGACACGGAAGCATCAGGAGCTACCGACGCGCCGTGCCCTTCTTTTTGGGACTTGTCCTCGGCGATTACTTGATGGGTAGCATCTGGAGCCTCTTGAGTGTAGTATTGAATATGAATATGTATCAGTTTTATCCATGAAACTACGATTTTTTCAGTTATCAATTTCTGAGGTCAAACTTGCCTTTGAAATGTCAATGGCAAGGTGGCAAGAGGGCAAGACGGCAAAGTGCCATTTTGCCGCTTAGCCGTTTAGTCTTTTGCCCCTTTATCTGAAAGCTTCTCTCAAGTGAAAAAGTTGTGTTCCCGATAAAATTTACTTACAAAGGAAAAGTATGAACCAAAAAATCAGTGACTATTTATCTGGCATAAGTCACAACGTAAAAATCTTATTGATAATCTCTATTATTTTTGGCGGGACGTTTGGAATATACGATTTGATTTTGCCGTTCTATTTGAAAGAACGCAATATCTCCTTCCACAATATGGGTTATATCTTTTCGATAGCCAGCGTTGGGATGTTCTTAGCGCAAATTTATTTGGGCAATTTATCGGACCAGTGGGGACGTAAACCGTTTTATGCGCTTGCGTTGTTGGTATCCTGTTTGGCAAGCGGTTTGACTCCGTTCGTCGCCAGCCTTTTACTATTGATTATCCTGAAGACGTTGTGGGATGTGGGGGGAGTGATACGAAGCATAATGCACCCAATTTTATTATACGAGGATAACCGCAGTAAATTCATGGATTTCCTCGGGAAAACGCGAGGTATAGAGTTTCTCTTTCAGGCTGGCGGGACACTTGTAGCTTTATTTACCTTAACATCTTTGGGATACTCTGGTAATTTATGGATTGCCGGCGCTGGTTTAGCTTGCGCTTGTTTTCTCTTTGCATTTTCGTATCGCGAGCGCAAGAACGTTGCTGCGAAAAAGAGTTTTGGCACCAAATCACTTCTGAGCTGGCGGGATTTGTCGCATAACCTAAAAGTCATTGTAGTAGCATATTTCATCTTCACGATAGGATTGAGAACCAGCCACAATTTCATCATGCCGCTCTTTTTCAAGGAAAAATTTGGCGCTACCGACCAGGCCGTGTTCTGGGTAATGTTAATTCACCGCATCACTATTGCATTGCCGATGTTATTTATCGGTAATATTCAGGTAAAGAACCTCAAAGCCACATACATCATCACGGTGCTTTTTGAGGGCTTCACGATTGCAGTATCTGCGTTTATTCCTAATTTTATCGCGGCGTCGGCTGTGTGGTTACTACACGACTTCGTCGGCGCAGGTGTCTGGATGCCGATTCAAAGTGCCATCATTCAAGAATACAGCCGAGAAGGCGCAAGAGGCTTGGATGTTAGCAAAACTTTGGCTTTTTCGTCAATAGGCGGTATATTTGGTCCGTTGTTGGCAGGTTACATTTCACCCTTTTGGATTAGCGGGCCATTTTTTATTAGCGGCGTCATAACGATAATGTCGGCGGTTGTATTGTTTAAACTCTCATTGAAAGAAAACACAGTAACGTTGACGGTACATGAAACGTGAAACGTGATAGATGTAAATTCACGTATCACGTTTCACGTCCCGATTCTCGGGATGCCGCAAAGCGGTATATCACGTATCGAAATGTAACAACCCCCTACCCCCTTTAATAAGGGGGAAGCACATTGTAGAGTCTGTTCTCGAACAGAAGGGTTCAGGACTCAAGGGTCAAGGGCAAACTACGTGAAGGACATTGTAGGCATTGTAGGCATTGTAGGCAATTTAAATGAGCCAGTGTCAACCTATTCATAAACCAGCCCGAGAAAGATTACCCAATCGGCCAGCCCGGCGTTGGTTCATAGCGCATGGCCTCAATAGCATAAAGTTCCGGGGCAGTTATCTCACGTCCGAGTTTTGCTGAGAGAAGCGCGCCGCTCATTATCTCCATTATCTTCATTCCATCCTCTCCGGTGCATATCGGTTTTGCATCGCTTGTACATGCGTTAAGAAAGTCGCCGAATTTGCCCGGATTTGGTATATTAGGCACTTCCAATTCTTTCTCTACTAACTTTGCCTGGTAACGCCGTGGTCGGCCTTTATCATCCTTATCCCACTCACCTTGCTCGACGATAAGCGTATCTCCTCTAAAGGCGCCTTTGGAGCCGAAGATGAAAATGCCTTCGGAGATACCGGACATATTCGTTACCCATCCATTCTCGAAGGTAAAGGACATACCATTTGAAAATCGAACCAACACGGATGTGTGTTCATCCACGTCGTATACACCATCTCCGGTATATTTAGGCTCTACGCCACGGTATGCTATGCCGCTTATAGTAGCAGGCTGTGGGTCGCCGAGAAGGTAGAGAATCTTATCTATTTGATAGACGCCAATATCGTATATCCCACCGCCGCCGCCTTGGGTGGAATCAAGGAACCATTTGGAAAAGTTCGGCATGTCTAAGCCCGGACGCCCGCGCACACGGAAACTGGTCTGCCGTCCGTAGTAAACGTCCCCCAGCTTGCCAGAGGTAATATAGTTGCGTATGGCGTAGTTTACCGCGCCAAGTCGTGTGCCGCCGCTCTGGTAGCCTAATTTTACCCCTGCCTCGTTGCACGCATCGCACATTATTTTGGCTTCCGTAGCGGTTCTTGACATCGGTTTCTCGCAGAACACGTGTTTTCCGGCTTTTGCCGCCGCAACGGTAATCGGAGCATGAACAAAAGGCGGCGTACAAATACTCACCGCGTCTAAGCCGGGCAACTTCAGCATTTCTTCATAATCGCTGAAGATTTTGACGTCGCTTTGACTATACTCCAGTAAAAGAGCTTGCTTCGCCTCTAACTTTTCCTTCGCTTCGGCTGTCTCCGCCTTTTTAGCTTCTTCTGCGGCTTGTTGGGCTTGCTTCTTACACTCTGAAATAATACTCGCCGCTCTGCTTTTGACGCTTTCTTCAATAGTGTCACAGACGGCTAAAATCTGCGCTCTTTCGGGAAGTTCCAGATAGCCTCTCACATGGGAGGCTGATATCATTCCACATCCTATAATTCCTACGCCAATTTTTGGGGGCATTGTAAAACTCCTTGTATTGTAACCTAAGTTGCCAGTATAATAGAAATGAGAGCATGTTTCAGAAAATAGTCCCCTCCTTGGAGGGGCAGGGGTGGGTACATTTGATGCGTGATACGTGAAACGTGATGCGTGATTGTCTTTTATCACGTTTCACGTTTCACGTTTCACTCTGTCAACTAATTTTTGAGAAAATTTGAAACATGCCGAAATGAGTAATGAGTAAGTAATTATGGTTCATTACTCATTACTGGTAACTGACAACCGTAGGTTAACTATCAACTTGAGTTATAATATAGTATATTTTCACTTATGTCAATGCTTTTTTATACGCTGAAAATTTTTTTCTCCCTCGATGTCACAATTTGATGTTTTTTGCGACATATTAATGAAACTATTGAGGTTTTTCGCGAATAAGTGTGGTAAACTGTCTATAAGTGCAGTTAGAGTGAAACGTGAAACGTGATAAGTGATGAGTGATAAGTTACTTTTTATTCCAATTATTTCTTTTGATTAAACTTTTCTTTCTTAAAGAAAAGTTTGGTTACAACTCTAATCAGGTGGTTTACGAAGTAAACACTAAATCGCAAAGAGCCACTATTGATATGGGGATTTTCCATGAAAGTGTCAGACGAAATATTGATTCAAAAAACCTTAGACGGCGATAATTCGTCGTTTGGAATTCTCGTAGAACGATACAAGCGCTCTGTTTTTCTGCAATCCATCAAAGCTACGCGGAATTTCCACGAAGCGGAGGATATTACACAGGATGTTTTCCTGGAGGCTTATCTCAATCTGCAAAAACTTAGGGAACCGGCAAAATTTGGCGGTTGGTTGCGGGGAATCACTCAAAATTTTTGTCAAAGGTGGCTACGCAAAAAGCGGATGTTGGCTGATTTAGAAGTGCCTTTGGACAATCTCCAAACAGAAGTTCTCAATCAATGGCTCAACGAACCAGAGAATTCTGAGAGTTGGGAGTTCGGAACGGATGTTGCCAACAGACTTTCCGATGACCAAAAATCTATGCTCAAACTTTTCTACATTGATGATTGCTCCTGTCGTGATATTGCTCAACAGATGGGTGCGACTGAAGTAGCGATTCGGCAGCGTTTGAGCCGTACTCGACAACAGCTCAAAAACAATTTATTGGAGGGGGAGAAAAATATGAATAGAATGATAGCAATTAGCGCAATATACGCGCTCCTTTTGGGCAGTGCTACATTAGCACGGGCAGGGACGTTCAAGGACGATTTTAATGATGGAGATTGGAAAGGGTGGAAAGTGGTAGCGACGGATTCCTGGGATACCAACGTTGGGGATAGAATTTCTATTGCTGATGGTATCCTCCGCATAGATAGTATGGATAAACCAGAACAGCAAACTATACTTAGTATAATAAGAGATTGGAAAGATTACAGTTTTTCGGCAGACATGCGGGTCATAAAAGCCGAGTTGGGCGCGGGCGATATACATACAGGCGGAGGAATAGCTTCCCGTTTTGACGACTTATTGTCGTATGGGGAGTATTATATCATTGGCTGCACCTGTCATGGGCTATGGGGTGCTGGAAACGGTATAAAAAGCAAATTTAATATTCTCGCATGGGTAGTTAGCTGGGGTGGACCACCACTGATTGGTGAATGGTATCGGTTAAGGATAGATTAAGAAGGAAACAAGATTTCGTTTTATATTAATGATGAACTGAAGCACCAGGCAAACGATGATCTGCATCAATCAGGCGGCGTTGGTTTGTTTGCATATAATGCCATCGTTGAGTTCGATAACGTTGTCATTACAGGTGATGATATTCCCGACGCTGGTCCAAGTGGCTATGCTGTAAAACCCAAAGCCAAATTGACAGCGACATGGGGGCGGATAAAAGTAGATTAATATACTTCCTGAAATCTCAGCCGAGGGTTCTGCATCCTTAGACGCAGAATAGCAGGCATTTCCTGCATTCGGATATTACAAGTACGCGTAAATCAAAGGTGGGTAGTCCAGCGCACAAAATAAGAAACTATTCCTGCTGACGTAGCACTTGAAGCCCGATTGTCGGAGAATAAAGAAATGTGATATTTCCATCAATGTCAGTCCGAAGGATGTTTTCCGGTGGGCAGACTATATTCAGAAAATGCAGAACCCCTGGATGAGGAAACTGATGGCGTTCATGGTGGCCGACTGAGATAACCGCATACTCAGGATTAATGCGCTTCAATACCTCCAGACTGGAGCCATAGTTGCTGCCGTGGTGGCTAACCTTGAGTATGCGAGAGGAAAGTTGACCACCATAGTCTAATACCATACGCGCCCAACTTTCAAATTGAGCGTCGGCCGCCAAAAGCAGGCTGAATCGAGAGGTATATTCAAGTCGGAGCACAAGGGAAGCGTTGTTGATATCAGAGAGAGTATTTCTCAACAAAGGAGATGGCGGTGAAAGGACCTGTATTATCACATCGCCTTGTTTAAAAATGGTACCAGCACGCGGCAAAATATAGCGAATCTCCGGATGGACATTGAGATAATCGATAAGCATCCGGTAGCGAGAAGTACGGTGTACAAAGCCAGAATTCCAAAATTGATTGACCCGTCCTTCGTAATGTTCTAAGATATTTTGTAACCCTCTGATGTGGTCAAAATCAGGGTGCGTACCAACAACAAATTCTAACTCCTCGGCATGCAATTGCCCTTCAAGAAAATCAAGGCATTCGCGCCAACAGTGATTACAATCCACGATTCCGACACGCCCATTGGGAAATTCAAGGATGATGTTATCTCCTATACCAACACTTCGAAAATGAATTTTTAGCATTTTTTACTTTTTATTAAATTCCTCAGTGTGTTCTTCCTCTTATTTCTTATGATGGAACTTTTCTCATTCCAATTATTTCTTTTGATCAAACTTTTCTTTCTTAAAGAAAAGTTTGCAAGAAAAGTTTGGTTACCATCCATGGTGAAGTTTATGCAGAGAACGACTAATAGCTTCATCGCGTCTCTTATTTTCTTCATAGTCAATCCGAACGACCCGAAACATACCATCCGATTCGTAGGGTTCTTTGATGGAGTGCTTCGCCGGAATTTGAAAATCGTCGGATGTCTCAATATCAATGATATCCCCCTCTTGTGTGTCCACTGGCAAGTTCTTGCGATTAAACCAGAAGCTGACATCATTGTATTCCTCAAGTAGCACGATAGCTTCGTTATCGAACATCTCTTCAACAATTCCTTTAATTAACATTTGATATTCGCCTCCGATGATACGTTTTGATAAATTATAACACGCTGTGAAATAGAAAGCAAGGTAAGTTTAGTAGAAAAATTTTTCTCCCTATTTCACTTCCCAATCCAAACTTCCCACCACTTGGGGATGTATCAAGCAGACAGATTAGCATACTTGCGTTCCTGTCATTTTGACTGCCCGCGGAGTAACCGATGTGAAGCGCAGGATGATAGTTCATCCTGCCTTTTTCATTTCATACGATAATCTTTTGGCAATTACGCGCTAAGTCATCCAACCGACACAATTTATCTTTCCTAAAACGCCCTCAAATGCTTATCTCTATGTTTTCATTGACAATCCAATTCAAAGTTGATATAATAAAGTTCAAACGGGAGGTGTTACTATGCTAAAGCACGGAATACGTTTCACAAATGATAAAAACGCAGGTTTCGCTAAACTTTTCAAATTCAGCTTGAAATTCCATGCTCCAATACATTTTGTGCGCGAAGGCGTGTATGCAATTCCGCAACCAATTTTAGACCAACTCAAAGATAATGGGATTGAGTATGAGTTAGTACCTCTAACTGAGGATGAAATTCAAAATGTTCAATTACTATCTGCTTTGTCTTAAAATTTGGTTCTCAATTCTGGCAACCGTAGAAGATGACGTAGCAAATCTGGAATTTGTCTCTGTTGACGAGTGGTTAAAGCAAAATTAAGCGCGGTTCCACTCCTCTGCTTCTAAAGTAGTTGTTCCTTTAGCCCAGTCGGGGAAACTTCTAAGGAAGTCTTCGGGAGATTGAGCATCACCAACCAGTAATGTATACTCGTTTCGGGGATATTTCTGGTGAATTTGCTTTCTAGCTTTCTGCATCACCTGACTGAAGGTTACATCTTCTGGTAGTTTTAAAGGGACTTTATACATCCTAACAATTTTTTCATCCGATTTTCGTTTAACCATAAGGTAAGTATCCATGAGTGTTTTTCCCCTTTCAAACAAATTTAAGGTGAGTCGTTACTTAAGCCGTTTCCAATCTTGTAAAACCGTAAGACGAAGTCGTCGGTGAGCAAAGCGAACATCTTCAATGATGTAACCCATTGACAAAAAAGTCAAAAACAAGTTGGGGCATCCAGTTAGCTTTCCTCTGTTACTGGATTTTCCAGAATACCGATTCCTTCTATCTCCGCCTCTACCCGGTCTCCGGGTTTAAGAAAAACCGGCGGTTTTCGCGCAAAACCAACTCCCGGTGGAGTTCCTGTCATAATCAAAGTTCCTGGTAGAAGCGTCATTTGCCGGGAGAGGTAACTGACGATTTGAGGAACATTAAAAATAAGGTCAGAGGTATATCCATCCTGCATTACCTTACCGTTCAGCCGCAACTGTACTTTCAAATTGGAGGGGGCAAGTTCCGTTTCAATCACTGGGCCAACCGAAGCAAAGGTATCAAAAGATTTGCCTCTAGCCCATTGCTTATCCAGTTTTAACTGACAGTCACGGGCGCTAACATCGTTCCCGCAGGTATAGCCGAAAATATAGTCAAACGCTCTATTCTCCTTAATATTTTTAGCAATTTTTCCGATGACGATAGTAAGTTCCACTTCGTAATCAACCTCATTAGGCGCTTCTGCTGGCAGAACAATCGGTTGAAGATGCCCGGTTAAGGCTGAAGTTGCTTTTAAAAATATTATGGGCGCTTTAGGCAGTTCCATCTGGCTTTCTTTAGCATGTTCTACATAGTTTAACCCCAAGGCGATAATGTTAGGAGATTCCACCGGCGGCAAAAATTGCGCCTCTTTGAGTAAACAGGTAACACCCGTTTCTTTTGCCAATCCTGACAACGGAGAGCGGTCAAGAAGATGGATAGTATCTCCTTTTAAAATTCCGTAACTTCCTTTTGAGCCCGTTTGCGGTGCGATAATTCTAAGATATTTCATGGTAAACTCCTTTACGTATGCTCACCAGTTTAATACCTGGTTTATAACGTGAAGGACAAAATGGCAAAACGGCAATTACCATCTTGCCGTCTTGCCACCTTGCCATCTTGCCATTTTCCTTCTTTGCAAAACCAAAGTAATAAATGGCGCCTACCCCTTTATGTTGCTATCACTATTTTCATAACCTCTTTTTCATCTAATCTGTAGTTTGTGCTTATAGCATTCACAGCGTCTTTAACTCTTTCCAATGGCAACTTATGTGACACCATCTTGCCAAAGGGATATTTGCCTGACTCTAAAATCGGTCGGCCCCTGACAAAATGACCGATATCATCTCCCCATATACCAATTAAGTTAATCTGTTTATTGGTAAAGTGAAGAAAGGGATTTAACGGGACATTGCCAACATCGGTGAAATGTCCTGCAACTACATAAGACCCACCTCGTCGAAGCATGTCGATTCCTTCTGGAACAGCCTTAGGAAAACCGGTGCATTCAAATATTACATCAGCCCCATAACCAAAAGCTGTTTCTGATTTAACCATTTCTATCCTCTCCTTGGGGTCTGTAATTTCTTCTATATTTATGGTTAAATCTGCGCCAAACTCCTTCGCTAAATCCAATCTGGATTTTGGCGCGCCTATCACGATGGTTTTATGCGCGCCTGTCTCCTTTGCTGCTGCTAAAGTGGATAATCCAATCGCTCCACAGCCTTGAATTACTGCTGTATCTCCGGCACGCAATTTTGCCTTATCCACTTGATGTATTCCTACGGTAAGAGGTTCCAGTAATACCGCAATCTCAGGCGGGACATGCATTTTGAGGAAGGTGGAAACGGGATGATTCATGTAAATATATTCTGCATATCCACCTTGAAAATGGGGTGGTTGGTCTAAATACGGTCTAAATCCATAAGCTGTGGAATTTACGCACAGCGTAGGCTCTAATAGTACCGTGCAGAAATAGCATTTTCCGCAACGTAGCCCAGGCACAACATATATTCTATCCCCTTCTTTCACAGGCTCTCCGGCGTGGTCTGCCTTTACACCTTTCCCCAACTTAGCGATTATTCCCACAGGTTCATGCCCCAAAACGATGGGAAATCTGGTGCCGGGAAGGTGGCCTTGGTACATGTGAACATCGGTGCCGCAAACCCCACACATCTCTTGTTTAACCAGCACTTCACCTTCTTTCGGTTCTGGCACTTCAGCTTCATCTATGGTAAATTCACCATTAGGTTTATCCAATATTACTGCTCTTCCTTTTTCTATCATTAGTTTTCACCCCTCAATCGTTTCGTAGGTAATTTTCCGCGCGTAATTGTTGTAGTAACGACATTAGTCGTTGGCTTGCAAAAAACGACTGAAGTCATTACTACAAAACGTAAGTTTATTTTTGAAAACTACCCCTATTACTAATTTTCAAGATTAAAATTTACATTTTCGGACGCCCGAACTTGTTCGGGTGTTTCCCCCAACAAGTTGGGGCGTCCAGAATGGACCCAATAAAAAACGAAAGTTTGTTTTTGAAAATTAGTTTTAGTATATGATTACTACAATATCCTTCTCACGTCAACAGAAAAATTTCACTTTCTACAATGTGAATTTTTCCCTTGACCAGGCCACCGGAATAATGATAAAATCCTTTCAAATTTGAAACGTCTCAAATTTGAAAGGAAGTTAAGATGTTTTTTGAATCATCCAAACCGGTTACGGGTTTGGAGTTTTTCAATCGCACAAAAGAGTTGGCGGAATTGGTGAACACTGTTGAACTGCTCAAGAAGGGGAGTACCAAATACCTGGCGCTTATCGGGCGGCGAAAAACTGGCAAAACGAGTTTGTTGCGCCAGTTTATGGAAGTAGTTGATGCGCCGGATGTTATTTTCTTTGAGGTAGATTGCTGGGAGAAGAAGCCTTCTCCAAGGATATTTTTTCAGGATTATTTAGTTCAAGCGCTGGACGGTTTTATCCGTAAGCGGTATCTCAATAGGTTCCATCTGTCAATCAGAGCTTCTTTGACAAACGAACCTTCTTTACTGAAGATGCTTGCGGATGTGCGTTCTTTAAAGATTGCGTCTCTTGATGAAGCCACTGAAAAATTGTTAGAATTGAGGGCGAATCACCTTTCTGATACGTTATTTTCGTCCATCATTGATTTTCCGGAAAAACTTGCCAGGGAAACCAACGTTTATTTCGTTTCCATTATTGATGAATTTCAAGAATTAACTGACTTGAATCGTTTCAAGCACATCAGGGAGAATATCGGCGATATTTTCGCTCTCTTGCGCGCTCGTTGGCAGCGGCATCAGCGGGTAAATTATATCATTGCAGGCTCCAAACTCACAATGATGAAGGAGATTATCACCAGAGAGCGCGCTCCTTTCTTTCAGCATTTCAAGATAATTGAGATTGGCGACTTTGATGAAACTGACGCGAAACAAATGCTCACTGTTCTCTCAGAGAAAGCTGGCAATCCCATTCCACAGAAATTGATTGACCGGTTGATTGAGCTTGTCGGGACAAACCCGTTCTATCTTCAGATTTTGGGCGGTGAGTTATGCGCTTCGCGGCCTCAAACTGGCGATTCCTGGTTTTCGGCTGAGAAGGAAATTGATGAAAATGCTTTCAAAATTACCATTCAAGAAACCCTTTTCAACTCTATGGGAAGGCTATACCTATATTTTCAGGATTTAGCCGGGCGAGCGGTAGGGCGTTCGGCGTCGCTTGAGCAAACTTTGATAACAATAGCGCGACACCCAGGTACGCTCTCTTCTTTAGCGTCGCAGATGGGAATCGGCACAGGAACATTAAAATCCTGGATAGATAGGGTTGCCGATTTTATCACCGTCGATTCGGGAATCTACCAGATTTCCGATAGGTGTTTGCGTTTATGGCTGGAAAATAAATCCGAGGTAAAACCAGTCTTACCGCCGCTGGTACTCGGCAACGAGGCAGAACAAACTGTCGCCCGAAGAATGGCCCAAGCTGGATTTGAATTGATTTATCAGTCAAAAGCGAGCCGCGGTGCTTTCGA
>Ga0194125_10001977_pt1 | contig 34386 bp, 27 predicted proteins | sample TA2KigC250mmetaG_FD_148626 | JGI IMG/M metagenome (GOLD analysis project Ga0194125, IMG submission 148626) | Freshwater microbial communities from Lake Tanganyika, Tanzania - TA2015034 Kigoma Deep Cast 250m | ecosystem: Environmental > Aquatic > Freshwater > Lake | place: Tanzania: Lake...
GTATCAATCGTTTGGCCGCTTGAAGAATGTGCACACCTTTTCCCTAGGTCTTCAATTCTAATGTTCAACAGAGTACTGAAAGGAGGTGGACGCAGAAAACAAACGGCTACCCAAGGAAAAGCTCTAGCACGTTTTTTCACTAACTGTTCACCAATTCAAAAGGAGGCGCTATGAAATGGAGTAGGTTCACAGCGTTGCTTGTTCTGCTCATCGCCTGGGCGTTTGCAGACGTGGATGCGCAAAACAACGTCACGTTCCAGGTGAGAATGAGCATCAAGATGCGCGAAAATGTCTTCGTTCCGTCGGCAGGAGATACCGTTGTGGTGAGAGGCGACTTCCAGGGTTGGAGTGGAAAGACCCATGTTCTCACAGATGCCGATGGAGATAGTGTCTACACCGGGACGTTCGGCACCGGCACCGGAACAAGCATTGAGTACAAATTCGTAATGATCACAGGTGAGGGTGACAAATGGGAGAGCTCGGACAATCGAAAACTGACACTGACCGGCAATCCACAAACGCTACCCATTGTCTACTTCGAAAACGACAGCGTGTTCAGCGGTGTTACAAGGGCCGGCAATATGCTGTTTACTGTGGATTTGTCGTCCTACATCACACTGGGCTTTTTCGACAAAGCGAAGGATACGTTGTACACCCGGGGTGGATTCAACGGCTGGAGCATTGATAAGCCCGCGAACTCCCTGATGCAGCCCGTGCCAGGAACAAACTACTACACCATCAATCTCGCAACAAAAGGCATCGTGGGAGAAGCAACCCTGTACAAGTTCTTTATCAAATACAACCTGGATGCCGTGGCGTTTCCAGCAAGAAAAGCTTGGAAGGATTGGTGGGGCTGGGAGCTTCCGACAAGCTATGGTGGTGGCAATCGGATTGTCCCTTACAAGGGTATCCCGAATCAGGCACTGGCTACTCAGTACTTCAACGATATCCCCCCAGAAGCTGTAATCCCAGCAGGAACCAATATTGAACTGACCTTCAATATTGACATGCGACCCGCGTTCAAAGCTCCAACGCTGCCTTTCAAGAAAACTGATACTCTTTGGTTTGTGACGAACTGGGAGAACTGGGCACACTCGCAAGGGTGGACACCCGGAAGACAGAGCGCCCTGAAATATACAGATGTCGATGGAGACAGCATCTACACGCTGAAGTTCAGCATCAAGGGGCCTGTCCCAGCAGCTATCCAGTATCAGGCTGAGTATTCCGGCGGCACTTCTGAAGGGGGCGGATTTGACTATGGTCGGTTCAGGACACGCTATGTCAGGAAAGTCGGGACTGTCTGGCCCACGAGCTTCACGTTCCCAACTGACACGTACAAGCAGGATCCGCCGCTGCTCGTTGAGACTTCGCCCTATGGCATAACAAACGTCGAGACAGATCGTCCGCAAGCAATACCGACGGGCTTCTCACTTGAGCAGAACTACCCGAATCCGTTCAACCCGTCAACGACAATTGAATATCGACTGTCGAATGAGTCGTTTGTGACGTTGAAGGTGTTCAACCTGCTTGGACAGGAAATTGCCAAGCTCGTGAGCAACGAGAAGAAGTCGGCGGGTACTCACTTAGTTGGGTTTGATGCTTCGAACTTGCCAACTGGAATCTATTTCTATCAAATAACAGCGGGCGAATTCAGAGCCACGAAGAGGATGACGCTGCTGAAGTAAGTAACTAATGCATCATCATCGAAAGGCGAGGTGTTCCGTGCTCTAGAATACCTCGCCTTTTTTCTTTAGGTTGCTGCACGAGAGGTCTACAACAACATGTTGAATGACGAGAACGCGACAACGAGCTCCCTCTTTCTATCCACCCGTCACGAACGGTGGCGGAACCGGGTACGATCCTGTCGGTCGAGCAGTTGTGTTTTTTTGATTCTCTCAGCAATGATCGCTTTGGGTGCGGTCCGTGCACAGACATCGGCCGATAGCATCACCATCACGTTTCGGACTCATGAATCAGCATCAACCACGATGTTTGTGCCAGGAGAATTCAATGGTTGGGGTCCGAACTCGGACGGTCTCATTGCCCCCGGCGCCGTGTCTCAAATGACGTACGATCCGACGCTGGGTGCCTGGATCAAGACTTACACCTTCAGGATTCATGATGCTGCCGATTCGAGGCGGACACTTGGTGACTCGGTATTTCAATACAAGTTCAATCGGGGAGGATTACGGACGGGATGGTTTAGCGATCCATTAAACCCGGAGCAGAACAGAAACGAATACAACAATTCTGTTCTTCGTATGACGAAGTTCTTTTGGTTTCAATACTACCCGCATGTGGTCAACCAGCAGATCGTCCGCATTACGGTTGGGCTTATTCACTCGAACAGTGATTCCATCGTCGCGGTGAAGCTCACGACGGGCGCGACTCCTTCAGCGCCTCTTACAACAACCGACGTAACCACGAACTTCGAACACAGCAAACGCATCCTGGATTTCTTGCTTGCAGCTCCAATCGGTTTGCTCAGCTATGTTCGCCTCGTTGCGTACAACAGCCGGGGAGATTCCGTCGCGCTCATAAAGGGCGGTTATGACGTTATGCAAATGCCGATGCCTTCCGGCACGCGACACGGTGTAAATCTACCGGGCACCGTCTCGACGGATTCAACGACATTCAGACTGCGGTTGAAGGGGAGAAGCTACATACTCCTACGCATTGCACCTCTAGGTCAAACGCCTGCAGATGCTCCGCCGCTTCTTATGAGGAAGTCGACAAACTCGGATGATTGGTGGCTGAACTTGAAATTGCCCGATGGAACGTATGAATATGTTTATGAGCTGGAGAACGGCCAGCAGATCAATGATCCGTGGGGCAGGCGGAATGGTGACAAGGGAACACGCTTTACGATTGGGGCGGAAGGTTTAACGGCAGACGATTATGTGTGGCAGTCAATTTCGTACCGGCGGCCGCCGCTCAACAAACTGATTATCTATGAACTTCACGTCGGCGAGTTCGCGGGAGGATTTTATGGCAAGGCACCAGGACAAGGAACGTTTAGGGATTTGATCACGTTGCTTCCATATCTTGACTCGCTTGGTGTCAATGCCATCGAGTTGATGCCAATCAACGACTACGGTTTTGTGGGGAGGTCAGGACATTCGTGGGGATATGACGTCAACTCTTACTTCGCATTGGAACCGGCGTACGGCGAGCCGCGCGACTTCAAGGCTCTTGTCGACGCGGCACACGCACGTGGGATTGCGGTGATCGTTGATGTCGTCTTCAACCATCTCAATGACACAAGTCCGTTGTGGCAGATGGAGCCGGATGAGAGTAAGAATGCGTATTTCAAGCCTACAAGCTTCCTGCGTCCCAACGAGGATCCGCTTTTTTTCTTTAAGGACTTGGATCACTGGAGCTATGCCACGCAGGAGCTGGTGTTTGAGGCATTGAAGATGTGGATAGAAGAATATCGCGTCGACGGCTTCCGGTATGATTTCACACAGGGAATCGGGTGGGACAAGGAGGACACGACGGTTGGCATATTAGGATGGGCAAACAAGGTGAGGGATCGATACAAAGGAGCGATCTATCAAATTGCCGAGCATCTTCCGGAAAGTCCGGCGCTCCTCTTTTTCACCGGTCTCACAGGCGGATGGCACGACAGCTTTCACGATGAAATCTTCAACGAGGCGCGGTTCCGCAACGTTTCGCTCTCGAACTTCGAACGGCTCGTCATCGACCTGATGGCTTATCCAGGCAACGACAGTCCCGCGTACCCGAACCAATATTCCAACAGAACCCAGCCGGTCAACTGTACGGTCAACCATGATGAGCAATCGTTGATTTACGAGATGACAACGTTTCAAAATGTTGGAATCGATGAGGCGGTGCGGCGAGACAAATTGTACGGGACGTTCATGTTCACTTCGCTCGGCATCCCAATGCTTTGGCAGGGTGTGGAGTTTAGCGCTCCGCGAGGATGGAGAGACGGTGGGGAGAGGCTTTCGTATCGTGCGCTAGAGTGGAACTGGTTTCCGACTGCCCGCGGAAAGTTACATTATGACTATTACCGTGCACTCGTACGACAACGGCGCTATAACCCAGCTCTATTCAGTGGGGAGTTGATCAAGCTGAGGCGGTACGAGGCCGAAAAGGTGCTTGTTTGGGGATTCAAGGATTCGGCGACGGATTCAAGGGTCGTGATCGTTGCAAACCTCTCTGGTACAGACCAGACCCTCCTGAGCGTTCCGTGGCTTGGAGGTGGAACCTGGTACAATGTGTTTGACCAGAGCACGCTGACGGTGTCCGATGATTCGGTGCGCTCAATGACAGTGCCAGGATACACGGCCGTCGTATTTTCGAATCGCAGCAACGAGTCCTTAGGTATTCCCGTTACGGTTGAAGCGGGCAACGCGCCCGTTCCTTCGGAGTTCAAGCTTTATCAAAACTATCCAAATCCATTTAATTCAACAACAACAATCAGCTACGAGATCGCCACGGCCGACCGCGTAAGTCTGAAGATCTATGACATCCTGGGGAGAGAGGTCTCGACTCTTGTTAACAAGTGGCAGGAAGCGGGTTTCTACACGGTCCGCTGGAACGGGCTTGGATTGGACGGTTGGTCGGCGCATTCCGGTGTATACTTCGCAAGATTGGTAGCAGGATCGTTTTCAGACGTGAAAAGGCTCATCCTCATCAGGTAACACTTGCTGGTGCCACACCAGCTAGTGCCGTTCCCGACAAATGATCTTGTAGTTTTGACGCAGAGCCGCACCTGCCCGCCTGCGGCATTCAGGCGGGGAGGACCGCAGCAGAGTGAGAATGCCAACGACCTCTGCGTTAGGAACCATAGATACACGAACACGATATTTCTTTTGGGAGGGTGGCACTAGGCGCGGTGAAGAGGCGAACTACATTCCGTTTTACCTCATCTGTGCGTATATTGAGGGCGCTCAAAGAGAAAAGTCATTCCGTCGGATTTCTAGACGGAATCCAGAACATCGCAGTGTCTGGATGCCTGCCTAAGACCGGCGGGAATCACAAGCGATTATTGAGAAGGCTTATAGTCGCCGCGAGATCGAAACAGCACGGGTCCAACACTCTGAACTCCAGTACACGAAGGCTGATCGAAAACAATGGCAGACGACTACCCAAGAACAGGAAAGACGCTGTACCTCAATATTATCTGGCACCAGCACCAACCGCTGTATCTTGATCCCGCATCGGATCAACTGCAGGGACCGTGGGTGCGCACGCATGGCACGAAGGACTACTACGACACGACATCTATTCTTGAACATTATCCCAACGTCCATTTCACGGTCAATCTCACCTCGTCGCTCCTCGTGCAACTGGACGAGCACTATGTGAAGCGCCTCAAGCAGTGTGTTAACCTCAAGACCAACCGCGTCAACGCAGCTAAATACTTCCGCACATTCGCCGGAAAAACCGATCCCTGGATTGATGTCGCACTGAAGCCCACCCGGAATTTCGACGAACGCGACCTTGAGGTTCTTCTCACCAACGTCTGGAATGCGTTCGGTGTGAGCGAGGTTGTCATTCGCCGGTTTCCGCAATACAAGGCACTTAAGGACAAATACGATTCGTTTGGCCCCGGGAGTTTGACCGAACAGGAACTCCGGGAAACAAAGTTTTGGTTCTATCTCGCGCACTTCGATCCCGATTTTCTTGAAAAGAGAGTGAGGCTCGTGACCGGTACGACGATCGATCTGACGGATCTCGTCGGGAAGGATGCTGACGGGACTTACCGGCTGAAGAAAGCGATCAATGAAGACGACTGCAACCGTATTGTGGCCGAAGCCTATAAAGTTCTCGCCGCAATTGTTCCCCTCCATAAGACCATGATGTACAGGCCGGCAAGCGGAACGGGTCAGGTCGAAGTTATCACAACACCCTTCTATCATCCCATCTTGCCGCTGATCTACGACACAGATATCGCGAGGGAATGTCAGCCGAACGATGCCTTGCCGCCTCGGTTTCATTTCCCGCAGGATGCAGAAGCACAGGTGGCAAAGGCGGTGGCCTACTTTACATCCCAGTTTGGCACGCGGCCAACAGGTATGTGGCCGGCAGAGGGCGCGGTTGCTCACGAGATCGTCCCGCTGCTCGCGAAACAGGGTATTCTGTGGATCGCAACCGATGAAAAGATCCTTTCCCGGTCCAGGCCCGCAAACCTTCCGAAATATTATCCCTATGTCGTGAAAGGGGATGGAGAGACGCACTCAATCGTGATCGTCTTCAGGGACACAGAATTGTCCGACAAAATCGGCTTTGTTTATCAGCATTCAAGGGGAGAAGATGCGGCGGACGATTTCATCCGGCACGCCTTGCGGTATGTGCCGCGTGAAGATGAGCCGGACCGGTTGTTGACCGTGATTCTGGACGGGGAAAATGCCTGGGAGTGGTATCGTCACGACAACGACGGAAAGGAGTTTCAGCACGCGCTCTACCGGAAGCTTTCGAAGCTCTTTGAGACCCGTCAGATCGTCACAACAACAGTGACAGAATACATTGATGGCAATCCGTCGCGCGGTATTGCAGCGCATCCGATCGGAACATTGCCGACACTGGAGCGGCTTTATCCCGGCTCCTGGATCAACGCGAACTATGATACGTGGATTGGTGAGGAAGAGGAGAATCGCGCATGGGAATATCTCCTGACTGCCCGAACCGACCTCGAGCGATCGGGCATCCTGTCGCCGGATCCCGCTTCGAAGCCACCGAGAAAGGGATCGATCGCCTACTACAGCTACAAAGCCTGGGAATCCCTCTACGCTGCCGAGGGATCCGACTGGTTCTGGTGGTACGGCACGGATCAGACAGCGCCAGCCGGAGATAAACCGTTTGACCTGGCATACATCACTCACTTAAACAATGTCTATGCCTTTGTGGAGCTCGCCAAAAGGAAACTGCCCAAGCGCAACTTCGAGCCGATTGCGCGTGTGCCTGCGACGGTACAACGACGGGCAGGGGGAACGATGGCGCAAAGCAGCGAAGAGATGGTCACAGTAGTCTTTCAGGTTGATTGCAAAGGTATGTACGTACGGAAATCGATCTATATCGTCGGCAATCACGAACTCCTTGGGAGCTGGGTCCCGAATAGGGTCAGAATGTACGACGACGGTACTCACGGAGACCTCCGCAAAAGTGATAGTATCTGGACGCTTGAGATTCAACTGCCTCCGGGGATGGAGATACAATACAAGTACACCAACAGCGGTGCAGAGGGGAGTTGGGATCCCGGGGAGGAGTTTCCCTGGGAGCACAGAACCATTACTGTTTGCGGCGACGAGCAATCCCGGCAGGTCTTACTGGATAGATTTGGGAAGATCTAAAAGCGGTTAATTCCTTGAAAACAAAGAGATTAGGCCCTTACGCATACTGTATTATTGGAGGATCTGGTTCCTACCTTTTCGCCCTTGCCTCTCTCATTATGGCCTCGTCCGGCTGTGCCGGTCACCGTGACAATCCTAATCGAGTGGTCATCTGGCATCAGATGAGGCCCGACGAACGGGGTGTGCTTCAACGGCAGATTGCGCGATATGAGCAAAGACACCCCGGCATCACAATTGAGGAATTGTTCAAAGAGACCGAGGTTCTGAGAAGCGGATACGTAGTGGCGGCGCTCGCGGGTCAGGGACCGGATTTCGTGTACGGCCCGTCCGATCCGGTCGGTGTATACGAGGCAACGAAGAGCATCAGGCCGCTCGAGGACCTCCTGGCGGCATCGTACCTTTCTGACTTTGACACGACATCACTCCTCTGGTACAAGGGGCATCTTTACCAGGTCGCCGATAAGATCGGCAACCACCTTGCGCTTGTCTATAACAAGAAATACGTCCAAATTCCGCCGCAGACGGACTTCGAGCTGATCGAGCTCAGCAGGAGAATTCAGGATATGCATGGTTACACGGCGGGTCGGCCAAATGTTTACGGCCTGACGTGGAACTACATCGAGCCGTTCTTCTTCATTCCGTTCTACACCGGCTTTGGCGGATGGGTCTTTGCTGAGGATGGCGTGACCCCGTCACTGGACAACCGGGCGATGATCGACGCATTGAATTTCATCCGCGAACTCCGAGACAAGGAGAAGATCATCCCTTTTGAGGCGGATTACGAAATCGCAGATGCGCTCTTCAAGGATGGGAAAGCGGCTATGCTGATCAATGGTGATTGGTCCTGGGCGGGTTATCGGCAGAGGGGGATCGATCTTGGCATAGCACCGCTCCCAAGAATCACGGCCACGGGTCTCTGGTGTGCACCCATGACCTCGCCAAAGGGTTATTCGGTCAACGTGAATGTACCCGAGGAAAAAATCGCACTCGTTCTTGACGTGCTGAAGTTTCTCCTCTCGGCAGAGAGCCAGATGGAGACCGTGAGGGCTCTCAATACTGCACCGACGAGAAAGGCGCTGTACCGTGATCCCGAGATCCTGTCGAACCAGATCGTGCAGAACTCCCTGCTCCAAATCTCACGGGGGAAACCGATGCCGGTCGTGCCCGAGATGCGCGCGGTGTGGGACGCGATGCGCCCGGGCTATCAGGCAGTGATGGGTGGATCAAAGACGCCTGAAGCGGCGGCGAGGGAAATGCAGGCGCTCGCGGTGCGAAAGATTAAGGAGATGAATGAGTAGCAACCAATAGGCTGTAGGAGTGGTGGTTGTAAGTTGTGTGTGTCCAGGATTGACATCTTGAGTGCGTTATTCCTGAACGGAAAGTTAAGAAGGCTCAAATCAAGACCGGTATCAAACGGAGGAGGAATCGATGAAAATCATGTGCTTTGAGGATTTGGATGCGTGGAAGGAAGGTCGAAAGCTCGTTAACCGCATTTACGGAATGTCGAATCGTCAGAAATTCTCCAGGGATTTCTCGCTCAGGGATCAAGTCAGAAGAGCTGCGATTTCGGTAACCTCGAATATCGCAGAGGGATTTGACTCAGAATCGAAGGCGGAGTTCATCAGGTTTCTGGTATACGCCCGGCGCTCAACGTCGGAGGTGAAGAGCCAGCTCTACGTTGCGCACGACCAGCAGTACATAACCGACAGGGATTTTCAAGAGGCTTACGAGCTTGCTTCAGTTGTCGCGCGCATCACCTATGGACTGATCAGGGTATCTGCGGCGGGTGCGGGCACAGCGAAACCAGTCATAGTTGTCTCCGAACCGCGGTCAGCCCTCCTCGAGTGCGCCCGGAGAACGTACAGCATCACTACCTACAACATACAACATTGAATCGCACAAGGCTCTTCATAGGCTTTCTTGTGGTTCCATCGTTCGTTTTGCTGGCGGCGGTGGTCTTCTACCCGTTCGCGTACAACGTGGTGCTCGCGTTCGCGAACATGAATCTCAACAAGATCCAGGATTGGCAGATCATCGGGCTGCGGCAGTTTGTGAAGATCTTTGCAGAACCGACACAGCCCGACTTCTATGCGGTCTTCGGGAAAACGGTTGTGTGGACCCTCGCAAATGTCTTCTTTCACGTCGTGATTGGCGTTTTCCTGGCCTTGCTTCTGAACCAGGCGATCAGGGGCCGATCGATGTATCGCGCACTGCTGATTCTTCCCTGGGCTATACCGCAATACATTGTGGCCCTGACGTGGCGAGGGATGTTCAACTATGAGTACGGATCGATAAACCTGATCATCACCAAATACCTCGGTCTTCCAGCGGTTGAATGGCTCAGGAGTCCACTGGAAGCTTTCCTTGCATGCATCCTGACAAACGTGTGGTTGGGGTTCCCGTTCATGATGGTCGTCGCTCTCGGTGTACTCCAGAGCATACCGCAAGAGCTTTACGAAGCAGCGGATATCGACGGCGCATCGTGGTGGCACAAACTGCGGACGATAACGCTCCCCCTGATCCGTCCCGTGATGATCCCCGCGGTCACGCTTGGCACGATTTGGACGTTCAACAATGTGAACATCGTCTGGCTCGTCAGCAACGGGGGAGAGCCTTCGGACAACACGCACATTCTTGTTTCGTTCGTGTATAAGGCCGCGTTCAACTTCTACAGCTTCAGCTATGCAGCGGCACTGTCGCTTGTCATTTTCTTTCTTCTCCTTGTGCTGAGCATGGTCTTCGTGAGACAATCAAGGGCCACGGAGGCGGCATACTGACCGGGCGGCCGACTGTCGCTAACGTCCGCTTTTTGTAAGGAACCTTATAGAAAAGAGCAATCTCCAGGAATCGTGGCGATCCACTCTACACGAGCAAGACTCATTCAGCGCACGGCGACGCACGCGGTCCTTATCGTGTTCGCGCTCATTGCGGTCTTCCCGATCTGGCAGGTCGTCAATATCTCGCTTCGCCCCGGTGATCAGCTCTTGTCGACGTCGCTGGAGTTCATTCCCGCTCAAGCCGCCGCGTCCAACTACATCCGGCTGTTCACCGAGCGTGATTTTCTCCGATGGATGGGAAATAGCTCGCTCGTGTCCGCGGCAGTAACGGTCACCGGGGTGATCTTCGCCTCCATGGCCGGCTACGGCTTCTCGCGATTTCGTTTCTTCGGCAGAAGGATCGGTTTGCTCAGTCTGCTCACCACGCAAATGTTTCCGGCCACAATGCTCCTCCTGCCGATGTACATCATGCTGATCAAGCTGGGTTTGATCAACACGTATTTGGGTATCGTCATCGTCTACAGCGCAACGGCCCTTCCGTTCTGTATCTGGACGATGAAAGGATACTACGACACGATTCCGGTAAGCCTTGAAGAGGCTGCTCGTATCGACGGATGTACGCAGTTCAAGGCGTTCTACAAGATCATTCTCCCGCTTGCAGCACCGGCCCTTGTGATCACGGCGCTCTTTTCATTCATGACGGCGTGGTCGGAGTATCTTGTAGCGGCACAGATCCTGCAAGATACCACTCTCTGGACGCTCCCTGTGGGACTCAAGTCCTTTGAATCAAGCATGAGCACGGAGTGGGGACTTTACGGCGCGGCGTCCATTGTCGTGATGATTCCCGTCGTTGTGCTCTTTTTGATGCTGAGCCGCTACCTCGTTTCCGGCCTCACTCTGGGTAGTGTGAAAGGCTGAACGTGAAATCGGACAAAAACCAAAAGTTTTCCCGATGTGACACGTCATCAACTGCAGGTGATGTCCGATGAACTCCCTGACAGCAGAGTCTCTTTGCCGCGTGCTTCTGGTTTCGTTATTGTTCGCCTCTGCCTGCTCGCTAAAAGAAGAACCCTCTGTCTCGCTTGAAGGACAATGGCTCTTCAAGACAGATTCCCTCGGCGTCGGCTTGTCGGAGGGATGGTTCGCGGAAGGTTATGATCGCTCGGGGTGGTCAAGCGTGCACGTTCCGGCGAGCTGGGACACCTATGGGCTCGAGGCGTACGACGGAGCCGGCTGGTTCGCTAAGTCCTTCACGTTCACAGATACCACTCAGCGGGTTGCACTTTTCTTCGGTGGGATTGACGACGATGCAGAAGTGTGGCTCAACGGGAAAAAACTTGGTGTGCATTTCGGCTACAGCGAGCCCTTCTATTTCGACATCAATAATACGGTCGCCAAGAGCGGCGAAAACGAACTCGTTGTGCGTGTCAACGATCACGGCGGCCCGGGCGGAATCTACAAAACCGTCGCGGTTACTCCGATCGAGCGCGTCCAGGAACTTCTGAAATCGAAATATGCTGAGCTCGATGCGCGACCGACTGCGGACTGGGTCCGCGATGGGGTAGTTTATGAGGTCTATCTCCGCTCATTCTCACAGGAGGGGACGTTTAAGGCTCTCGAGCACCGGCTGGGTGAACTGAAAGAACTCGGTGTCAGCATCATCTGGCTAATGCCCATCCACCCGGTGGGGGAGCTCAACCGCAAGGGCACCTTGGGAAGCCCGTACGCGGTGCAAGACTATTATGAAGTGAATCCGGAATTCGGGACGCTGGAGGACTTCAAATCTCTTGTGAAGGCGGCCCACGACCAGGGAATGAGAATCATCATCGACCTCGTCGCCAACCATACCGCGTGGGACTGCAAGCTGGTGATGGAGCACCCTGAGTGGTTCACCACGAACGCGGAGGGTGCTCTGGTTTCACCAAATGCGGACTGGACGGATGTGGCCGATCTGAACTACAACCATCACGAGCTCCGCAAATACATGATCGAAATGATGAAGTACTGGGTCCGTGATATCGGCATCGACGGATTCCGATGTGATGTTGCAGAATTGGTGCCGACAGACTTCTGGGAGCGTGCGCGCAAGGAGCTGGACAAAATCAAGCCAATCTTGATGATTTCGGAGGGAACGCTGCCCGAGCATCACCTCGAAGCGTTCGATATGACGTACTCCTGGAGCGTCTACGACATGCTCGGACCGACCATCAATGGCACAACTCCCGTCGCAGTATTCGATGAAATCCTGCAGGCGGAATCGTACAGGTTCCCGAAGGGGTCGCTCCGGCTCCGGTTTAACACAAACCACGACAAGAACGCCTATGATGCGCCTGCCGTGCTGAAATACGGCCGACAGGGAGCAAAAGCCGCAGCTGTGCTGATTTTCACGTTTCCTGGTGTGCCGTTGGTGTACAACGGCGAGGAGGCCGGGAACGACAAGAAGCTCGATTTGTTCGAGAAAGTGGGGATCGATTGGCGCGGAAACCACGACTTCCGCGACCTCTATCAGAAGCTGGGTGCTCTTCGGAGAGACCATGCGGCTCTGCGCAGAGGGGAATACCTGACGCTGAAGAACAGTGGTAGCGCTAAAGTGTTCTCTTTCGCCCGGCAGTACGGTGGCGATGTCGTCGTCGTTATCATCAATTTTGATCAGACTCCGCAGACCGTGGAAATGAGCCTGCCGCCGGTCCTGACTGGTGAGTTGATCGAGTACTTCTCTGGAATGAGCTTTTTGGCAGGTCAACGAACGCTTCGTCTTTCAGTTGATCCTCTCGGCTACAAGATCCTTCTACCAACTTCCGGAGCAGCAAGGCAATGAAATTCCTTACAGAGTATCTCTGGTTCAATACCAAGAAGCATCGCGAATACGTCAACATCACGCCGGACGTCGAACAGATTTTGCAGCGTAGCGGTATCCAAGAGGGGATGATTCTCGTTTCTGCGATGCATATCACGGCTTCCGTCTACGTCAACGACGCGGAATCGGGTCTCATCCAGGACATCGATGAGTGGCTGGAGAAGCTGGCGCCCTTCAATCTGAACTACCGGCATCACCGGACGGGCGAGACCAATGGGGACTCGCACCTGAAAAGTCTCCTCATGCATCACGAAGTCGTCGTTCCCGTCACAGACGGCAAGCTCGATTTCGGCCCGTGGCAGCAAATCTACTACGCGGAATTTGATGGTCAGCGCCGCAAACGGGTAATCGTGAAAGTGATGGGGGAGTAGGCGTTAGATTGTAGATTGAAAATTGTAAATTGAAGATTGAGCGTTGGAAGTTGAGATTGATCATCGTAGGTGATAGATTTCAGATTGCGAGCTCATGAAGCAGTGATGAGGGTCGGACACGTTATCGAGTATTGTCTTTTTCAGCTGGCCGCAGGGGTCGTCCACGTCCTTCCTCTGCGGTTCGTCCGAAGCCTGGGCGCTCGGATGGGGTCTGCGGCATATTTTTCCTGGGGTTATCGCAGGAACGTCGCATTGGACAACCTACGGAAGGCGTTTCCGGAGAAGGCGGAACGGGAGCTCCGAGAGATTGCCAGGGGGGCATTCCGGAATGTGGGTATCACATTCTTCGAGCTGATGTGGCTCTCCCGAATGACAAGCGAGCGTCTCCGAGGGCTCGTCCGGTTCGATAAACCGGACGTGATCACACGATCGCATACCAAAGGGAAGGGGACTCTGCTCCTGACGGCCCACTTCGGAAATTGGGAATGGCTTGCGCAGGGCGTTGTCGCAAGTCTCGGTCTTCCCGTCCATATCATCGTGAAGACTCAGGCCAATCTCTTAGTGGACCGTCGGATTAACGAGCGGCGGACCCGTTTGGGGAACAAAGTGGTTGCCACAGAGGCGGCCTTGCGGGAGGTGCTGAAGCAGTTGAGGGAAGGGAATGTGATTGGTATCGTAGCGGACCAGGCCGCGCCGCGCGAAAACGCCCCCGTCGAGTTCTTCGGTCGTCCGGTTCCGACGCACCTTGGACCCGCAATCTTCAGTCTGAAGATCGGTGCCCCGCTGGTCGCCATATTCTCTCTTCGCCAGCCGGATGGGAACTATGATGCACAGGTGCTCGAGATCGCGACGGACGACCTGAGAGAGTTCTCCGAGGAAAATGTCATTGAGCTCACTCGTCGGCACGTGAAGATTACGGAGGAGTTCATTCGCAAGTACCCGGACCACTGGATGTGGATGCACAAACGATGGAAGCACGTTGCCGACGATTCCGGGGAAGATCGCTCCTCAACGATATCCACGTCTGAGTCGGGCGAGAAAGCACGCACACCTCCTGCGAGCAAGACCGGAACGATAAAAGTCTCTCAATGAAGAACGTAGAGATCACGAAGGTTGTCCGGCCTTTGGCGAAGAGGCAGGGAGGAAGAAGGCTTCATTCGACAGCATTCCAATTGCAGCTCATTGTGAGTTCGACAGGATTTGCGGGTTGATCCCGCACAGAAAGGACTGATGGATGGAACCGTTCGAGAGCCCCCGTCATATCCATGTTCTTGTTGTCGACGATGAGGATTCATTTCGTTTGAGTGTTGAAATGGCACTCAAGCTGGCAGGAGGTTTTGTGGTAGAATCGTGTGACTCTGGCGAAAGCGCAATCGAATTGATGCAGAAAGAGACGTTTGACATCATCCTCCTCGATCACGCGATGTCCGGCCTGTCGGGAATCGACGTGTTGCGCTGGATGCAGAAGCAGGGGATCCAGACTCCCGCTATCATGATTACTGCGGTCGGGTCCGAATCTCTCGCTGTGGAAGCAATGAAACTCGGGGTCTTCGACTACTTCCGCAAGGATCAGCTTGAGATCGATAAGCTCTCACTCGAAATCAAGGGACTTCACGAACGTTTCCTCCTGAGAAAGAAGATCCATCAACAAGAGTTAGAGACGAATCATCTCAAGGAGAAACAAAAGGAATTGGATGCATTGAAGGAACTTCATGACACGGTGATCCCCATAGGTCAGCTTCTCGAACGGAGTCTGCAGGAATTGGTGAAGGAGCTCCACCATCACGAGCTGAGGCTGATGAAGCTCGTGAAGCCGGAAATGCACAAACAGTGCAAAGACGCCTTCGCCGAGCTGCGACAACGAATCGATGTGATTGCATCCGGAGTCAGTTCAATGCGTAATATCTCAACGATGGTCACGCGAAAATTCGACGAGATACGGATCTCTCCGGCGAACGACGATCAAGATGAGCAACGATAGAGACTGACGACCGGATGGTTTCCCCGGGAGAACAGGGTGAAGGGCTGCATGAAGGACGTTGACACCATATTACTCGTTCAAACGGCTTTCATCGGTGACGCAATTCTTACGCTGCCGTTGGTGCAACACGTCAAGCGCCTTGCGCCCCACGCTGAAATCGACATTGTTGTTGCACCCCGAACCAAAGATCTTTTTGCCAACCATCCGGCGATACGCGAGACGATCCCTTACGACAAGCGCGGTCTGGATCGCGGTCTTCGCGGATTACTGAGAATGGCCAGGCGTCTCCGAAACCGCCGGTATGACGTCGCATTCGTTCCCCACCGGTCTTTGCGCAGTGCGGCCCTCGCGTGGCTCCTGCGTATTCCCCACCGTATTGGGTTCGACAAGAGCGCCGGCCGATTCCTGCTCAGCAAGAGAGTGCGATATCGGAAAGACTTCCACGAAATTGACCGTAATGTCTCGCTTCTGTGGGGCGTCGGCATCGAAAAGGCACAGCGCGAACTCCCCCGTCTATACCCCTCTGCGAATGACCAAAAGCGAGTGAACAAGCTGCTCATTGAGCTCGAGGTTGGAAATCCCGAAAACCTCGTCGGCATCGCGCCGGGCACGATATGGAATACCAAGCGCTGGCCCAAGGAGCGATTTGCATCCCTCGCCGTAAGATTGGACGATGAAGGATTCGAGATTGTGCTGATCGGCGGGAAGGCGGATGAGAAACTCTGTGACGAGATTCAGAAGCTAAGTGGATCATCGAAGGTGTATAAGACAGCCGGCAAGCTTTCGCTACTGCAATCAGCGGAGCTGATCCGCCGCTGTAAAGTACTCATTTCCAACGACAGCGCCCCCATGCACATGGCTGTCGCCGTGGGTACACCGGTAGTGGCGATTTTCGGTGCGACGGTCCCCGAGTTCGGCTTCCGCCCCGCTGGACCACACGATGCGGTTGTTGAAACGCGCGGCCTGAAGTGCAGACCGTGCTCGATCCACGGCGGGGAGAAATGCCCCATCAAGACGTTCGAGTGCATGATTGTCATCGGCTACGAACGCGTCTTCGAAACCGTGATGCGCGTGCTCGAACAAGCTGGTATCAACAGTCCTTCCCAATAGCAATCAAATGGTGGATGGTGCGAAGGCCGGAGCTGCGTCGCCGAGGTGACCCGATCAGCCTGCCTCGACGCCCCTAGCAGCGTGAAGCCCGGATTCATTTTGCGAGTGCCTTCGAGCAGGAGGAATGACAAAGTGGACCCTCAACCGGCCGAATGGTAGTCGAAAGGAGTCCCTCATCCGCGTAAAGACCCTCCTCTGCACAGCATTCGCCCTCGTGGCATTCGCAGCTAATTCGATCTTCTGCCGACTCGCGCTGGGTGACTCGGCAATCGATGCGGCAACGTTCACGACACTCCGACTTATCTCCGGCGCCGCGACATTGCTGCTGATCTCCTCAGCTCGCGACCGCAAGACTGCTCCAATCTCCCGGAGCGACTGGGCCTCGGCAGCGTTGTTGTTCCTCTACGCCGTTTCATTCTCCTTCGCCTACGTCGGTTTGAGTGTGGGAACCGGCGCTTTGATCCTCTTCGGTTCGGTGCAAGCGACGATGATCCTGGGCGCTCTGCGAAAGGGGGAACGCCCCCGTTTGGTTGAGTGGGCAGGGTTGTGGCTAGCACTGTCCGGCCTGGTATTCCTCGTGTTTCCCGGACTCACTGCCCCCTCGCCCACGAGGTCCGGTCTCATGGCCCTAGCGGGTATCTCTTGGGGTCTCTACTCTCTTCGGGGTCGCACTACGATCAGCCCCCTGGCTGAAACAAGCCGAAGTTTTGTTCTCTCAGTCCCGTTTGCTCTCCTTGTCAGCATCATCATGCCGCTGCAGTTGCGCACTTCTCTCGAAGGTGTCCTTTTGGCCGTGTTGTCTGGCGCGTTGGCATCAGGTCTCGGTTACGTTGCATGGTATTCCGCTTTGATGGGGCTTACCGCGACACGAGCGGCAATAGTGCAGTTGGCGGTGCCGGTGTTGACAGCTCTCACCGGAGTGGTTCTTCTGTCAGAGCAGGTCACGCTGCGATTGATTCTCTCGGCCGCCCTGATCCTCGGTGGCGTCGGTGTGGCGTTCAGAAAACGCGGAGAGCCGGATCCTCTGAAGGCGGCAGAATAACGACGAGGCCAAGGAGTGAGGCAGAATTGATCTCGAGGACGGCGACCGGCAGCACGAGTGTCTCGGTCAGCCACCTCCTACCGAGCCCCTCGCACGCGGTGCTTTGCTGTTCGAGGGACGTGCTGTCTTCTTCTGAGGGTCTACGGGCGCGCCTCGGCATCACGCATTGGTGCCAACCGAGGTGACCACGCATCAAGCCTTGCCTAGCCTCGCGGAGCAACATCCTCTCACCGACACCGAAAACCGCTCACGTCTGGGAACGCCTCAGCGGTACGCTATTCCAATCATCACTCCTCTCCTCCATATTTTCACGAATGAGAACCTTAAACACCTCGGGGCTTAGAGCGCAAATCGAGAATCCAACGCAACAAAAGGACGCGTTTGGCGTCAAAACAAGGGATAAGGCAAGGGAGAAGCGGTACAAGACCTGGCAAATGACTGAGCTGCAACAATACGTCGAAGGACCAGAACTGATGAGTGCCAACGAACCTCCAAGGTTTGTCAGACCGTTCGGCGACCTTACTCTCGTGGCGTCTCTGGCGCTGCTGAAGGTACTTATTCATCTTCCGATTCTCCACCGCTACGGCTATCACCACGACGAGCTGTACTTCATCGCATGCGGCGAGCATTTTGCACTCGGCTACGTTGATCACCCGCCGCTGGTGCCGTGGGTTGCTCGCGCCGCAACCATCGTATTTGGCGAATCGCTGTTCGGTCTCCGCATCGCCGCAGTCCTCGCCGGAGGTGCAGCAGTGTTTGTCACCGGCCTCCTGGTACGCCGTCTTGGCGGAGGGAAAATCGCTCAGGGTCTTGCCTGTATCGCGATGCTCATCGCTCCGGTCTATCTTCGTACCTCGAATATGTTGTGCATTCCGGCATTCGAGCCTCTGTTCTGGGCCCTCGCTTCATACCTCGTTGTCCGGATTATTCAGGAGGGGCATTCGAAGCTCTGGATCTGGGTGGGCCTGGTGATCGGCTTGGGCTTGCTGAACAAGCATTCCATGTTTTTCTTCGCGTTCGGTTTGTTGATTGCCCTTCTCCTGACTCCTCTCCGCAAGCATTTCCGATCGCTGTGGCTGTACCTTGGCGGAGCCGTTGCCCTGGTGATCTTTCTGCCGAACGTCATCTGGCAGATGCAGAATGAATGGCCGACGGTCACGTTCTTGGTCAGCCTCAACAAGAACGTTATGAGCGGTATCTCCCTCCTGCAGTTCACAGCGGGGCAATTGCTTTATCTCCATCCGCTCAATGCCATCGTCTGGATTTCGGGGTTGGTGTGGTACTTCTTCCGCGACGAAGGAAGACCCTACCGGGCGCTCGGATGGATCTGGCTCAGCGTTTTCCTTCTTCTTGTCATTACAAAAAGCAAGATCTACTATCTGGCGCCGGCCTATCCTGCTCTTCTTGCCGGCGGTGCAATTCTCCTCGAGGGTACGTGGCGCCGGTGGAGTGGAGTGTGGTCAAAAAGGATCGCAATCTCCTTTGCTGCGCTTCTTGCTCTTGTATTCGTCCCGATCTCTGTTCCTCTTCTCTCCGTCAATTCGACAGAGAAGTTTGCACACGGCATCACCTTCGGTGCATTCGAGAATATCTATGAAGTGACGGGAGACCTCCGCGGGATGTTTGAATGGAGGGAAAGGGTGGAAGCTGTCGCTCAGGTCTACAACCAACTGCCGGTGGGCGAGAAGGAACAGGCCGTCATCTGGGGCGCCGGCTATGGAAACGTCGGTGCGATCAAGTACTTCGGCAAGCCCTATGGACTTCCGGATGCAGTCTCCGCCAATCTCTCGTGCTGGCTCTGGTGGACACCTCCTGATTCAGTCGGCACGGTGATTGCCGCAGGCTGGGGAAGACGATCGGTTGACAGAGTATTCCGATACGCCGAGCTCGCTGCTGAAATCCCGCTGGAGAGCGTGAATCCCGGTGATAGTCCGTTTCGCGTGTGGATCTGCCGGGAGCCCAGGGAGTCTCTCCGAGACCTTTGGAAACGAAATCGCCCGTGGTGAGCTCAACCGTGACGAATTACTTCCACGCGAGCGACTGATTCTCAGAAGAAATGCAGCCATCCGGCTCAAAAATAGCTACCTCGTCTTTCCACATCTACGACATATGAAGGAGTCAAGAATGCACCGACATCAGCAACGCTTTCACAAGCCATTCCTCGTTACGGCGATCGTCTGCATTTCGATTTCCTTAGCATCGGCGCAAGAGCCGTTCAAGCCGTTGCGCACGGATACTCCCCCCGCGATCGACGGCAGGTTGGATGATGCTGTCTGGCAGGCTGCGCCGATGGTGGCCAATTTCAAGACCTATCGTCCCGATTGGAGCAAGGACCTCTCCGAGAAAACGGAAGTGCTGATGGCTTATGATTCGGAGAATTTCTACTTCGCGTTCCGGTGCTACGACCGGGAAAAGGACAAGATCAAATCGTCCGTGACGAGCCGGGACAAGATGTTCTCCGATGATTGGGTCTGCATCAACCTGGATTCCTTTGGGGACCAACAGGCGCTTTATGGATTCTACATCAATCCCCTGGGGATTCAGGGCGACTCTCGGGCTACGCCGACGAACGAAGACAGGAACTTCGATGCTGTGTGGTATTCTGCGGGCCACATCAACAGCGAAGGCTACCATATCGAAGTGCGCATCCCGTTCAAGAGCATCCGGTTCTCGGAAAAAAATCCGGTGACAATGGGTGTTATTTTCGAACGGTATATCAATCGCCGCTCCGAGGCGGGAACGTTTCCTCCGCTTGATCCGGCCAAGGGAAATTCCTGGCTCACGCAGATGCACCCGATGGTGTACTACGACATCAAACCGTCGAAGCTGTTCGAAGTGCTTCCGGCCGTGACGTACACAAACAGGGAGAAAGCCGACCAGGGGAGACTGGTCACGGATGAGAACAAAGGTGAGTTCGGCGTGACGACCAAGTACGGAATCACGCAGGACCTTATTCTGGATGGGACGTACAATCCCGACTTCAGCCAGGTGGAGGCGGATGCGGGCCAGGTGGATATCAATCTTCGTTACAACCTGTACTATCCGGAGAAGCGTCCGTTCTTCCTGGAGGGGAACGAGAACTTCAGCGTCACAGGGTGCCCGAACCTCATCTACACTCGAACGATCATCAACCCGTTGGTTGGGATGAAGGTAACGGGGAAAGTCGCTGAGAAGTCTCACATCGCTTCACTCTACGCGATGGACGAGCTGTATACGACCAATCCCGATGTAACGGGGCGGCACGCGCATTTCGGCATTGTGCGGTACAAACACGCATTGAGCGATGACGGCTTCATCGCAGCCCTCTACGCAGGTAAGGAGATGAAGCAGCACAACAACCGGGTCGCGGGGATCGACGGCTCAATCAGAGTAACCCCGTCGAGCACGTTTGGATTCGCGGGACTGCTTTCTTACGCGACCGACATTCCAACCTCTGGTTTCGAGCGAGGGCACAAGTACGAGTTCATGTACGGCCACGAAGAACGGAGTATTGGGTATGGTGCAACCTTCGGAAGGATCTCTGACAACTTTGTTGCCGAAATGGGCTACATACCGCGTCCGGGCATCATGTATCTCGAACTCTATCTCCAGCCACGCCTCTACCCGGAATCGGAGTTGCTACGAAGAGTATCCTTTTTCCTCGGGACAAGACAGTACAAAGATCTTCCAAGTCTCATCTGGGAGAATGGATACGATCTCAGCGTCTCATTACTTCTCGGCGGAACTGTAAACGCTTCGGTGTACGCATCAGCGCAGACGGAAGTGTTTCTGGGTAGGGAACTCAATACCAACCAAGTTGAAGCATCCGTGAGCGCTCAGGCAACGAACAAGCTCTATTCGAGCCTCAGGGTCACATACGGAAACGCGATCTATTATTCGGCGGATCCGTATTCCGGGGCCGGCAGGCGACTCGCGTTCTACCTCCGGTATCAGGCATGGGAGAACCTCATGGCCGATTACAATCTCACCTTCGCGGACTTCTACCGTAAGAGTGATGACGTGCGTATCTACGAGTACACGATCTCACGACTGAAGGCTACCTATCAGCTCAATAAGTATCTTTTCTTCCGGGGGATCGTGGAGTACAACAACTACCGAAAGCGGTTGCTGACCGATCTCCTCGCCTCGTTCACCTACATTCCTGGCACGGTCTTGCATCTAGGCTACGGTTCCCTCTACGAGAAGATCCATTGGGATCAAGCGAACTACATCCCCAGCGACCGGTTCCTGGAAACGAAGCGAGGATTCTTCTTCAAGGCATCATATCTTTGGAGGTTATGAACCATGTAGAAGTCCAACTTCTTCATGAGCCTTCCGAAGGTATGTCAGCTGCCAAAAGAACCTTCGGAAGGTTTCCTACTTAGGAGCCAACCATGTCTACCAACGACCTCAAACGCAGGGATTTTGTCAAATCTCTCCTGGCAAGTCTCTCCATCGGGGCCCTTGACTGGAGTGCGTTTCCAGTCGGCTCGCTGGCAAACACAAACGACAACGAGTTCGATGCGATCATCATAGGTTCCGGCCTGGGCGGACTGAGCTGTGCAGCGGCCTTTGCCCGGCAGGGCTTCAGGCCGCTGGTTCTCGAACAGCATACAAAGCCCGGCGGCTACGCCACAACGTTCGAGCGACGGGGCTTCGTCTTCGATGTCTCGCTTCATTCAACCGTCGTCGGTGAACGGGACGGCCGCCGAAATCTGATCTACGGTTTCCCCGAGATCACGGAGGTAGAGTTCGTCGCCCATCCGAATGTGTATCGAGTCATCTTCCCGGAACACGATATCCGCGTCCCCGCAAAAAACCTGCAGCAGTATAGCGAAATGCTCGTCCGCTACTTCCCGGATGAGAAAGGCGGTATCGAGGGTGTCTTTGAGGATATGCGCGGACTCTGGAACGATGTGCAGAAGATCAGCGAGGCTCGGGGACAGATCGATATGAACCGTTTTCCTGTAGACTTTCCGTATCTGTTCAAAAGCGTGAACAAAACCTGGGGCCAAATGGTCGATGCCCGTGTGAAGAGTCCCCAACTGAAGGCGATCGTCTCGTCGCTCTGGGGATATTACGGTTTGCCGCCGTCCAAGCTCTCGCCGTTCTATTATGCAATTCCGACGATAGGATATCTTCACGAGGGAGGGTACTACCCGATCGGAAAATCTCAGAAAATCAGTGACGAGTTTGTGAAGTTCATCGAAGCGCGCGGAGGTAGGGTGAAGCTTGGCACCCGAGTGAAGGAAATTCTCGTTAAAGATCACGCCGCGTACGGGATACGGACTGAACGCGGAGAGGAGTTCAAGAGTCGGGTCGTTGTTTCGAATGCCAGCGCGCACGAGACCTTCAGGAAGATGTTAAGTGAAGAGCAGCTCCTTGCCGACTACCTCCAGAAGCTCAGCACCTACAGTGTCAGCCTGTCGTCATTCCAGGTGTTCCTCGGGCTCAAGAAAGATCTTGCCGGTGAAATTGGCATTAAGGACACGGAGATCTTTTACAATTCGGATTACGATCTGGACAGAGACTACGACCGTATGCTCAGAGCCGATGTAAGCGGCGGCTATGCTCTCACACTCTATGACAATCTCTACGAGGGCTACTCGCCTGAAGGGAGGAACACCCTGAATATTCTCACGCTCCAGGGCTACGACCACTGGGAGAAGTATGAAGCAGACTACTTCAAGGGGAGGAAGGCCGCCTATCGGGCTGAGAAAGAACGAATGGCGAACATTTTGATAGACGAGGTGGAAAGGACGCTGCTGCCGGGACTTCGGGATGCGATCGAGGTCATCGAAATCGGCACGCCGCTGACCAACGTCCGTTATACAAGCAACTACCGTGGTGCGGTTTACGGTTGGGATCAGACGCTGAATAACTCAGGTCAGAACAGGCTATCACACAAGACGCCGATCAAGAATCTGTTTCTCGCGGGAGCCTGGACGAGGCCGGGACATGGTTACGGTGCGGTCATACCGAGCGGGCTGGAGTGTTTTGCGGAGATTATGAGGGAGTGGTGAGAAGTAGCTAACGGCGAACCGAGCAGCGCGTGGGTTCATGCAGAAAGTCCTTCCGGTGTTAAACTGAACTCACCCCGCGGGGGTGAGTTCGGAAACGCGCAGGTCGTTCACCGTTCCTACGGCTACACTACTTCGTTGACTTTGTGCTGTCGAGCTTGAATTCTATCGACACTATTGCAAAAGACTCCGACACTCGCGGATGACTGGGAATCAACGGCACAACTTTCCATAACATCACAGCCTGCTTCGCTGCATCGTCAAGGTCTTCTCTGACCCCCTTGATCACTCTGACCGATGTCACCGAACTGTCCGCTCCGATTGTCACATCGAGCCGTACAGTCCCTTCCACTCTGTCCCTCAGCGCCGATTGCGGGTATGTTGGCTCGACTCGCTTGATGACCGTGACGACCTTGTGTAGCTCAGTAATGCGCACCGCCACCTCCGTCCGCTGTTTTGTGCGCTGTAAGCTGCTCAGAAGAAACCCGACGGCCAGGCCAAGAATAACCAGCAGCGTAAGCAGTACGACCACAGTCCGTTTCTTCATTTCAGTACCTCTTCGGAGCTTATTCTGTAAGATGACCGACGACCGTTATGTCTGGAAGAACTGAGACATACACAACTTGAGGTTCGCGTTCGTTCATTGTGTTCTCTAACCATGGTTGGACCGTTCCAAGGATATAGCCAAGAGCAACCGCAAGAATCGACACGATCGCTGCGAAAGAATACGGAAAGGACACACGCTCTTGTGCGACCTTTTCCCCGAGCGTAGATGGGCTCGTCGCAGCTCGATCAAGTAGAGGTCTGAGCAACGATTGTTTGAGGCTCTTCCCAAATCCACCGAGTCGCCCAAGTCTACCGATCGAAGCAACGCGCGCATCGAGAGCCGTTGATGCCCTGATGCGTTCCTCTTTCAACAGTTCTCTTTCGATCCTGATCGAAGAATTCCAAAACAAACGACATCGCTCGCATTCTGCCAGATGAAAGAACAACGCCCGTGTCGCTTCAGTATCCAACTCTCCGTCGAGAGAAGCACTTAAGGCCATTTGATACCGATTGCATTCACCCGTCATCTTTATCTCCATATTGTTCATTGTACAGCCTGGCGAGAGCTTTTCTTGCCCGGTACAGGTGCACCCGTACAGCCGAAAGGGATAGTCCGGTCACGCTCGCAATCTCCGCATATGAGAGTCCTTCATAGACTCTCAACACGATGAGTTCTCTATAGGCAGGGCTCAGCGCATTGAGCAAGCTGCTTATGGAATCCGACAGTTCAGTACTGATGAGTGCATGGAGTGGATCGTCGTTCTCGCTCGATGATTCATCAGTCAATTCTTCGAATGGTCTTCGATCTCGGAGGAAAAGTAGCGCCTGATTTCGTGCTATGGTGAAAAGCCAGGACCGGAATGAGCTGGAATCGTCCAGGGTGCCGATGTTGTTCCACACCTTGAGAAACGTTTCGTGTACGATATCTTCGGCTCGGTCCTTTTCTTTGACGAGCCAGTAGCAATAGTTGCATAAACTGCCTTTGTAGCGCACGTAGATCTGTCCGAACGCTTCTCGACTTCCCAGCCGAAGATGCTCTACCAGCCGTCTTTCAGTCAGACTTGATTGACTCATGTCCTCATCCAAGTAGATACACAAACTCCAAAAAAGTTAACGTAAAATTCGCTGGAAAGAGTCGACAAGTTCATTTCCTGTGCTACTCCTGCGAATCCCTTCTTTCTGCCACACAAAAGGCATTCTCCTCGCTATTCTTCCGCCATCCCATCAATCCACCATTCCATTTTTCCATTATTTCCTCCTTCCATCATCCCGATATTGCATGATCTTGCAATACGGGGGCCGTCTCGATTCACCTCTTGCTATCAATCCAAGCTTCGTATAACTTACCAGTGCAACGGTAGCGCGGAGCACCGCAAAGTGGGCGCAACGTGACACCTTCGCAGCACTCGCGCCGCTCGTTCCACCCAATCTTCACACGAACTTAACACTCGCACCCCTGGGTTTTCGTATCCTGGGGTGATGATGACGGTGAAACAGCTCAAGACGAAAACAAGGCTCCTTGTTTTCTTTTTCGTAACGGTTGCCGTCCCCTCACTGTTTCTTGCCTATCTCTCACTTCGCGGGATACAAAGTGAGCGTGCCGCTGCTGAACGAGATCTCCTCGAGCAGCACGAAGGAATCGCACAGTCCATCGTCAATGTGATCGAGCAGGAGCTTCAGCGGATCGAGCAGACAGCAGACGATCTCCTCAACCGCCAGCGACGGCAAGACCCGTCAGACCTTCGGTCGATGGCGGAGCGAATCAAACTCTCAAGCCCTCTGGTGGGCGAGCCCTTCTTTGTGAGCAAGACACAATTTGTCTTTCCTCTCGCTACCCGGCTGTTCCGCAGAGAGAATGACGCTCAGATGATTCCCACATCTCTTTCAATGACAGAATCCAACGAGGAGTACCTTCAGGCCATCCAGCGCGAGTTTCAGGCGCGGGACTTCGAGGGTGCGTCGGCGGCGTATGCGGAGGCTCTCAAGAAGGCTACGGCACCGCAGGATCGAGTGACAGTTCTCTTCGCGCATGCCCGCGCGTTGAGCCGGTCGCAAAAGACAAATGAGGCGGCCAGCGTGTACGGAGAGATCGCCCGGAGATACAAAGGTCTCTCCATCGCGGGAGGTATCCCGGTCGACCTCGCGGCCCGGCTGGAGCTTCTGAAAGGTCTGCGGTTCGAAGGGGAGAGCTCGCAGGCCGCGGATGAGATCGTGAAGATGTACGAAGACCTCCTCGACGGAACCTGGTCCCTGGCCAGAGTCCAGTGTGAGTTCATTCTGAGCTCTCTGAAAACCGCGTGGTCTCGTCTCTCGGCTCCTCCCGCGACATTACCCTCGATATATGAGGAACGTATCCGTAAGGCGGAAGAGCGGCTTCAAGGCGCGTTCGAATCAAGTGAAGAACTGATGGCGCTCGAAGCGAGAGTGCTGACGGACCTGCTCAGCGTCATCCTCACCAGGCATGACGGCACATCCTCCAGCCGACGATGGAAGACCACGGTGAATTCGCGCAATGTCTCTGTGATTGCTGTTCCATCCAAAGGTGCAAACGCCGAAGAGATTTCAATGGTGGGGGTTTTGCTCAAGGCAGACCAGGACTCCTCCGGTCTCTTGTCACTCCTTGAAAAACTCGTCCTGCCACCAAACACCCTCGTCCAGGTCGGGAACGAGCGTGATGATCGCGCGGTGGGCTCATTACTCCCCGAAACCGCGCGGAAAACAATTCAGGTCGAATTCCCCGGCGGCGTACCGGCATGGACGATCACCCTCTATCACAGGGATGCAGCGTTCTTCGACCAACTCTTGACTTCACGGAGGCGTGTGTATGTCCTGGCGTTCGTACTCGCTGTCGGTGTCGTTGTGTTCGGGAGCATCCTCATGTGGCGGATGATCGCACGGGAGGTTGAGCTGGCAAAACTACAGGCGGATTTCGTTTCCACCGTGTCGCACGAGCTTCGGAGTCCCCTCACCTCGATCCGGCAGCTTTCAGAGATGCTTCAGCGCGGTCGGATTCCATCGGAGGAACGCCGGCAGCGGTATTACGATACGATGGTCGAACAGAGTGAGCGTTTGTCACTCTTGGTGGAGAATATCCTTGACTTTGCACGGTTTGAAGAGGGAAGGAAAGTCTTTCATGTCGAGGAGGCTGATATCAACAGCTTCGTGAGTGAAGTGGTTGACCGCATGCAGCATCAGATCCAGCATGAGGGATACAGGATTTCTCTCGTGACGGCTGAAGCTTTGCCGCCCGCAAGGATCGACCGCGATGCCCTGGCACAGGCGCTTGTCAATCTGCTGGACAACGCGATCAAGTTCTCCGGATCTTCGAAGGAGGTCAGGGTTGAAGTGCTCTATGACGATGGTTGTGTCGCGATCAAGGTGATCGATCGGGGCATCGGAATTCGTCAAGACGAGATCAAGAAAATTTTCGATCGGTTCTATCGCGGTCCAAACGAAGATGTGCTCGCGACCAGAGGGACCGGACTCGGCCTGACGATCGTCAAGTACGTTGTCGAAGGACACGGCGGCACGATCGCGGTCGAAAGCGAGCCTGGGCGCGGGAGTACGTTCACCATCAAGCTTCCGACCACAGGGACAGAAGACTATGCACACGGAACGAATTCTCATCATTGAGGATGACGAAAGCATCCTCATGGGGCTCGAGGATGACCTGAAGATGGAGGGATTTGAGATCGATACCGCACGCGACGGACTTGCTGGTCTGTCGCGTGCGAAGGAGCGACGGCATGACCTCATTGTTCTGGATATTATGCTCCCGCGTATGAGCGGCTTTGATGTATGCAGACAGTTGCGGCAGGAGGGGATCACCATCCCGATTCTCATGCTCACGGCGCGAGGCAGAGAGGCTGACAAGGTCCTCGGGCTTGAACTTGGCGCAGATGACTACGTTACGAAGCCGTTTAGCCCGCGGGAGCTCCTCGCACGCATCAACGCTATATTGCGTCGAGTGAAACAGACGCGACAGGGGATTGAAGTAGCGCGATTTGGCGACGTGGAGATCGATTTCAGGAAATACGAAGTGCGGAAAGGGAATCGTCCGGTGTACCTCACCTCCCTGGAGTTTGCCCTCCTGCGACACCTGATAAACAGCAAAGGGGAAGTGCTTTCGCGTGATGCCATCCTTGATGAGGTGTGGGGGAAAGAGGTGTACGTTGACAACCGGACTGTTGACACGCACATTGCACATCTACGGAAGAAGCTGGAGGATGACCCTGCAGAGCCGAGATACATTCAGGGGGTACGTGGTGTGGGATACAAGTTCCACGAGTAACATGAATCTTGGATTGAGAGCTCTGCCAATGTCCCGCTCGCCACTGTTGAATTTGTCCTTGATCGCACGATCTTCAAGGCGGCTGTTTCTTGGTCTGACCATTGTCTCCTCGCTCTGCCTGTGTCAGACCGCACCGGAGAAACTTCTGCAGGAGGCGGCGTATCGCGAAGACGTAGAGGGCGACCTCGAAGGGGCGGAACGACTCTATGTGCAGATCCTTGATGGGCCCTCGCGAAACGACTCCCTCCTCATCTGCACGCATCTGCGGCTGGCATCCTGCTACGAGAAGAAAGGTGATGTGCGCTCTCTGGAAATCTATCGGACCGTGATGCGTCGATTCCCGAAGTATTCCGACGCAGTCCGGACTGCCCGGGCCCGTCTTGCAGTGCTCTCCGCGAGAATGCCTGACTACACGGCGATGATCGACTACTACCTCGCGCGCGTTGCCCTTGAACCCCTTGGCGCGATTTCTCCCGATGAAACGATGGAGGCTCATACCGACTGGGAGACGGGCAACCTGGTGGTGAAAAACCGGAAGACTGGGAGGATCACGCAGTTGACCCATAAGACCTGGAGCGAATCTCCGGAATTCGCTTACTACAAGGTCTGGGCCCCCGATGGCAAAAAGATCGCTTACGGTTGGTACAGAGAGAGTTGGTATGTAGATCTCCGCACGGTCTCGGTCGAAGGCGGCGAGCCGGAGGTTGTTCAGGGGCGCAGCGGTTGGATGATTTTCCCGTCAGATTGGTCACGTGATGGAAAGCGCATCCTTGCCCGTGTCGCAACTCGCGAGCACTCTGTCCTTCAAGATGCCATGATGCTCGTAGCGATCAACGCCGCGAGTGGAGAGTGTGATTCGCTGACGATCCTTGACGGGAACTCACGCGGTCTACGCTTCTCGCCTGATGGAAGATACGCCGTTTTCGATTTGGGAAAGGGGGAGGAGCACCTTCGTCAGGTGTACACGTTCTCGATTGCAGATCGGACTCTGAGTAGCGTCACCGAATCGATCGGCGGCGATAAGGACACGCCGCTTTGGTCTCCGGGCGGACGACACATCCTGTTTCGCGTTGCAGCAGGCAGAGACGCTCACTTGATGGCGATCACGATGCGCGACGGAGGGCCAGCAGGCAGTCCCTTTGTGCTGTTAATGGATCTCGAAGCGGAGATACAGAGGAGAGCTGGGATCGAAAGAAAGGAGCTGGCAGCAGCAGTTCAAGAGATCGTACAAGAAAGTGCACTGGCCGACAAGCCCGCCGAGAGCTCGTTCGACGATGATTTCAGCGCCTCGAAACTGGATTCAGGGTGGAAAGTCGTGCAGTGGCAGGGACCGAATGAGTACGGTTTCCATACGTTTGGGCGCATCTCCCTAATCGACAATCCGGGGCACCTTCGATATAGCCTTGATCCGATCTCATACTGGTCATCTCTACCACAATTTGCGATGTTTCGCGACGGTGACGGATACTGGTACTATCCTGCGCTTCAGCTTCGTCGGAAGCTAGACGGACCTCATGGATGCTGGAAATCAAGGCAAGATACAGCATTGTTCGACCGGCGGACAGCAGGTATCTCTGGATCTCAGTTACGTTTGCCCGGAATGGTGCTCCCACGGCTTCTGCAACCTTTATGCGCTCGCGTTCTTGGGGGAACAGACCTTCGTTCTCAATCCAGTTCAGTAATCTGGTAGAAGAGGAGGCGACGAGAGCACCCTCATATATCCCTCCGGGCGACACGACCGAGCCGCTGCCGTACACCGCCTACACCCGCTTCATAAGGAATGAAAGCCGTCTGACCGTCGAGATGAGCGAAGATGGCGTCGCCTATATTCCCGTTCGTTCCGGTACGCTCCCGAAGGAAGCACTCGCGAGTGATCAGCAGCTGGTTATCAGTGGAGGCGGGTGGTTCACGCCGGCCGGAAGCTATGTCGATTTTGACTATATCCGCTTCAAACCGCTTGCTGCCAAGTAAAATCCGCTACCGAACCACCGGCCTTCCCTACAGTAATCCTTCACACAATCTCCACAGAGTTTTCACCTTCCCGTTGCGCTTATGTCGCGGCCTCCCCGTACTATCAACTGAAGATTTGATCGGAGAGACGTCTCCGATTTCGGTTACGGTGAAGTGCGTCGGATCCACGTCAGTTGAAGGTGAGGGCCGGTCTTGCGTTACGTTTTGTTGGTGTGCGCCACGATAACCCAACTAGCCGTTGCCCAGCGGCCGATGTCAGCATACGCCGACTTCGTCGCGCTCTTAGAAAACGGCGAGCGGATCGAGGGAACGAAGTGTTTTCTTTCGTCAACAGAGTTCTCGGGTGTGACGACGGCCGGTGTTCCGATCTCGGTACCTCTTTCTTCCGTGAAGACCCTTTATGTCTCCAAAGGATCCAAAATAGGCGAGTATGCTTTGCTGGGTGGCGGATTCGGCGTGGGAATTGGGTTGTGTGCGATCTTCCTCGCGGAGGGGGAGGGAAATGGGAAGGTGAATTACGGCGCGATAGCTGCTCTCACCGCCGCCGCCGTTGTGGTAGGAGCTGTGCTTGGGGCCGGCGAGCAGTCCTGGGAAACGGTGGACCTCGCTCCGTTCCGTCGTGCTTCGAAAGGGGATTCTTCTCAATCACAATAGGGAAAGGAATCAGCCATGCCTAGGCCATTGTTCTTGTCCGTACTCGGCTTTGTGCTGCTCGCGTTTGTCTGCGGGTGCGGGCCGTCAAAGCTCGCGTTGAAGAGTGATTTCTGGCAGACGAAAGAACGAAAGATCGGAGTCGCTGTAGCTAAGTCCCCGGTTGCCGCGACGCATCAAGCAGGAGGGGGCCTGCTCGATCGTGCCATTGCGAAAGCTGCAATTGGGACGCTGGATGCCCATTTTGAGAAGCTTAATTCCAAGAGTTTCGAGGACGTCGCCCAAAAGTTTGCGGAGAACCTGGAAACGCAAGGATTCAACGTCAAGCTTGTTGAGAAGCCGATCGACCTCGAGAAACTCCCCAAGTTTGCACCGACTTCGTCTGGCGATTACCATGAACGAGACCTCCGAATGATTGCAGCTGATGAAGGTGTCGATGCCCTCGTGCTGCTTTCAATCGATCGTTGGGGAACGACGCGTAAATACTACGCTTTCATTCCACTTGAGTCTCCGAAGCCCTTCTGTGTCGCGAGAGGCGAGCTCGTCAACCTCCGCACGAATGCGCTGGAGTGGAGCGTTGAAATGGAGGAAGATCAGTCGAAGGTCGACGTAGAAGGAGAGTGGGATAAACCACCTGATTTCCCAGAGGTGACGAAAGCGTTGTACAAAGCGGTCGACAAGGCAAAAGCCTTTCTGGAGAATGACTTCTTTGCAGGAAAATCGGCCAAGCCTATGTCGCCTTGAACCTATTGAGCTCGCGTCGTTCCGTCGTGCTTCAGAAACAAGTTGTTCTCAAATGTGTCAATTTCACTGGAGGCTTTCCCGAACAGCATTTCTTCAAAACCTATTACTATCTCTTCTTTGGTTGCTTGTGGCAACGGTCCGAAGGCTCAACGCATCCCGACCGGGCGGTTTTGTTCTGGCCGCTCGCGAACACCTGAAGGCGGGGCGAAGTGCTCCTTCGAAGGACCCATTTGGCGCAAGTCGCGAAAGGGAGAGCAGCATTTTTGAGTCGGGCTCTCAACGCAAAAAAGAAGGAGTCGATCATGTCAAAACCATTGTTGTTTGTCGTCCTCGGGTCAGCCTCGCTTGTGCTTGCGTGCGGATGTGGTCCCTCCAACCTGGCGCTCAAGAGTGATTTTTGGCAGACCAAAGAACGAAACATCGGAGTCGCAGTTGCCAAAGCCCCTGTTGCAGCGACGTACCGGCAGGGAGGAGGGTTGCTCGACCAAGCGATTGCGAAAGCCGCGACCGGGACCCTGGAAGCGCATCTTCAGTCGATCGATTCGAGCGGCTTTGACGACGTTGCCCGGAGATTCTGGGAGAATCTGAAGGGGCGGGGATTCAATGTGAAGCTCATTGAGAAGCCGATTGATCTGGAGAAATTTGCGAAGTACACTCCGACTGCCTCCGGCGACTTTCACGAGCGAGACTGTCGGATGATTGCCGCTGATGAAGGCATTGACGCCCTTGTACTGCTTTCAATTGACCGTTGGGGGACGACGCGCAAATACTACGGGTTCATTCCACTTGAATCGCCAAAGCCGTTCTGTGTGGGAAGAGGCGAGCTCATCAACCTGCGCACGAACGCCCTTGAATGGGGAGTTGAAATGAACGAGGAAGACGCCAAGGTTGATGTAGAGGGAGAGTGGGACAAGCCGCCTGATTTTCTCGACTTGACAAAGGCGTTATACAAGACTGTGAACCGGGCGAAAGTCTATCTTGAAAATGATTTCTTTGGCGGGACGATGGTAGCGCCTTCGGCGCCTGGAGTTTCCCGAGCAGACGAGGGGACTCGGAGCACCCCGACCGTAGCGGACGAAGGTGTTTGGAACAGATCGGCCGTGTCGGGATCATTAGTATATGGATTCTTTTCCCCGAACGACCAGATTCGCTTTGACTGGGGCGATCAAGGGAGTTTTGGAGGATTAGGTGTGGAGGCACGTCTCCTGTTCCGTACGTCGCTGATGAATTCGCGAGTGCGGCTCGGGGCTGAATACAGCGTGCAGATTCTGGCATCCGAACCGAGCGGCGGAACCATTGAATGGTCGTATGCAGGAATTCCCGTTGGTTCGTCAGCCGCTGAGAATGAATTTCTCGGACACGGCATACAAGGAGTCGCGGACATCAAACTTGGCAACATCCGGACAGCAACATTGTATGGCTCGCTCGGACTTGGGGTTTTGTTTTTTTCAGGTGCAAAGGATCGCTATGAGGTGGTACCCGTTGCGACGCCCTATTTCACTTACGAGACATTCGAGCCGGCCGAGGGCCCTTCGACGGAACCAGCTGGATCAGCGAGGCTCTATGCTGCAATCCCTGTATCTCGCTCCCTGACGGTTGATCCGGCCGTCCGGATTTTCCAGAGTTTCGGCAACGAGAAGATTTTCCTCACGCAGTTGAGCGTGGGCGTGTCGTACTGCTGGTAGTAAGGAATCTCACATAACATGGTTCGGGAAAGCCCAAGCAACCGGTGTTCGTGAGCTGGCTCGAAGGTTGTACCTCCGCTCCGTTTCTGCGTTGATAGCCTGTATCGCTTCTCGGAGACTGAGGCAAGGAGGATAGTTGCTAGATCAGACAAAAATCCGACTGGAGGGTCTGACCATGCGGTTCTCAACCAAAGCAGCGATTTCCATAATCACATTCACTCTTCTCTCGCTAGTTGCAGGAACAGATCGATTGATCGGACAAGGATCAGGTGGGCAGGGGCAGTGGTTCGGATTCTTCGATCCGCACAGCGTAACCGTCAGGCTTAACCTCGGGGTGAAATACTACGCTATTCGATTCACCAAGCCGTCAGGCTGGGTGAGACTTGCCATCGATTCCGTTCGTGTCAATTGGCAAAATGCTGCGGGGAAAACGGTAAGAATTTGCTTTTGGCCAAACTCGACGTGGGATGGCAGCACATACTGGCCAGTTGACCCTCCTTCGACGAGCGATGTGAAGACAATCTATGACACTGGATTCGGTTGGAATGAGAATCAATGGAATGTGACTTCACTTCACTGGGAGACCGACAGGGATCAGTTTCTTGTAGGTATCGAACAAGTCGGCTTGGTGAGTCAGCTCTGTGCGGATGGCAAAGGACAGCCTGAAAACAGAAGCTACCGACGCTACGAGGGAAAGAACTGGGAGAAAGAATACAGCTTCATTTCGAACTACTGCATAGAGGCTTACGTCAGGGCCGTGACAGCCGTTGGCATAACCGGTGAGACAAGTTCTGTCCCGACGCAGTTCTTCCTCTATCAGAACTACCCGAATCCGTTCAACCCGTTGACGACGATCCGCTTTGCCCTGCCTCAAACGTGTTATGTGACGTTGAAGATTCACAACATGCTCGGCCAGGAAATAGCCGAGCTAGTTAATGCCGATCTTGCACCCGGTGTTCATTCAGTGCAATGGAACTCTTCGGCGATGCCGAGCGGGCTCTATTTCTATCGTCTGGCTGCCGATGGACATGTCGAGACAAAA
>Ga0194125_10001979_pt1 | contig 34369 bp, 30 predicted proteins | sample TA2KigC250mmetaG_FD_148626 | JGI IMG/M metagenome (GOLD analysis project Ga0194125, IMG submission 148626) | Freshwater microbial communities from Lake Tanganyika, Tanzania - TA2015034 Kigoma Deep Cast 250m | ecosystem: Environmental > Aquatic > Freshwater > Lake | place: Tanzania: Lake...
CCAGCATATCCAGGGGTAGCATAGTATCCCACTTCACGGGGAGTTGAGGGACTTGATACATTCACCACCCTAAGACCTGCTGAATACCAATCCAGCACATAGGCGTAACTGCCCGCCACCGCCACGTCATAAGCATCTCCAGGGATATCATAGTATCCCACTTCACGGGGAGTTGAGGGACTTGATACATCCACCACCCTAAGACCTGAATCCCCATCCGCCACATAGGCGTAACTGCCCGCCACCGCCACGCCAAAAGCCCATCCAGGGGTATCATAGTATCCCACTTCACGGGGAGTTGAGGGACTTGATACATCAACCACACTGAGACCTGCCCTCCCATCCGCCACATAGGCGTAACTGCCCGCCACCGCCACGTCATAAACATCTCCAGGGGTATCATAGTATCCCACTTCACGGGGAGTTGAGGGACTTGATACATCCACCACACTGAGACCTGCCCTCCCATCCGCCACATAGGCGTAACTGCCCGCCACCGCCACGTCATAAACATCTCCAGGGGTATCATAGTATCCCACTTCACGGGGAGTTGAGGGACTTGATACATCCACCACCCTAAGACCTGACGAACCATCCGCCACATAGGCGTAACTGCCCGCCACCGCCACGTCATAAGCATATCCAGGGGTATCATAGTATCCGGTCTCACGCGGTTGGGCTGGATTTGATATGTCCACGATTCTTAAACCACTAATGCCGGTAGCCACATAGGCGTAATTGCCAACCACCACAACGGCATTGGCCCAATCCCAATAATTATAGATGCTTCCTACCTTGCGCACCATAAGGCTATCTTGGGCAAATAGCGAAGAAGCCAAGAAAATTAAGGTGAGCCAAGAATAAACGAAAGATTTCAACTTTGGCATTTAAGCCTCCTTTTAATTCTTCTCTGCGATGACAATTTAGGTTATTGTGAAAATATACACTATTCAGCGAAGTGAAGAGCCTTAACTTTGATTCCAGACGAGATCCTTCACTGCTTGTTCAGGATGACAGACGAGTTGCTTCCCCCCCTGCCAGCGCCGGGGTCAACATAAAACTAATACATAAAATGGCGAAAAAAGCGCTCACTGCTGAATGATAATTCTTTTCTGCCTTGCTTATTATTCCTCTTTCTCCCTTCATTTCACTTTACTTCCCGCTGGCGCGTCGCCGTCCGGCTGGATGATGTAGCGCCGCTGTCCGTCTCCGGCGGCAAGCAGCATTCCTTGCGACAGGACGCCGCGTAGGGTTGTCGGTTTCAAGTTGGCGATGACGACGATGCGCTTGCCGATAAGTTCGGTCGGCGCATAGGATTGGGCGATGCCGGCGACAATTTGACGCTTCTCGCCGCCCAAATCTATCTGTAGTTTCAGCAGTTTAGCCGCGCCTTCGACATAATCCGCCCCGATAATCTCCGCAATTCTTAAATCGAACCTGGAAAACTCATCGATAGAGACCTCTTTCACTCTCGAATGGCTTTCCATTTTTACATTTTTTAAATCGATACGCGGAAACAAATTCAAACCCGGCTGCGGATGAGGAATACCGTCTTTCATACCGATGGCATTTTGTAATTCTTGCATTTTCGATGGCATAACGGGTTTAAGCAATGTGGCTGCCAAATCCAAACTTCTGAACGCCCACGCAAGCGATGTTCCGAGCGCCGAAATATTTTGTCCGCCGGTTTTCCAAGGCGCCCAAATCTCTAATTGTTTGTTCAGCCCGCGGATAAATATCATTATATTTTCGATAGCCGAATTCGGTTTTAGTTCTGCGTTTATGTCTATTTTTATCTTCTCAAATATCATCTCGAATATTGATGCAAGTTCTGTATCTATTGCATAACAGGATGAAATTTGGTCATCGATTGGATGAGAACTACAATTGAACTTTTCCCACAACTTCGCCAGCCGGCTGTATAAATTCCCCAAATCGTTCGCCAGGTCGCTGTTGTATCGCTGGATGAACATTTCTTCGGAGAAATTGGTGTCCTGGCCGGGCGTCATTTCGCGCATCAGGACATAGCGGAAGGCGTCGGCGCTATATTTGGCGGCGATGTCCAGCGGACGCACGACCGCGCCTTGCGATTTGGACATCTTGCCTTTATCGGACAGCCACCAGCCGTGGGCGAAGATTGTCCGCGGCGGTTCGAAGCCGGCGGCGTGCAGCATTATCGGCCAGTAAACGGTGTGCGTCGTCAGAATATCCTTCCCGATGAGGTGCAAATCGGCCGGCCAAAACTCCGGCGTAAAGCCCGCATCAGGGTGTATTCGCGTCGCGCTTAGATAATTCAACAGCGCGTCGAACCAGACATAAGTTACATAACTTTCGTCGAACGGCAGTGGAATACCCCAGGACAGCCGTTCTTTAGGCCGGCTGATGCACAAATCCGCCAGCGGCTGCCTTAGAAATCCCAAGACTTCATTTCTGCGGAAGAGCGGCTGCACAAAGTCATCGTGCGTATATATCCAGTCTATCAGCCATTGCTGGTAGGCGCTCATCTTGAAAAAATAGTTCTTTTCAGTTAGATGTTCGACGACACGTCCGCACAAAGGGCAATTGTCGTGGTCAAGGTCTTTTTCCATCCAGAACCGCTCGTCCGGCGTGCAATACCAACCGGCATATTCGGCGGAGTATATTTCGCCTTTTGCGTAAAGGTTCGTCAAAACAGCCTGAACGAAGGATTTATGCTGCGAATGGGTCGTGCGAAAAAAGACATCGTAATCGATGGATAACTGCGTCCAAATCGACTTATAACGTTTTGCCATTTCATCGCAATGCGCCTGCGGCTTCAGTCCGGCAGCGGATGCGGCTTGCAGGATTTTCTGCCCGTGTTCATCGACGCCGGTCAGAAAGCGAACTTCGGCGCCGAAAAGTTTATGATAACGCGCCAAAACATCGGCTAAAATAGTCGTGTAGGCGTGTCCGATGTGCGGCTCATCGTTGACATAATAGAGTGGCGTCGTGATGTAAAAACGTTTGGGCATTATGATTCGATTATAAATAGCGATATTATTCTTTGCGTATGTTTATATATCATCCTGAACGAAGCGAAGGATCTCGTCCCCGTTTATCCAGACGAGACGCTTCACTGCGTTCAGTATGACGCCCGCGAAATATGCGAACTGAATTATGACGCTGTGTATAGTTTAGTTTGCAAGTGAACAAGTTTTTAAAATTCGCAAGTTGGGAATGAACTAACTTGCGAACTTTGGAACTTGTCAATTTGCGACTTTCAATTATTTTCGCCAACTTCTTCGACTGTGTCTTCCAGACTAGCGAATTCAGCGGTGTCGCGGACGCAGGACAATGCACGCAAAGTCTGTTCGTCTAACTCAAAGGCTAAGCAGCATTTCAATTTGCCGCACAAACCGGATAGTTTCGATGGATTGAGTATCAAGTTTTGCTCTTTAGCCATTTGTGTAGTTATAGGCTTGAACGACTCCAGGAAGTTGACACAGCACAGGCGGTAGCCGCAGATGCCGTGTCCTTCCCAGCGCTTGGTCTGGTCGCGGGTGCCGATTTGACGCAGTTCGATGCGCATGCGGAAGGTGCCGGCCAGGTCGCGCACTAAATCCCTAAAGTCAACCCGGCCTTCAGCGGTAAAATAGAAGGTCAATTTAAGTTCATCGTAGCGGTATTCAGCATCGATTAAACGCATCGGCAGATTATATTTTTGAATTCGGCTTCGGCAGGTCTCCAGGGCTTCGGCTTCCCATATCCGATGTCGTTCGATGCGCAGCATATCTTCGGGATTAGCCAGCCGCAAGACTTTAAATTGGGAGTTCATTTCATCGTCGTCGGCCGGTGGCAGCAGGCTGTTGACCCGTCCGGCGTCCTCACCCCGGTCGGCTTCGACGATGGCGTAATCGCCCGGCTCAAAAGGGAATTCTAACGGATTATTGAAAATCCCCCGGCGGTGATTTTTGAACTCCAAGCATAATCGCCCGCCGCGGAGGCGCGTTGTATTCGGCAGCGCTGTTTCCGTCATCGTAAAACCCGATGTATCTTTAAAGCCAAAGCCATTAAGGCGTAAGACTGAACTACATTGGCTTCGAGCGCCAGGCGCGTCTCTTCGATATCCCGCCAGAGTTGTGAAAGTTGAGCGGTTGTATAGCGTTGGGCGATTTTATTAACGGTTTCCGTCTCGTTGGAAGTAATCAACATTTCTAAGGCTTCTTCGGTCGGCAGCGCAGCAGCGAGCAGCGCATCGTGCAGCCAGGCGGCGACCGCCTGCAGCCGCTCGGCGATATCGAACCGGCTGGCTTTCTCCGTCCAGTTTTCGATAATTTCGCTAATTTGAGTCGGGCTGTCGGTCGCAGCGGCGCGCAGAAATTGCAGTCCGTCTGCCAGCCGCTCGTTAATTCCGCCCTCGGCTAAAGTTGCCGCGCGATGATAATTGCCTCCAGCCAGACGCGCGCAACTGTCGGCGACATCCGCGCCGATATGCTTCCTATCAATAAGCGCATCTGAAATTTCAGTCCGCAGCAGTGGCTTTAGGACTACCTGCTGGCAACGTGACACAATCGTCGGCAGCAAATCGCGCGGACTGCTTGCCAGCAGGAAGAACAAGCAGCGCTCCGGTGGCTCTTCGAGCAGTTTTAAAAGGGTATTGGCAGCGTTTTCGTTGAGTCTTCCAGCGGGATAAATGATGATGCAGCGCATACCGAAACTATCGGCAGCCAAATTCAAGTTCATCCAGAGTTCACGGACATAGTCGATTAATATCATTCCCGTCCCGCTCAATTTGGGGATTCCATAAAGGTCGGCCGCCCATACTGCTAAAGTATCGTTGTATTGTTTTTGTATCACTTCATCTTTTTCAGCATTACGTCGCGGCAAAGGCACAAGGAACATCAATTGGGGATGCTGCAGTATGCTCATCTGCCGGCAGGAAGAGCAGTCGCAGAGATTTTGCGCCGCGGCTTCAACTCCCCGCAGGCAGTTCAACGCCCGCGCCGCTTCCAGAGCCAGCGCCAGCCCGCCTAAGCCATCCTCGCCTAATATAAGATACGAATGCGCTAAACGATTATTCTGCATCGCCTTGAAAAGACGTCGTTTGGCGTCGTCCTGACCGATTACCTTCGGAAACAAAGGCATTTATGATATAAAAGTTTGAAAATTTGAAAGTTTAACCCTTATTCCGCGGAGAATTACCTTAATCTTCATTATGCACCGCGCCCCAGCCGGCTTGTTCGATGTGAATTTTCATATCATTATCATCATCATCATTACTACTCATTCTCTCTGCCAACCAACGCAAGAATATATCGGTCTCGATATTGACGCGCATTCCGGGTCGTAATTCCCCGAGAGTCGTATTTTCAAGGGTGTGCGGAATAATCATCACGCTGAAACTACGGCGCGATTTGTCGGCGATTGTCAAACTGACGCCATCGACGGCGATTGAACCTCGACGGACGACGCAAGCGCGCCCGGCTTCCGGAATATCAAGGTTGAGCAGCGTCGAACCTTGGCTGTATTTAATGCGGTTGACATTCGCAATGCTGTCGATATGCCCTTGCACAAGATGCCCGCCGAGTCGGTCGCCGACCTTCAAGGCGCGTTCCAAATTCACCCGATGGCCAGCATTCCACTCGCTGAGCGTGCTGTTGGCAAGTGTCTCAACCGCCGCTTCGACGCGAAACGCAGCCTTATCCCGCGCTACGACTGTGAGACAGATACCGTTGACAGCGATGCTGTCGCCGACTTTTAAGTCTTCCAACACCCGCAGGGCTTTGATGGTTAGCAAACGGTTGCCCAATTTAGTTTCAATAGTAGCAATCTGCCCGACTTCTTCGATTAGTCCGGTGAACATATACTTCCATCCCGGCGGTAGTTCATAACGACATCTTCACCCAGGCGCTTAATCCGGTTTAATTTAAAAACCGGGCGGTTGTCCCAGTTTTCAGGAATAAAAGTCTCGAACGGCGACAATCCCTTGCCGATAATCGTCGGCGACAGGGCGATGGTCAACTCGTCGATGGCATCGTCCTGCATAAAACGGCTCAGCACCTCGGCGCCGCCTTCGACCAAAACCGATAGTATTCCAAGCCGCGGCAGAGCCACAAGTATCTGCCGCGTGTGTATCCGGCTTACATCATTGAGCGGAAATATAATCTTATCCGTTTGAAAAGCGACATCTTTCGTTCGTCTTCGGCCGCCAGTCAACAGAATTGCCGCACGCTCGTCTTGCGGGGCAAAGACTTTTTTTTCGCGGTCTATTTGTCCTTTTGCCGACAACACCAGCCGAATTGGATTTCGACCTTTGACCAGCCTCACATTGAGTTGCGGGTCGTCGATTTCGATGGTTCGCCGGCCGACTAAAATCGCATCACATTGAGAGCGCAATAAGTGGGCGTATTTCAAGGCTTTAGCGCCGGAGAAATATTTCGAACGGCCGCGGTGGTCGGCGATTTTGCCGTCCAGACTTAAGGCGATTTTGATATGGCACCAAGCCAAGCCGGTCTTATGGTATTTTACATAAGCGCGGTTGAGCTCGAACGCTTCCAAAGCGCCTAAACCGATTTCAACCTTAACGCCGGCGCGCTGTAGAATATCGATGCCCTTGCCGGATACCATCGGATTGGGGTCTTGCATCGCAATTACCACACGGCTGAGACCGGCTTCGATTAGGGCATCAGCACAGGGCGGCGTCTTGCCATGATGGCAGCAAGGCTCTAAATTGACATACAGCGATGCGCCTTTCAGGAGCGCTTTATCGCAATTACGAAGGGCTTCCACTTCAGCGTGAGGCGCTCCGAATCGCCGATGATAGCCCTCGCCGAGAATTGTGCCGCTCTTAAGCGCCACGACCGCGCCTACCATAGGATTAGGCGAAGTCCAGCCTGCTCCCTTGAGCGCCAATTTCAGCGCCCGCCGCATATATGATATATCGGAATCTATTGACATTCAGGTAAAAGGTGTAAGGTGCGAGGTGTAAGTTATAGGTTGTTTTTTAAAAGTTGAAAAGGGAGAATTCAGTAATATGCGCGGCTGTCGCTCATTATACATTCGACGACTATCGTTTGTCAAGTATGAATTGTCGGCGCAGGAGGTGTGTGCCTTGCCAGTCAAGGCATTTTCTCGAATTATACAGATACACTACTTACACCTCGCAACTTATATCTTTCAAATATATTTCATCGCCTCTTTGAGTGTAACTCCCGACATTCTTTGCCGATACTGTTCGACAAAATAACGCACAGCCTTGGGTTTATGTTTGGAATAACTGCGCAGCGCCCAGCCAATGGCTTTGCGTATCCAGAACTCTTTCTCATCCAAACAACATTCGCAAAAGTCGAACAACATCTTTTCGTCGGTGGCGGATTTGAATTTCTCCTGCGCTATGATTGCCGCGCGCCGAATCCAAAGATGGTCGTCTTCTATCCAGCGATATAACTCCGGCTTCATCTCGGCTGGATAAGACAAAAGTAATCCGCCAAGCAAATCGATGGATATACCATCCACAAAATCCCACCAGGCGCCGGTCTCTATCATCATCCGGTATAAAGGCAGAGCCTCCATAGTGCAGAATTTTTTGAAATATCCGGCGACGGCTATAGCAGCATAACGTTCCTCGCGATAAGGCATTCCATCTTCGCCTGTCCAGAGCTCTTTGATGACAGCCTCATACTCCTGAAAGGAGGTTATCGGATAGAGTTTGAACAACGGCAGCCGAATTTGCCGCTGAATGCCCGTTTTCACCCCGCGGAAAGGCATCGTCGATTTCATATAGCGCTGCATCGCCGCAGCATCGGCAGGATTGACAGCTGCGGCTAAAGCGCTGCGCAAAGCGTCTATTAACGGGTGGGACATTGGAGATAATAAGGACTATAACTGGGGCGGAATATAGTTTGCCGTGTGATAGTCTTTCCCCCCCGCTTGCGGGGGAGAGAGGGGACACTATATTCTGATCCCATAAATATATGACATTATGGAAATTATTAGATGCCGACTCGCTCGAAGGCGATATCGACTCTTTTTAGCACGGCTTCGTCGTCGAAGACGGCTTCCAATTTATCGCCCAGCGCTTTTACTATAGCGTCATCGTCTTTAGCGCGTGCGAGCAGCGAGGCGCCGCCATTGCGTGCCGCCAGGGCATGAGCCTGCACACGGACATAGATGTCATCGTCGTCGATGCCGGCGAGTTTCAGCGCGGTCAGCAATGCGCCAGACTGCATCAAGCCGCGCGCCGATTTGACATGCCGGCGCATCCGCTCCACATCGACCTGCCATTCCCGCGCCATCCACGCGCATTTGTCCAGCATATAATACAACAGGCAGGTCGAATCGGGCAGGATGACCCGTTCGACCGACGAATGGCTGATGTCGCGCTGGTGCCAGAGCGCTTCGTTTTCAAGCGACGCTGTGGCGTAACTGCGCAGCAACCGCGCCAATCCGCAGATGTTTTCCGCTGTAACTGGGTTTTTCTTATGCGGCATCGCTGACGACCCGCGCTGCCCCTCTTTGAAAGGCTCATATAATTCTTCGACCTCGCTGTGCGCTAGGAGCCTGATTTCCAAAGCCAGGCGCTCGCAAAGTCCACCTGTAATCGCCAGCCGGCAGACGACCACCGCATGCCGGTCGCGCGGCGCTATTTGCGTGGCAATAGTTTCAGGCTTAAGGCCCAGCCTTTCCAGCGCCCGCCGCTCTTGGTCCGGCGTGATGGCGCTATAAGTGCCTACCGCGCCGGAGAGTTTGCCGACGCCGATTTCTTTGACCGCCGAAATAAGCCGCTCTTTAGCGCGGTCGCACTCGGCGATATAGCCGCACAAGACCCAGCCTAAAGTTATCGGTTCGGCCAGCGCGCCGTGGGTGCGACCCGGCATAAGCGTTAACTTGTGCTGCCGCGCCTGTTCAACTAATGCCGAACGCAGTTCGGCTAATTTACCCAGTATCAGTTCGCCGGCTTTGACCAGCGTCAGCGCCAGCGCCGTGTCAACGACATCGTAACTGGTGAGTCCGAGGTGCAACCAGCGCTTATCGGCGCCGAGGCTGTCGCCGACCGACTGCGTGAAGGCTATGACATCGTGCCGCGACACAGCCTCATAGCGCTCTATGGCGGCAAGGTCGAATTTGGCATTAACGCGCATTCGGCGCGCAGATGAAGTCGGCACAATGCCGTCTTCAGCCAAAATGTCAGTGACCGCCAGTTCAACATCAAGCCAGCGCTGGTAGCGGGCTTCATCTGACCATAAAGCGGCCATCTCGGGAGGAGTGTAACGTGGAATCATAAAAGTTAAATTGTATAATATTAGGTTATAATTGCCGGTAGGACGGGCGTCTCGGCCCGTCGCCTTTACTAAAAGTTAGAAATTGGCAAGTTAACATCGTTATTAATTCTCTTGATTAACGCATTAGTATCATCTTAACGGTTGATTTTCCGGTTGATGTCTGCAAAACGCCCCAATATATTCCGCTCGTCGCGTTTGCCGCGTCCGGCCATTCGCGGCGATAAGTTCCCGCCGCTAATTCAGCATTCAGTAACTCATCTACAATCCGCCCAGTCTGGTCGGTTATTAAAAGCCGAGTATGTTTAGAGCGAGTCAAACTAAACTGCAGAACCGGTATGCCATTGAAAGGATTTGGTCCGCAGAGGCAAAATCCATAATCGGCGGGAATTCCATAACCGGCAGCCTCGCGCACCCTCGCCGAAGGGCGGTTGTGATATTGAAAGTCTTGGCGGGGCATTGACAGCGGGTCGAGGTCGGGCAGGCTGTCCACCGGCACGCGCTGGTAGATCATCCGCGCCTCGCCCGTTAAACCTTGATTCTCAATCGCTAATAAATAGTGTATATGCAAATTCTCATCGACGCGTTCAGCCAGCGAGGGATGCTGTTCATCGACATATTCGTCCCGTGCAACAGGATTCTCGGCGCGCGTGCCGGTTATGTTGACGGCTTCCGTCCAAGTGACGCCGTTGTCGCGCGACAGCGTCAGCAGAATATCGCCGTAACAATAATCATCATTGCCCCGGTCGTTTTCTATCGCCTGCCTGAATATACAATAAAGAACGCCTTCAGCATTCACGGCTAAAGACGGGCGGGCGACATTGTTGTATAGCGCTCCCAAATTGCCTGCATTCTCATACCAGCCATTTGCGACGAGCGTCAGACTGTCGCTTTCCGAATCCCAATGCCATATCAGGCTCTCTTTTGTAGTGATGCGTTCAACGGGCGGAACCCGCTGCCGTTCGATGTCCAACCATAAACCGCGCACGCTGAAAACAATATGCAGGACATCGCCAACCCAAATCATATCGAGGTCGTTGAACGGACGTAGAGTATCGCCGTAAGCCAGCCAGCCTTCGCGCTGTGCATCATCGGGTATAGTGCGGGTGATGTTGAGCGGATTGTTAAGATTCCACTGCACACCGTCGGGCGAGAGCAGAATGTAGATGTCGTTGTTCATCGTATAGGCGGTTGAGCCTTCCCAGTCGTCCGGCGCCGGCACGCCGGGAATGTTGTGATGCCAAGCCAGCGCCACACGGTCGGAAACCGCCGAAGACTTGACTAAATGCGAGAGTCCAGTCGTGCGCTCCAGCGACAGCGGTGCATTCACCCGCCAATTAAAGTTCTGGTCGTGCGTTGCGCTCCAAGCCACTAACGGAAAGTAAGCCGACATCATATCGTGAATGCCGGCTATGGCGAAAAGACGACCATTCCGACCGACGCTGCCCTTGACGACGAAAGGCTGCATTCGGTCGGGAGCGTTCAAAGCGATGTTATCGAACGCGCCCCAGCCAGGCGCAAAATCGACGGAGAACATACCGCTGCCGGTGATGTGATAAAATGCGACTGTGACGAAGCCTTCGCCGCGCTCGATGACATCCAGCGCTGCATAGCCGGCGCGGGCAGCGGCATCGACTATATCTCCATTCTCGTCGAGTTGCGCTTGAACCTCACCCTCGCCGTCCATAACCCAGTTGAAGTAAATATGACGCTGAGCCAATTCCTGGTCCAGACCTTTCGTCCAGACGAAATGCACGCGGCCGTTTTCGTCGCGGACGATAGTTTTACCGACGGTGGAGTTGGTTTGCGCCGTCCACCAGGTTGTACCGACCAAATAGACGTCGCCGTATTCGACCGCTATGGTTTGTCCCGTCGAAAGTAATGTAATTATAATAATTAAAACGATATAGGAATTTCTCATTATTCGATGATTGTTTTGAGTTTTATAAAACTGAAATTTATCTGAATAACCTACGCGTCCCGGCTGCATTGCTGATGTAATAGTGGTGCATAGCGCCTGAAGTCCACCTGCGCACATTCCCGCTGCCAGTCGAGGCTTTATTCAAATTATCAAAGACACAATGCCTCAGTTTCTTCTTTTCTCCAATTTCACTTTCACTTCCTCTGTCTTCCCGTTTCTGAAGATAGTTAACTTTACCGCATCGCCAACGCGCAGGTCGTTGTTGCGGAAGAAGGATTGCAGGTCGCCGGCGCGGTCGATACGGCTGCCGTTGACTTCCATTATAACATCGGCCGGCTCTAATCCGGCTTTGGCAGCCGGCGAGTTTGGCTCGACATCAGTGATGACGGCGCCGCGCAATTCCGGCAGACGCAGACTTGCGGCGACGAGCCGCGTTACATTCTGCGCGAGAAGTCCCACCCAAAAGTCGCGGTCCACTGCGCCGCGGCTTTTAAGGTCTTCGTAAATCTGTTTCAATTTACTGGATGGAATGGCAAATCCCAAGCCTATCGAGCCGCCGCTCTCGGTAAATATCATCGTTGCCATCCCAATCAACTCGCCGGCCGCGTTGACTACGGGCCCGCCGGAATTGCCGCGGTTGATAGCCGCATCGGTTTGCACCATATCTTGATAGAGCCGACCGTCGGCATTGCGCGCAAAGTCGCGATCCACCGCCGATATCACGCCCACCGACACCGATGGCTGCGAATGGATGGAGAACAATCCGAATGGATTGCCTAGCGCAATTGCCCATTCGCCGATGAGATTGCCTTCGGAAGCGCCGAATTGGACGAAGGGCAGATTTTGGCCGTCGATTTTCAGCAGCGCCACATCGCTGTCGTAATCGAAACCGACTGCTTTGGCGTCGTATTTTTCGCCGCTGGTGGTTGTAACGATTATCTGCGAGGCTTTTTGAACGACATGTTCGTTGGTCAGCACATAACCATCCGGTGAGATGATAAAGCCTGAGCCGAGATTTTCGACCTTCTGGCGGTAAATTTGGTCGGGGAAGAACTGACGCAGGAACGGGTCGTCGGCGAACGGGTGCCGGGCGCGGTATTCGCGCATCGAGATGACATTGATGCCGACCACGGTCGGCGAGACTTCTTCCACTGCGCGCGTGATAGCATTGCGTCGGCTGACTTCAATTTCACCGGAAACCGAGGCGCTCGGCACAGCCGGATAATGCGTGAACTGGACTGGCGCTGTTCGCATTGCTTCGGTTGGCTGGCTTTTACCCGAAGACTGTTCTGAGGCTGTCGATTCAGTTTGTGAAGTATCTTGAACTGTCGTTCGTGGGCGCAGCGCTTGGCTCAACCGGCCTGGGAATAGGCGGTCAGCGCTTAACACCAGCCCGATGCCGGCCAATATTCCAAGTATGTATGTGAGAAGAGTTTTCACTTTAGCGAAAAGCATGGCTCCTGTTAAAGAGAAACAGGCTCAATCCGCAGAAACCTTAGAACAATTTTAACCTCATAATTTACAAATTTAATTTACAAGTTGCAACTGACTTATTGTAAAATGGCTTCCGATAGTCTATTAACTAGTGCCTCGTTGCAAAAGAAACTGGCATTATAGTATAGACAGGATGACAGGCGTCCCTGCCTGTCCACTTTGCAGCCACATCTCCCGGGACAGGCGGGGACGCCTGTCATCCTGTCCGACATACTGGAAGCCATTAATGCAAGTGAACACTAGACAAGCAGTTCAGTTATTTTAATATGAAGCCGCTATACTGCGTTGTAATTTTATTAATTAATATCGGACACCGTTCTATATCTTGCTTTAAATTTAATTATTTTGTAAATTTAATGTCTAATAAAATTTATCGTAATCGGCGCGCTATCATTTGGTGTTTTTAAGGTGGATTAATCCTACCTTTGGAAAACGCATAATAGAGATTATCCGCGCCCATTAATAATAAACCGGTCTCAACCATCGATAACTCAAAAAAAATTGCGCTCTATCCGGGCACATTCGACCCGATTACCAACGGGCATTTAGATATAATCCGCCGTGCTGCGCCGCTGTTCGAGCAGGTCATCGTAACATTGGCGGTCAACAGCGCCAAGTCAACCTTGTTCAACGACGACGAGCGTATGGAGATGATTCAACGCGTCGTCAAGGATATGAACAATGTCAAGGTTATGCAGTTCAGCGGATTGGTGGTCGATTTCGCCCGGCAGGTCAGCGCCTCGGTCATCATCCGCGGTTTGCGCGCCGTCAGCGATTTCGAATATGAATTCCAGATGGCGTTGATGAACCGCAAGCAAGAGCCTAAAATCGACACCGTCTTCCTTATGCCGGACGAAAAATACACTTATCTTTCGTCGAGTATCGTGCGCGAGGTCGCCCAACACGGCGGGAAGATCGAATGTTTTGTGCCGACGGTGGTGAAAGAGATGCTGGCGAACAAGTTCGCAAAATGAAACATTGAATTATTTTATGGCGAAAATTCGTTTTTATATAGAGCCATAAACCAACCAACTCATATTTACAAACATAATGTAAATAAAGTAGAAGTTGAGCAAGCCTTAGAATATTCCGGTGAAGATAGAACAGGTAAAGACGGCGCGCGAGTTGCGATTGAACAAACTGCAGAAAGGCGGTTTTTACGTGTAATTTATATGCCGGATTCTGCAGATGGAGGCATTTTTATGATTACCGCTTATGAGTTAAAAGGCAAACCACTGGTAACATATCGAAGACGAATCAGTAAAAAAGGACTTATAAAATTAGGTAATTGCAAAGTGTTGGATTTATTAACTGATGGCAAGGCGGACGCCCTCGTCCGCCGCATTCTATGCTTGGTTTTCGGCGGACGAGGGCGTCCGCCTTGCCATGGTCTGAATTTTCTAGATTAATCGTCACTTTTGCAATTTACTCAAATGAAAGAGAATAAATCCCATTAGGGTGAGACGAAGAGCGAGTCAAAAAAAAATAATCTCGCACTATGAGTCTCAGTCTGAAGATGAGGCTGTAAATGAAGACAAGGCCGCCTACGAAAAGCCTGCGCGGACTTTTATAGAGATTCCAAATGAACTTGTCCCGCTGGTGCGCGGACTTTTAGCCCGCAAGGCAAGCTGAGATAATCGAAAATCGAATCTAACAGGTTTCAAATGAAATCGTTATATGTATCCTCCACCGAGCCGCGCAGCGGCAAGAGCGCTGTCGCGCTGGGTCTGATGAAGTTGCTTCAGGAACGCGTCGATAAAGTCAGTTATATCAAACCTATCGGCCGCGGCGGCAAGCCGGGTGAAGATGAAGATGTCGAATTAGTCCGGCGATTGTTTCTACCGGATGTAAAATCTGAATTTATAAATCCGGTCGGCATCGAAGAAGCACGGCGGCTGCTGGCCGCCGGCAGTAACGACGAACTGCTGACACGCATCTTACGGGCTTCCAACCGCCTCTCCGCCGAATGTGATGTGATGGTCGTCGAAGGCACGGATTATTCCGGCGCGATATCGGCGCTGGAATTCGACATCAACGCCGATATCTCGAAAACCCTCGATGCTCCGGTGTTGATGGTCGCCAAGGGCCGCCATCGCAGCGCCGAGGAAATCGTCGGACTCGTTACCGCTGCCAAAGAGTCGTTCGACGAGCGCGGCTGCGATTTTATCGGTGTAATTGTCACAAAAGTCGAACCGGCGCTGCATCCGCGCCTAACAGCGGCGCTTGAAAAGGGATTTGAGAACGCCAACGTCGACCTTCTGGGCGTCGTCCCATACGACTTGCTGCTGGGGATGCCGAGAATGGGTGAGATTGCCCGTAAAATCGGCGCTAAGGTGCTTTATGGCCATAATTATCTCGAAAATCTCGCGGCTTCACCACGTGTAGCGGCGATGACTATCGGCAATGTTCTCGAGCGGCTGCAAGAGAATATGCTGCTCATCACCCCCGGCGACCGCGACGATATGCTATTGGCGTTGATGGTGTCGCGCATCTCCAGCAACTGCCCGAACATTGCCGGAATATGCCTGTCCGGCGGTTTCGAACCGTCGCCATCGGTTAAAAAATTAATCGGCGGATTATCCGGTCTCATCAACATTCCGGTCCTGTCGGTGCCTTACGACACTTACGAAACCGCTGTCAAATGCGACCAGATGGAAGTTTCGCTCTATGCCGGCGACTATCAGAAAATCGAAGCGCTCTACCGCGATACCTTGCGCTGGGTGAAAAAGGATAAAATCGACTCGCTCCTGAAACTCGAACGCGCGCCCAAAACGACGCCCATCGTCTTTCTCAACGGACTGATGGAACGCGCCCGCTCCCAGCGTAAGCGCATCGTTATGCCGGAAGGCGACGAAGAGCGAACGCTCAAAGCCGTGCGACGCATCATCGACGACAACATCGCCGACATCATTTTATTAGGCGACGAGAAGACCATCCGTGATACCGCCAACCGCATCGGCGCTAAAATCGAAAGCGCGTTAATTATCAATCCGGCGACCAGTGATAAACTTGAAGAGTATACGGATGTATATTTTAAATTGCGTTCACACAAAGGGATAACAGTTGACAACGCCCGCGATACGATGCTCGACCCGATTTACTACGGCACGATGATGGTGCATTTAGGCGACGCCGACGGCTTGGTCTCCGGCGCCGTGCATACAACCCGTCATACGATAACGCCGGCGTTCCAATTCATTAAGACCCGCCCCGGTATTTCGTTAGTTTCGAGTGTCTTCTTTATGTGCTTGGAAGACCGCGTGTTAGTCTATGGCGATTGTGCTGTCAATCCCAATCCCAATGCCGAAGAATTGGCGGATATAGCCATTTCCTCAGCCGAAACGGCAGCCTCGTTCGGCTTCAAGCCTTTAGTGGCGATGCTATCATATTCGACGGGAACTTCAGGCATCGGACCGGAAGTCGAACGCGTGGCAAAAGCCACTGAAATAGTCAGGCAAAAAGCACCGGATCTGGAAGTCGAAGGTCCTATTCAATATGACGCAGCCGTATCTATTGAGACCGCCAGGACCAAGCTGCCGGAGAGCCATGTCGCCGGCAGGGCTAATGTCTTCATCTTTCCCGATCTCAACGCCGGCAATACGGCTTACAAAGCCGTGCAGCGCTCAGCCAAGGCCATTGCCGTCGGTCCGGCGCTACAAGGACTCAACAAGCCGGTGAACGACTTGTCGCGCGGCTGCCTGGTCGAAGACATCGTCTATACTATTGCCATAACCGCAATACAGGCACAGGCGGTTAAGTAATTATTCAACAGACTTAGATAGTGGAAAGAATCCTTTTCCAAGAAGTCATCATATCTTAACATCACAAAACAGAAACGTTCTAAGGAACATAAATGCGTTTTGCAGTTGCGGCGGATCACGCCGGATATGCGCTTAAAGAAATCGTCAAACAACGGTTGTTCGAATATGGACACGAGGTAGTTGACTACGGGACGACCAGCGAGCAGCCATGCGATTACCCTGACTTTGGTCGTCCAGCCGCCGAAGCCGTTGCGCGCGGCAATTGTAACCGCGCCATCCTCGTCTGCGGCACCGGCATCGGAATGTCGATTGTGGCTAATAAAGTGCCGGGCGTTTATGCCGCCCTCTGCACTTCCGGTGTGCAGGCTGAATACTCGCGCCGGCACAATAATGCCAATGTCTTAGTTATGGCAGGCTGGCTGACAGGCCGACTGCTGGCTGAAGAAATCCTCGACCGCTGGCTTAAAGCCGAATTCGAAGGCAGCCGCCACTCGCGCCGCGTCGGTAAAATCGAAGGCAACGGCAAGCAGATGACGAGCGGGTGAGGATGGCTTCCGACGCTTTATATGATAGAATCCAAATCACTGCCGGTTTCCTGCAAGCCCAAGGTTTCACCGCTAAGCCGGACGCCGCTTTAATCTTCGGCAGCGGTCTCGGCGCGATGTCGCAGGGAATGACCATCGAATGCGAAATTCCCTACCCGGTCATTCCCGGCTTTGTAAATACGACACTTTCGTTTCACAAAGGCCGTCTGCTGAGGGGAACGGTCGCTGGCAAGCGGGTAGTCGCAATGGATGGACGCTTCCACCGTTATGAAGGTTGGTCGATGGAGCAAATCACCTTCCCCGTGAGGGTGATGAATGCACTTGGAGCAAAAACTCTACTGCTATCTAATATCTCAGGTTGCCTAAATCCGAACTATCGTGCCGGGGATTTGGCAGTCATCGTGGACCATATCAACCTGCTGGGCGACAATCCGCTGGTCGGCGTCAATGATGAGCGGTTAGGTCCACGATTTCTGGATATGATTGAGCCGTATAGTAATCGGTTAATCGACCAGATTGAGAATATTGGAATGAGCCTGGGCATAAAATTGCATCGCGCGGTATATGCTGCAATGACCGGCTCGTCTTTTGAAACCCGCGCTGAATACCGGATGCTGCGGACGCTCGGCGCCGACCTCATCGGAATGTCGAGCGTGCCGGAGGTCATCGCTGCCAAGCATTGCGGGATGGAAGTGTGCGCTTTGAGCCTAATCTCAGACGAGTGCTTCCCGGACTGCCTTGAGCCGTTGGATGTGCCGGCGCTGCTTAAGCGGGCTGAGGATGGGGCGGAGAAGATTGGGAAGTTGTTCAAAGGTGTGCTAAAATCATTGTGAATATGAATAGCCCAATCCAGATTCAAATCGATCCACACACTCGCCAGCGAATGCCAAAGAGAGGTGTCAGCCAATCGGAGATTGTCGAAGTCATTCAAACTGGTGAGTTGTTTCCGGCGAAATTAGGGCGGACAGGTCGTTTTAAAGTATTCCAATTCGATTCCATCTATGAAGGGAAATTTTATCAACAGAAACGTATTGAAGTAATCTATGTCGAAGAGAATAACAAAATCGTAACAGTAACGGTTTATGCCCGTTATGGCAAATGGGAGGAATGATGCATATTTCATATAATTCCAAACACGACCTGCTCTATATTCGATTTTCCTACGAAGATAAACCGGTCCGCAATGAGCGTTTCGACGAAGACATCGTATTCGATATCGATGCCGACGATAAAATTGTCGGGATGGAAATTCTCGATGCTTCCAAGCGTATAGATTTGCGTGATTTGCTGACAGTCCGGGTAGCAGGTGCCAATTAGGATAAATTGTTCTTTGGTTTTCCGAAAACTTTAATAATGTTCGACGAACATCTTAATTCCATTCTGGAAAACATCGACGCACGTCACGAGCGGTTACCTGGCGGCTGGGTGTTCAACTGCGACAACCGGTTAGTGTTCGAAGCGCTGCCGGACGATTGCATCGACCTCATCATCACCGACCCGCCCTACAAGGACTACCAGTCCAACCGGCCGGTGAAGCACGAGAAGGTCAAGAAAATCCTGCAGTCCGACTTCGACCTGCCGTTCTTCGTCGAACAGTCGGCGCGGGTGTTGAAGCCGGGTGCGCATTTCTACTGCTGGTGCGACCATCTGACCTTCCCGACGATTGTGGGGGAGATGCAGAGACAGAAGGGAAAATGGAAGATGGAAAATGGAACAAAAGAGCCTTGCCATTATTTGACTTATAAGAATTGTCTGGTCTGGGTGAAGAACAATCACGGTTCGGGGGATTTGAAGGGCAACTACGCCCCGCAGCATGAGTTTGTGATTTTTGGGTGCAAGGGGGAGAGGGGGAGGCGGCTGAACGGCAAACGCCCATCCAACATCTTCGACGCCCGCAAGGTCTCCAACTACCGCCACAATCACGGCACGACCAAACCAGTGGAAATCTTGCAGAAGTTCATCGAAGTGTCGTCGGAAGAGGGCGAGGTGGTGCTGGATCCGTATGCGGGAAGTATGGGGGTGGGGGAGGCGGCGATTGAGATAAAGAGATACTTTTTACTTACTGAGATAGAGAAAGAACATTATAATAATAGCATTATCCGTTCCCATAAATAAAATCTTATGAAACCGATTCGAATATCGAATCACGCCTTAGAGCAATGCCATGAACGAGGCGCAACCGAAGACGAAGTCAGAGTTGCCATTACTCAAGGCTCGCGCGAACCGGCAAAGAAAGGGCGTTGGCTGTGCCGTTTCAACTTCCCCTATGAAAGAGAGTGGAAAGGAGGGTTTTATGCAATGAAGCAAGTCGCGCCGGTCATCGTTGAAGAAGATACAGAAATAGTAGTCGTAACCGTTTACACCTATTTCTTTTAAAAGGAAAACCACAATGCGAATCAGTTATGACAAAGAGGTTGACGCCCTCTACATCCGCTTGGTCGAGGGCGAGCATCAGTGCCGAACAGTCCGGCTCAACGAAGAAATTGCTCTGAACATCGGCGAGGGCGAGGTCTTAGTCGGCATCGAGGTGCTGGACGCCAAGGAGGTGCTGGGTGGAGGGATTCTGCCGGCGCTTATGGTAGAAAATGTGCCGCTGAAGATAGCGGGGTAGAAAATCATTTTGATAACAAAATAATAAGATGGACAATATGGACAAAGTGGATAAAATGGACAAAGAACCTCTAATCCCCAAGCACGGCGGGTATCGGCATTTAAAGAGTTTTCAGTTGGCGCGGGTTGTGTATGATGTGACGGTGCGGTTTTGCGGGCAGTTTATCGAAAGGAAGAGCCGGACGCACGACCAGATGGTGCAAGCCGCGCGGTCAGGCGTGCAGAATATCGCCGAGGGCAGCCAGGCGTCGGGGACATCGCGCAAGAGTGAACTGAAACTGACTAATGTGGCACGGGCAAGTATGGAAGAACTCAGGCTGGATTACGAGGATTTCTTAAGGCAGAGGGGGCTGGAGATTTGGGAGAGGGACGATGCGAGACGGCAGAGCCTCATCGACAGAAGACCTCAGACAGCGGATGATGTAGCAAAGTGGGTGAAACAGGTGAGCGGATGGAGTGGACGCAGTGGACATAATGGACGCAGTGGACCAAGTGGACAGGCACAACGGGTGTTAACCGCATCCACTGGGTCCATTGCGTCCACTTTGCCCACTCCCTCAGTCGAAGAATGCGCTGCCAATGCCGCAATCGCCCTGATTAATGTAGCCTGCTTTTTATTGGACAGGCAGTTAGCCGCCCAATCCAAAACCTTCATCTCCGAAGGCGGTTTCACCGAGAGGCTTTATCAACAGAGAGTAAAAGCCAGAATACAAAACTGAATACACAACACTTTTAACTTAAGATTGAACAATTAACACCGAATCACATAACCTTTGGCCCTCCACGCCCGGCGCAGGACCGGCGCCGGTCGCGCCGAAGGTGGACTTCCCCGCGCTCGACAACGCTGTCCTGAAACTATGGGACGAGCGCAACATCTTCCAGCGCACAATGACCGAGCGGGAGGGCTGCCCGGACTTTGTGGCTTACGACGGGCCTCCCGGCACCAACGGCAAGCCGCACATCGGGCATATGATGCAATCCGCGCTGAAAGACCTCTGGCCGCGCTTCAAGACGATGCAGGGCTATCGCGTGCTGCGCAAAGCCGGCTGGGACACCCACGGGCTGCCCGTCGAACTGACCGCCGAAAAGGAACTCGGCTTCAAATCCAAGCGCGACATCGAAGCCTACGGCGTCGAAAAGTATATCGAATACTGCCGCTCGACCGTCTATCGCTACAAAGACGCCTGGACCGAAGCCATCCGCCGCATCGGCCGCTTCCTCGACACCACCGACTACTACGCCACCCTGACCAAAGACTACATCCAGACCGACTGGTATGTGCTGAAACAGGCCTGGGAGAAGGGGCTGCTGTATCAAGACCGCCGCATTATGCCCTACTGCGCCCGCTGCGGTACGAGCCTATCCCAGCATGAGACTGCACAAGGCTATAAAGATGTGAAGGATTGGTCGCTGTATGTGAAATTTCCTGTTTATGGAATGTATCGCACCTACTTTGTGGCATGGACAACAACGCCTTGGACGCTGCTGAGTAATGTGGCAATTGCTGTTAATCCGGATTTAGTGTATGTAACCTTAGAGACTGAGCATGGCGAGCGATATATCATTGCTTTGGATAGAGTTGAAGCGCTTAGAAATATATTAGGCAACACTAGAGAATACATTCGTCACTATGGTAAAGATATGCGAGGTTGGCGCTACGAATCGTTATGGGAAGACTGGCAATATGAACCGTATGGTAAAGATGCTGTATTGAGGGCACATTATGAGGAGCGAATGGGGGAGATTGGTCGTAGTAGTTTTGTTTCGCATTATTCGGGTTCATCTGGATATCGCCCTCCATTCCAAGTTATTGTTGATAATTATGTCACAGCCAAAGATGGCTCGGGTATTGTTCATCTGGCACTATATGGTCAAGAAGACCTTAACCTTATCCGGGACAACATTCTACCGAGAGTGCAGAATGTTGACCTTGATGGAAAAGTAGTGTCGATCAAGGACAACTCTGATAAAGAGCTTAATCCATTTGTCGGTAAATCATTTTATGAACGAGATGAGCGAGGTGATAAGAAACTCGATGTAGAAATCCTAAAAGACCTCAATTCCCGCAGCTTGCTTCTCGGCAAGGAGAAAATCACCCACTCTTACCCGCATTGCTATCGCTGCGACACACCGCTGATGTATTTTGCGATGAGCGGCTGGTTCATCCGCACCACTGCATTCAAAGAGCAGATGCTGCAAGCAAATAAAGATATCAACTGGTATCCTGCACACATCAAAGACGGGCGATTCGGCAACTGGCTGGAGAACAATGTTGACTGGAATATCTCGCGCAACCGCTATTGGGGGTCGCCACTGCCGATTTGGCGTTGTGATAAATGCGTTCAGGTTTTTGTTATTGAAAGTTTGGATGAGCTCGAGGAGTATTTAGGGGAACCTCTCCCAGATAATTTTGATCCACATAAACCTTACATTGATAATCTCAATTTAAAATGCCCAGGATTTGGCAAGAAATCAGATCAGAAATTATTAAAAACATTAATTGAAATAGGCACAGTAAAGTATGGTCAAACCTGTTCCGGCACTCTAAAACGCGTCCCGGAAGTCCTCGACTCCTGGTTCAACGCAGGCATTATGCCTTGGGGACAATGGGGCTATCCTGCCAAAGATGGTTCAAAGGAAATCTTTGAGAAGCAGTTCCCCGCTGACTTCATCTGCGAAGCCATCGACCAGACCAGAGGGTGGTTCTATACGATGTTGGCAACTTCAGTGATGTTGAAAAATCAGACATCATATAAAAACTGCATCTGCACCGAACTCATCAGCGATGTCGAAGGACGCAAGATGTCCAAATCGCGCGGCAATGTGGTTGACCCTATCGGGCTGTGCGATAAATACGGCGCCGACGCCGTGCGCTGGAACTTCTACTGCATCAATCCTTGGACCGCGAGGCGCTTCGACGAAGAGGAATTAGCCGAAGGCCTCCGCCAGGTCATCATCCCCTACTGGAACGCGTATTCGTTCTTCGTCACTTATGCGCGCGTAGATGGCTGGAAGCCAAATGATGCTGATGCTAATAGTGATGATGAAAAACCAAAAGCTCACAGCCTAAAGCCTAAAGCCGATAATAATGCTAAGGCTAATAATAACTTGTTAGATAAATGGATACTATCTAGGCTGGAATGGTTGAAGATGTCGGTTACTAATGCTCTCGAAGGCTACGATGCGGCTTTGGCAGCAGCCAATATCGGACAATTTATCGATGAACTAACCAATTGGTATATCCGACGCTCAAGGCGGAGATTTTGGAAATCAGAAGACGACCGCGATAAAAAAGCCGCTTATCAGACGCTCTATACCGTTTTAATGACCACGAATCGCATTTTAGCGCCGTTTTTACCGTTTCTGAGCGAAGCGATATATCAAAATTTAGAAAAAGCATATTATATTAATAGTTTCGATTCGGTGCATCTGGCAAGTTGGCCTGTTTCTCATCCTGAATGGCGCGACGAGACGCTGGAGTCGGCTATGGCAGCGGTGCGCGAAGTGATTACTTTAGCGCGTTCGCTGCGGGCTGAAGGTGGCACGCGCGTCCGGCAGCCTCTGCCGGAAATGGTCGTCGCCGGGGTGATAAAGAGCCTGATGGAGCCTTACCAGGATGTAATCCTCGATGAACTGAACATCAAACGTCTGCGCTTTGCCTATAGCGCTGAGGAATTATTCATCTGGCGCGCCAAAGGCGAATGGAAGGCGCTTGGACCGCGCTTCGGGGCTAAAGCCAAAGCAATGATTGAGACTATCGCCGCACTAGCTCCGAATGAAGTCAAACAACTTGCCGAAAGCGGGCAGGTCGTCATTAACGGCGAAGTTATTAGGCGCGATGAAGTAACGCTGACGCAGGAGGCTGCGCCCGGCTATTGGGTGCGCAGCGAAAATGGCGTCACCGTCGCCATCGAACATCGCGTCGACGACGCCCTGCTCAAAGAGGGCTTAGCGCGCGAATTTGTGCATCACATTCAGAACCTGCGGCGGGAAGCCGATTTGGAAGTCACCCAGCGCATCCGCATCGAATACTTCGATGCCACGCCTGAGGCGCTGGTAACCCGCGCATTCGCAAAACATAAAACTTACATCTGCGCTGAGACTTTAGCGCTTGACATTATTCAAACGAAAAGTTATACTAATCAATTTCAAGAAGTAAAGGTCGGAGAACATCCTGCCTATGTTAGAATTATCAAGGAAGAAACGAAGTCAACCGATGGGCCGTAAAACTGCCGTTCAACCGAGGGTCTCGCCGGAAGTGGATGTTGAACGTTTTTCGCCGTCCGACGCCGAGTATTTCCGCAATCTCATTATTGAACGAAGCAATAAAATCCTTCGCCAGTTGGGTTTGTTGACGGAGGCATCCTGCAATACCGTGCAGGAGTATTCCGGCGACAACTCTACTTATACACTGCATATGGCGGACCAAGGCACGGACGCGCAGGAGCGTGAGAAAGCCTTTCTGCTGGCCTCGCGCGAAGGTCGGTATCTCAAATACCTGAACCGTGCGCTAGATATGATTAAAGAAGGCATTTACGGCATCTGCACCGACTGCGGTCAGCCAATTCAGAAAAAGCGGCTCGAACTCGTTCCCACCGCCCGCTTATGCACTGCCTGCAAGATTAAGGAAGAGCAGCGACGCGCAACCTAATGATTGTCCGACGGTTGCTCTATTTTTTGCTCGCCAGCGTGATTATCTTACTCGACCAGACGACCAAAATCCTGGCTGTCAAGGCGCTTGGCGATGGCAAAATCATTCGTCCTTTCGACAACGATTTTATCTGGCTGATACTGGTCTATAATTCCGGTTCAGCCTTTGGAATGAAACTGCTGCCGTCGATAGTTCTGGCGGTCATCGCCTTCATAGCCGCCGTAGGTTTGGGATATTATCTATGGCGCAAAACGGACATTCCGCTTCTATACGGCTTCCCTTTGGCGTTGATAATGGGCGGCGCCATCGGCAATCTTATCGACCGGGTGCGCATCGGCGAGGTTATTGATTATTTCAGCGTGGATATGCCGAACTTTATTATGAACCGCTTCCCGGTCTTCAACATAGCCGACTCAGCGGTGTCGGTCGGTATAACGATAATAATGCTTTTATCATTGTTTCGCCCGATGCCGAAATCCGTAAAGGAACAAGCGTCTCTGACAAATACCAACGCCTCGCCGGAACTCATTGCGTCGGAAATAACTAATGCGACTGAACTCAGTCTCAACAGCGAGTCAAGTCAAGATGTCGAAATTGATTCGTCCAATTCCGCCGATTGTGGCGTTAATCACAGACTTCGGGCTGAATGACGGTTATGTTGCCGAATTGAAACTTGCAATATATAAAGTGTGTCCTGAAGTTAAGATTATAGATATTTCGCATAATGTTACAGCCGGCGATATTCGCTCGGCGGCATATTTAGTTCAACGGGCGGTGAAAACGCTGCCTGATAGAGCGGTTATCATTGGGATAGTTGACCCCGGCGTGGGAAGCGCAAGACAGGCGGTGATAATAAAAACCCAAGCGAAGATTTTAGTAGGTCCTGATAATGGGCTTTTTACGCGTGGTATAGATTGGATTATGGATTGTCAAGTGCGTATCATAAGCGCGAAGGATGCGGAAGAAGATGTTATTTCGACGACTTTTCACGGGCGGGATTTATTCGGTCCGGTTGCCGGACGGTTAGCAAGCGGTGTGAAATTTGAAGAAGTGGGTATTCCCGGGCAGTTAAAAGCGACCTTTCCGCTACGCTCGCCAGTGTCGTTCAAAGGACTCTGGTTCGGCGAAGTCGTCTATATAGACCGGTTTGGCAACATCATTACCGATATACCGGGGAATTTAAGCGGCGATATTTTAATCGACCGTTACCATCGAATTCATAAGGGTGAAAATTACCAAGCCATTGAACCGAACCGGCTGATATGGCTGACGAGCAGCGACGGTAATATAGAGATCGCAGCCAAAGGTCGACGCGCCGACCGTATTTTAAGCCTTCAAGTCGGCGCGAGGATTTATTTTCAGGAAATCTGAATCCTGATTTTGAACCAGTAAAATATGCGCTGTGAACGGCGCTATAAATCGAGATTTCGATGAAGTTCACATTCTGGGGCACGCGCGGCTCAATACCAGCGCCAGGTCCGCATACAGTAGCCGTCGGCGGCAATACCACCTGCTTGGAAATCGATACCGAAGGCGCGACGCGCATCATCGTCGATGCCGGAACCGGCATCCGAGCGCTCGGTCTAAAATTGCTCAAAGAAACTAATCCCGAACCCATTACCCTCCTGTTGACGCACTCACATTGGGACCATCTCGCAGGTTTCACATTTTTCGCCCCTGCCTACAGTTCCAAATTCAAATTAGATGTCTATGGCAATCATATGGCACAGGAAGTTCTGCAGCGCGACATTTTCGAGCGCCATGACAACCGCTACTTTCCGGTCAATATGGACGACTTCCGGGCCTATATAAAATTTTTCGACGAAATGCCGAATGTGATGAGAATCGGCAAAATCCGCATCCGGCAAATCAACCTTAATCATCCCGGCAACGGCTTCGGCTACCGCTTCGACAAGAACAACCATTCTATGGCTTTTATAACCGACAATGAAATCGGATTGGAATATAAAGGCGGCAACACTACCGTCGAACTAATCGAATTCTGCCGCGGCTGCAATATTCTGATTCACGATGCGCAGTTTTTACCGGAAGAGATTGCCACTCACCGCGGCTGGGGACATTCGACCTACACTGAAATCGCCGACATCGCCGCCGGCGCCGGCGTCAAACATATCATCCTCACCCATCACGACCCTGAGCGCGACGACCAGAGTTGCTGGGATTTACTGCAAGCCGCGCGCGAATATCTAAGCCGCCGCGATTTAGATATCGGTTGCGATTTAGCCATCGAGGGTCAGAGTTATACATTTTAATTATTCTAACTATCTTTTTAATAGATATTTAAATATCAATACGCTGAAGAGGCGTTCTGAATGAAGTGAAGAATCCTCTAGTCCAGACGCGATACTTCCCCCTGCCTACGCAGGGGGCAGTATAAAACTTTTCAAAATGTGAAGTTACTTCCGACGCAATATATAACAATAATTCCCTCTATGTCCAATAAAATGCGCGCAGTCGTCAAGACGAAACCGCAGCCAGGCGCGGAACTGCGGGAAGTCGATATTTCCGTTCCGGCTGCAGACGAGGCGCTGATAAAAGTTCAGGCGACATCGATTTGCGGCACCGATGTTCATATTTACAAATGGGATAATTGGTCGCAGACGCGCATCGGCGCGGCGCGGCTGCCGCAAGTTCTCGGTCACGAGGTCGCCGGCGATGTAGTCGAAGTTGGCAGGAATGTCAAGCGCATCAAAGTTGGCGATTATGTCTCGGTCGAAACGCATATTCCCGAGCCTTCCGATTTGCAAACGCTGCTCGGGCAGATGCATATCGGTGAGAATATGAAAATCGTCGGCGTTGATCGCGACGGCAGTTTTGCGGAATATTTGACCGTGCCGGAAGTCGTATGCTGGATCAATGCCCCGGGCATCCCTCCGGAATATGCGTCGATTCAGGAGCCGCTCGGCAATGCGACCTACTGCCTGCTCGGCGAAGATGGTGATGTCGCCGGAACGACGGCCGTCATCCTCGGAGATGGGCCTATCGGTTTGATGGCGGTAGCGGTTGCGCGAGCCGTCGGGGTGGCGAAAATATTCGTCACCGGACTCTTCGACCATTGCCTTGACATTGCCAAACAGGTCGGCGCGGATTATGTGTTGAACGCTGGCGACCAAGCGCTCGACCGCGTGGCTATAGTGCGCGAACATACCGGCGGATTCGGCGCGGATATTGTATTGGAAATGTCCGGCGCGCCGCAAGCTGCTGCCGAAGGCTTTAAAATGCTGCGCAAAGGCGGACGCTTCTCGGCTTTCGGTGTGATGTCCGAGTCGAACTTAGCCCTCGATTATAACAACGGCATTGTATTCAAAGGCGCGCGCATATACGGCATCAATGGCCGGCGGATGTTCGACACCTGGTATCGCGTGCGTAATCTGCTGGCTTCCGACCGGCTCAACCTCGCGCCGATTATAACCAATATCATCGGGTTGGAGGACTTTGAATTAGGTTTCGCCCAAATGCTGGAGATACCGCGCCAGTCGGCAAAAATTGTAATGTTCCCGAATAGTTCTCTGCTGAAACAAGCGCAAAACAGGCGTAAATAGGAACAGGGATTATGTTGCTGAAAGTTAAACCGAACGCCTTTGCCCATCGAAAAATCATTCCCCTATTGCGTTATCGACCTTTAATAATCGTCGGCAGTATGCTGTTGAGCCTCAGTCTTGTCGTCCGACTCGAGGCGGCGCCACATTTTCGCGTTTATCCGCGCTATATTGAAAACGATATCCGCGGGATGGGACAAACGCGCGACACCTTACGCATCAGCAATGCTGAGGGCGACGAGGATCTGACTTGGCGGATGGAGATTCGCATCCTCGGCGAACCTGCCGACAGCGGTTGGATTACGGCAACTGCCTTACAGGGTCGGGTCGCGCCTGGGCAATGGGTGACGAGCATCGTGCTAATGAACGGACGAAATCTTGAGAACGGACATTACTTTGCAGATTTTTTCTTCACCTCTAACGACCCTAACCGTCCGGAATGGACGGTTCCTGTCGCCGGGCATAAAGACGATTTTCCACGCATTGCGGCTGAATGGCAGGTCCCGCAACAGGGCGACTGGACGGTCATCGATATGAATCGCTTTTTAGGCGAATTGTATTGGGGTAATACTTACAATTTCAACATTACCATCCGCAATCGCGGCGCGGCACAGTTAGTTGTTGACAGCCTGGTCTCGCAGAACGCTTATTTCAGGCTCAATCCGGCGCGCTTCAATCTAGCCGCCGGCACCAATCGACAGGTTCAGGTTATTTTTACTGCCGAAGAAATACGCGCTAATTCGACGACGGTTACATCTATAACGAATGTTTGGGACCCGGCTGAAATCAGTTTTAGAATTATCGCCACGGTTTCGCCGGTCTTCCGCTTCGGCTCTCCAGTGGCAGATTTTAGTATGGACGAAGACGCTGCCGAACGGCTGGTCGCCGACCTGGATACGGTGTTCATCTCTTCTTACGCTGAAACGAACTACAATGTATCCGGCGGACTCGGCTTCACCTATCGACTAGCCCGCAACCGTGAATTGTTCGTCCGACCGCGGACGAATTGGAACGGCGTATCGACTTTCTTTTTAAGCGCGTCGCTCGGCGACACGGTCGTATTAGCCGACACTTTTATAGTTACGGTGAATCCTGTTCCTGACCCACCCGGCGCATTCGATTTAATCGCGCCGGTCGATGACGATACACTATGGCCCGACCGCGGCGATTCGTTGTTCGTCTGGCAAAGTTCTACCGACCCTGACGGCGATGCGGTTAAATATTCGCTATTTATCATATCGCCACACGGCGACACTATCTGCTGGCAAAACTTAACTGATACTACTCTCTCCTCCTGGGCGGTCTTCCTCGACGACCGCTTCACCGGAACTATTGAATGGACGGTCGCTGCATCGGATACACTGCTTAAGCGACAGGCTTGGTCAACTTTTCGGCTGCATTTATTGCCTGGTCGTCAGCCGGCGCCGCTGTCGGATAGATGGCCGAATGTTCACGGCATAAGCGTATTTCCCAATCCGACTAATGGCTTAGTTTGTCTGAATGTCGCGCTTAAATCCGCTGGATTCATAAGACTGGAGATTTTATCGGCCGAAGGCCGGCTCATCGACCACACGAGCGAAGGTTTCTTTCCAGCGGGACGACATCAGTTTAGTTATAATTTAGGTTCGGCGCCGAGTGGAGTCTATTTGGTCAAGATTACGACGATGAGTTATAATGGTGTTTTTCCAATTCAGTTGACGAAGTGAGTAATTAATTCTTGACCTGCTGAATTATAAAACTTAAATTTTAAGTTTAAGGAATAATTCGAGAAAATGCCTAAACTGGCAAGGCTCACGCCCCCGTGCGCCGATAATCTCAACAAACGGCAGACGAGGGCGTCCACCCTGACGAAAAAACTCATATTTACAGTTCATTAGAAAATAGGATAGCGAAAATTTGGGCCTGTCGAAAACAGTCGGCGGTGGACGCCAGCATCCATTTGGCTTCTTTTAACAGATTTCAACTTTTTAACATCCCCAATTCAACCCTGTTCACCATCATCATTTAAGGAATATAATGCCCCATGTCAAAATCCGCGAGGGCGAGCCGTTCGAGCGAGCCTTCAAGCGTTTTACCAAATCCTGCGAAAAATGCGGCTTAATGGCTGAAATTCGCAAACATCAGCGTTTTGTCAAGCCGTCCGAAGCCCGCAAGCGCAAGTCCGCCACGGCGCGCCGCAAAATCCGCAAACTGAACCGTCTCAGTATGCTGCCAATGCGATAGTAAGTTGAAAATTGTAAGTTGTAAGTTGCAAATTATGAGGAATTATTATAAGACTGGATGACTGGTAACTATGCGCATTACACTTTCCCATTACACTTTCAAATGGCGATGAAGCATTATGACCGTTTATGATCTAATCATCGTCTTCGTCATTTTGGGCTTTGCCATTGCCGGTTATTTCAAGGGCTTTATATGCGAAGTCTTCGAAATTGCCGGCGTTATTATCGGCATTTTCGCCGGGCGCAGTTTCTCGCCGGCGCTGGCGAATTTACTGCCAGCCAAAGCCCCGCTGTTCATTCGGCTGCCGATATGCGCTGTCTTCATCGCTGTCGTCGCATTCTTTATGGTTAAAATTATCGGTTGGTTGATTCAAAAAATACTCGTCCACGGACCTTTAAAAATTTTAAACCGACTCGGCGGCATCGCGATGGGATTCATCCAAGGCGGATTAGTCATCGCCTTTATCCTGATGCTCGTTGCAATGACGCCGTTCTATGCGAAGTTGGAGAACGCCCGGCCGGGCGCGCCGGTGCTGGATTATTCGATAATAATATCCAAGCCGATAATCAAGCGCTACCAATCCATCCTCTCAAAAAGCGCCGCCGCACAGGCGAAAATCCCGCCCTTTAATTCCACAACCGTTGTCCGCTGAACTAAATTCAATGGATGACCGCAGTTTGACTTCGCTCGAATTCGACCGCCTGCGCCAGGTCTTGGCGCAGTATGCCGACAGCGGGCAAGCGCGTGAAATTTTAACCCACCTTAAACCTTTAGGCTCGCTTGGCGAAGTCCAAAGCGAACTAAATCGAGTTGAAGAAATCCGCGGCTTTCTGCAGCGCGGGGGTTCTTATCCCGGCGGCGGCGTTACGGATGTCCAGCCGCTGCTCAAGAAGGCTTCTGTATCCGGCAGCCTATTAGAGGCCGACGAACTGCTCGCTGTCCTTAAAAACCTGCGGGTGTTTGCCTTTGTTCGTAAGATGCTCGACCGTGAACGCACGCGAATACCGCTGGTCTATCAACTGCTCATTGGTTTAAGACCGCTGCCGGAATTGGAAACGGCTATTGAGCGGGTGGTTTCGCCGGAAGGCGCCGTCAAAGATTCCGCCTCGCCGGAACTCAACCGCCTGCGCAAAGCCATCGCGGAAGCGACGGATGCGTTGCGCGCGCGCCTGTCGGCAATAGCCGCTAAACTCAGCAAACAGGGTGTTCTACGCGAAGAATCAGCCACATTGCGCGACGGGCGGTTCGTGCTGCCGGTGCGCTCGGATGCGATGGGCAAAATCAAGGGCATCGTTCACGACCGTTCGGCGACCGGCGGCACGTTGTTCGTCGAGCCGACTTCGCTGGTCGAAGCCGGCAATGAACTGCGGATGCTGGAACTCGCCGAGCAGGTCGAAGTGCGTAGGATTTTACGTGAATTGACGGCGCTGGCGCGCAGCCATATCGAGCAGATTTGGGCGAACCTGCGGGCAATGATTGCGCTGGACTGCCTATGGGCAAAGGCGCGCTTCGCCGAGAAACTCGACGCCGTCAAGCCGGTCATCGTCGAAGACGGCGCGATTAATATCCTTTCAGGCCGACATCCGCTGCTGGCTTTAACAGAGGGACGCGAGGTTGTGCCTTTGACGCTGGAATTGGGCGCGGATTATCATACCTTGGTCATCTCCGGGCCCAACGCTGGCGGAAAGTCGGTAGCGTTGAAGTGCGTCGGGCTGTTGTGTTTAATGGCGGCGTCCGGGCTGCCTGTGCCCGCGCTGCCCGGGACCGAACTGCCGCAGTTCGAGGCTATTATGGCCGACATAGGCGACCAGCAATCGATACAGGACGACCTTTCGACCTTCACCGCCCACGCCGCGCGCTTGAAAGAAATCCTTGAGAAAGCCAATCCTCACACCTTAGTCCTCATCGACGAAATTGGCGCCGGCACTGACCCGCAGGAAGGCGCTTCGCTGTCCATCGCGGCGCTGGAGCAGTTGACGGCGCGGCGCTGTCCAACCATCGTTACAACGCACCACAGCGCTCTAAAAGCCTTTGCGCATTCGACGACCGGCTGCGCCAACGGCTCGATGGAGTTCGACCGCGACACCTTTCGTCCGACCTATCGCTTCAAACCGCACATCCCCGGCTCAAGTTATGCCCTCGACATCGCTCGCCGCGCCGGGCTGGCCGATGTGATTGTAGCCCGCGCCCGTGAACTGCTCGGCGGCGAACGAACCGCGCTGGAAGATATGGTCGCTTCGCTCAGCGAAAAAATCAGCCGTTATGACGCGCTGCTCATCGATGAACGCAAGCAGAAGGAACTCCTCGCCGCGCAAGAGGAGTCTTACCGGCAGAAGTTGGAACGGCTGCAGATGCGTGAGCGGGAAATCAAACAGCGCTCGGCGCAGGAATTGGAGGAGTTGCTTAAAGCTGCACGCAAGACTATCGAAGCAACAGTCAAAGAACTACGTGAGAAGAACGCCGATAAATTGACTATCAAGAAAGCCCACAGCGAACTTGAGAGGCTGCGCAGCGAAGCCAAGTTAGGGCTGGGCTTGCCGGTAGTCGATGTGCCGCAACCGCCTAACCGGACGCCGGTGATAGAAGTAGATAAGCCCAAGGATCCGGTCGTCGGCGTTTGGGTGAAAATCGACGACTCCGCGGTCGGGCAGGTTACGGCGCTTAGCGCCCGCGGCGAGCGGCTATGCGTCGCCGTCGGCGGTGTGCAGTTATGGGTAACGCGCCCGCGGGTGAAGGTTGTCGAGCCGCCGACCGATGCGCCGCCAGTCAGCCGTTACCACACATTGCCGGAAGTTCCCTTCGAACTCGATGTGCGCGGCTTGGATGGCCCGGAGGCTTTACAGCGAGTCGATAAATACCTCTACGACGGTTATATGTCAGGCCGCAGCAAATTAGGCATCATTCACGGCAAAGGGATGGGCATCCTGTCGCGCAATATTCAGAAATTTCTAAAAAACCACTCATTAGTCAAATCTTATCGTTTCGGCGAATATGGGGAAGGTGATTACGGTGTGACGATTGTGGAGTTGAAGACTTGACAATGCTAAGCGCAAATTGTAAATTGATAGGTGCGAGGTGCGAATATGACATTAATGAACTACCTTGCGCCTCGCACCTCGCACCTATATGCGGCTGTAACGCAATGGTAGCGTGTCAGCTTCCCAAGCTGAAAGTTGCGGGTTCGAGCCCCGTCAGCCGCTCTAAAAAAGAAAATGCATATAAAATTGTAAATTGATTTTCAACCCGTCCTCAATTTACAATTTACAATTTATGTCTGGAGGTTTTATGTTTAGAGTTCTATTAGCCTCAGCGCTGCTTGCCGGCATATTCATCGGCTGCCAAAGAGAAAACGGTCCGACAGTCCCTATCGACACGGTCTATCGTCTGTCGCTGACCGCCGAACCGGATACGATATCCGATAATCCTTCATCTTACTCTACCATCACCGCCACCCTCATCGACCAATCCGGCCATCCAGTCGGTCGTGGCGTCCCGGTCAATTTCACCGCTAATTTTGGCACAATCGCTTCGACGGCGTTCACCGACGATAACGGACGGGCGGCAACGCTCTTCTTGCCCGACCGAACTCTGGGGATGGTGAAAATTACGGCTTCTATGCCGACCGTCGATAAACTGCCGGTCGAAGACGATGTCCGCGTCTGTGTAGTAGATGCCGGGATGCCGGTCTCGATACGCCTGACGGCGGCGCCGCCGTTGATATCGGTTCGCGGCGTCGGCGGGACAGAGACATCCGCGTTGACTGCCGAAGTGCTGAACGCCATCGGCGAACCGGTCGATGAAGAAAAAACTGTTATAATTGACTTGCTGCGCGAGCCGCCGCTGCCGCAAGGCGGCCAAATCGACGGTCACGGACAGCGCGATTCGACGCGAACTGTCGAGGGGATAGCAAGAGCCGGGCTGAATGCCGGAACGCAAATCGGCGCAAAATTAGTCCGGGTCTATACCTGGCGGGATAATAACCGGCGGGATACAGTATCCGTAACAGCCTCCCCAGTGGCGGTCATCAGCGGTCCGCCGTTTCAATTAGATGTCGATGTGAACGACAAAGCCGTGAATGCCGGCGGCGGGGCTTGGATCTGCGAAGTCTCAGCGCGTGTGTGGGATATCCATCGCAATCCGGTCGCGAACAATATTCCGGTTGTATTCACGGTCGACCCACAAATAGCCACTATTTCGGCGGGTCTCACCGGCAATCGCAGCCGTGCCTGGAATTCAATCCCTGGCGTCGCTTTTGCGGATTTGATCTATCACTCGGTTAATACATTCGACGAAATAACGATATCGGCCGAAGTCCACACAACCGGCGGTATGATTACCGGGACGCGGGAACATAAACTGCCCTTGCAG